>ERZ791917.126-NODE-126-length-106210-cov-5.279695_pt1 | contig 106210 bp, 111 predicted proteins | sample MGYA00510138_ERZ791917 | MGnify/ENA primary metagenome ERZ791917 (study PRJEB30046, sample SAMN00792102) | human gut metagenome | study: EMG produced TPA metagenomics assembly of the A metagenome-wide association study of gut microbiota in type 2...
ATTCCAGGGGTGCCAGAAGTAAAGACAGACAGGCCGGTCATTGTATAAGGTCCTCAGTTTGACCCGACGTCCGTCCCCGTCGATAAGGACTATATTCGGGGCCAGTACTTCCGTTTCGGCCCGAATAAGGGGCGCCGATTCTTTTCTGCCTTCACGCGCAAGCCGTTCCGGCGATTTCCCGTTCCACCAGGCAAAAAGCAATGTCAAACAAACCGCCGCCGCCAATATTAAAATTAAATTTTTACTCTGAACGGAGTTATGCTTCATTATTTCCGCCTGTCCCGAAAAATTTTTATACAGAGGCCTTACTCTGCACGGATACACGACCACGCGTCGGCAAGAGCGGCGAATTCCTCCAGACTCAGGGTTTCGCCGCGGCGGCTGCCGTCAATACGGGCCGTATCCAGAATATCCCGGACCTCCTCGGCCGCAATGCCGCCGCCTTTTAATGCGTTCGCTAAAGTCTTGCGGCGTTGCGCGAAAGAAAAGGCGACGATCCGGAAAAATCTTTTTTCTTCTTTTACTTTCACTGCCGGTTCAGGGCGCACATTCATGGCAACAACTGCCGATGTCACCGCAGGAGGCGGTAAAAACGCCTTCGGCGCGATCTCAAATTCTATATGCGGCTCCGTGCGGTATTGGACGGCAACGGAAAGGGCTCCGTAGATTTTGCTGCCCGGTTTTGCCGTCATCCGTTCGGCCACTTCTTTCTGCACCATGACGACCATGCGTCTGATGGAAAGTTTTTCTTCAAGTAAACGCATAATTACGGGCGTCGTAATATAATAAGGCAAATTGGCGCAAACCGTAAAAGGCTCGTATTTCATTTCCGCCGCTATATCGGTTTTCATGATATCGCCGTGAATGATACGCACATTGTCGTATTTTTCCAATGTTTTAGCCAATATCGGCAACAAACGGCCGTCAATTTCGACGGCCGTAATGTCGGCGCCCGTCTCGGCAAGGGCCTGTGTAAGCGTGCCGATACCCGGACCGATTTCCAGGACCGGATCGCCGTTCCTCACACCGGCAGCCGCCGCAATATCACGGACAACCTGAGGCCGGATGAGGAAATTCTGCCCCCACTTCTTACTCGCCCGCAGATTGAACCGTTTTACTATATACCTGACAACGTCGGGATTTGCTATTTCCGTTTCTTTCATCTCAATTCTCCTCATCCAGATCTGCCAGCGCGGCTTCCCATTCGGAGCGCGTCACGCCGTAATGATTCAGGCGGCGAAGAAACTGTTTGGCGTTGCCGTAACCGATGCCCAGGGCAGCGCCTAACGCGGCTCTTCTGCCGGCGGCCGCAGCCGTGCCGTTCAACCCGTGGGCCCGTAAATCGGCAAAAGTAAATTCTTCCTGCGGCTCAAATACGGCACACCGTGTTTTTTCCAGGGCCTTACGGATGGCTTCCCCCGAAGCCTGTTCAATGCCGAGATCATTATTGCCTATCGCCTCTTCACGCGGCACAAAAGCATGTTTGGCACGGGGAAACCGTTCGGCCAGATAGCTGCGGATCCGTTCGCCCGCGCTGTCCGGATCGGTCAGTATGATAACGCCGCGGCGTTCATAGGCATGTTTAATCTGCTCCAGCGTATGCGGGTGGAGATTGAATCCGTCTGTCCGAATCATATCGACGTCAATTTTACTGGCCCTGATGCGGGCTTCATCGGCACGGCCTTCGACAATCAGCACTTCTTTGATCATGACAGCGGCCCGCCTCCCGCTTCACAAATAAACCGTGCTGCCTGCAAGACGGCAAGAATATTGTGTTCAAGCACAATACCGCCTTGGAGATACACAAGGTACGGCTCGCGCACAGGGCCGTCCGCCGAAAGTTCAATGGACGACCCCTGCACGAAATCACCGGCCGCCATAATAATTTTATCGGCGTAACCGGGCATATCATCGGCAATCGGAGTAACGTGCGCATCTACGGGAGAAAACCCCTGGATTCCCCGACAGAAAAGCTCCATATTCCGCCTGTTTTTCAGGGCGATCGTCTGGATGAGGTCGCATCGGGGCGCCGCGGCGGCCGGCGATACGGAAAACCCCATACGGGAAAATACGGCGGCGGCAAAAACGGCGCCCTTAATGGCTTGTGCCGTAACATGAGGGGCCATAAAAAAGCCCTGGAAAAAAAGCCTGTACCCCGAGGCATACGAACCGAGCTCATCACCTAATCCCGGGGCTGTCAGATAATCGGCGGCTTTTTCTACCAGATCGGCCCGCCCCGCTATATAGCCGCCTGTCGGGGCAATCCCGCCGCCCGGATTTTTAATGAGGGAGCCGGCAATGATATGTGCACCCGCTTCAATCGGTTCTTCCCCGGCGGCAAATTCACCGTAGCAATTATCAACAAAACAAATTGTTTCCGGACTGACCTCTTTAACGACTGCCAGGATTTCACGAATATCTTCTATCCGCAGGGACGGGCGCGTGCTGTAGCCGCGTGAACGCTGCAAAAGCACCATCTTGGGACGTTCTTTCAGTACAATTTTACGAATAGCCTGTAAATCATAGGTGTTGTCCCGCAGGGGCACTTCCCGGTAAAGGACGCCCTTTTTTTTCAATGAGTTACGGCTGTCGCGGGCGTACCCGATAACGCCCTGCATCGTATCGTAAGGCGCCCCGACAAGGGAAACCAGCATATCCCCTGTTTCAAGAAGCGCACAGAGAACGGTTGCCAGGGCATGCGTCCCGGAAACGAAATGCGGCCGGACAACGGCCTTTTCCGCTTTAAAAACGCGGGCAAACACTTCATCCAACTTCTCCCTGCCCGGATCATTGTACCCGTAACCGGACGTACCGGCAAAATGAAAGGCGGATACGCGGGCTTCTTTGTAAGCCGCTAATACCTTTTCCGTATTTTTAAGACTGACGGCGTCGATGCGGGCGAATTGCGCCGCACATTCACGCAAGGCTTCCGCTTTCAGTTCTTCCATATTAATTGACACTGCATGCACACCTTTCCGTCGCGGGAGATTTATAATAAGACTCTATATCCGAAATAACACGGGAAGCCAAGGCGGCTTCCGTAGAAAATGTATTTTTTTCATACCAATGAATGTACGGCATTCTCCTGTACCATGTCAACTGCCGTTTTGCAAAGCGCCTGGTGCGTGTCTTGATGGAATCCACGGCGGCAGCCAGCGCCGTTTCCCCGGACAGATACGCCGCCAGTTCCTCATAACCGATAGCTTTCATAGCCTGGCAGTCTCTGCGTACGCCCTGCCGGAGAAGCCGCCGCACCTCATCAACCCAGCCCTGTTCCAGCATGGAATCAATACGTCTTTCAATGCGTTCATACATGACGTGACGCGGTAATGTAAGGCCGATAACATACGCGTCATAGACGGGAGAACGCTTTTTTACCGGAACCGCCGCCGTCCTGCCTTCACCGGCCTCAATTGCCGCGACCATGCGAATAAGGCGGTGCGTATTGGCAAGAAATTCATGCCAGTCGGGCGGTTCCCACCCCGTATTTCGAACGATATACGCCTGCAATTCAGCTGCAGATAGTGTCTTAACGAGCGTTTCGGCATGCGCTCTTTCCGTCGGGGATACTCGTTTCGCCGCAAAAGCGTACCCTTCTAGCAAGGACTGGATGTAAAGTCCCGTACCGCCGACGAGAATCGGAAGCTTGTGCCGGCTCTGTAATTGTTCGATCTTTTCAGCCGCCATGGCCCGAAAGGCTGCAGCCGAATACGCTTCGCCCGGCTCCGCTATGTCGATGAGATGATGCGTGTAAGCGGCAAGCTGCCGTGCTGTCGGCTTGGCCGTGCCGATATTCATGCCTTTATAAATTTGATAGGCGTCACATGAAATCAGTTCCGTCTCAAAGTATGCGGCCAGTGAAAAGCTGAGAGACGTCTTTCCCACCGCCGTGGGTCCGACGACAGCTATTACATTATTCATATTTATCGGTCACACTCCAAAACAGCATACGCAATACGGCTGTATTTGCCGCCGTACTGTTTCATCTGCGGATATACGCGGCGAATTCCGTGCAGATCGCGCCCCTTTATGACGACGCGCCGGCGGGCAACGGACAGAGCCCGCTCCAGTATGCCGTAAGTCAATGAGCCGTGTTCCATGACGGCACGTACAGGCGTAAAGCTGCAGCTTTCAACAACAGGACGGGAAAACATGGGATCAAAATAAATGACATCATACGATTTTTCGGCGCAGCGCCGCAAAAAGTCTTCATACGTACCTAGATGCAGACGGATACGGCGCAGCGCCGCATTGACGTCGTCCCGTTCATGCCGGAAACGTGAGAAGCCCCAGGCTGTCACCCGGCCCAATAACGGAGACGCTTCCACGGCATCGATCCGGGACGCCCCGTCGAGCCAAAAAGACGCGACGGCCGCATCGGCACCGAAGCCGCACGTGCAATCAAGAAAAGATATGCTTTCCCGTGCGCCGACGGCCTCAAGAAAATGATCCGCATCACCTTCCCGTATGTGTTGAATACGCAGCTCCGCCATGCTCAGATGAAAGCGGTGGATACCGGCTTCGCTGTGAATTTCAGGACCTCTGTCCGTATAAATCAGAATATGTTTATACGCGTTCTGCAGTTCCGTCACGCTTCTGCCGCCGCGGGAAACATATACGGCCCCTGCGGCGGCCGCCCAGACGGCCGCTTCCCGACGCAGCTCTTCGGACGCCTTCAAAGACGTCGTTACATATACCCGGTCTTTCATTTTCTCAGGTCCGCTTAAAGAGTTTAGCCAATTCAGCCGGCGTAAAGCGTACGATGACAGGCCGGCCGTGAGGGCAGACATAAGGCGTTTCCGTATGGAACAGGGCTTCCAGCAGCTCTTTCATCTCTCTTACAGTCAATCTGTCGCCGGCTTTAACCGCGCCGCGGCAAGATAAATAAGCCAGCGAACGATGCCGTAACACGGCCTTGTCCGTCGTCGGGCTTTCATGAAGGATACGGCAGATCTCCTGAAGGGAGTCGGCTATACACGATGTCGGTAAATCGGCGGGTACGGCCTCTATGCGCAGTGTGGCGGGACCCGCTTCGGAATACGTATAGCCGAGATCGGTAAAAACATCGGCCCGTTCCGCAAAAAGCTCCATATCATGGGCGTCCACCTCAACGAACTCGGCTGTCAGCAGCTGTTGACTCGGCATTGCGCCGGCCCGCCTGCAAAATTTATCATACCGCACCCGTTCGTGGGCGGCATGTTGGTCAACAATATACAGATCTTCCCCTTTTTTGGCAAGAATATAGCAGTCCGCAACAACGCCCAAGGGCACAAAAAGTTCCGCATCTCCTTCAAAAGCAATACTTTCTTCTTTTTCTGCCGGCACAGGCATTTCCCGGCGTCCTTCAAGGACATCGCTGAGCGTGTTGCCCGCCGCATAAAGCCGGACATGCGCCGCAGGGCGATACGGTGCGGCGGCATCCTTTTTTAAAGGAATATACCCGTGCTGTAACGCGGCTTTATCTCCGGCAGGCATCGGCCCGGTCTCCCGGACGATATCCGCGGGCGTGTTTTGCCCGGAAAAAGCGAATTCCGTCGGCGCTGCCGCAAGTTCCGCCTTTAAAACCTGCCGCGGCGAAAGATTTGCCGGCGTAGCGACCTGTTCCGGCTTTTCCTGCCCCATAAGCGCCGTAATAATGCTGTGGTACACGGCACGGTATACTCGCTGTTCATCGGCAAACTTGATTTCCGTCTTTGCAGGGTGAACATTTACATCAATAGCCGCCGGATCGATATGGAGATACAGGATGGCGAAAGGATAACCCGTTTTGGGCAGCATGGCGTGGTACGCATTTTCTATCGCCTTGAACACGACGGCATTATGAATAACGCGGTTATTGACAATACATGTCTGCCAGGCGCGGCTGCTCTTTAACAGCGACGGCTTGCCGATGAAACCGTCCAGAGTAATATCGTCGGCAGCGTATGTAACGGGAAAAACTTCTTTTGCCACGGACGCGCCGTATACGGCGGCGACCGCGTCAAGAGCGCTGCCGTTGCCGCCCGTATGGACGGACGTACGGCCGTTATTAATAAACGTAAAAGAAACGTCCGGCCGGGTCAGGGCAAGCTTTGTCAAAATGTCACTGATTTTCGAACTTTCCGTCCGTTCACTTTTCATGAATTTTTTACGGGCCGGCGTATTGAAAAAAAGATCACTCACTTCCATAGTCGTACCGACGGCGGCGCCGGTCTGTTCTTCTCCCGTCACCGTCCCGCCGGCTAAGGTGAGCCGGAAAGCGAATTCATCATCTTCCGTGCGCGTGGTAATCGTCAAACGGGAAACTGCCGCGATACTCGGTACGGCCTCACCGCGGAAGCCGAGAGAGCTCATGGAAAATATATCTTCAATCGTACTGATCTTGCTGGTGCCGTGACGGATAATACATTTTTTCGCATCTTCCCGGCTCATACCGCTGCCGTTATCGCTGACGCGCATATACGTCCGGCCGCCGTCGGCTATCTCGGTTTCTATCGCCGTCGCCCCCGCATCCAATGCATTTTCCACCATTTCTTTTATAACCGACGCGGGACGTTCTACGACTTCACCGGCGGCTATCTTGTTGGCCGTCGCTTCGTCCAGCACATGGATGATTGAGCTCACGTAATACCACTCCCCTCTTCCGCTTCTTTTTGTAACGTATGTAAAAACGATATGGCTTCGATCGGCGTCATGCTCATAATGTCGACATGTAACAACTTCTCCGTAACGGGGTCGGCAAAAAGGCTGTCGCTCCCGTCAGCCGCGACGGCTTTTGAAGGTTCGGGCCGTACAGGCACGGCGCCGCCGGAGCTTTCCAGGTCGGCAAGAATGACCTCCGCCCGCTTCAAAAGCCCTTCGGGCAGACCGGCCAGGCGGGCGACATGCAGGCCGTAGCTGCGATCGGCGCCGCCCGGAATAATACGGCGCAAAAACTTGATAGTCTTGCCTCTTTCTTTCACGGCAACTGTATAATTTTTGAGCTTCGCCGACTCGTCCGCCATGGCTACAAGCTCATGATAATGCGTTGCAAAGAGTGTAAACGCATGGATGTTTTTCAGGCAATACTCAATAACCGCCTTGGCGATGGACATGCCGTCGAAGGTACTCGTGCCGCGGCCTATCTCATCGAGAATCAAAAGGCTCCGTGCCGTCGCATGCCGCAGTATATATGAAACTTCCTTCATTTCCGTCATAAATGTGCTCTGGCCCGCTAAAATATCGTCGCTTGCGCCGATGCGCGTAAAGATACGGTCCACCGGGCAGACGGAGGCGCTTTTAGCCGGAATGAACGACCCTATCTGCGTCATCAAGACGAGTACGGCAACCTGACGCATAAATGTCGACTTGCCGGCCATATTCGGACCCGTTATCACGAGGACTTCATGATCTTTGTGATTTAACGTCACGTCATTGGGGACAAATACTTCATCCCGCGAATACTGTTCAATAATGGGATGCCTGCCGTCATCAATGCGGATAATGTCATCCCTGTTAAGGGCGGGGCGCACATAGCGGTTATTATGCGCCGCGCAGGCCAGGCTGTAAAGGCAATCTATTTCCGCCACGGCTCTGGCCGTTACCTGCATGGCTCCGATATGGGCCTGTATGCGCTCACGCACTTCGCCGAAAAGTTTATGTTCCAGCGCAAGAAGCCGTTCCTGTGCCGTCAATACCTTAATTTCAAAATCCTTCAATTCGGGCGTAATGTACCGTTCCGCATTGACAAGGGTCTGCTTGCGCACATAATACGGCGGCACGGGCTTGGTATTGGCGTGGCTGATTTCAAAATAATAGCCGAAGACCTTCGTATAGCCGATTTTCAGCTTAATGCCCGTACTTTCCTTTTCTTTTTCTTCCAATTCCCTCAAGAAGGCATGACTGTTTTCAGAAATACTGCGAATTTCATCAAGCTCTTGCGAGTAGCCGCTGCGGATAACTCCGCCGTTGCGCAGGACCGCCGCCGGCTCATCTTTTATGGCGCTGTCGATTAAATCATACACGTCCTCATGAAGGGATACACGCTCATGCAACGACGTTAAAAGACCTGCCGCGCTCTGCCCCAGCACGTTCTTCAATGCGGGGAGAACACGCAGCGATTCGCGCAGCGCCACTAAATCCCCGGGGCCGGCCGTGCCTGTGCCGATACGCGTTAAAATACGTTCGAAATCATAGATGCTGCGCAGTGTGTCACCCAGATCCTGACGCATAATCTCATGATTAAGCAGGTCTTCGACGCCGTCCTGACGGGCGGCTATATCAACGAGCCGCAACAGCGGTGCTTCCAGCCATTTGCGCAGAAGCCTTCCGCCCATAGCGGTTTCCGTCTTGTCCAGTACCTCGAGGAGCGTTCCCTTCCGTCTGCCGTCACGCACGTTCTGCGTAATTTCCAAATGACGCAGGCTCGAAGCGTCGATGAGCATCTGTTTTTTACAGGTAAGAGGATGCAATACCGAAATATGTGATACATCGGCTTTCAGTACTTCTCTGACATAGGTCAGCAGAATGCCGACGGCACGGGCCGCCCCCGCGGCTTCGGCCATAGCCTCGGCCCCGTAGTAAGCGGCGCCGACGCGTTCATACGCAACCGTGTCATCCGCTTTATACGGCGTCAGGGCGCACCGCTTGAGTCTGCTCGCAATAAACTGCTCTAAAGCCGCAATATGTGCATCTACATGAGCATATACCAGTTCCGTCGGTTCATACACGGCAAACACGTCAAAAACTTTATCTTCAAATTCCTCTGCCGGGCAGGTCAGCCACATGGTCTCGCCGGTGGTGACATCCGCCAGGACGGTCTGCACCGTGCCGGCCTCTTCCGTAACGCAGGCGATATAATTATTCTTCTTCGACGATACGGCATGTTCCAGCGTAACCGTGCCGGGCGTGACAACACGGATAATCTCGCGTTTCACGATCCCCTTCGCCGCTTTCGGGTCTTCCATCTGCTCACAAATGGCGACCTTATAGCCTTTGTGGACAAGCCGTTCTATATACGTTTCCGCCGAATGGAACGGCACTCCGCACATAGGGACCCGTTCTTTATTGCCGCCGGCCCTGCCGGTCAGCGTCAGATCCAGCTCGCGGGAAGCCGTCAAGGCGTCATCAAAGAACATTTCATAAAAATCCCCGAGACGGAAAAACAACAACTTATCTTTACATTGCTCCTTGACCTCCAAGTACTGTTGCATCATAGGGGTCAATTTCGTCTGTTCAGCCAATGTGTGCCTCCTGCTTCAGGGTATGCCCTTTCAGGACCCATGTCTGTCCCTTATCGACATGCACGGGTACCGTATCGCCGACAGCGAGGGCACCGTCATTTTCCCAGATAATCATTTTATTGCCGCTTGTTCTGCCAAACCAATGATTCTCATCGTTCTTCGTCGGCCCTTCGACAATAACCTCATAATCACGGCCTTCCATTTCTTTGTTGCAGGCGAGGCTGATCTCATTTTGCACGGCCATCAGCCGCCTCAAGCGATCGCTTTTCACTTCCTGCGGAACCTGATTGCCCATTGTTGCCGCCGGCGTTCCTGTCCGCGGTGAATAGATAAATGTATAAGCCATGTCATACCGTACTTTTTTCAAAAGCTTCAGCGTGTCTTGAAACATGTCTTCCGTTTCACCGGGAAACCCCACGATGAGATCCGTCGTCAGGGCAACATCGGGTATTTTTTCACGGACATACTCAATTAATTCCAGATAATGTTCGGCCGAATAGCCGCGGTTCATCTTCTTCAGCAGTTCTGTCGAGCCGCTTTGAACGGGTAAATGGAGATGGGTTACTACCTTACTGCACTGAGCTATGGCGTCGACCATGGCAAAGGTCATGTCCTTAGGATGGCTCGTCATGTACCGTACCCGTTCGATGCCGTCAATCTCTTCAACGGCATACAGGAGTGCCGAAAAATCCGTGCCGTCTTTAAAATCAAGGCCGTAAGAATTGACGTTCTGTCCGAGAAGCGTAATTTCTTTATACCCCTCATCGGCAAGATTTCTTACTTCTTCAACAATCTCTTCAAGAGGCCTGCTCACTTCTCTGCCCCGCACATACGGGACAATGCAGTAGGTGCAGAATTTATTGCATCCGTTCATAATAGGCACCCAGGCAAAAAATTTCTGAAACCGTCTGGTAGGAATGTCATAAAAAACATTGCCGTCCATATCCGTTGCCAGGGCGTGTCCCCGTTTTTCCTCCCGTTCCTTAATGAGGTCGATAAGTTTATGAATATTATGTGTGCCGATTACGAGATCAAGATGAGGGGCCCGTTTGAAGAGGCGTTCCTGCCACTCTTGAGCCATACACCCGGTAACGGCGATGATCAGATCGTTATTGCGTGCTTTCAGGTGCTTGAACTCGCCGATTTTGCCGAGAACCTTGTCTTCCGCCGTTTCACGGACACAGCATGTATTCATCAAAATAACATCGGCCAGTTCCGCATCCTCCGTCATCGTATAGCCGAGCTCTTCAAGCTGTCCGGCATAACGCTCCGAATCGGACGAATTCATTTGACATCCATATGTAATTATAAATGCGAATTTCTGTTTATGCATAGATATCCTCTCGTTGGTATTTTATACTATATAATATCATATCAACCACATAGAAAACAGGCTGGATAACCAACATCTTTATATCCAGCCTGTTCTTTTTTAATAAGTTGTTTAATAAAACGCCTACCCAATAAACAACTTACCATTTTTGTTTATTAAAACCGGATTTACTTAACTTCGTTTTTCTTCCTCTCCCCCATGACATTTATATCCCCCTCATAATCGCGGCTCCCGTTACTATACCGGCAACCACTGCCCACATATTCCGCTGCCGTTTAACGACTCTCATCTTGTGTTCCATTGATTTGATTTGCTTTGTCAACGTCTCTAAGGATTCGGCTTGCCTCTTCAAGGTTTCGTCTGCCTTCTCCAACGAGATTTCGGCAATCATCAATTTTTCGTGCGTTTTCTGCAGTTGATTCCTGGAGTCGCTCAATTGATTGTAAAGAGTCGTCAATTCTTGCGATTGTCCCGTCGATGTATTCTGTAGATTCTCTAATTTTATCTCCAGCAGATTTAATGTCATCTCTTGCTGACTGATTATCGTCTTTAATCTGTTGTATTGTGACAGCTGCATTACCACCGTTTCCTGCGGCGCGATCGTGGTGTCGGCAAAGCAGATACCCGACGGCGGCAATAATAACAATAAGCACGCAAGCAATATAAAGCGGACGTTTTTTATATTTTTTAACTTTTTCATACATAAGGATCTCCCTTCTTTAGTACATCACATTACAATCGACTTCCACCCCGGCAATCATTCCCCTGTCTGTGTATTGCCAGATTTTTACATTCGGGTAATCGCAATTACGGTCGTATTGTGCGCACCAGACCGGTACGGATGGGCACTGGCTATACATGTAGGTTTCGTCCCACAATAAGCTATACCCACTGTATACTCCCACAAAGTCATATCCCGCTCGCCACAATTGATTCACAAACACGCTGATGCAGTTTGTCATGGTTTGCGGCGTTACCACGCCATAATTAATGTTGTTACGCAATTGCCGATGTTCTTCATAGTCATACCATATCCCGGCTTTTACATGCCAATTCGTATACCCATGTGCAACTAAAGTATTAATTACAAATGCCGCCTCTTTTTCTGCGGTTTGAGTATCATATGCACGTGAGAAGTAATATACGCCTACTTCCAATCCGGCATTTAGGGCCGCTGTCATATGCTGCGTAAAAAACTCATCTTCCTGGAAGCCCTCGCCAAGCTTTATAATCACAAAGCTGTTTCCCTCTTCCTTCGCCCGGCTCATGCGTGATACATCAAAGAGCGGCATACCGTTTATGTCGGCTTGCCAAACCCGATATGTCAAATCCGTTCGTCATAATTTTTCCTGGTCTCCCTTCTTGTTGATAGCGTTGTTATCGGTGTGTTTTGTGCATTTTCCAGCTTGTCAGGTATCCCGTCTCCGTTTCTATCGATCCACAGTGCCAAGAAACCCACCAGCGCCGTCAGTACCGTCGGTATAAAGATGTGATCAATTATCTTGATACCCATATCAATGAGTTTTCCCGTATCATCGTCCAGATACCCACTAACGCACGTCATTGCATATTGGCTTATCACCAATAGAATAGGCACCAGCAATATGATTACCAGTGCCCTTGTTGCCAGTACTCCTGTCGGTTTTACGTTGGCTATCCGTATATTTTCGTATACGGATTTTATTTTGTTGATGATTTTTGTTTTGTCCATTATTGCCCCTTAAAGTAATTAATAACAAATGACACGGCAGCGGCAATGCTGCCCGCAATGATATAAATATAGTCAATACGATGATGGGCCGACTTGGCGCTTTGCCGTGCAATTACTGCAGTCTCTTTCATGTCGGTTATTTCCGCATCATGCCCGTTGACGACTACGCTTATTTGGCGTACCTGTTCTTCAATCCTGGCCAGACGATCAATAACCTCGCTTTGGAAATCATGTTCCCCCATGCGCATTATCCTTTCTTCCCAATGCAGTTACCTGCTGCGTCAATTTTCCACCCCATATCATCAATGATTCTATCAATTGTCTCCTTATGCTTTTCATGTTTTTTAATGACGTCGTCATACTTCAAATTCTGTAAGATAATTTGATATGCTAAATATCTTGCCATTTCACTCATCCCCTTCCGCCATCATATTGGTTATCTCTTCCAATGCAGCAATTCTCTCTTGTAGTGTTGGTATACGTGTTAATTGTGACTTACTTTTGGGTTCCGGTTCATATTTTCCGGTTTGTGGATTTTTTATATATTGATTTCCATCTTTATTTCCGATGAGTAAATTAAAATCATCCGCAGACACCAACTCAAATCCTTCATCAAGCATTTGTGTTACCGCCGCTTCGCTATAGTCAGTAATTGGAAAAGTCTTTTCCCTATGTCCAGTTTTATTAAATTTAATTAAATAATTCATGTTAATTTCCCCTTTATCGGCCAATTGCAAACCATGCATAATTCCCCACGTCAATTAAATTAAAATTAAATCCACTCGTATCATATGATGTGATGGATATATCTTGTGTATTATCACTCGCACCTATACGTTCACCAAAGATCCCAAAAACGAATGATGGAAAAGTTACCGGAAATGTAACTCTCCCGTAATCCGAATTTATGATTTTTCCCCATTGTAATACTATAAACCTTTCTATTGTAAAAAATCCATTATCATTTAAAACATATCCACCTTCTCGTAAAAACATTTGAAATCTTCGTGAATTTATATCTTTATCTGAATTTCCACCCCGAGAAAATAAAGTACCTTCAGATTGTTCTATCCAAAATTGCATTGAGTTTTTGTCATTGTCTGCTGGTAAATTAATCAATTGTCCATATCTTGTCGGCTGATTTAATATTTTATTTAATTGGTTATAATATATGCTGCATAATCCTTTGCCGTTCCACGCCGCATTGGTTAATTCCTGGTCCATATTCTCTCCATACGAATGAAACGTGGACCATAAAGTTCGCGGTGTGATTTCCGGTATGTTAATTTTTTCCCAACTTCCGGATGCTTTTAAGTATTTATCCTGATCTCCTTTGAGAGGTTTCGGCACTTTGCCGCCGCTTCCATCTTTTGCCGCCGTTGCGCCGGTGAAGTCTTCAAAAGTGTCTGCCAGTTCCGCCGCTTTATCTGCCGATGCTTTAGCTTCTTTTTTATATTGTTCCGCCGTGTTTTTTATTAACTCGGTATCTTTTTTCAAACTTTCTACATTCTCTTTTAATCCGACCGTGTCATTTTTCGTTTCTTCCGTCTTGTCTTTTAGTTTTTCTACGGCGGATTTTATTTCGTTTGTTTTGGTCAATATTTCTATTTGCGCCGCTTTCCCTGCTTCTACCGCATTCGCCGTTTCTTTTGCGATTTCCACATCGTATCCCATTTCCTGCAGGATCATAATCATCCAGTCGAGTTCTTTTTCAATGGATATATACGGCATTTTGTTTGGCAAATCGACGTTCTGCTGCATTGGCGTACTGCGTATCAGTTTTATTTTATTTGGTTTTTTTATCGGTTCACCCACCACAGGATAGATATATTTATTTTCTTCTTTGTTGTACGTATAATTTGTTTCAATTTTTTTCTCGCTTTCAAATTCATCCACAAGGTATCCGATAATATCCCCCGCGTCCCGGTACGGGTAAGGGAACGGGAACGACGTTGTCACGCCGTCCCCTTCATAGGTTATACTTATTTTCGTTTCGTTTATCATTTGTTATCCCCCTTTTTGTTTTTTCGTTTTTCCGCATTTTGTCGTTCCTCTACCGTTTTATACCTCTTGTCAAAGATGATTGAGGTCATCAGATCCATAAGACTGCGGTCCGTATCAACTAACGAGAAGCGAACCAGTGTCCAGAATCCGTCCGTCAGTGTGTCGGAGAATCCGACATACCGATTGCTTACGCGGCTCACGGCACGTCCGATATCTGTCCAGTCTTTTCGGTCGCTTGTGGCGGCTTCTACCGCATTAATCATTTCCTCAAACCCGGAAACGGCCAGTGGCGCCATGCCGTTCCCCTTATATCCTTCCAGCATGACGCTTACGGCTCCCTCTATGGCGTCGCGGGCAACCGGTATCCCCTGATCGGCGTTACGTATGGCCGTTATGCCGAGTCGGCGCAGCATTTTATCCGGATCGTCCAGTTCTTCCGCCACGGCGCTTCGGTACAGGGATTCAAATATACTAGGTAAGACAACCCAATACAGTACGGCGTTAAATACGGCCATACGGTTGCCGTTATCCTTCCAGTCGTACCCGGCGGCAATGAGGGCGTTTAGTTGGGTATTGCAATACGAGTAAAACGGGGTAAGTTGTCCGATAAGAGAGTTTTTACGCTGTATTTCCGCCTGGTCTTTGACCATGCCCGATCCATATACGGCCCGTACATTGGCATCCGCCGCGCTTACCGCGTTGCGCTCCAGTACTTCTCTATCCAGTTCGCCCGCTTCCACCTGGTCTTGCATGGATTCATCATACGAGTGCTTCCATAGGGCCATTGACATCATAAGATCCGTTTCCGCGATAAACCAATACCCATACTGATTAACTGCATCTTTAACGCTTCTCGCCTTTTCTTTTGCTAGCCCCGTATTAGTTTGTACGCTGATTTTCATATCTTGCTGGATATCACGGTCCATGGTATTCATACGGGACCGCATCATGGGCGAATGTTCCATGACAAAGGCCCTGTTTGTATTGTATGTGTCGGTGCCCTTATAAAAGCCAAGCCCGAAATTGACCAGCGCTTTCACGGCTTGCGGCGCTCCTATTTTCCACATCATTGGGAAGATATTTAACACATTCAGAGCCGCTGTTGTCGTACGGAACATCATAACAGCGCCCGATGTGTTCCGGCGCATCTGTTCCAGCATCTTACTTACCGTATCTTGTTTCTGTACATCCGTTTTCCAGCAGTCTTTTGCCCATTGTTTGATTTTTGCAAAGGTTTCTTTACCGTATCTTTCTTCTACGGACCGCTGTACTTCCGGATGATTGATCAGTTTATATACATCCGTTACTGCTTCACGCATGGATATATGATGGATGGCTTCATTTACAGCCGCCGGCCATACATCCAAGCGTAAATTCAGCTGCTGATTTTTTACTTCGGATACCCGTGATTTGGTGCTGCCCATGCCGATCGCCATAGTGGCATTACCGGACAGCTGCTGTCTGATGATATCGTCGGCCTCAATATCACTGCTGCGGCTGCTTAATTTGCTGTCATACTTGATGGGGTAATATCCGCCCGTCAGCTTTCGGCCGTTAATGGTAAAAGACAATGCCTGGACTTTTCCCAGTCCTACACCGTACAGGTTTTCCTGTACCTTGTTTCGTTCCGGCCAATACTGCCCGATCTGTTCCCAGACTCTCTCTATAAAATCCCAGTCTTTTTGTGTAAGCGCGCTCTCAAATATTTGCTGCACATCATATTCTTTTACAAGTTGGTATTCGTGTTTCACATTTTTATTGATGGTGGACAGTACACGCCGGCGCCCTTCCAAGTTCCCCCAGTTTAGTGCCATGCATATAACCTGTTCCCGTGTAAACCGTTCGGTAACGCCGACAGTATAGGCTTTTACGCTTCGCATGGTCTGCCATTCTTCCAAGCTGTACATGCTGTGTATAGCCGCAAATTCTTTGCAGGCTTTTTCTTTCATGGTAAGTTCTTTGTTTGATGCCTGGTTTATCGGCTCATATACCAATTGCATCCAGTCTTTTCCGAAGCGATTAAATATGGTTTCCAGTTTTGTTAATGATAACAGTGCATCTGACGCCCACTCTTTCGCCCTGCCCGCACTGGTCTTGTCGTTCTGCTCTTGCATCGCATTAAAGTCTTTAACCGGTTCAATTGTATCAATTAAGCGTCTTGCCGCCTCTTCCATTCCTACCTGTGCACCGTTACTATCCGTCAAGGTCGTTGCTTCGTATTCTCTGCGGGATACTTTGTATATGACGTTCATAGCGGTTATCATGTCTTTAAACTGCGTCATCGGCATGTTTTTGTAATCCTGTTTTTCGCTGCTCATGACAAGCGCCCGGAGCCACGGGGCGACGATATCATCCGGCCTTGGTCCCGTGCTTTCGTCCATTGCATAATCCGGTGACAGATCCCTGTAGATGGATTCCCAGTTTATATCACCGGGCATTCCATCTTCTCCCAACGGTTTTATGCCGTCCTGGATTCGCAACCCGGTAACATACGCCAAACGCTGGATAAAGTAACGACTATTGGCATTTAACTGTACGGGATCTTTGCGGCGACTAATGCGTTTTATCATTCCCAGCACGCCGTCCATCGGTTCATGCCGATCGTCCATACGTCCGTTTTCGCCTTCCAGTTTTTTACGTACGTATTCCTGATTATCCTTTGCCGCTCGGGCCATGCAGTAATATTTCAGACTGTTGTTCTTAGCCAATACGGCATCTTTAAAGTTTCCCGACGCCATGAGCGCATCAGCCCGATGGCTTTCCGATTTTCCCTTAATTTCCCAGTGCCGCCACGTGGTAGCGTCGGCCACAGTATACTGTTCCAGTTCTTCCTGTGCCGCTCTCAAGGTCCGCATGTAATTCCCATTCGTTGCGTCCCGCGCCGCATTTAACCCTTGCATAACTTCTTTCAGCGCCGCTTTTACGCTGCTAAGCTCCGCTTTTACATTCTGTTTCTGCAGCATTTTTGCTACAGATTGTCCTTTTTTCGCATCTTCTTTCGATGCGGCGTTTAATATCTGCTGCAGCCCTTTTGTTACTTCTTCTTCCGATTTTCCTTCCAGTTTATCCGTTTCCCGCATCGCCCGTACAGCTTCTGCGATATACCCGTTTATTTTCTTTCTCATGGCATACGCTTCCAGCTGTGCTAACCTTGCCTGTCCGCTCGTTGTGGCCAGTTCCGCATCAGCCGCCATACGTATATCTTCCGCCGTCGGCATCATATCTTCGTAAGCCTCACGACGTTCTTCCATATACCGGTTTACCCGTTCTTCCAACGTTCCGCCGGCTTTTTGCAAGGCTTCTTCAAATTCCGCCGCATTTTCATACCCGTATGCTTTGAGGATATTCAACTTCTTGTCATCTTGCGCGGAGCGATATATAAGTTCCTGTTTATATATCTCGTTTTCTTCGGTAAGCTGCTTTTCGTAATCAATACGTTCGGTTGTGAGGCCGCTTTCTTTTTGTGATTCCCACATATCCTGCTGCGTTTGTATGATACCCGCCAGCAGTTTTTCTTTTACACGGGCTTTTATCTTATCGTTCCATTCTTTTATCATCTCCCCTTCGCTGCCCGTGAGGTCCCCCGCAAATCCTTTACGATCCCATGCGTTGAGTTCTCTTATTTTGGCCCAGTTTTCAATTTCATCGTCTGTAGCCAGCATTCGGTCCATCACTCTTTTTACGTCTTCCGGCGGTTCTTTGCCGAGGTTTTTTAAATCGCGATAAATCGACACAAGCCATTCTTTAAATTTCCTGAATGGGCTCTTAAGGGCTTCTACTGGGGCCTTTCCTTCGGCTATATACCGCTCAAAGCCTCTGGCAAATCGTTCCTGTATCCAGCGTTCTTCGGCTGCTTTAATCGCCACAGCGTCCCCTGATTTTCTTGCCGCTTCAATATCTTGGATATATGCACGGAATTCTTTTTCCCGTGCCGTTCCCACATAATCCGCCATATCTTCCGGTTTGTACGCCGCCCATTCCCGGATGGTGTTCCAGTCTTTCAGCAGCCGGTACGGTACGTTCTCATCCTGTACCATACGGCCCATTTCCGACAGATACATATGGGCCGCTTCGTGAATAAATGAGGACTGATCCGCCGCATCAAATAACCGGATAGCCCCTGTTGCCGATTCGTACGACGCTTTTATATCCTGTTCGTATTTATTACGTATCTCAATTGCTTTGTCATCAAAGACTACGTAACAGCGTCCTTCTTGCGTCCCTTCATACGTAATTCCCTTAATTCCGAATTCATTTAATTTTAGTGAGGCTTCCTTGTCTCCGCCATATAAATCATACAGTGTTCCGTATATACTTTGCCCAGTACTGTTTGTAAACATTCTTTTTGCTGTTTCCCTAGCACCTTGTATGCCGACGGTTCCCACATCATCAATATCCCACAGTTGCTCTTCGTCCATATTATCAATGAGCTTGTTTAATGCGTTTCTTACTTTTTTCGGCTGTTCGTCAAATGATTTCTGCTCATCCAGCAGCACATCCTCATCCGGGATTTCCACTTCCAACAATCTTCCGCCTTTACGCCCTGTTCCTTCCCCCTTCTGCAAGATATCCACAGCTTTTTTCGCTTCGGCTATATATGCACCACGGAATTTCCCCTCTTTTAACTCTTTCTGTAAGGCATTAATTGCGGCGTCTTTTGTGTCGTGTTCTTCCAAGGCATCCAGGGCATACCCTACCGCTTCGCCGTATTTTGCGGTTTTTCCGTCTGTCTCCCATTCCCCCGATTCACTAACGGTCCATATGTCACCATTTAATTCAACAGCGCTTCCTTTACTACCAAACGTTTCTTTATATGCTTCCGATACTTCTCTGTTTTGTGCAAAGTACAATCCCCATCCATGCACTTGATTTCCTTCCCCACTGCCTATGCCCGATAAATCAAAAGCATTAAAATCATAAGGTGTCCCGTGCCATGCGCGTTGATCAAATACTGTATTTTCATGATCTTTTTCCGGATCTATAACATTTCTATAGAGATGTAGATATTTGTGGTTTTCGTCGACAAAGCTCTCTTCCTTTCTGTCATACCAGAGTTTTTTAGGTATTCTATCTACTTCCGACCATGTATCCCAATCGACATCTTTGATTGCTTTAAATCCATCTTTTTCATATGTTATAAATTGGCACTTTTCATATCTGCTATCTGCATCGAATACCACTTTAAATTCCACGCCTGGCACTACAATATAGCTCGTTCCATGTTCATCAAAAGATGTCACAGCCTTGTAGCCCTGTTCCGCCGCGAACATGCAGCGGAAATATTGTTCTTTCCATCCAATGTCTGCAAGTAATTCATATGTTTCAGCATTAGATTTATGCCCGAACATCGCTTTATATAAAGCAGAGATTTCATTTTCCGTTAATTTGGACGGATTAAGTTCTTCTGCAATCGTTTCGGCGATAATATCAAGCATTTCTTCCGATTCACCCTTGAATTTTTCCGTTACCCAAGCATCAAAGTCATCGTCGCTAGTATGGATTTCACAAATGTCTTCGTCGTCTATTTCTACGGCTACTACGTTACTTTCTTTGTTATCTCCAGCATGTGATAATGCAGCGTCGTAATCGTGACTAAAGAACATACCATGAAACAAGTCATTCTCCAGTATTGTATTTCCTTCTAATTTATACGATCCCCCATGGTAAAGAACCATTGTGTTACTTTTCGATGTCTGATAGTATTCGCGTCTTTTTTCTTTAACCTTGCGTAAGCTGTCTATAATAATCGGATGTGCCGTCATGAAGTCTTTCGCCGTATACAATGTATCGCCATATTCCTGTCGTATCTTCGCCCACGTTTCCGCCATCCGGGCGTATATATAGGCGTTTTCTTTTGCGGCGGACTGTACGGCTTTAGGCCCCTGTTCCAATGTTTGGGCTACTTTTCGGTATACTTCAGCCCCTTCTTTGGACAACGATTTGCGCAAGGCATAATCACTCTTATTTAATTCCGCAATTTTGTCTTTCAGGCCTTCCACGGCTTCATATTTTTCTTTCGCCGCCTGTACCGCTTCATTCCACTCTTCCAATCTTTCCGGATTGGTTGCGGCCAGTTCTTTATATTCGTTTTTATACGCTACGTCCAGCATTTCCGCTTTTGTCGCTTTGCGGCCCAGTTCTTTATACATATCACTGTACCACGGTTCATTTTCCGACACACGGATTCCCCTGCTACTTCCCGTGTTGTTGTGTCCGTCTACATCCGCCGTGATAATGCTTACGCCTTCGGGCTGATAGTTCCAGTAATAATTAAAGTTTATCGCGTCTTCATAATTTTTCCGGGCTTCTTTTACGGATTCTTTATATCCTTCTTCCAGATCATACGGATTGCGGCTGATGATATCCGCTGCTGCTTCTTGTACCTGCGGATCGGCATCGGCAAAATGATCTTTTAATATTTCGCCTGTAAGGGCGTCTTTTTTATTAGCTGCAAGCTCGGCTATTTCTTTTCTCATGTTTTCCAGCCGCGCGGCCCGCTCTTCCAGTGCTGCCCGATGGATACCTTTTTGTGTCATTGTTGTGGCCCGCATCAAGGTATCCGTATCCATGCTTTCATCCGCAAGCTGCGTAAATACGCCTGTCGGGATAACGATATCCGTTCCTTTTTCGATCGCCGTGTCTACCTGTTCCGCCGTTACCATACCTTTATTTACAATGTCGGTTAGAACAGCTACGCCTTTATCCGTTCTTGCCAGTTCCTGGGCATCCACGTACAATTCTTCCATGCCGGATTTTGCCGCCTGGGCCTGGATGACATTACGATATACTTCCGGATTGGTTTGCGCCAATTTGTTCGTTTTTTTATCTTCTATCAGCCTTGTAATCGCATCCTGTTCCACCTGGCGCTGGTATAATTGCCGCCAGTTTTCCAGTCGCGCCCCAGCAACGGCTTTTGTCGTGTGGTACTCCCCTATCATGCGCGGGCCCACTCCGACCGCACCCATACCGATAACAGCCGGCACGGCCTGTACCATGGCGTCTATCGCATTTTTAAGTACTTCACCCGGGCTGTGTATTTCACTTTCGCTTCGGTTAATATACGCTTCCGCATTATCGGCCAGATCGTTTACAATCTGCTGTGATCCTTCTTCCGCAAGTTCCGCCGCACTGCCTCTTGCCCACTGTTTACCGCCCGATACCAATGCCATCCGCATCAATGCGGACTCTCCCGCATCCACAATGGAGCGCTGTGCCGCCGCGCTGCTCAATATAGCTTTAGCCGTATTTTTTCCCCATGCAGCGGTAATGGGCTTTGTCGCCACATGCAGCAGCCCTACTTCTATCGCTGCATTTAACGCGCCTGTAGCGGTACTGTCAATTAATGCATTTTTTCTTGTATATATCTGATTTCCTGCGGCGTCTTTACGATTCATGAGTTCCCAATACCGGGACGCCGCACTTTGTTTCCATACTTCTTCGCCGTACCCTACTCTAAACCCCAAAGACGCACCTTGGGCCGCGCCTGCTAAAATGGTTCCTATCGCAACAGGCGTTCCCGCTCCCAACGTGCCCCCTTCAATTCCCGCTGCCAGTGCCACGGATGCCGTTGCCCCGACAACCGCCCCTTGGGCCGCTCTTTTCGATGCCCGTAATGCCTGGTTGCCCATTACCGTTAATTGCTGGATTGTGTCATAGACAATTTTCCCCATTTGCGTATCCGGCCGATCCTGTTCCTGATATTCCTGCAATCTTTTGCTGATGGTATCGATTTCCGGACGCACGGATTCCATATCTTCTCCGTTATATACTCTCATTTGCGCGTCATACAGTTTAACCATATCCGAGCCGGAATTAAACGCATTTACAGCTGTTTGCCAATCCGCAACGGCTTTATTTTTGCTTTCCTTTAAATTATCAAAGATGACCTGCGTTGCCGTCATATCCGCATAATTTTTGAGGGCAATCGACGCCCCCACGGGATCCCTTTGCCGCATTTCCACCAGTTCCGGATATAAGCTGTCCAGGTTGGCCGCACTGAATCGCTGCCCGCGCATGTACGCCCAATTGATGGACTCTTTATTTATTTCCCGTACCCGTTCCAGCGATTCCGGATTGTCCAGTAAAAACTGCGGAGATATCCCCACTCGTTCACCAAGTCGTTTTGCTTCTGACATGGTTCCTTCGTCGCCGCGTATCATATTACGATAAATTTCTCCCGCGCTGGATACGGCACGTTCAATCAACGTGCCGCCGTAATCATTTTCTGCCCGCCATTTTTTCCCTTCTTCATCAGTATGTTCGAGTTCCAGATTCCATCGCTGTTCCGGTTCACCAGTTGCCTGACGATCCGTTACAATATATCCTTTAGCGGTTTGTTCCGCCAAGGCTTTTAATTCTTGTTCTCTTTCTTCTGATAGCATCTTATCACCTCAATCCGGCACGTCTTAACATGTCCGGTACTTCCGTCGCATATACATCTTTAAAATCCCCGTATGGCGTATAAAAACGTATATATACCCCTTCCGGTGTTTTTATACGTTCCCATCCTGCATATCCCATGCGCTGCACGTCCGTGTCGGAAAATTGTAATGGCGTATCCTCAAACATCCCGTATTTAGCCGTTGCGCCGGTGTCAAATTGATACATAGCCGAAATGGTCCATTGCCGAATTGTCTCCAGGTCCGGCTCTTCTCCGCTGTGTTCCGCTTTATATTGTGCGAATTTTTCTCCGACGATAACATCTAACGCGCCTTTTTGTTCCGCAAATACATGGTTCATAACGCCGACCATATCCGCATTGACATAGTTTGATATGTTAAAACTCTTCCCGTTTTTAAAATCAGATAAATACGTATACAATTTATTCATTTGTTCCGGCGTAAATTTCAATTGTGTATATTCAATGGCCTTTGTCAGTTCTTCTTCATCTCTAATTTTTCCCGTGCTGATATTTTTCATGAGATCGTTTATATGGAATGTGTTGGCACGATAATTTGCGGCATTTTCCTGTTCTACCTTGTCCTTAATACTTCTATCCAGGCTAATCAACTGCCCGCCCAATGCGCTATGTCTCAAATCCTCATCGTCTCCGATAATGCTGCTTAACATAGACCTTGATTCGGTATCCGTTGCATTCGGATTGTTGATTTTCCAATCCGTAAACGTGTTTTTCGCCGCGGTTATTTTGGCATTTATTTTTTCCTGTTTCACGCGTTCGTCCTGTTCCCACATGCGGCGCAATTCCTGTTTTTGCACTGCCAGTTCATCCAAAGAGTATTTACGTCTCTTTACCTGTATATAATGGCCTTTCCCGTTATCCCCCGTTTGGATGATTTCCTGCGGTGTCATGCCGGGTATATTGTAATCGCTGCCGTGTACGGTAAGCCCGTTTACGCCCGATTCGCTGCTGTTTCCATAAAATCCGCCGTTGCCGTCGTATACGACAATGTGACCTTCATCGCCTTCGCTGGTATGATATACGATACAATCCCCTTTATGCAGGTTTTGTGCATCAAATGGAATAACTGCGATACCCGCATCTTTTGCGTCCTGCACCATAGACGGCACGTATACGACTCCTTTATTGGCTTCGTCTGCCAGGAATTGGCTGTAACTTGCCCCGAATTTACCGACAAATTCCGCGCATCCATTACGGCCGTTCGCCATTTCAATTCCGACCAAGCCGTTATCCACCGAGTATTTAAAGCCTGCGTCCACCAATCCGTCCGTGCCGCTGCTCTGTCCTTTCAGTGCCCTGAATTTTGCCACTCGTTCCGTTACAGCCATATTGCCGAGATAGGGCTGATTAAATGCAAATTCCTGTCCGTCGTAAATGCCTGTAGTATATCCTTGCGCCCATCGTTTACCGTTATCTATCCCCCAGTTCCACGCAACACAAGCCGCTTCTTCGTCGCCGCCTACCGCATCCAGTATTTGTTTCCAGTAGTATTGCGCGTTTTTATCCTGGGCTTCCTTGGAGTGGTCGTTTACATCTACCCCCGTTGCGGCACATACTTCCGCCCATGTGCTTGGCAGGAATTGATATTTGCCGAACGCCCCGGAGCCCTCATTATATGCCTCGTAATCGCCGCTGCCGCCGCTTTCGATGGTTGCATTCGCCTCAAAAGCTCCCGTACCGCCTGCCGATCCGCTGACGTATTTATATTCCACCACTTCGTTATGCGACATGATGTACTCTTGTTGTTTCTCCAGATCGCCGGGGAATAATTTTCTTGCCGTCTCCAAGTTCTTTGTAATTTCTCCAGCTTTTCTCTTATTCGCTACGGCACTGGTCATTTGCGACAATTCGCCGTCGTTTACATATGGGGATGCTTCCGACAGCAGCCGTCCCGCCATATCAAATCCGTCCGGGCTGCCGTCTGCGATGATGCTCGGAATGTATGCTTTTAACAGGTTGGTGTTGGCGTCTTTGATTTTCTGCTTTAAATTCTCTTCGCCTATCTGATTGCCGTACAATGTCCGTATAACCGCTTCATTTTTGTTGTATGCGTCGAAAATATTGGCATTGATGCCGTTTTCCACCACGTTATCCGTGTTTTGTGCTATACGTGTGTTAAATACGTTATCCCTATATTCTTCCTGCCGCTGATACTGATATTTCATTGCCACGCCCAATTTGGCCAGGTTAGTATCATCTGCCATGCTAATGAATGCGCGATGAGCCTTTTGATAATTCGGTAGCGTTGCCATGACTTCCTGTCGTATCTTTGCTTCGCCTTCTTCATACTGCCGCATCACGTCCAACGCATTTACATCTTTTTTTGTCAACAGTCCTTTTTCCGGATTATTCAGCAAGTCATTTATTTTCTGTTGATATTGATTGGATGCGTCTACCACCTTCAAATTGATTAAATCATCCATGTACGCCTGCAGTTGTGCCCTGGCGTCATTTAATCCTTTTTCCAGTATTTGGCTACCGCCTGTATTTGCTCCGTATGCTTCCGCGTTAGCAGGGGCCTGTATTTGTCCTTGTACGGTATTACCATCAACCGCTCTGTTATACGGTTTTATATCCATCGTTTATGTACCCCACTTTATATTCTTCGTGCCGAATATATTGCCATTGTATTTAAATGTGTTGCCAAATATTCCCAGTTGCCGCGCTTTTCCCGCATTTAATAAGTCCGTCGGGTAGGTAAAGGTACCGCCTGCCACCTGCGCCGGTGTATCTGCCCCTTTGTAGCTGTTATGGATTCCCCATAATGACGAGGCCGTACTCAAGATCGTTCCCAAGGCCGCCGCCTTTCCCTGTGCCCTGGCATTTGCCGCCGCCGCATTGTACGTGGATGCCTGGTTGCGATAATTCACTTCGTTAATGTATTCGCTTCGCACGTCATTCCGTTGGTTCTGCAGCAGTTGTGTACTGTCATCCTGATAAGATCCGTATCCCGACATCAGTACATCCAAGGGGCTTCCGGATAATGTCAGTCCGCTGCCGCCCGCCTGCGCCGCCGCCTGTCCTGCCATAAGCCTCATTCTGTCATCCAGTTTTCTCTGATCGTTTGCGTATTTCTCCGCAATTTGCGATTGCCTTGCTTCACTTATCTTTGCATTTTGTCGCGCCAATTCCGCCTGCTGGTTATTTACGGCCACCTGCGCCGCCGTCTGTTGTTTTACCTGGTTATATTGCTGTATCCCCTGCAGCGCCGTCAGTGCCATCATCCACTGTACTCCGCACATGTTTCTCACTTCCTTTTATCGTAAATGCCTGCCATCTCTCATTATTTGCCGTAAACGGTTCATAAAACACCGCTCCCACCGCGGCAAGCCAACGACGGGATTGGTTGTTTTGGATTGATATAACGTTGTATACCTGCCCATATATAGCGGCATAGTGTTGTAATACGTTCGTTCCTATCCTGACGATTTCTTTTTTATATCGGTTTACATCCACGGCCGCCAGCATCCATACAGCATGTCCCATATCGCCATGCCGTACCCGCGATACGCCAAAGACGCATAACGGTGTGCCGTCACGCGCTATTACCAACCAGTTATCGCAATCGGGATGATACGCGCATTTTTGCACGGTCATCCCGACGCCTTCCACTTCCAACCGATCAATAGGACGCAACCTCTCTTCAATGGTTTGTATCGCTTCCCTGTGCTTTACACTTTTTTTATCAAAGGGTTCCATTATAACTCTTGACGAGACCGCCATCGATACTCACCTCTCTGATAATCGCATTCAACGCAAACGGGAACGGTTCTTCGTGCTTGATGTGTATATGGTTTCTTGTATTGCTGCCGATATCGGCGTTCGGCATGCTCTGCACAATATCTCCCGTTTGCAAGACGCACCATTCGTCATATTGTATTTCATCCATCGCCGTCGGCGTATAGCCTATGTACCCACCGTATGAGTTTTCCACTCTAAGGCATACGGTACTTATGCGGCTGATGCGCGCCTGCATAGTGCCTTCCCTAAGCGGTACATCCGGACCCGGCTGTTCAATTTGCGTGGTATAGGAAAGTCCCGCAATGATCTTGTCGTACGTATCGTCCAGTTCCACCACGCCGCTTTCCGGTACGGTTTTATCTTCACTACGTTTCCCGTCTACGACAATCTGGACGGTTTTCCCGATAAGATGAGGTATGGATATCACATTCCCACTGCCGACGACAAAGCAATCGGCATATGTATCCGTATCGTCTTGTATGGGATTAAACACTTCCAGGTATTTTTTTGTTGTCCCATTTACGGTGCGTTCTATAATGGCGCATAACTTGTCATTATTTCCCGACGGGATGGATACAATATGCTTATACTTCCCATCCGTTGTCATATGCGACCATGCATATACATTCTGCTCTTTGATGAGCGTCAGCCCCAATAATACGCCGTCATCTCTTGTAAAATACAGGATACTATCCGGTTCCTGCACATATGCCGATGATAGCAGTTTGTGATTTTGGGTTAAATGTGTTGCTAGGAGCGTCAGATCGTCACCATTATAGTTATCCGTATCGTACTGATACCCCAAGTCCCGTACGGTCGCACCGCTTCTCTGCACGTGGATAATACGATTGCCGATATGCTGCGGCAAGCACTGCGAGGATCCTCTCATGGTCTGCGGCCGGGGATTGGCTTTTGTCGGTGTGATAACACTATCTCCCGGAACAATCCATTCGTTACCGGTCGTCAGTATCACCAAATCCGTGGACGGTATCAGATGCAGGATTTCAAAGCCGCTCCGTGCGATTAAATCCAGTTTTACGGCGCTGTCGTCCGTGACATTTCCGTCCGCCTTTTCTACCGAAAAGTTCCCATAATCCCCCGTGCGGCTCATCCATACGGAATACGGTTCCCGCTGCGTGGCGGCTACCACCAATCTATCCTGGAAAAAGCATGCCAGCCGCGGATATCCCGATATTTCGTTCCAACTGCTAAATGCGTATTCTTCCGTTTTATCCGTCGTGCCGAAATCTTTTATGACGGAGACCTTAGCTTGTGTCGGGCTGTCCACTGCCGTTATTCTCCCAACACCTTCGTGCGTATACGGCAGGCGTGTTAAATCCACCGTTATTTTGCTTTTATCTGTATCGTCGTTATTATCCATGTAAACGATAGGCCGGATCCATGTCGGTTCTGTCACGGTTCCCGACTCGGTATAGTTCTGATCGTCGTTCGCTGTATATTTCCGGTATTCCTGCCACTGCACGCCGTCAATTGATTTCTGTAGTGTGACTTCTCCTTTCCACGTGCCGTGCGTAATGAGCTTCCACGCTCCGCCGACGCGGATAGCGCTGCCTTCCACCGTCCTCGTTTCTTCCCGCAGTGACACGGAGATGGTCTGGCTTGGTACACGCTGTGTTAGTCTAATTTGGCTGCCGATGAGTTTGGCACTAAAGGTGTCTTCGAGTGTTGTCAGCGTGACGTTTTCGCCGGACGTCGCCGACGGCGCGATCGTGTTATTGTCGTTATACGATATGAATACCCATCCGTCCCCACCACGCTCTCCATCTACAGCGACTTTATTTTCGATTGCTCCACCCTTACCGCCAAGGCCGCCGCCCGAATATCCGGGTCCTGCCGCACCGTCCGTTATGGTTACCAATTTGCCGTCTTTTGTTGTGTATACGCATTTGCCGCCGCCGCCACCGCCTGATGCCTGATTGCCATCAAACGACGACCCTACTCCTGCCGCGCCGTCCGTTATATTCACGTTGGGGAAGTTATTGCTATCTTGCCATATGGATTTACCTCCATTACCACCGCCGCCTACGGTTATACTGTACTGTTGTCCCGCGTTTAATTTAACTGATATGGTTTTTAATTCTCCCATACCGCCACGACCGCCACTAGCCGTCGTGACTGCAGATCCGTGCCCGAATCCCCCGCTTATCTTCGTTCCCAATCCACCGCCGCCACCGCCGCCGGCACCGGCGATATGTACGGTATGCCATCCGGTTACTTTTGCCGTGTAGGTGTAACTGCCCGGCTCTGAAAAGGTATTGGCCATCGTTTGCGAGGTTGTTGTCGGATCAAAATAGGGATCCGTAATTTTGTAATCGGCAAAGCTCCATCCCGACACGGTACGGGACAGCCGCTTTATCGGGTAATCACCGCTACAAATAAACATGGTATCGGCCGATTGGGTAAAATTTAGTTTGGATACATCCGTAAACGGCGTCTGCAGTTCCACACCCGTATATGCATCATCTTTCCATATCCGTATATACTGATACCCCACTTCCAGCAGATAGGCGTCGTCTATGCCGGCCGCAAACGCTACCAACATGGCGTCTTTGTCGTCATACTTAAGTTGTCCGATATATTGACTCCCTTGCCGTCTGTAGCATCCGCCGTATGGCCTGATAACGGTATTTTCCGCGTTAAGCAGGGCGGATTTGTATTTATCTAAATCCACCCTGTTAGCTACATACGGTGATATTTCACCGCCCGCAAAGGACGGCTGTATGAGATAGATGCTGCTCATCGTACTCTCCTTTTTGTTGCGTAATTACTGTGATACACGGCATCCCTTTGCCCTTCCCGCGCATCCATCAGCCGGGCTTCCCGTACCGCCTGTTGATAGAGTTGGTACTGTAGTTGATAGCTTTGCGGATTGCCCAGTAACCGCATACATATATTAGCCGCCAACATCCGGGTAAAGGCTTCAATAAATAAGCTGTCCATGACAAGCGGATCGGTGATATTTAACGTGTAGTCGGCGTATGCGGCCGTTACGTCGCAACAGATTGCCTTTGTCGCGACATCTATATTAATAACCGTATACGGCTCATGTTGCTGCTCGTTCGGTTCCTGTGTTCGTATGTTATTTATTTTCAGGCATTTATGCGGATACGCATAGGTAAAAGTATATCCCGGCGTTTTTATATCCAAGAGTGCCAGTTTTTCTATGCGATGTGCAAATCCCCACGGGTATGCCCTTAATACGGTTTCCCGCGTCGGATGATAGTAGAGTTTACACGCCCTTGCGTTTTCCATCGGATCTTCGATGTTTACAATCGTACCCTTGCCGATATTACTAAGGGCTATATTGCAGATATCCGTATCTGTCATGATTAGTTCCTTTCTATGATAAACAGGAGACGCCAAAATGACGTCTCCCCCTTTATCTATAATTTATGCTTCTTTACGAGTTCTATTAACTCTTGTTTACTTGCCGTATCACTATACTTAATACCGGCATTTTCCAGCTTGATACGCAATTCGTTTGCGTGCAGCTGGTCAAGTTTACGGCCCGTCTGGATGGACGGAAACGGGATCCCGTCCATTATGCGATATCCGCATCAAGGACAAGTGCCGCCGTAATGGCCCCTGCCGTCTGTGCGGCGGCGGCCGACCATTTGAGACGTAAGTATCCCAAATCCCCATACGGTACTTTTACGGCAAGGGTTTTCCCTTTTACGGCCGTATAGGTGCCGAGTGTTTTTGCCCCTGTCATTTTTTCGTTATCCGCCGTCTCCAGCGTGACGGTAAGATCTGCCGTAACGCCCGGCGTTTTGACGACAAGGGTGAGCGGATTGCCCGCATCACCTTTCCCTGTTTTGATTATTTCGCTTGTGCCGGTCTGTCCGGTTACTTTTTCCTTCCAAAAAAAGGTATTTTCCGCATCATATACCATGGTATTCTCCTTTCTTACGCAATAATTTCTTCGGTTTCTGTCAACGCATCATTTTTGCTGATACGCAAGCCGGAGATATAGAGTTCCGGCATTTTTTCCATCAGGTCCCTACGCGTGACGTAGACGTTATTTTTATCCGACATGTGCAGTTCGATCATCGCGTACACGGACGGGGATACATAGAGTACCGGATTTTTGAGATTTACAATCCGATTTTTCGCTACAATGATTTTTTCGACGAGGGCCTTACGCGCTTCCGACGTGGTATCTTCTGCCGCCGCTTTGCAATCGATGTTGCGGATTGCCGCCACTTTGCGGAGATTCTTTACTGCAAGTCCGGCGTCCCACATAAAGAGTGTGGACACTACGCGATATTTGCCGCCGTCCTTATCCGTTGCGTCAGATTCGCCAAGGTCCTGCGTTTCAAGGCCCGCTTTGGAGCCTCTGGGATAAATGCCCATAACCGCATCATCGCCCCATTCCACGATATACGCGGATGTTTGCTTCTTTGCGGTTTTGCCGCCGGCATTAATAACCTGGTATCCTGTTTCCCCGCGATCGCCCGCAAAGGTGTTATACCGTACGCCAAGCCCATTGAACTGATCGGGATTTGCGTCCGTATCCCCGTAAAAGAGATATTTAGCAATGTCCTCACCGAATCCTTCGATAAATGCCTTATCTTCCGATGCGCGGAACGCCATTTTATCCGGTGCCAGTTTCAGGAGTCTTACGTCAATTTCGCTTCGCGTCTCCATAATGCAGCATGTATCCACTACCTGTCTTGTCGTGGATTTCTGCGGCTGCACCCCGCGATTAATCCGGCGTAATTCCGGATGCGGGTACGACGTGCGGAGCGTCGTTTGATTGCCTGTCGGCAAGTTCCCTTCACTCCACTTTACGTCCTGCATGATAGGATTGGACTGTGCCAATACTTCCATTACAAAATCAATCTGTCCTTGCGGATTCAACCGTTTCCGCAAATCTTCAAAGGTTACTGCCGTGGTTCCGTACATATTCGTGTCTCCTTTTCTTAATACTTGCTAAAGTCTGTATTGGGGTATAAGTCTTGGCTTCCGGCGGACCCCCCTGCACCGCCCATCTTGCCGGGATCTTCTCCGACAAGTTCCGATAAGAGTGCCATGGCTTTTACCATGGCAACGTGATTGCCGACGCCGGAGATATTCAGCATGTCTTTAAATCCCGGTACTTTTTGCTCAATGTAGTCACGGGTAATGGCGGCTTTGCCAAGCGTTGCGTCATATTGCCCGCCGAGCTCCTGTTTCATTGTTTCGCCCCAGCCCTTAACTTCATCAATGTACCGCTGTTGCATCCCCTGCGCGACGGCGTCGGCCACGGACTGCGCATAGCCCAGCCCGTATTTTGCCATAGCGGCGGCCTGGTCCTGGCTTGCCCCCATGCCTTTCAATATCTCCGTAAATTCCCCGATACTGGTATCGTCCGCTTCAACGCCCGCTTCTTTTAACACGTCCGTAAAGTCGTACGATTCCGGTACGCCCGGATTTTGCGGAGACGGATCGCCGCCCAGGGCGGTCTGCTGTGCCGGCATGGCCTGTACCTGCTGCGTACCGGCAGGATCTCCCCCTGTGTTCGGTTCTGTTGCCTGCTGTGTACCGGCAGGATCTCCTTCCGCAAAGCGTTGTAAATCAAAAATCAGGTCTTTCACAATCAATGCTTCCATGATTCTTTCATCCTTTCCAATTCAATCTTGTAGTTAGCGTACTCTTTTTCCATGGTATGGAGCGCATCCATCCCTTCCAGTCCCAGCGACCGGATATACCGGAGATACTCCAGTCCGACGCGGCGACGGCCTTCGTCCAATTCCATACGGTCATTACCGAGCGGACTGTAAATCAGTGTCGCGTCAAAGAGCCGCGCTATAAAAAATCGGCCCAGCGGATCCTGCAGTACGTACCGCAAAGCGGCTTTGTCTTTTTCCGATATAGCATCTTTCAGCAGCTGTGCCGCTTTTTTCTCTTTTTCGTGCATATATATTACCCCATTCCCAACACTTCCCGCATGGCAGGATTACCGTCATTTGCCGCTTGTGTCGCATTCTTGGCCGCCGCTGCCAGATCCGGTGCCTGCGCGATTGCTTGCGCCTGTGCCGCTTGTTCCTGCGCCGCTTCCATGGCTTCCTGTCGCTGCTTCTGAATTTCCGCCACTTCCTCATCGCTGCGGATCATCGCCGCCGGTACTCCGACTTGTGTCAAGTAGTGTGCAGCCGCTTCCTGCATATTGACTTTATCCAATACCGTCTGATCAAATTGCGCCGCCTGTCCGATAAATGCAACGCCCTGTTCGATGGAGGTTAGGCCGCTCATCTTTTGTGCCTGCGCCAGCGGTGATATATACTCAATTTTCAGTTTTTCTTTCGTTGCAACGTCCGTCAGCTCCGGCGGCATATCCGGAAAGACCCCGCCCCGTTCCAGGATGTTATATACCCGCATCAGAATGAGATTTAAAAACTCGCTTTGTAGCCGTTCTACCACCGGACCTAATTGCTGTAATTTTTCCTGATTGCGCGTAATGACTTCCTGTGCCGTCATCTGTCCGCGGTTTAATTGGTCCAGCATCAAAAAGAGATCGGATGAGTACGCCCGCTTGATACGATCTTCTACGCGCACGATCTTACTTTCCAGTTCCCCGATTGCCAATTGTCCCTGGATGATGGGACGGATTATTTCGTTGGAATCGTTGATGGCTGTCGTACCGCCAGGGAACAGTTCTATATTGCTGACAAGTCCCGGCGGCACCTGCAGCGGCGGCTTTACTCCCATTTCTATAGCCGTAACGCTGTCAAGCTCCATGGCTTGCACCATCTTTGCGTCGGGCAGGGCTTTCCATCCGGGGCCTGTCGCATAGGCCGCCATGCCTTTTACTGTATACCTTGCCACCGGCACCGGCCACTCTTCAAAGCCCGTGACGGCAAGGCATGTATCGCTGCCGTCCCCTTCTACCCAGTATACAGACCGGTACGGCATTGTTTTGTTTCCGATTTTTGTCGGATTTGCCGTGTTATTTGGTTCGACCATCCAGCACACGGTATGCCAGTCCTGATACCCGCCTGCCGTCTCATATGACCGCACGATATTTTTCGGGCAGTTTTCCGCTCCGAATTGTCCCACAATCTGGGCCGCCGTCATCTTGACTTTGCGCGCAAATGTCGTTACTTTACCGGCCGCATCACACGCCAGTGCGTACGTGCCGATCGTATACGGTACAAAGGTAATGATCCCTTGTGACGAGAAAATCCCAAGCGGAGCCTGTCCGAACGGAAGTTCCGCATAGCATTGATGGATTGCGTTGTAGAAGTTCGAGCCGGCCAGTACGGACTCCATGATATCGCATCTTGTATCAAGGAACCGCTTTATGCCCGTATCGTCCGCCAGTTCGGGATTACTTACGCCCAACCGGAACCACCGCCGTGACGGCGGCGTCAGTCCGGACTGCACTCCTGCAGAGAAGATTTCCCGTGCTTCTTGCGCAATGCTCGTGAAGATTTCTTCGTCGTGGATGATCGGCCGGCCCGGCGTGTCGTCGTCGAATATACCGTCGTACGGCAGCTGATAATCTCTTATGAGCTTCCAGATCTGCTCCCATTGCCGGCGGCTCTGGATAATCGATTCAAAGCGCTGTACAAGCCGCCGTTTATCCGCAAAAATTGTCTGCTTGTTCTTTGCCGCTGCCGCCGTAGGACTTCTAGCCAGCGCCGTATCTACTGCTGTTCTCATGGTTTCCCCCTTATCCTAGTGTCTTTTTGCTGTCCGATGCGCCCAGTGCCGTATCGATAGCCGTGCGCGTACTTGAAAAGCCGCGCTTACGTTTGTTTTTCGTTACCGCATCCACCGTCCCGGTATCCCCGGTATCTACCGCCGTGGCCGCCGGTGCCGTTGTTTCTATCGTCGGTGTCTGTACTTTCTGTCGTCCGAAAAGCCCGTTTAATCCACACATAGTATCATCTCCTTTTCTGATACGGGTTGTATTTCGTCTGTGCTTTTTGTCGTTGCGGCTGCCCTCGTATGACAGGCAAGGCAAAGGTCAGTGCCAGCGCGTCCGCTTCGTTCGGGGACGGCAGGCCGCGCAATTTCATGTGATCTTTGCTCTCCAATACGATTTCCCCCTTGTCATTTACCGAGGCTTCCGGAGCGATCAGGTCGTCATGTATAATTTCTCCGTCCGGCAGCACACCGCCGTCCTGTAACCACGCTTTTACTTTGCCCCACATTTCGGCCCTTTTGTTTGCAAAGCCTTTTGTGCCGGATTTTCCCGCAAAGGATACCAGTTTCCAGCGACGGCCCATGGTCTGCCCGAAGGAATATATGCCGGTGCCGTATCCCTGGTCGATAAACACCGCATCAGCGCGATACTCGTCTTCAAAGCCTGCGATTATCGCCGCCATGTGTCCGTCGTTGTCGTTTTTCGCATACGTTCCCAGCCTCTTACTGTAGAGCCCCTGCCGTAAGTAAATGACAAAGTCATCGTCTCCTGTCCATGCCGGATCCACGCCGATGATAACCGGTGCAAAGTTATATTGCGCCGGCCGAAGTGTACGCCTTTGCGCCTCTTCCACTATATCTACTCCGATATATTGCGCGTCGGACGATGACGGAAATTCGCCGCGAACACGGACCTTGAAAAAATCTGAATCTTCGCCGTATTGGTTTTTCCACTGTTCGATTTGGGCTTTGTTAGAGATAGCTACGTCTCTGGAGTCTATCTTCCTGGTGTCCCAGTAATTACGGTACTTTGTAAAGCACGAATGAAATCGCCCTACATTACGGGTAGGGTTTCCATAACAACACCAGATGATTTCCGTGTTCTTATCTGTTAGGGCCCCTTCTGCAACTTCCCAAATGCGATCGTCTATGGCGGAGGCTTCATCGAATATGATAAGAATCCTTCGTCCCTGGTTGTGAAGACCGGCGAATGCTTCGGTATTAGTTATAGACCAGGGAATGGCATCGATACGCCAGGTCCTTTCGTGTTCCGCTTCAATCGAGAATATCGCCGTTGCTGTATAAGTGAAGAGGTCTTTTGCGATAAATTTCCTATGCCATTTAGCAAGCTCCGCCCATGTCTTTGTTCTTAATTGGGCTTCGGTATTGGCGGTTACGACGCCTCTTGTGTCCGGGTGTGTTGAAATGGCCCACAGAATAAGCCATGCTACGGTCGTGCTCTTGCCAATGCCATGACCTGACGATACGGCCTGACGAATTACTGTGTCCGGCGTTTCAAGCCCTTTAGCGATTTTTTCAAGCTGTGCTATCTGCCACGGCTGCGGCGCTTGTCCTTTTAATTCCGGATCGTTATCCCAATCGAACGCAAAGTGCACCCACGCCACAGGATCGTGCGTAAGTTGTCCCAAGCAATCCATCATTTCATACGCCTCGTCATGCGTCATCGGCATTTCCTTCTTTCTTTTTTAACGCAGCTTGCAGCCTATCCGACAGCTTCATTGTCGCATCCACTGTCACGCTACCCGTGAGTTCCGTCTGCTGCTTTTGCTTCCAATCATCCGGCGCAAGGTTTGTCAGGATAAAGGTTGCCGCTTTCGTATCCGGCGGTATGACAATGCATTCCGTCTCTACTTTTTTCGTTACCTTTTTCCCCGTAACCTTACCGTCTTTTACGATATCCATCGTCGTCGTCTCTTCTTTTTTTGGGATTACCTTTTCAATCCCAATTGCTCGACGGAACAACGCATCTTCTACTTCCGTCACGCAGTAATCTTTGCCGATAGAAAGGGCCTCTGAAAACTCCGGATGTTTTTTTATCCACTCATAAAATGTCGACTCCGATATGCCGATGTATGCGGCAATGGCTTCATTGTGCCATCCTTTACGACATAAGCCGGCAATGATTTTCAGGTTTTTGTCCGTTTGAAATTTCTTCCATGTCGTTGCGCGCCGCCTTATATTAATGTTCTTTTTGCGCGTGCTATTTGCGCGTGTATCTGTTTTTTTTAAAAATATCTTCTCACGCTTAATCGGTTCGCCCCGCACCTTGTTTTTACTCATTTTTTTGCTCCTATTTAAATACCCGTCTGCGGCTGCTATACCGGACGGGTTCATGATTTAAGTCTGATTGATATGTTTTTCGCCACTTTCGCACAAAGCTTTTGCACTTTTCATGCGATATAATAAGCGGCTCCTTTGTGCAAATATCTTCCTCGTTGTATTCGCAGCGGCGGTTATCGCAGTATATCATCTCTACCTCTTTTACGGCATAAAAAAAGACGTCCGCATCACGCAAGGCGTCTTTTCGTTTTATTTCACGCTATCATTTTATCACGTATCAAAGTATCATTTAGTATCCTCTTTTATTTTTGCGGGAATTCTTTTCTTTCTTTTTTTCTATAGCCTCGTAATTCCGTATGGTTGAGCCATATTTGACTGTAAAAATATTTTAAAAAACTTTTTATTTTTCTCTTGACTTATCACGCAATGCGTGATATACTTTACTCAACGATAAGGGCAACGGCCCAAAAGGAGGAAAAAAATGAAAAAAACAAAATTAAACATCCGCGTATTAAACGCAGTAAAAAATTTCTCTGACCCGTGGCATCGGGTCAAGGCCTACAACCCCGTAGGCCGGTACTTCGAGCGGGTCACCACAAACGGTTGCCCCGAAGAAGTACAAAACGGGGGTGTCTATGGCCTCGGCGCGCCGAAGAACGCCGAGGTGCTGGCGTGGTTCCGGTCTTACGGAACCGCAAGGCGGCGCCAGCTGCTCCGGGCTATGCACATAAGTGCATAGCTCTAAAAAAAAGTTGAATTGCCGCAAAAGCGGCGAAAGGAGAGAGTTAAAATGACTCATAACAACCTTAAATTTGAAGTACGGGACTACAAGGTAGTCCCGTCAAATACGAACCTCCCCGACAAGTCGGAGTACACGGTATACTCCGGCAAAAAAAAATACACGGTGGTCGTAGAATATGTCTACGACCAAAACTGGGCATGTGAAAAACACGTCCGCGTTTACGGGGACGACGCTCCCCTCGCCCTTTACGACTGGGCAAGAAAAAATTTGTCGTAGAAAAATTAATTGCCGCGGAAGCGGCGAAAGGAGAAAAAAATGAAAAAATATGAAGTTGGTAATAAAGTTGCCAGCTCAACTGAATATTTGAGTGGGCTTGGTTGGATGATCGATGACAAAGGCTACATTTTCGTCAGTAACCTGTCCGACGAGTTCGGGTGGGATTACAAAATAAAATACGTCCCGGAGTTGAAAGAAAAATTTAAAGCCGCGGACGGAACAGCGGCTGAACTGCGGGTGCTGTACGACGCTGCAGAATTCCCAGAGAACTACGGATTAACCGCAGACGACGTTGTCGCGTCGCCAACGCGAAGATTTAACCGGTGCGGATTTGAAGAGCTCACAGCCGGGTGCCTCAAAGCGATCCGAATCGATGACGACGATTCGGGGATTTGGTTTGAAGTAAGCCGCCTACCGAAACGGGTTTACTTCGACCTTGAGTCCGCAGATTATGTCGACGAAAACTTCGAATACATCGGCGCGGACTCAACAACAATCGTCAACTTTGACAGGTACTATCTCAATGACGAGGTGTACCTTTTACACCTCGTGTCAAAAATACAGTTTCAAGGTCCTTGGGGAGAAGAAACCCTGTCCGCGTTGGCTGTGGATGAAGACGGAGATGAATATAGCATCTCCTGGGCCGTCGATTTAATAGAAAATGCAGACGGTTCAATCGCCCACATCACGAGCTGGGACAACCCGGTTGATATCACGAAAGCGTGATATCATGTCAGAGAAAATTAAAGAGGCCCGCGTCGCTGCGGGTCTCACGCAAAAAGAAATGTGCGCGCTGTTGAATATCCCGCCACGCACACTGCAAGACTGGGAAGCTGGGCGGAGAAATCCGCCATCTTGGGTAGAATCCCTTATATTAGAAAAGTTGGATTGTCGCGATGATAAAAATCAAAGACATCCAACAAAACTACAAAATTAAGGTGGTTTTATAGCTATAAAACCACTCGGAAGCAGCAACTGCTCCGGGCTATGCGTTTAGGCGCATAACTTCTTAAAAATAAGCCCTCGTAATGAGGGCTCTTTTTTTTATGCCAAAAGGCGGCCATAATGACCGCCTTGTCCTACGAATATTTTTTCATGCATCCAGTTTTATTTTTTGCTCCTTTACGATTTCATTTAATTTTTTCATAGCAATTCGCCTTATTCTTAACACGTGTCCTCTCGACATGTGTGCATGTTTTGCGGCCTGCTCCCAGCTCATAAAATCCAAATAGTAATATCTCAACACGGTTTCTTGTACATCATTGTGAAGCAAGTTTATAAATTCCTTTCCCGCTTCCCTTTGCTCATACAGTTTTTTCATTTCTTTGTTTATTTTCTCTGTATATCTCTCTACTGCGATAGCAATATCTGCCAGATCTGTTTTTTTACCGCCTTTTACTATTTGCTTATTGTAGTTTACGCCCTTTAATAACATCCCGTTTGCTTCCAAGTATTTTGCGTATTTCAATTCTTCAATTTTCCAGTATTGTTTTCTAATTCTTGACAAGTACCTTTCCGCATTTTCTTCTCTTTTCTGCATCTCAGTCCTCCTTTATCGTCTTTTCATGGCCCGCACTCCATTCCAGCGAAATACCTTCTTTTTCGGCCCTTAATTTTAAGAGTTCCATATATTCCCTCATTACCCTTAATTGTTCACGTAATATATATATCGGGCACGCCAGTTTAAAGTCTAGCATTCCCCAATCATACCGTGCAACTGTCACCTCCAGTTTTTCATATCTAATTTTTAATTGCCAGTATTCGGCTATAAAGCGTTTTATGTAATTCTTGCTTTTCATAAAACTTGCCGTGTCTTTTAATCTTATTTCTTTAATCTTGCATTGGTTCTTCATTTTATCCACCCCTTTTAATTTAATAAAAGATTTTTTCAGTCGTTCTATTTCTTCGGATATTCGCTTTTCTTCCGGCAACGGTTCACGCAACTGACGCATCCGTTCTATAAACATTCTTCGCGCGTTTGATTCGGCTTTTACCGCTTCATTTATCCCATATACCAAAATAAGTGTTAATGCTCCGCCTACAAATATCAATATTTCTACAAACATTTCAGGCATTATTCTTCACACTCCCGTTATTTTCTGTTTGTTCAGTTTTCCTCTTCCATCAGCTCCTCAATGCTATACCGCTTCGGATTCGTCATAAAAAACTTCGTATTATGATACTCCTGATGTGAGTTTTCCCATTTGTTATATGCTTTTGTCAACACCTTTTCCAGTTCGTCCATATGCTCTCCTTTTATATTATTGAGATAATCATCATCCTCGAAACCCTCGTTATATGCATCGTCCGCAATATCTTCCAAGACTCTTCCTATATTTACTTGGGGTTCAAATCTCCTTACCTTCCCTACAAAAATAAATTCATAGTCATTCTCATACTCCCAAAGTTCATAAGCTTCCAAAGCTTCATTGATAGCTTCTTTTTCTGTATCAAATATCCCGTAGCACGTTTCATCGTCAAAGCTATATGCGTATTCTGCCATCTTTTTTACTCCTTCCCGTATTTACTTATTTGCCTCATCACAAAGTCTGCGCACGGTTGTGCCATGCCATTACCAATAGCCTTATACCTTGCTGTATCGCTACACGACTTATCGTTTATCAATGTCCAAGTATCCGGCAATCCCTGCAATCTCTCACACTCAAGCGGTGTAAGTCTCCTTACATATTGCCCCGTTTTAACAGGATTAATGCTTTGCAAACTGTTTCCATTTGTTTGTATAGTTCCTGACTTTTCTCTCTTTTTATTTCGCCAACAATCAATAAAATAATTTTCACTTCCTCCATCATAAGCTCCACCGGTTTCTCTTAACGCACTCCCGACGCGGTCTTCTTTAATTTCATAATAACTTTTGCAGCTGTATCCGATTGCCAATCGTGTCGTCGTTTTAATTGTCGGTACTTTATTGTTTAACACGGGGGCGTTATTTGTTATACTTGCGTTACTGTCAAACCCCAACGGGCCTGAATTACTAACACTCGTCGCAGTTGCGGCGGTAACTCTTTCCCCCGCTTCCGCGCACGTCTCAATATTCCCCTGCACGCTCGCCGGCTCAAATAGTATTTTTCCCGCACATCTCCTTCCTGAATAATCTGCAACAAGGAAGATTCGACGGCGACGCTGGGGGACTCCCCAATATTGAGCGTCAAGCGTCCGCCATGCGACTTCACATTTTCCGCTTCTAACCATGCCGGACGCGGCCCATTTCCCTGACCCAGGTATTGGAATTTCGGTCTCCGTGAATTGTTGGAGCACTTCTCGAAAATCAAGCCCTTTATTACTGGAAAAGGCTCCGGGGACATTTTCCCATACGACGAATACCGGATATTTACCGTCTGTTGCAGCGTGCATTTGTCGAATAATATTGGTTGCTCTAACAAATAAGCCACTCCTTTCTCCGTTTAATCCTTTTCTTTTTCCGGCGATTGATAAATCCTGGCAAGGGCTTCCCACTGCAATAATATCTACCGGCGGTATTTTTGCGCCGTCTATGTTGTTGATATCCCCGAGTTGTTGCGTCCCGGGGAATCGTTCTCTCGTTACCGCCACCGGAAATTTTTCTACTTCACTTGACCATACGGGTAATATCCCTGCGCGTATTGCGGCTATCTGCCATCCACCAATGCCGTCAAACAAACTGCCCAATTTCAACACTTCGGCAACTCTCCCCTCTCAAAATAACGACATTTCCCGCGTAGCGGCTTGATTTATGTAAATGCATTCCGTCGCCGTCTTTGCGCAATTTGTTTGCGTTTGTATCGTTTTCTTTTCCCATCCCGCGAGCAGTTTGTCATACATCTCGTTCTCATAGCTACTGATGATACACGGTCCTACATGCTGTTTGCATATATTCAGCAATTTTTCATGCTCTGCAGGTGTGGCAAATTCATGCGCATAGTGTAAGTTGGTCCGTACGTTCCTCAAGTACGGTGGATCCACATACATCAGCGTACCTCTACGGTTGTATAACGGGATGAGTTCCAACGCGTCCATGCACTCTATTTGCGCCGTTTTCAGACGTTCCACCGTATTTAAAATTTTTCCCGGCAGCTCATTCCAGTATTTCGGCCTAAATACCGTGTTAGTTCTATCATGCGACCATCCCGAACGGTCACGTGTCTTTGCTCCAAAACCTTGCCACGTTCTCACTAAAAACCTTCTTGCTTTATCCACAGGGTTATCCACAAAATTATCCACACAGCATGATTCGTACTCTTCCCTGGCATACGGCGTCATCTCAACGGCCCTGCATAGTGCTTCCGCATCATCTCGTATGACGCGAAAGAGGTTTACGACATTTCCATCCATGTCGTTTATTGTTTCCGTACCGGATGGATGCTTTGTAAAAAATACAGCACCGCTTCCAAAAAACGGTTCAACGTATACATCGTGCCGCGGAAAGAAGTTGACTATCCAGTCCGCTATACGCCACTTTGCGCCCGGGTAGCGCAGAACAGGTTTTATCGTCATCGCACCATCAATACCTTCCGCACATTGATAATACAAATACGCCGCACAACACCAGAACTCCGCACATGTACATCGCAAAATTTTCTGCGCCATCTTGTTCGTATACAGCTTTTCCGAGGATGATTGTAACTCCGACACCGCCCATCATCAGCATTATCCATCCCACATTTGCCAACTCCATTTTTCTACCTCCTATTCCTTTTTAGCTCCACTTTCCCCGTATAATCCCCGTAAATAAAACACGCATATATCTTCCCCAACTCTCGGCGCGATAAAGTGCCTAGCGTGATGGCATTTAGGGCAGAGTAACACGGCTTTGGTCTCTTCGTCACTCTTGTATATGCCGCACGGTTCGTGATGATGCTTTACGCCGTACTCGACATGAGCTCCGCACCATATACACGTGCCGTTATCTCTCTCGTAAATTTTGTCATAAAACGCTTTCGCTGCTTTACCTTTTAGTCTTACTCTTTTTGCTTTTGGTATCATCATGTCGCACCACCCTATATTTTATTAACCGGCCCTCATAGACTCGTTCAATCCTCGCCCAGCACCCTTTATCTGTACGTTTGCCGTTTATCACTTCTACAAAGTGGATCATTTCGTCCGGCTTAAAACATCTCTTGTCATCGTGTACCCACAGGGTATTTTCTCTGCCGCTTTCGATGGCGGCATATGCTATAGGATTTTTTCGGATCAGATATTTCAGACTCATCTTCACTATCCTTTATCATGCGGTAAAACATGTACGGGAATCCCCACGCCGTAAATCCGTATTGTACCGGCTTTTCAATATACCATCCTGCCGGCGCTTTTGGTTCCCGCCATGTTTTACTTTTTATGATTTCTTTTTTTATTTCCGGCTTGCGCAGATTTCGGCTTGCCCTATATCTTGATTTTTGCACAGCATCCGCATGGCAAAATGTTTCCCTCGTTTCTTTTACAAAGTATTCCGCTACTCGCTTTGCATCCGCCGCCGCACCATCATAGTATTTAAATGCTTTGTACGGGACATCAGACCATTTCCATAACTTTTTGTAATCTTTGCGCTGTAGTCCGATATTGTTTAGTAGCATATGGTGATGGATCCGATGCCCGTCGCATTCCGTCGTCGCGATCCATTTCAACTGATGTCCCAGTTTGTGATACAAGCGCCGGAGATTTTTCAGGAAATTGTCCAGCCTCTTTTTTGCTTCCCACTCGTCCGGTTCCGGTTCCCGATACGTCAGGTCGATACGGATGTCTTCTTCTTTAAAATTCTCCAGTATCAGGTAGTACAAATTGCGGATGGAATTTTTTTCGTTCACTCGCCATTGTTCCGCCGTTGTCTTTTTATTATTTTTTGATCGCGGCATTGTCGGCGTTTTGTATCTTGATGTGTGATATTTACAAATTTCAATTACGTTTCCGGCTTTTACCGTTTTCTGCACATACATTATCAACCTCTTTTTTAGACGTTGAATGGTCGTATATTTAATACCTTTAAGCTAGTGGAAAATAGGACCGAAGCCCTATTTCCAAAAGCTATATAATGTTATATACTATATATAGACCATTCACGGTGTTTACGGCACCACGGTCATTATTTATCAGACGTCCTTTCGGACGTCTCTTTTTTTATTTACCGCCGTTATACGCTGCCGTATATCTTCAATTGTTTTTCGTGCTCTTGCATCCTGCACTTTCGGCACTCTCCTGTATGTACATGTCCATGTTTTTCTCCCGGAAAAGTATTTACATGTAAAACAGGTATGCTCCGGCACCGTTCCGCTTATAGGACAATGTACGTGTGCTTTGCTTTCCATCATTGCATAATTAACTCCATCAAACGGATAGACGTAATTATATCAATCATGACCATAGCAACAACAAACAGAACAACAAACGTTCCATATATTTTTATTTCCCTTATTTTGTCACTTAACTTTTTGTTTTCTTCTTTCAGCGCTGCATTTCTGGCAAGCGCTTCTTCTTTGGCAAGCCGCTCTTCCACAAGCTCCCATTTTAGGTTCTCTACCGTCTTTTCATTTCTTTTTTCTTGGTTTATCCACTCCGGCAACGTTATTTTCATTTTTTCCGCTCCTTTTTATTCCATCTTCGCACCGCTTCCCTAGCGGCAGCGATATGTGCATCAAATTCTTTGTAAAAGTTTTCTTTTCTCGTATCCGGCGCAAGCGGGATATCATCAAGTCTTTCTTTTAATTCCTCTATTGATTTAAATACGGGTGTTCCTATCTTATACGCAAAAGCCAATTCTGTTTGACATCCAACGCTGCCGCCCCAGTTCCCCATCATCAACACCGCATCACACGCCCGCTCCAACTCCAGGCAGAGCTTTAGGCCGTCTTTATATATCAGCGCATCATACGGACGACGTATGGCATGCAAAGCGGAAACAAACGTCACTTCTGGCAGCTGTCTTGCCAACATTTTTATAGCGGCGTCGCATAAGACCCGGTTCGTTCCTTTTCCACCGTACGGGTGGGATACATATACTACGTACATGATCAGTCTCCTTCCGGAAGAATATATTCGACTCCGGCATGACTCATCGGCCACGCCTCTTCTATAACGAGCCCCGCATCCCTGTTATTAATCAGGTTTTCATCAAACGCTTTTAAGATGTATCGCCGTTTGCGCGTAAAGTTTTGGGCCGGAACGACGGTAATTTCTGGAGCCGCTCCACTCTTTCTAATCATGAGACATATATATGCCGTATTATTTTTTATTGCGTCTTCCCATACTTGCATTAATTCCAGTCTTGTCATTTTCTCACCTCAAATGCCGTCACTTTGACAGCTACCTTATTTACGTTATTTTTTTTCAAAAATTACGATAGCGGACGGGAACGGCGCGGAGTTTTTACTGTCATTAAATTTCAACCGCCCCTTTATTAGCCGTATTTCCGTTGCTTTCATTACCCAGTCATGCCACCACTTAGTGTCAGGCCGATGCGCTACTGTATAAGCCTTTATTTATCATAATTCAGTTTTTTATCTCCTTATTTACCCGTACTTCCGAAGCCGCCTTCCCCGCGATCTGTGGTAGTTAATTCTTTTACTTCCTCAAACTCTACAGGGATGTTCTTTTCTATCAGGCCCTGCATAAAGCGATCTCCCTTGTGAATCATCCTGGTCATTTTTCGTCTGCCATGAGTTTTAAATATTCCCATCACTTCTCCGCGGTAATTACTGTCGATAATGCCAACACAATTTGCCATGAAAAGCCTTGTCTTAGCTCCGTACGAACTTCTCATGAATAGTTTCATATGGTAACCTTCCGGAATTTCGAAGGAAAGCCCGGTTCTTACAAAAGTTGCTTTGGCGTATTGTGCAGACTTTACCACCGTATCTTCTATCGCGTAGAAGTCAAAGCATGCGTTTCCCTCTGTTATGAGCGGCAATACGGCTTTGTCGTGTGTTTTTTTGATTTTAATATGTACCGGTCCTATCATATGTTTGTTTTTTCTCCTTGTTGTTGTCGTTTTTCGGCAAGAAATTACTAATGTGTTGTATGATAGTGCGTATCATTTCTATACGGCTTTTTCCTTTCATGTCTATCTTTAGGAGCTTGCGTATTTTTTTCTCTTCGTATTCTATAAATACTTTCACCTCCGTTAGTTCTGTGTCTTGGGAAAATGCAAGTTTAAATTTTATTTGTCCACATTCATTTATGGCCTGTTCCATCGACTCCAATATTTTTTTACGTGCTTTTTCTTCTCGTCCTTTTGCGATTTCTTCTCTTGTTTTTAGTCTTATCACTGCTCCATTTTTCTCCTTTTTATAAAAACACTTGCTTTAATATGTCATACATCATTGCTACAGAGCTATCCGCTGCAACATTTGCTATTTTTACTACTCCGGTCGGAAATGTCACCCCTACGCATTCCGATTCGGGAATATATGTCAACCGACACTTCTGCCCCGCCGCGTTCAACGCAGCTTCCAATAACACGAGTACTCTTTCCTTTTCTTTTCGTTCCCGCTCAATTACATAATCTCTCTATTCTTCGTTCATCATTTTTCTTCATCCTTCCCGTGTCTTATATAGTATTGAGTCGTAATGTATTGGTTACGGCTCTTTTTTATTTTTCTAACTCAATTTGTATTTCGGCTAAATCTGCGGCAGCCTGATATACTTTTGCAAATTTCGTATCTGTTCCGTGCGTTTCTGTTACTTTTGCTCTAAATTCAGCAATTGTACCGTAAAAACAACCGCATTTAACAGATATTCCGTTTTCTTTATTTCTAAAAAATGTTGTGAAATCAAAACGAGAACCAATCGCACCAATTACCATAAAATGGGCGTTGCCGTATACCCTTGCGTTGCCGGATACCTCTGCGTCGCTGTATACCCTTGCGTTGCCGTATACCCTTGCGTTGCCGTATACCCTTGCGTTGCCGGATACCTCTGCGTTGCCGGATACCCTTGCGTTGCCGTATACCCTTGCGTTGCCGGATACCTCTGCGTCGCTGTATACCCTTGCGTTGCCGTATACCCTTGCGTTGCCGTATACCCTTGCGTTGCCGGATACCTCTGCGTCGCTGTATACCCTTGCGTTGCCGTATACCCTTGCGTTGCCGTATACCCTTGCGTTGCCGGATACCTCTGCGTTGCCGGATACCCTTGCGTTGCCGTATACCCTTGCGTCGCTGTATACCCATGCGTCGCTGTATACCCATGCGTTGCCATCTTGAGATAGATTTTTTTCGCTTTCAATCCATCCGCCAATCTCCCCTTTTACAACAATCCCAAAAGATACAACGGCTTTTATTTTATGTAGCGTTTTACCTAAATACGTTTTAACTTCACCAGTAAATTCGTATTTTTTCATAGCCTATCTCTCACCTCTTATTTCAATCCAAATCCATGCCAGCAGCACAATCGTTATGGCTGCACTTGTTCCTGCCGTTAGCAATTCCGTTGTTTTCACCCCCTGTTGTGAATATTCCTATGTTTATCGGCATCCGATTCTCTGGACGCCGTTTCCGCTCGGTGTCTTTCTTTATTCCGAACATTTGTTTGTTTTTCCTCTTATCCATGTTTACCTGGCTCCGCACGCCTTTATTGTTATTTTCTATTTTGCACGGTTTTCCGTATTTAATGTGTAAAAAAAAGAGCCGTGACTTCTTCTGCTGATAATTTTTTGTCTGTTGCCTCATTGGCAACTTTATCAATCTCTCTCTGGGTAAAAGGAACCTTATTCCCCATTCGTCTCACTAATGCCGTTGTCCCAATTCCTAGAAATTTTGCAAAATTCCTATGCGTACCAAAATTTTCAACAATAAACCCTCTTAACTTTGAATAATTAAATTTTTTATCCATAATTCATCATCCTTTCTTGCACGGTTTTCCGTGTTCGCTGTAATCATATCATAGTTGTATTTTTTTGTAAACGGTTTTCCGTTTTTTTTTTTACGCATTACGTTGTTTTATTACGCTTTTCCGTATATAATGTTTTTATACAGTGTTTAATCAAGAAAGGAGCGCGATACATGGATAAAACCTTTATTTACAGATTAAAAGAATCTATGGCAAAAAGAAACTTATCCCAAGCTGATTTATCTAAATTGACGGGGATAAGAACGTCATCAATTTCCGATTATTTATCGGGCAAGTATTCTCCCAAACAAGATAAAATCGCGATTATTGCCAAAGCTTTGTCAGTCAATCCCGGATGGTTAATGGGATATGATTTGAAAGAAAAAACACACAATGTAAACACTTCTTTTTCTACCGACATTAAATACTTGCTGCAAAATACGTCTTACTGCACTTATGGCGGCAAAAAAATAGAAAAAAATCTTCTCATGAAATTAATTCAAGCCGCCGTAGAAGCAAAAGAAGGTGATGATGATTGAAGCGAATACTCCCGATTGTTTTAAATTTAGTCCAGCAATATGGGACTAACGATCCCAAGGAATTATGTCAATGCATAGGGATTGATGTTATTCACATCAATATTCCTATGGGGCCGCGAGGTGTATCACTTAAGATATTGGACACGAGATATGTTTATCTGGATAACTGCTTGAGCAAAGACGAGAAAAACGTCACATTGGCTCACGAATTAGGGCATGCCGTACTCAAACATTCGCAGCATCGAATTATAGACGTTGATATTGTCTCAAAAAAAGATAACCCCGAACATGTTGCCAAAGAGGAACTAGAAGCTAATAAATTTGCTTTTCTTCTTATATCTCATACGTGTTTGCGTAATGATTATAATATGATCGATGGGATACGCAATGAAAAGCTCTTAACCATTGATCGCGTACTAGAATTACTTGATGTATTTTCTAACACGGCATGCTATATTAATTAATAAGGAGTGTTTCTATGCAATTTAAAACCTTCTCCCTTAAATTTCCGATTGGAAAATTTTTATTTGGTTTTTTTATTCTTGTTGTTATATTTTTTTCATCATTATGTGGTTTATATATTTATTATCAAAACATTTCTCTTTCTGATAAAATTGCCGGCACATATCTTTCCGACGTAACATCCATTGATTATCAAGATAATGATGCAATAATTGATAAATATGGAAAACAAGCCCATTTTATTTTTAGCCAAAGACCTCATTATTGCGAAAGGTTAATCTCTATAGAAAGAAAGGATAAGTCGACAGTATCCATTCATGCAACATTAACAACAGAAAAGAAAAAGGAACTAGACATCAATTACGATTCAGCACATATTAAAGCTCCGATTTCTACTGTGTTAAAACATGAGTTTTTCAATGAATCTGCTTCTTTATATCTTTATGATGATAACAACGAGGAAATCGGGTATATACGTCTACCTTCGCATGTGCAATCTAATTATACTATCGTATTAAATAAACTGACTTTATTTAATTCGGAATATGGTTTTTCTGTCAAAGAACCTTATTCATCTCACGAATATAAACTTCAAAACAATCAAAAAAGCTTTGATTACTGGCAATATATCATAACTCAAAACCTTGACAAAAAAGCACGCGAATCAAAAGATCGTTTAGAGAACATTATTAAGGAAATAAAAAACAGACATGAATATTATCAATCTCTTCATTAATTCTAATAACTAAAAATCCCGTCAGTACCGCTAATACTGACGGGAATGCAAGACATTTACTCACCCCGCATGGATTTGTAAGTGACCTGCAAGGTCATTATACCAAAATCCATATACATTTGTATACCCGGCCCCGCACGCCAGGAAGGATATATAATGACAGCAAAAAAGGCGGCAATTTACTGTCGCGTTTCTACTACTTATCAAGTAGACAAAGATTCCCTGCCCGTCCAGGAAGAAAGTCTGATTGCCTATACTAAACAAGTTCTCGGTATAGATGAATATGAATTATTCACGGATGCCGGCTATTCCGGTAAGAATACGGAGCGTCCCGCTTATCAGGATATGATGAGCCGCTGCCGAAATCACGAGTTTACGCATATACTTGTTTATAAGATTGACCGCATCAGCCGCAATCTGTTGGACTTTGCGACAATGTACGACGAATTGAAGAAGCTCCATATTGTTTTTGTGAGCCGTAACGAACAGTTTGACACTTCTTCCGCCATCGGCGAGGCAATGCTCAAAATCATACTGATCTTTGCCGAACTGGAACGGAAGATGACCAGCGAGCGCGTAAAAGGTGTTATGAACGCCCGCGCAAGAAAAGGATTATGGAACGGGGCCCGTATGCCGTTTGGGTACGATTGGGACAAAGAAAAGGAAATTCCCGCAATCAATCCCACAGAGGCCGCCGTCGTACGTAAGATGTTCGATATGCTTCTTGCCGGTGACGGCGTTTTTCGTGTATCCGTCTACCTTAACGAGAATAAAATACCGACCAAGCGCGGCGGAAGGTGGACATCCACTACTGTCCGGCACATTGCTACTAATCCCATGTTTGCCGGTACACTGCGATATAATTATCGTTCCGCCGGCCGCGGAGAAATTAAACCGGAATCCGAATGGATTATCCTTGAAGATGCCCTGCCGGCCATTATATCCAAAGAGGAATTCAATCAAGTGCAGACACGTTTTAAAAAACCGGGGCCACATGAGCACCGTCGAAAGAATTATCACCCTTTTTCTACCCTATTGTATTGCAGTTGCGGACAGCACTTTATCTCCCGCAAAGACAGAGTTAGGAAGCGCACAGGCCTTTGTCCCAGCGTCTATACTTGTGCCGGCGTCCGCCATCATTGGGGATGTCACGAGCTGCAACCTAGTGATGTAACTTTGCTGCCGTTTGTCATCACGTATATACAGAATATGATGCGCGTACAAATTGCCGCCCCTGCGTCCGCCACCGCTATGAAAGGAATACTTCTTCACAACTTACCCGGAGTATCCGATATTAAGGACATTAAAGCTATATATCGCGCATACACTCGTTCCCATCCTACCGCTTATGAGATTCCTAATTCTTCACCCACTATTGATCTTGCGGCGGCGGAACGGCACAAAATCAAAAGAGCGCTGGCGCGTTTAAAGGATCTTTATTTGTACGGTGACGGTGCTTTAAGCCCATCAGATTATGTGGACGAAAAGAAAAAGCTAGAAAACAAGCTTCGTTCTACCCCCGTCCCGATAAATACTACGGAAGATGTTGTAGCTGACGCTATCAGTCATGCCTCATTACAAGCGTTACTTTCTGCAGACTCTATGAGTTATCCGGAAATCATGAGTTATGTGGACGACAAAACAATTCATAATTTTCTGCTCCGCATCATCAACCGCATCACTGTTGCCGGCAGACGGGTACAATCCATTACATTCGCCAACGGCGTCACTCATACATTCACATATTAATTATATCCCGTCATAAAAGGCGGGATATTTTTTTGTAAAAAAATAAACGGCGCCATTGCGCCGTTCTTTTCATCTGATTTAATTGTTCATTTGACATCCGTATGTAATGAGACAATACTGTTTATTGGTCAGCAAATCCATTTCTATATACACTCCGTTTATTACAACATAAAGTTCGGTTTTACATTTTATAATACCATATACGGCGTATATTCACCAGCACAGACAACAACTCTCAAAATTAGATGCGGCAACACGCGAAATTCCTTCCCTTACTGTTCTCGGTAAGAAAATACGGCCGCACCGATAGGAAAACGACCTCCGTACACCGCTCCCGCCGCTGCTTCGGTCATGCCCGCCTGTAACGGGTATACAGAAATTTAAAGCCATACTTCCGCTTCCGCCAGGCAATGCCGATCATACTCTGCCGCAAGAATACCGTTTTCCGGTAACGGTCCCGTATCAGGCAATATCTAAAGCCGCATACACTTTTACCGGAGCGTGTGCAGGGTTGGTTTTACAGTCCTCCCGCTTGCGTTATATACTGATAGAGGGTATATTACTTACATATCCACATATATGCGGGACCGCTTTTATTTAACTTGCCGCAGCTCTCACTGTTCCGGCGACATTCTATTGTATTAACCCTGAAAGAAGGAATCTTCCATAATGATCGAAAATCCGGCAAATCAAAAAAAAGCGAAACTTATGCTGCTCACTGCCATGATTCTTTTCGGAACGCTGGGGCTGTTTATCCGTTATATCGGAGAAATCCCTTCCTCCGTAATCGCCCTCATACGGGCCGCCGTGGGCTGTCTCTTTTTACTCGTGTTCATACGGGTAAGAAAGATTTCTCTTTCAAGAACGGCCCTCAAAGCAAATCTGAAACTGCTGACCGTGTCCGGGGCTTTTTTAGGGTTTAACTGGATTTTTCTTTTTGAAGCGTTTAAGCATACGAGTATAGCCATAGCCGTTATTTGTTACTACATGGCTCCCGTCATCGTTATTCTGGCATCACCCTTCACACTCGGTGAACGGCTGACGCCCCGCAAGGTTTGCGGTGTCTTCGGGGCATTGCTCGGAATGATTTGTATTTCCGGAATATACCGCACGGGCTTTTCCGCCGCTGCCGATATATCGGGTATTTTCTTCGGCTTGCTGGCGGCCTGCTTCTATGCCGCCGTAATTCTTTGCAACCAAAAAATCAAATCTGTCGCGTCATATGACCGCACGATTATCCAGCTTTTTATTGCCTGCCTGGCTTTGCTGCCTTATACGGTTTTAACGGAATACGGCACACCGATATACATTACTCCGTTTTCACTGGCTGTACTTCTGTTTATAGGTATCGTTCATACCGGAATTACATACGTTCTGTTTTTCAGTTCCATAAAAGACCTTCCCGCCCAATCGGTCGCAATATTTACATATTTAGACCCCATTGTCGCCGTTCTTCTTTCGGTCCTCTTCTTAGGTGAAAGTTTAACCCCTGTCGGCGCACTCGGTGCATTCCTCGTATTAGGCTCAACCTTTTTCAGCGAACAAGAATAAGACGGCAGTGACTTACCCGATGTTAAACGCCGCGCCGTATCTTCTATATCCCAGTAAAAAGACATGCCTGCCGGCATGTCTTTTTACTGGGTCCCGCCGACGGTCATAACCGGAAATATCGGGTAAGCCGTCGGTAAAACGGGGCCGGACGTTTTTATTGTTTTTACCGCCGACACGGCGCAATGCGTTAAACTGATCGCCTTGCCGCTTTTACGGTGCCGGAAACGCCGTTACAAAGGTCCTATCTGTTTTTTACCGCCGCAACGATACGCTTCAGCCCTTCCGCAAGAAGGGAACGGGGCATGGCCAGGTTCAGACGCACATATCCTTTCGCATTGTCGACAAAGAGCGCGTCTCCCCCTTCGAGGAGGACTCCCGCCTTATTGGCGAAGAAATCGGGAATATCTTCTATATCACCCATATACGGATTAAGATCAACCCACGCCAGATAGGTGGCTTCGGGAATTTCAAAACGGGTCTCCGGAAGGTCTCTGTCCAATGTCTCTTTAACAAAAGAAAAATTACCGTCCAAGTACGTCTTCATCCGGTCAAGCCATTCGTACCCGTGTTCATACGCGGCCCGGTGAGCCGCAATAGCCAGCGGGTTGATATTCATGGCATATGAATTGGTGTAAGTAATCCATCGGTCTTTCAAATCCCGGTTGCGGATAATTATTTCCGCCAACATCAGACCGGCCATATTGAAGCATTTCGAGGCGGACGTGCAGACAATAAGCCTGTCATAACCGGGCATGATCTTAGCCATGGGAATATGTTTCCGCCCCTGGCGCAGGAGATCACAATGGATCTCGTCGCTGATAATCCAGAGATTATATTTTTCCACAATGGCCGCCACCTTTTTCAGTTCTTCTTCCGTCCAGATACGGCCCGTCGGGTTATGAGGACTGCACCAGATGAGAAGCGTTGCCTGCGGGTCGGCCGCATCCCGTTCGAGGGACTCGAAATCAATCCGCCACCGGCCCTCTTTATCCTTATACAGCTTGTTATATATAGCCTTTTTCCCGTTGTAGTCCAGGGCGTTCCGAAAATAGCCGTACGCCGGCGTATTGACGACGGCATACTCCTTATCGGTCAGCAAGAAATCCGTCAACTTGTATAAGGCGGGAATGATACCCAGGGAAAAGCATATATCCCGGCGCGGATACGTCCAGCCGTACATCTTTTCGTTCCATGCATTGTACGCATCATAGAAGGATTGCTCGAATACCTGGCTGTAGCCGAGAATACGCTTGTCCAAACGTTCTTTAACGGCATCGATAATGGCGGGGCACATGGCAAATTCCATATCGGCAATCCACATCCGGATAAATTCTTCATCTTTAAAGGGAAATGTCTTTTTCCCTTCAAAGTCATGGAAAATATACCCGCGGAAACCGTCCGTATTAAGGGCATTCGTATGCCTGCGGTCTATAATTTCATCAAAATCGTACTTCACGCTTTTCCCTCCTTTACATCGGCATCAAAATAATTATACAGATTAATTTTATGATAACAAACAGTAATCAATCATGTCAAAAACATTGCGCCGAATTATAAATGCCGCTTTGCAGGCCTTACCGCCGCCGGCATGGCACGGACGGCGGCAGTTTTACCTGTATGCGTGATCATCTTAGCTTTACACAGGCCCCTCTGTCCTTTTCCCTGTAAAGGGTATATGAAAAGAGCCTCTCTTTCTGAGGTACCCCCAAATGTCCGGCTTTTTTGGAGATATCCCGCTTCCTGAGAGACTCTTTTTTTTATTGTCCGGAAAAGGTTTTTACCACGTCAAGGCGAAGAAGGGCCCTTTTCAGCGCCAGTTCGGCGCGATCATAGTCGACGCCTTCGTCTTTACTTTCCAGACGGCGCTCTGCACGGGCTTTTGCCGCTTCAGCACGTTTTACGTCAATGCTTTCGGGCAGTTCCGCCGCCGGCGTGACGACAGTAACTTTGTTGTCACTGACTTCCATAAAACCTTTAGCTACGGAAATTTTCTTTTTTACGCCGTTCTGCGTATACGTGAGCGGCCAAATGCCCAAGGAAGCGATAAGCGGCGCATGATGGGGCATAACGCCGAGATCCCCGTCCAAAGCGCGGACAAGGACAAATTCCACGTCATCGTTAAAGACGAAAGCGTCCGGCGTAATAACCTCCAGTCGAAGTGTTCTGCTGTTTTCTTCCATAGACTATTCTCCTTTCAGAGTCTTAGCCTTTTCGTATGCTTCCTCAAGATTCCCTACCATGTAGAAAGCTTGTTCCGGCATATCGTCACACTTGCCGGAAAGAATTTCTTTAAAGCCCGCGATCGTCTCTTTCAGCGGGACATAACGGCCTGCCTGTCCCGTGAACTGTTCCGCAACGGCGAAGGGCTGGCTGAGGAAACGCTGTACCTTACGCGCACGGGCAACGGTAAGTTTATCATCTTCCGATAACTCGTCAATACCGAGAATAGCGATGATATCCTGCAAATCTTTATATTTCTGCAGGATAGCCTGTACTTCACGGGCCACTTCGTAGTGGTCTTCCCCGATGATATGCGGATCCAAAATACGTGACGTCGAATCCAGGGGGTCAACGGCGGGATAAATACCGAGTTCGGCGATCTGGCGGGACAGTACCGTCGTTGCGTCCAGATGAGCAAAGGTAGCTGCCGGAGCCGGGTCGGTCAAGTCGTCGGCAGGTACGTACACGGCCTGTACGGAAGTGATGGACCCCTTTTTCGTCGAGGTAATGCGTTCCTGCAGCGTACCGACGTCCGTACCCAAGGTCGGCTGATAGCCGACGGCGGACGGGATACGGCCGAGCAGGGCGGAAACTTCCGAGCCTGCCTGTATGAACCGGAAAATGTTATCGATGAAAAGAAGCACGTCCTGATGTTCCTCATCGCGGAAGTATTCCGCCATGGTAAGTCCCGTAAGGCCTACACGCATACGGGCTCCGGGCGGTTCGTTCATCTGTCCGTAGACCAGCGCGGTTTTGCTGATAACGCCGGATTCCTTCATTTCGTTCCATAAGTCATTGCCTTCGCGCGTACGTTCCCCTACGCCCGTAAATACGGAGTAGCCGCCGTGTTCCGTCGCGACATTGTGAATCAGTTCCATAATAAGTACGGTCTTGCCGACGCCGGCGCCGCCGAACAGACCGATTTTACCGCCCTTGGAGTACGGCGCAATGAGGTCGACGACCTTAATGCCCGTTTCCAAAATTTCCATGGTCGGAGACAGGTCGTCAAATTTCGGGGTAGGACGGTGGATGGGCCAATAGTCGTCAGCTTCAACCTTTTCGTCAACCTTATCCACCGTTTCACCCAAAACATTGAAAATACGTCCCAGCACGCCCTTTCCGACGGGAACACGAATGGGCGCGCCCGTATTTTCAGCTTCCATACCGCGTACCATGCCGTCCGTCGAACTCATGGCAACGCAGCGCACTACGTCGTCACCCAAATGCTGCATGACTTCCGCAATAAGATCTACGGCCTGGTCTCCTTCACCGCCTCTGACGTGAATAGCGGTATAAATCTGCGGCAAGTCTTTTTCTACAGAAAACCGAACGTCAATTACCGGGCCGATGACCTGGATGACTTTACCAAATTTATCACTCATGAAGAGGTTCTCCTCTCTATTCTAGACTAATATCCTACTGCAACGCATTCGCACCGCTGACAATTTCCGTCAATTCACTCGTAATGCCCGCCTGGCGCACTTTATTGTAGTGGACGGTCAGCCGTTCAATCAGTTCACCGGCATTATCCGTCGCCGATGTCATGGCCGTCATACGGGCGCCCAGCTCGCTGGCGGCGGACTGCAAAAGCGCATTATAAACGAATGATTCCAAATAGGTCGGCAATAACGCTGCCAGAACCTGTTCTCCGCCGGGTGCAAAGATATATTCTTCCTTCGGCCCTTCCGTATCGGCTGCTACGGCGTCAATAGGGAGCAGTTTGGATACAGTTACGTCCTGCATCAGGGCAGAACGGAATTTTGTATACACGACATGCACTTCGTCGACTTCGCCGTCAACAAAGCGTCTGACCGCTTCTTTCATAACGGTTTGGGCATGATAAAACTGAGGTTTATCAGAGAACCCGCTCCATCTTCCTTCAGGCGTAACATGAAGCCGTTTCAAATACTCAAGCGGTTTGCGGCCCGTCACCAGAAAGCATGTGCCGGACTTTCCTTTTTCCATGAGAACGGCGGCCATGGCTTTGTTGATATTCGAGTTGAACGCGCCGGCCAAACCTTTATCGGCACCGACGATAATATAGCATGTCCGTTTCACTTCGCGTTGTTCAAACAAAGGACTGACTTCGCTGCTCGCCGCAGCAGCCAGACGGTGCAGCATGCCTTCTATCTTATCCGTAAAAGGCGCCGTCGCCATGGCGCGCTCCTGTGCACGACGCAGACGTACGGAAGACACCATCTTCATGGCCTTCGTGATCTGTTGAGTATTCGTTACGGATTTAATCCGCCTGTTAATCTCGCGTGCACTCGGCATAGACTATTCCTCCTCTTTAATGAGTTCATGCTTAGCGCCGAAGAGCTTCATAAATTCTTCAACCGCTTTTTTGAGGATAGTTTCGTCTTCTTCGCCGAGCTGCTTCGTTTCCTTAATACGGCTGCCCACATCGGGATAGTTTGTATGCATGAACTTGATGAACTGATCTTCAAATTCAGAAATATCTTCTACCTTTACAGGCATCAGGAACCCTTTGACAGCCAGGTAAATCTGCATGACCTGATCCTCTACGGGCATCGGCTGATATTGCGGCTGAACGAGCATCCGCATCGTCCGTTCACCGCGGTCGATCTGGGCCTTCGTGTTCTTATCAAGGTCGGACCCGAACTGGGCGAATGCGGCCAGTTCGCGATACTGAGCCAGATCCAGACGCAGCGTACCGGCGATTTTTTTCATGGCTTTAATCTGCGCGGAGCCGCCGACACGGGATACGGAAAGCCCGACGTTAATGGCCGGCCGTACGCCGGAGTTGAATAATTCCGTTTCCAGGAAAATCTGTCCGTCCGTAATTGAAATTACATTCGTAGGGATATAGGCGGAAACGTCACCTGCCAACGTTTCGATGATCGGCAGGGCCGTAATGGAGCCGCCGCCCAATTCGTCGGAAAGCTTGGCGGCGCGTTCCAGCAGCCGGGAATGTAAATAGAATACGTCGCCGGGGTACGCTTCGCGTCCGGGCGGGCGGCGCAGGAGCAGGGACATGGCGCGGTACGCCTGCGCGTGTTTGGACAGGTCATCGTACACGCAAAGAACATCTTTACCCTGTTCCATGAAATATTCACCCATGGAAACGCCTGCATACGGGGCCAGGTACTGCAGCGGCGCACCGTCGGCAGCGGTTGCGGCGACAACGATAGTATATGCCATGGCGCCGTGTTCTTCCAGGATACGGACAACGCGCGACACAGTGGACGCTTTCTGACCGATGGCAACATATACGCAAATTACGCCGCTGTCTTTCTGATTGATGATCGTATCGATGGCGATAGCCGTTTTGCCGGTACCGCGGTCCCCGATGATCAACTCGCGTTGGCCGCGGCCGATAGGGACCATCGAGTCGATAGCTTTAATACCGGTCTGCAAAGGCACCTTTACAGGCTGGCGGTCGGCGATACCCGGCGCTTTGACTTCGATAAGGCGGGATTCTGTCGTACGTATTTCCCCCTTGCCGTCAATCGGTATACCCAGAGGATTGACGACACGGCCGACCATGGCATCGCCGACGGGCACACGCATAACGCGGCCGGTACGACGGACCGTATCGCCTTCTTTGATCAAATCGTCTTCACCGAGCAATACGGCGCCGACATTGTCTTCTTCCAAGTTTAAGGCTAAGCCATATACACCGTGAGGCAATTCCAATAATTCCCCGGACATGGCCTTATCCAAACCGTAAATATGGGCAATACCGTCCCCTACTTCCAGGACCGTGCCAACATCGTCCACATTCGTTTCGACATGGTAGTCTTCGATTTGTTTTCTGATTATAGCCGTAATTTCTTCAGGCTTAATATTCATTTCTAATCCGTCACCTCGTTTGCTGCACTGCCTTGTAATAAGGAGTGTTCCATATTGCGGATTTGTCGCTTCAGGCTGCCGTCGATTACTTGGTCGCCGATACGGATGACCACGCCACCGAGAATAGTCGGATCAATATAATACAACGGTTCGATCTTTTTACCTGTCAGCTCTTCCAGTTTAGCGACAAGCGTATGTTCTTCTTCTGCCGTCAACGGCTTGATGAGACGTATCTTTGCCACTTCGATATTTTGAGCGGCCCGGGCCAGATCAATGAAACAATCGACGGCTTCCGTCATCGCCCCTTCTCTGCGGCGATCCACCATAACGTAGAGAAATTGGCAGACAACAGGCGCAACGGCGCCGGAAAAGATTTGTTCGAGCGTTTCTTTCTTGACCCCGTCGGTTATGAGAGGATTGCTTAGGAATTTACGAAGATCTTCATTTTCCCGAAGGACTTCACGAACGGTCTTCATATCCTTGACCATCGTTTCAAGTGAATTCGTCTTCCCGGCAATATCGAACATGGCCTGGCTGTATTTTCTGTATACGGATTCCGGTATCATATGTATCTACCTGGCGAGCTGCTTCGCATCCATGCGTTCCATACACTCTTTGATGAGTTTGGAATTCATGTCCGTATTCATATTTTTTTCAAGTAATTTTTCTGCCACAGCCAGAGACAGGGAAACTACTTCTTTTCTCATTTCACGAACGGCCGCTTCACGCTCGCTGACCATTTCGGCATGGGCCATTTCCTTTTCACGGGCTATTTGTTGACGGATGGCTTCAAGCTGCACCCGGCCTTCCGCTTCAGCCTGTTTGACAGCTTTGTCTATAATGGCTTGCGCCTCCGTCCGGGCCGTCTGCAGCTGTTTCTCATAATCGGCCTTCAGCCGTTCCGCAGCCAGACGCGATTGCTCTGCACCGTTTAAGTCGGACGAAATTTTATTTCTCCGTTCTTCCAGAACCTTCAACATCGGTTTATACGCGAATTTTGCCAAAACGGCAACCAGAATAAAGAAGTTGAGGAATTGGAAAAGCAACGTACCGTTTATACTGATCAATAGTATTCCCTCCCCGTTAACGTAAGTTTACTTCCTTATTCCTAATTAGAGCAGGCTTATGAACGGATTGGCAAATACCAAAACGATAGCGATAACGGCCGCGATGATAGGGATAGATTCGATCAGGCCGATAGAAATCAACATGTTGGTGAGAAGTTTACCGCCCATTTCCGGCTGACGCGCCGTACCTTCCAGCATCTTAGATGCCGCGTTGCCGTCCGCGAGCGCCGCGCCCAAAGCGGCCAAACCGATACAAAAGCAAGCACTGAATGCGGATACTGCCAAAACAATTGCCTTTTCCATAAGTAAAAACCTCCTAATATAAAAACAGTGTAAGTTAGTGTGACCCGCGGAATGACGGAGCCAGGTAAGACGTTGTCAAAATCGTAAAAATAAAGGCCTGAATCAATCCGATAACCAGGCTGAACACGAGCCAGATCACCGGCACTCCGAACGGAACCAGTTCGTAAAGGACTTCCATCAGAATTTCACCGGCCAGGATGTTTCCGAAAAGACGGAAAGACAATGTCAGCGGCTTTGTAAATTCTTCCATAATGTTAATGGGTAAGAACAGGGCGAAAGGCTGAAAGAAATGTTTGAAATAATTGCCCGCGCCTTGATTGCGGATGTAAAGCACATGCGTCAAAAACGATGCGACCAACGCCAAAGCGACAGTTGTATTCAAATCGTTCGTCGGGGACGAAAGCACGCCCGGATTCGGTAATAACCCGAACTCATTGGCAAAGAAAATAAACAGGAACATCGTCAACAGGACGGACGTAACCTGACCGTATTTGGGCCCCAGATTCTCCTTGAACTGGTCCAGCAAGGCCTCTACGATCATTTCCATACCGTTCTGCAATCCGCTCGGCACCATGGAACGCCCCCGCGTGGCGAGAAGGGTGACGACGATGACAATCGCGGCTACTATCCAAGTCATGATAAGCGTATCAAGATTAACATTCAAGCCTAACAACCGGACAACCGTATGATGCCCCGCGTGTAACTCCATAAGCTGCACCTCCCTTCTTACTTAGTATGTCGTAAAGCACTGACAAGGGTTTCTCCGAAAATCAGTATCCTGTACATCATGACGCCCGCCACGAACGGCAAAATTCTGATTTGCGGAAATTGCAGTACGACAATCAGCACCAGCGCGATAAAAAACAGGCGAACGGCTGCTCCTCCCCGAATGAACAGGAGCGCTCGTTCAGGAGCCATTTTTGAAGATTTCGCCAGGCGATTGCTGAGCATGATAAAGTAAAGCAGGTTAACCAGATTGCCGATGAGCCATCCGGACAGGTATATGCTGTAACCGCTTACGGCTATAACAACCGTGCCGGCAAGAGCCATAACGAGGAGTCGAACTATTGTATGCTTTACATAGGCAACAAATTCTTCCATCGCGTGCCTTTCTCTTCCCGACTACTTGATCTTTTCGTCCAGATTTCCGGCCTTTCTGTAAAGGGACCAGAACCCTGTAACGGCGCCTAACAGGGAAAACCCTATCAATCCGAAAGGATTGGTTTCAAAACAGGAGTCTATAAAGCGGCCGATCAGGACGCCGGCGAAGATATTCACAAAAAGCGTCAGCCCCAACGATCCGGCCGCGGCAACAAGCTGCAGCGCGGTCATCGTATTATTTCCGTTCCGGGTCCTGTCTTTTTGATCCTTACCTTCACGCATAGTTTCCCGAACTCCTATCAGGCGATTGCAGCAGAACAAGGTGCTTTTCCCTTGTTATTTCCCATGTCTGCGGGAAATTATACTACGATTTTATTCTACTCTTTCCCTATTGAAATTGCAATAAAATAAGCGGCCGCCCAAATTAAATAAATATAAAAAAGAACGGCTTGTCGGGGCCGTTCCTTACTGTCTTTATACAAATCCGTAAATAAGTAATCCATATTTTTACATAAATTCATCCGGCCTGCCGCCTTTTCCGGCAAAAACGTGAAGGATGGCACGCACGATCCGTTCCGCCGCCCTTCCGTCCCCGTACGGGTTAACGGCGTTGCTCATAGCATTATAGGCGTCTGCATCGGTGAGGAGTGTCTTCGTCGTATTGTAAACGGCATCCTTATCCGTTCCTATGAGGGCTACGGTACCCGCTTTTACGGCTTCCGGCCGTTCCGTCGTATTACGTAATACAAGGACCGGTTTGCCTAATGACGGAGCCTCCTCCTGAATGCCGCCGGAGTCGGTGAGGACAAGATAACTGCGGCTCATGAGATTGGCAAAGGGCTCGTAATCAAGCGGTTCAATGAGGTGAATCCGATCAGCGCCCGCCAATTCCTCATTGACGACTTGCCGCACAAGGGGATTGCGATGGACGGGGAAAACAATTTCCGCGTCTTCCGTCTCCCCGACAATGGATCGCAGCGCTTTATATATATGACGCATAGGCTCACCGAGATTCTCCCGCCGGTGCGTCGTCAGAAGAATGATACGGCGTTTCGCAAAATCTATACTGCGCAAGTCTTCATCGTCAAAGCGGTAATCCGGGCGGACCGTCTTCATCAGCGCGTCAATAACCGTATTGCCGGTCACGTACACGGCGGTCTCCTTCACTGCTTCACGCAGAAGATTTTCCTTCGCCGTCGTCGTCGGGGCAAAATGAAGAGCCGCCACGGCACCTGTCAGTTTACGGTTCATCTCTTCCGGAAAAGGCGAATATATATTGCCTGTCCGCAGTCCCGCTTCCACATGTCCGACAGGGATCTGCTGGTAATATGCGGCAAGCGCGCCGGCGAAGGTCGTCGTCGTATCGCCGTGTACGAGGACGAGATCGGGTTTTTCTTTTTCCAGGACGGCCTTGAGCCCCATCATGGCCCGCGCCGTAATATCATAGAGAGTCTGCCCCCGGGACATAATGTCCAAATCATAATCGGGAACAATGCAAAACAAATGCAGTACCTGGTCCAGCATCTGACGATGCTGTGCCGTTACGGCCACGACAGTCTGAACGGAATCTGTGTGCTTTTTCAGCTCCAGAACGACGGGAGCCATCTTGATAGCTTCCGGTCGCGTACCGAACACGGCCATTACTTTAATCATGGAAGCGCCCTCCTCTGACGGGTAACCCCTTTATTTTTTCGTCGTATTGCAATTATCGGACCGGCGGAGTACCCCGATCCTGCGCGCCGAATAAATACAGACGGCTAAAACGGCGGCTATCGTTACGATCCCCGTCTTATAGCCCACATTGGCAACGAAAACGGCGACGAACCCCAATAAAACACTGACCATGTACATGCTGAGCACGGCCTGTTTCTGCGTCATGCCGAGCGCCAGAAGGCGATGATGCAGATGGCCTTTATCGGGCTGGAATACGGGCACGCCGCTCATCTTACGGCGGATGATGGCAAACAGCGTGTCCATGATAGGCACGCCTAAAGCGATAATAGGTACGATAAGAGCCACTGTCGCAGCCGTTTTAACTAGTCCGAGAACGGCGACGACGGCCATTGTATAGCCGAGTAGCATGCTGCCCGTATCACCCATAAAAATTTTGGCGGGATTAAAATTATACTGCAGGAAGCCGAGTGCCGCACCGGACATGGCAACCAGGATCATGGCGGGCAGATATTGATTCATACTGACGGCCATGAAAAACATGGAAATCGACGCGATGACGGAAACACCCGCTGCAAGGCCGTCGAGGCCGTCAATAAGATTAACGGTGTTCGTAAAACCGACAATCCAGAAAACAGTAACAGGGACGGCCAGCCATTCGGGGATGATCAGGATAGTGCCGAACGGGTTCGTTACCCACTCGATCTGCACGCCGTATGCTACGGGGATCGCGGCGGCAATGATCTGTCCGGCCAATTTCACCCTGGCCGGAATATTGCGGATATCGTCCCAGATACCGAGCAGAACAATGGCGGCGGCTCCTAAAAGGAAACCGAAAAATTCCGGAAACACGGGCATGGAGTACAAAACGGCCGCCATAAAACCGATATAGATGGCCAATCCGCCCAAGCGCGGAATGACATGAGTATGCACTTTACGTTCATCCGGTTTATCAATGGCACCGATTTTGATTGCCAGTTTTTTTACACCCGGCGTCACCGCATAGGAAACTATTAACGCAATAAAGAAAGGCACAACATACGCAAGCACCGAATACGCCTACTTTCCGTTCGAGTTATTAAGCCGGAAACAAGGTAACCGTACGTTCCCGGCAGATACACGCAGCGTGTACGTCCATGGACATTATAGCACAGGTATTCCGAAAAATACTATAACATTATGACCGACGCCTACTCCGCGTTTTTTATCGCCTTATCGATGAGTTCCCGCCCCGCCTCCAGGAGCCGTTCCGCATGCGCGGTGGATATATAGCTTTCTCCGTACAGCTTGTACAGGTCTTCGGTTCCCGACGGACGGGCGGCAATCCAGCCGTCGTCGGTGGTCACTTTGATGCCGCCTATGGCAAGCTTTCCATAAGAGGTTTCCGTGCATTTTGACGTGACAGGTTTACCGCAAAGCGATACGTCTTTAATGTCCGCTCCTCTTACGGCGGCAATGCGGCCCTTTTCTTCTTTGGTAGCCGGCGTATCGCTTCTTGACGTAAACGCCGGGCCTATATCCCTGCAAAGGTCGGCATAATACGCCGGCAGGCTTTTACCCGTAACGGCCGTTATTTCACAGGCTAAAAGACACATGACAATACCGTCCTTATCGGTCGTCCAAAGAGCGCCGTCCTTTTTAATGCACGTCGCGCCCGCACTCTCTTCGCCGGCAAAAAACACGTCACCCCCGGACAAAAGCTCGACAAAATACTTAAATCCCACCGGAACTTCATAGCAGGGAACACTAAGTTTTACCGCGATTTTATGCAATAATTCCGTCGTTACGACGGTTTTGCCGATACCCTTGCCGGAAAAATCGCGATGCGTAGCCAAATAATGGGCCGCTACCGTAAGAAAGGCATTGGGCAAAAGCATGCCGTCGGGGCCGCAGACGATTCCGAAGCGGTCATAATCGGGATCATTCGCCAGGATAAGGTCATAAGCGCACCCGCTTTTCATGACGCCGGCCATCACATACGGCGAGGAGCAGTCCATGCGCACCCTGCCGTCATGGTCATAAGTCATAAAGGTAAATTGCGGATCGTAGCTGTCATTGATAAAATCCAGGGAAATATCATATTTTTCAGCTATTTTGTGCCAGTAGTTCATGCCGGCGCCGCCGAGGGCGTTGACCAGAACAGCCAGCCTTCCCGTACTGACGGCACGCATATCGATGACCTCATCCAGCTCGTCCACATACAACGCCTTATAGTCGTACCGTTCACAGGCCGCATCGATATGTTCATCACCGCAGGCATAACGGCGTACGCCCTTATTTCCCGCCGTCAGAAGCCGGTTGGCCTCCGCTTCAACGGCTTTCGTAATCACCCCGCCGGCAGGCCCGCCCGTAACGGGATTGTATTTGATCCCGCCGCAGTCGGGCGGATTATGGGAGGGTGTAATAAGGATGCCGTCGGCCAATTTATCCGCCCGGCCTTCATTATACCGTATGACGGCACGCGATAAAGCCGGCGTCGGCACGAAGTCGCGCTCGGAATCTATGCAAACCGTGAGCCCGTTGGCCGCCAGAACCTGCAGGACCGTTTGATAGGCCAACTGGGAAAGATAATGCGTATCCGCGCCGACAAAAACGGGGCCGGTCGCGCCGAACCGTTCACGGAGAGTGCAGATCGCCTGCACAATAGCCGCCACATGAGCGTCTGTAAAGCTGCCGTCGGCCGCCTTTCCCCTGTGTCCGGATGTGCCGAAGGAAACCCGTTGTTCTTCCGAATCGGGATCGGGAACTATCTTTTCATAGGCCTTTTTTATCATTTCCAAGTCGGGATAATCCGCCGGCCGCACCTTCTGCCCGGCCAATTGATGAATGGACACTGCACGCACACCTTCCTTTTGACAAGGCCGTTAATCTTATATACACTACAATAAGCGGCCATATCATTAATTTAAAAAGCTATATTATTATACCAAATTACACGTACCTTGTTAAAGAAAGGAAAACCGCAATGAAATTTATTTCTTGGAACGTCAACGGCCTGCGGGCGGTCATGAAAAAAGGGTTCCCCGAAATATTTAAAGAACTCGACGCGGATGTCTTCTGCCTGCAGGAAACAAAACTGCAAGAAGGACAACTCAGCATGGATCTGCCCGGTTATGAACAGTACTGGAATTATGCCGATAAAAAAGGGTACAGCGGCACGGCTGTGTTTACGCGTATCAAACCGCTGTCCGCCGCTTACGGCATGGGTATTGACGAACACGATCACGAAGGCCGCCTCATTACCCTCGAATTCAACGACTATTATTTCCTTACCTGTTATACCCCCAACAGCCAGAATGAACTGGCCCGCCTTGATTACCGCATGCGCTGGGAAGACGACTTCCGCAATTATCTGCTCGCCCTCAACGCGAAAAAACCCGTTATCTTCTGCGGCGATCTCAATGTGGCCCACGCAGAGATCGATCTGAAAAATCCGAAATCGAATCGCAGGAACGCCGGCTTTTCCGACGAAGAGCGCGCCAAAATGACGGAACTGTTAAACGCCGGTTTTACTGACACATGGCGCTATTTTTATCCTCATAAAGAAGGCGTTTACTCATGGTGGTCCTATCGTTTCAAAGCCCGTCAAAACAATGCGGGCTGGCGTATCGACTATTTCATTACGTCAAAGGCTCTTGACGGCCGTCTGAAAAAAGCCGAAATTTATACAGCTGTCGAAGGCAGTGACCACTGCCCGGTCGGACTCATTATCGACTGACCGGATTGACGTCTGTAAAATGACCGTGCTACAATAAAAAACGGTCATGCGAGTGTGGCGGAACGGCAGACGCACCAGACTTAGGATCTGGCGTCTTACGACGTGAGGGTTCAAGTCCCTCCACTCGCACCAGCGGGACGGCGTCTTGCCTTGCAGGGTGCCGTCCGTTTTTAAGCTGTTCATACTCTGCTTTATACCCCTGTTTTCAAGGTTTTCGCCTTAAAATATATTGAAGGAGTGATCCCGATGAATAAGAAAAAAATCAGTGTTCTCGTTATGGCCGGCCTTTTGGCCTGCACATTTATGGCGGGCTGCGGCAATACGGCCGGCGATAACGGCGGCGGCAGCGCGAAACAGGAACAGAAGAGCCCCGAAATGCAGGCATATGAAAATTTCCTGACCATTCCCATGGGCGCATCGTATGATGATGTCAAAAAAGTCTTGGGCAGTGACGGTAATCTGACAACGGAAAATGAGATTGCCGGCATGAAAACACAGACATACGAATGGAAAGAAGGTTCCACGGCCGTAACCGGCCTCTTCCAGAACGGCGCGTTGATCACCAAGGCGATAGTCAGCCCGAGCGTCTTTAAAACCAACGGCGAAACGATCAAACTCGCCCAGTTCGACAAGATACAGCCCGGCATGACGTATGAGCAGGCAAAAGAAACACTGAACAACCGTGAAGGGTATCTTTTAAGCGAAGCCGAAATGATGGGCACGGGCGCCAAGGTCTACATTTGGATGAACGATGATCAGTCGAGTGTACAGCTTACCTTTACAAACGGCACGGTCAGCGGCAAAGCGCAGTCCAACTTAAAATAATCGAAATAAACGGGAAAAACCGGCTCGGTCAGTTGACCGAACCGGTTTTTATCATTTTGTATGACTGCTCAGGGTTTATAACGGGAAAACTCTTTTTCCAATTCAGGCAGTGCCGCGAAAAGATCGCCGACAATACCGTAGTGCGCAAATTCAAAAATAGGCGCTTCCGGATCCGTATTGACCGCTATAATCATAGGGGCTTCCGCAAGGCCGAGTTTATGCTGAATGGCGCCGGAAATACCGAGAGCGATATAAATCTTCGGCGCAATTTTTTTGCCTGTGATCCCGATCTGGCGGTCATGTGTCGCCCAGCCGTTATCTACCAGCGGTTTGGAAACGCCCAACGCGGCGCCGATCGATTTCGCAAAGGCCGCAACCTTGGCAAACCCTTCCTCATCGCCTACACCGCGGCCCGCACCGACTACGATATCCGCATTTTCAACGGTCAGCTCCTGTTCTTCAGCCGGTATCGGCGTGAAGCTGATCAGTTTCTGCATTGCAGCCGCGCCTTGAAGCTCGGCCGTTTCATGGATAATTTCACCGGCTCTCGACGCGTCGAATTCAGTGCCTCTGAATATTTTATCGCTGATCGTGGCAAGCTGCGGTCTCGTCGTCGTCAGAATCTTAACATATACCTTGCCTGTAAAAGCGGGCCGAATCCAGGTGATCGAGTCGTCATCGCCTTCATAGGCGCAATTGATACAATCCGCCACAAGGCCCAAATTCATAGCGGCCGAAAGACGGCCGCCCAAATCGCGGCCGTTATACGATGCCCCGATAAGCAGCACATTCGGTTCATATTTCTTAATGACGTCTGTCGCGGCTTTTGTATACAGAGAAGATTCATAGTCCGCCAGTTCCGCATTATCAAGGACTACAGCCGCGTCGGCGCCGTAGCCGACAGCCTCCCGGGCGATCTCTTCGCCGCCCGCAGGGACAAAGGCAACCAGTTTTTTCGCTTTGCTGTCGGCCAGTTCCCTGCCTTTTCCGAGCAATTCCTGGCTGAGCCGGCTGACCTTACCGTCCTCGGCTTCTATATACACCCACACACTCTGTTTGATATCCATCAGTCGGCCCTCCTTACAATACCTTATCGGCAACGAGCTTACCGATCAATTCTTTTACCGCGTCTTCTTCGTTACCCGCTTTGATCATAACGCCTACGGCATGCTTCTCCGGAGCGAACACGCCGGATACGACCGTTGCGGATCCGGATTTTCCGACTTCTTCCGGTGCAAGCCCCAAATCTTCCAGACGCCATGTAGCGAATACGGCTTTTTTCGCATTCATTTTACCGCGGATATTCGCAGAACGTGGGGAATTGGCCTTTTCCGTGACGGAACACACGGCAGGAAGGGCCGCTTCCACGGTTTCCTCACCGCCGCGGGTATGACGGACCGCTCTGACGGCTTTCTCATCGACTGTAATTTCATCGGCATACGTAAGTAAAGACATTCCCAAGCGCTGCGCCACTGCCGGCGGGATCTGCCCCGTATCGCCGTCCGTAGATTGACGGCCCGTAAATACAATATCTACGGGGCCTAATTTTTCTACGGCTTTTGCCAGGATCTTACCGGTAGCCAACGTGTCGGATCCTGCCATGCGTTCGTCCGAAACGAGGATGCCCGTATCGGCGCCCATGGCGATGCCTTCCCGCATAGCTTCAGCAGCCGTTGCCATTCCCATGGAAATAAGAGTGACGGTGCCGCCTCTTGCGTCTTTTACGGCCAGGGCCGCTTCAATTGCATGTATGTCAACGGGATTTAACATGGACGGAGCGCCGATACGGACGAGATTATTCGTCTTCGGATCGAGCTCGATATCCGAAACGGACGGAACTTGTTTAACTAATACGGCAATATTCATCTTTTTTCCTCCTCTTGCAGAATGTTTATATTCCTGTTGTGTATAGTATATGCTATCCTCCTGTTTACCTCAACCGATACCCGTTACTTTAAAATATACCTAATTTGTATGTAAACGCCTTTAGCATGAGAAAAACGTATTTTTCGTGTAAAAGACGGGATCCGGGACCCCGTCTTTTACATTACAATATTTTCGATAAAAATTCTTTCGTCCGTTCTTCCTTCGGATGAGCAAAGATCTCATCCGGCGTACCCTCTTCCAGGACAACGCCGTCGTCTATAAAGAGGACTCTGTCGGCCACCTCTCTGGCAAAGCCCATTTCGTGCGTGACGATAGCCATGGCCATACCCTCTTCAGCCAGTTCCTTGATGACATCCAGCACTTCGCGCACCATTTCCGGATCCAAGGCGGACGTCGGTTCATCAAAAAGCATGTATTTCGGTTTCATCGCCAGGGCTCTGGCGATGGCGACGCGCTGCTGCTGGCCGCCCGATAAGGTTTCCGGATAGACATCCTTCTTTTCGGCAAGCCCTACTTTTTCAAGAAGCCTGACGGCCGTTTCCGCGGCTTCGTCTTTCGGCATGTGACGTGTTTTCATCGGGGCGAGAATGATGTTTTCCAATACCGTCATATGCGGGAATAAATTAAAGCGTTGGAACACCATACCCACTTCCATGCGGACTTCGTTGATTTTCTTTGCCGAGTCCATACTGATGCCGTCAACGACGATTTCTCCCGAAGTCGGTTCTTCCAGGTAATTGATGCAGCGGAGAATCGTACTTTTCCCGGAACCGGAAGGCCCGATGATGACGACAACTTCCTTGTCCGCGACAGTAAGGCTGACGCCTTTTAAGATCTCGTGCCTGCCGAAGGATTTCCTCAGTTCCTTAATCTCTATCATCAGTCGCAAACCTCCGTTCCAAGTAGTTGACCAGCCGCGCGATGCCGAGGGTCATAATCAGATAAATGACGGCAACGGCCACCCAGATTTCCAGGGAACCGTACGTCTTGGAGATAATCAGCTGGCCCCGGCGCGTAAGCTCTTCAAAGCCGATAACGGAAACCTGAGACGTTTCCTTCGTCATGGAAATGAACTCATTGCCGAGCGGCGGAATGACGTGCTTGAAGGCCTGCGGAATAATGATATAAATCATCGTCTGCATCCACGATAAGCCTAAAGAACGGCCGGCTTCCATTTGGCCCTTGTCCACGGACTGGATACCGGCGCGGAAAATTTCCGAAACATAGGCCCCGCTGTTAATGGAGCACGCCGCCACGGCCGCCAGGAACGGATCGATCTGATGGCCGATGACGCGCGGCAAGGCGAAATAAATCAGGAAAATCTGAACCAGGATAGGCGTGCCGCGGATAATGTTGACATAGCAAACGCAAACGGCATTGAGCAGTTTAATGCCTGACATGCGGCAAACACTGACAACAAGCCCTAAAAGGAAGCCGAGCCCGACGGAAATAGCCGTAATCTTAATAGTGACGCCCGCACCTAACAAGAGAAGAGGCAGGTTGTCCCAAATTAAATTAAAATTCATACTCTCTCCACTCCTTACAACTTATCTCCCTAACTGATGAATGAGCCGATATAAATTCTCATCGAAAACGAATTTAATTTTACCCGCTTCCCCGTAAGGGGTAGCGACTATCCTGCCGCCGTCGGAGCCGACGACGCAGTTATACTTTCCCGCCAGGAGAGTGTCGATCGCCTTTTGCGCGAAAAGGCCGGCCATAAGGGAGTCGTACGCGCTGGGAGGCCCGCCGCGCTGCACATAGCCGAGGACGGTCAGATTGGCTTCCAGATACGTATGCTCCTTAATATATTCAACCACGTCCGTACCGCGCGCCGCCCCTTCGGCGACAATAATAATACTGCTCATCTTATTCATGCGGTGCGATTCGAGGAGATGCTCACAAAGAGAAGGAAAATCTGCGGGATGTTCCGGCGTCAAAACCATTTCCGCGCCGGCGGCCATGCCGGCGCGGAGGGCAATAAACCCGGCATGGCGGCCCATGACCTCAATAACGGCCACGCGGTCATGAGAAAAGGCTGTATCCCGAATTTTATTGACCGACGCGAGAACCGTGTTAACAGCCGTATCAAAACCGACAGTGTAGTCCGTACCCAGCATATCGCCGTCAATCGTACCGGGGATAACCACGGTGGGCATGCCGAAAGCACTGATCGCTTCGGCGCCTTTCATGGAGCCGTCGCCGCCGATAACGACCAGCGCGTCAATATCCCTGGAACGCAAAAAATCCGCCGCCTTTTTCTGTACTTCAGGTTTCATAAATTCAAGACACCGGGCCGTGCGCAAGAACGTACCGCCGCGCTGTATAATTTCCCCGACGGAGCGCCGGTCAAGGCGGCGCATGTCTTCATCCACCAGGCCGTCGTAACCGCGCACGACGCCTTCCACGTCCAGGCCGTTATGAATAGCATAGCGCGTAACGCCGCGGATGGCCGCATTCATCCCCGGCGCGTCGCCGCCGCTCGTCAATACCGCTATTTTACGTATTTCCACCGTTTTCCGTCCTCCCTTCCCGTTTCGCAAAACGAAGATGCGCGTCATGGATCGCTTTAACGATCATTTCAACTATCTGAGAGGCCCCGCCGCAGGTCGTATCGATGGTAAAATCACAGTACGGGTATACTTCTTCCCACTGCTTCATCATAAGGCGCACGAAGCGGTGTAAATTATCGTAGTCGACAGTGGGCCGTTTACCGATATGCCTGCTTACCCGCTCTTCCACGCGGTACGGTTCCGAGGCAAGCGCCACGATGACGCCGTAACGGTGCAGGATACGGTACGTATCCACATTCATCGGGAAATTGCCGCCGAAAGAAATAACCGCTTCATGATATCTGCTGACCTGATGCAAAATATTTACTTCTTTTTCCCGAAATATTTTTTCTCCCGCATATTTGTAAAATTCCGCAATAGACATGCCTACGCTCCGCTCCAAACGACGGTCCGTATCGACAAATTGCCATTTCAGGCGGCGGGCCAATTTGCGGCCGATGTGACTTTTCCCGCTCCCCATCATGCCGACTAAAACAATATTGCGTTTCATCATCTGTTCCCCCTTGCGCAGACTCTGAAAATCTATACGTAACACATGGCTAATATTATAGCAAAAATCACGGAAAAATAATACACTCAAATTAAAAAAGCAGTGCATTTTCTGCATACTTTTGTTATATGTATGCATAAATTCACTGCTCCGGTTGATCCGGGACGGTCATCGTTTTATATTTCTTTGTTTCACCGTAAAAACACCTTCTGCGGCACCGTCTTTGTACGTCAGTTCGTCGAGTTCCGTTGTAAGGGGCGGAAAAATCATATCCACTCCGTTAAGAATGCGTATTATGCCGCCATAGGAGCCGCGTACGGTAAAGGTATAGGACTCGCCGGACGGGGAATTGCCGGCCACGGCGGTAAGGGTTACTTCGGACCCGGCCGCCGCCTCCTCCAGTCTGAGCGGCAACTCCGTAACGGCCGCAGCGGGGAACGGCTGCGCCTTATGAGAGAACGCCCGGTCATCATACTGCCGCAGCAGAGTATTCCGCCGTATCAAAAGAATACAGTGTTCATAAGCGACCCTGTCCCTGTAGGCCAAAAACAAGGTAAGCATAACGGTGGCGGCGAGTACGGCAGACATATAGTTTTTTATGAACCTACGGACGTTCTTCATATCCGGACTCCAAAAGCAGTTCAAAACGCCAACGCGTATCCTTCGCTTCCATATGTTTAACCCCGATATTCCCCGGTGTGATTTTTTTCGCCAGTTTTCCCTGCCACAAGGACAGGGCTTCTTTTTTGCCGGCCGTCCCCTTTATGATAAACCCGTTTTGTCCGCGGGAAACGGACTCAACATATATATCGGGCGGTCTCGTTTCGGCCAGACAGACGAGCAGGCCGGCCGCGCTCATGCCGTCAGGTTCGCTTCCTTTAACGGTTTCTGCGCGTTCGGCCGCAAGTTCGGCCGTCCTGTTCCCGGCCGCAACCGTCTCCGCTACGGACTTATACCGTTCTTCATACACGGACACTTCATTTTCGGCGTACCGGATCACGGCCTGCCCGTACACGCCGAGGATAACACCGGCCGCGACAAGACCGATTTCCATATAAGTCAGCCATTTTTCCTGTCTTACGGACCGTCTTTTTTCCTGTACTTCCACAGGGAGGAGATTAAATTTCACGGGCTACACCTGAATTCTCACGGCCAATACCATATCCATGCCGGTAAGGCCTAATTTTTCGGCTTTTTTTACCTGCTTCCCGTCACCGCACGAACGGAGCAAAACAGCCGCCTCATCGGGCGGCGTCCCTTCATTTGCGGCACGGCAGGCGTAAGCTTCCACGGAGGCCGCCGATAAAACAATCGAATATACCTCTTCGTTGTCACACATGGTCAGCGTCCCTTCATAAGCGGGACAAAACTCTTTGATGAGAGCCGGCAGAATATCGACACGCGTCAGTACGGCGCCTTCTCTGCGGCAGGCTGCCGCGGCCGCCTCGATACAACCGCGCTTATACGCTGCCGCAAGCCACTCATATTCATTACTGCGGGCGTCTTTACGGACAAGAACCGCATCAAAAAGATATTCTTCCGAGCTGTCCAGGAGCATACCGCTCCAGGCAATGGACTGGCAGGCTTCCTTATAGTTGCGGGTAGGCAATGCTATTTGTTTTAAAATAAGATTTTCATCGCCTATGACGAGGACGATCTCATAGCCCCGCAGCCCGTATACACGTATCATATCGGCGAGAGCAGCCGCCGGGAACGGGTCTGCCGGCGCCTTTGCCCGTACCGGCGGATACTCATGATAAAGACTTTGACACAATATCATTTTCCGCCATACATTCCGTTCGATTTTAAGGATACGGGCGCCCTTCTTCCCGGGCAGAATGACGGCCTTACGCCTGCCGAGCCAAATTGTACGTCTGCCTATTTCCATCAATACCAGATCCATTCAATACGATTATTTTTCATGTCCTTGTCCTTTTCTCCAAATTTAACGGCGCAGGTTTTGCCGATTCTCTGTTCCGCCGTAACGGCATATGTCCGCAATACGGTTTTACCTGTTGCAAACCGCTGCACCCCGGCGCCGAGGACGTCGCCTTTTTCAGAAATGCCGTATATGTCGTGAACCTCCCGCGTTCCGCCTGCAGGCAGGCTGTCCGGATCGTCACAGCTCATGAGCAAAACGCTTTCCGCTTCATAAGCGCCTCTTACGGCCGCATAAAAAGCTTCGGCCTGACGGACTTCCTGCAAGGCCAGCCGTGCCGTTACCAACGCGACGGAAAGGACAGACAGGCCCAGCGCTAAAACGGTATATGTCATAAATCCGTTTCTATGAAATTTCATTCGTCTCTTCTCCAGATACGGGGCAGGGGCCACACGGAAATACGGCAGATCTGTTTCACGTCCGTCTTTCTGTCGATAAGTCGGAACGCCGAAGTCACCATGCCGTCAGTCTCCGAAAAATATGCCGTCCCCTGAAGGGGCTCCATAAAAACATCCGTCTCACCCGGCTCGCCGGCATCATTTCCCGTAATCGGCTGCCCCGTACCGTTGGATAACCGTTTATACAGTACCCGATTACGCACAAAAAAGCCGTTCATCTCCCCGTTGCCGTCGCGATACCGCACTTCATTCGGCGCGACAACAATATCCGTACCGTAGCGCAGGGAAAACCAGATCGTTTCTTCACAGACAACGGCCTGACGCACCAGATTCTCCCGCGCGACGGCCTGCCGGTACAGCCGTACGGCCTGAACGAAGAGTGAAAAGAAAAGGGTAAGGCAAAGAAGGGCCAGCCCGATGTATATCACCGCTTCCGTCAGGAAAAAGGCGTTTTTATTTCTTTTCAAGAACACTGAATTCATATGTCTTGCCGTAACCGTCAGTCACTGAAACGGCTCGTTTATTATAAGGACCGGCAGGATGGAGCGTCGTCCGCACGGACAGATTATATCGCTTGCTCAACCCGTCAATTTCAGAAACGGGAAGGCCGGCACGGCTTTCTTCCAGCGCCGTCCTTCCCGCCGTAACGGCGGCGCGGACAGTTTCCGCCCGTTTCATACACTGCAGGGCCGTCCCGAAGGTAAGAAATGCCGCCGCAAACACCGTCAGTCCCGCCGTAACGGCAATAAGCGCCTCACAGAGAAGAAACCCGCCCGTTTTACTCCATACGGATACGCCCCGTTTGCGCGGCAATAATGATATCCCGTTTATACTCCTTATCCTGCGACTCAATAACGATATGCATCGTCTTTCCTTCCGGACGCCCTGCCGCATCAAAAGATACAATCCCGTTACCGTTTGAGCGGGAGCGGACGGTTTCAGGAAAAACCTTACGTTTTTCAATACTGAAAATACTGTTTGTAAGCACATACTCTCCGGAACGGACATATATTTTTTTCACCTCTTTCGCCGCAGCCTGATTACCGATCGAGTGGGTGCGTAAAATCTGTAGATCCGCTACGAGTTCCCGCGCCGTTTCATCAACGGCATACTGCTCATGGCGGCGGTGCAGGGCAACAGGTACCGCCGCCGTCATGAGCAGGAAAAACAACACCGCGCAAATCAGCAGTTCAGTCAGCATATACCCTTTCTCATATACTTTCAGACGCATAACCATGACAGCCACTCTTCATAAAAGATCAGGGAAACCCACCACCCGGCCAATAAAAAAGGAGCAAACGGCACGTATTTAACGGACCACACCACGCGTAAGGGCACGGCGACGAGCGCCCCCGTCAGAAACGCAAAGACAAGCATACCGTAAGCGCTTATGCCGTTACAGCCGATTACGAGGGGCAGCAGTAATTTCAGGTCGCCCCGTCCCATTCGCCCGTGCGATACGGTATACAGGATAAGCATAAAAATCCACACACCTGCCGATACGTACGGGTCGGGCCGAACGAGCCCCGCCCGCAACGCCGCAAGCTGAATCAATATAAGAGCCGCGACAGCTGTATCGGGTACCCAATACCAACGCAGATCGGTCAGGGAAACAATCACCGTAAGTACCCCCATAAGCCACGGATAAAGAGAGGCGTATACATTGCCGAACTGTTCCATCATCCGCGCCTTTACTGTCCGCCGCCGTTCTTAATATCCTGCATCTGTGAATTGTACGTCTTCCCGTCAAAGGTGCCGGATACAACACCGTCCGCACTGATTTCGTATGTCCCCCCGTCCGGAAGTTTGGGTTCGAACTGCAAATACGCCTTGCCGTCACTGTCTTTTTCCGCCAATGCGGCGACACTGTCCGGATATTTCCCCTTGTCGATTTCATACAGGGCAGCGGCATTGTCAATCGTGCGGATATCCGCACTGATCTTGGCGATCTTGGCGGTCTTGCCGGCGGACATGAACTTCGGTACCGCCACCGTCGCGAGGATTAAAATAATACCGACAACAACAAGCATCTCCAAAAGTGAAAAGCCGTTTCGTACAGGTTTCCCTGCTAATTTACGTATCTTTACCATAAGTTTCTCCTTTCTCATTCACCGACAGCAGTAACCATATCCAAGAGAGGCAGTAACAGGCCCAAAACAAGAGCGCCCGTTACGATACCGACAAAAACAAGCATAAGCGGCTCCGTTATTTTTTGCGCCATTGCCGCCGCTTCACGCAGCCGTTGCCCGTAATAGGCGGAAATTGTCCGGAGAGCCGTATCATATTCTCCCGTCGTTTCACCGACACGAAGCATTGTCTCTACGTAAGATGTCCCGAATCTTCCCGTTCTGACGGCTTCACTGAAAGACATACCGTTCTCCAGACAACGAGCCGTACGCGCAATATGGTTTTGAAAGGTCGCCAGGGGTATAACGGACATACTGTCCCGAATCGCCGAAAGAATGGGAATACCGCCCGCCATTTGAACGGACATGACCAGACTGAACCGTTGCCACGACCAAATCGCACATAATGCGCGTATCCGCGCGACTCTGCAAAGTAATTTCTCCACTTCTTCTCTATATCGCCTCCTTTGTAATGCACAGTATATTGAAACACCTGTGGCCGCGAATATCCCCAGCAGTAAGGGGCCGTACGCGCACAGGAAATTTCCCGTTGCCAGTAACATGCGCGTTCCCGCCGGCAAGGGCGTCCCCATTTCGGCGAAAAGCTCGGCAAAAACAGGCAGGATAAAAAAGACGGCGCCGAAAAATACGAGGTGTATACAGACGAATAAGAAAGCGGGATAAATTAAAATACGCCGTACCTGCGCCCGCTGTTCCCGCGCCGTTTCATAATAATCGCCCGAAAGGCGGAGCATCTCATCAAGCCGTCCCGAATGTTCCCCCGCCCTGACGAGCGCACAGGCAAGGCGGGGGAAAAGGCCCGATTCTTCCATGGCCGCAGCCGCCCTCTCCCCGCCTTCCATTTTGGCTATGCAGGCCCGCAAAGAAGCTTGCTGTTCCCGCTTTTTTATATCGTGGGCCAACAACTTCCAGGCTTCCACGAAGGGAATCCCCGCCGCGGTCAGGCGGGCGGACTGGTCAAAAAAGAAAGACAGTTTTTCCGGAGACAGGCACCTGCTTTTCGTCAGGCAGTCGGAAACGGTTCGTTTTTCATCTATTGACAAAAGGTCTATGCCTTTTTCTCCAGCCCTGGTCAGGACTTCTTTTTTCGAGTTTGCGAAGACGATGCGCTCAACCTCCCGGCCCGTACCGTCTACAAACCGCAGTGAAAAACGCTTCATCTCGCCGCACCGCATCTTCTCAAAGCCTGCTCCATCGTCCTCATCCCGTCGGCGCCGCCGGTCTGCATCAGCGTCTGCAGCTGATGCTCTTTACCGCTGCGGATAAGCTGCGCCGCCGCAGGGGTGCGGACAAGTATTTCCCGGCAAATCCTGGCCCGTCCTCCCGCAAACAGGCGTTGCTGGGCCAGGACGGCCCGTAACGACAACGACAGGCGATAACGAAGCGCGTCTTCCTGCCCTCTTTCCCCCATTGCGGCAAGGCGGGTAATCGTCTGGACCGCCGTCTGTGTATGCAGGGTGGAAAAGACAAGATGTCCCGTTTCGGCGGCCGTCAGGGCGGCTTCCATGGTTTCCCTGTCGCGCATTTCGCCGACCAGGATAACATCCGGATCCTGCCGGAGAGCGTCTTTCACGGCGGCGGCAAACGAATCGAAATGACACTGCCACTCACGCTGCGCCAAAAGGGCCTTTTCACCCGACACGACGTATTCGATCGGATCCTCAAGCGTAATAATATGGCATGCTTTATGACTGTTTAAATAGGACAACATGCGCCAAAGCGTCGTTGTTTTGCCGCTGCCCGTCGCGCCTACGGCGAGCACCAGCCCTGCCTGCAGCCGGCTCAGGCGGGCAAGAAATTCCATATCTTCGTCAGGCGGAAGCTCCTCGAGAGGATATAATATCCGCAATACACCGTGCAGCCCCGCATATTCAAACGACCAGTGGGCACGGCAGCGCAGGTTCCCGGCAAAACGGAAAGAAAAGGACAGGCATTGATTTGTCTCCATATCCTTACCGCGCCGCCGCAGCCAGTCGAGCAGGTCACGGCGTACCGTAATTTCGTCGCCTGCCGCTGTGATTGCCCCTGCTCTGCGCATGAGCGGAACACGCCCTTCCTGTAAATGCAAGTCACTAGCGCCGGCGGCGACGGCTCCGGCCAATACTTGATCGATATCCATAGCTTACTCCTTGTATACGCGCCGTATCTCGGCCGCATCCGTAAGGCCCGAACCGATACTCCGACGGATGGATTCGGAAAACAACAGCCCTTCACCGGCAAGACGCTGCATTTCTCCTTCGCTTTTTCCGCTGCGTATGGCGTTACGCAGCGACGCATTCATCGGTACGACTTCACTGATACACAGGCGGCCGCCGTAGCCGCTGCCGTGACATGCTTCACAGCCTTTGCCGCCGCAGACAGAGCACTTTCTGCGCACCAGTCTCTGCGCCATAAGGCATAACAGGGCGTCTGCAAGCAAATACGGCTCAATCCCCATGTCGATAAGGCGTCCCGGGGCATGCAGCGCCGTTGCCGCGTGCAGCGTACTGAGAACAAGATGTCCCGTTAACGCCGCACGCACGGCGATGGTCGCCGTTTCGCCGTCCCTGATTTCACCGATGACGAGGATATCGGGATCCTGCCGCAAGAGGGCACGCAACCCCTGAGGAAATTCCACACCGCCCTTGGCATTGACCTGGCTTTGGCTGAACCCGTTTATCTTATACTCTACCGGATCTTCAAGCGTGGCTATGCTGACGGCATCACTGTCCAGTTCGCGCAGCGCCGCATACAATGTCGTCGTTTTCCCGCTGCCTGTGGGGCCGCAAATAATAACGAGGCCGTTCGTATACGTCAATGCGCCGCGTATAAGAGCCACGCCCCGTTCGGGCAAGCCCAGCCCGTCTAAACTAAGCTCTGCCGTCCGGCTGCCGAGAATACGAATAACCGCCTTTTCACCGCGAACCGTCGGCATCGTGCTGAGCCTAAGGTCCGTTTTCACCGCCCCGCTCTCCCAAAGGATGCGCCCGTCCTGCGGCAGCCGTTTATTGGCGATATCAAGGCCGGCCATGATTTTCAGGCGGATCAGAAAAGGTTCACCCTTTTCCGGCGGCGCCGCGGCCACCGTATACAGAACGCCGTCGAACCGGCACCGCACTCTTACACTCTCATCCAACGGCTCAATATGAATGTCACTGGCTCCTTCCCTGACGGCGTAGCCGAGAAGCCGATCCAATAAGTCCTGCGCCGTACCGGTTATGCCCTCTTTCTCCGTCCATATGCAGTTCTCCATATGCTTCACCGCCCTACACCTGCATCATAACGCGCTGCGGGCTAAAATTGCGGATTTTAAGTAACTTCTAATCCGGGAAAGGGAAAGTTTAATTTCCCCTTAATCTGCACGGTTCCTATGGTATAATAAGTCAGTACATCTTCTTATTTTGAAAGTCGTGAAACCTATGAAAAACCCATTTTCCGAAGGACACAGCAGGGTACGCGCCTGGGGTAAACGGGCCGCCGTTATCTTCTGCACGGCGGCGGCGGTCCTTTTTATCCTGGCTCTGTCCGCTTCGCACGGCGCAGCCTTTATTTTTAACCGGGTCATGGCGGATCAGTCGGTGGTCAAGGGTACGATTACGGTAAACACCCTTTCCGCCGATATCCGCGGCCGTGTTAATTTTACCGATCTTGAATGGAATACGCCGGACGGCAAACGTATTCTCTACGTACCGTCCGGCAGTTTCCGCGTTAATCCGTGGGACTTTATTCTTCATAAACGCATAAAAACGACAACCTTGCGCGAAATAACCTTAAACGACTCCGTCGTCTCCGTACAATTCGACAAAAACATGCAGGCCGACATCATCCCCCGCCCGGATGACGCTGAAAACGGAGGCGGCACGCCGAAAACACTGGACGAGAAACTCCGCAATCTTAACGTAAAAGGGAAAAAATTCAATATCCTCCTTACCCTGAATAATTGCCGTTTTGAAGCGTATCACGAAAACCGCTATTATGCCATGTCTTCCGTCGATGCGTCCATACGCTTAAAGTCAAACGAAGTGCTGAGCGTGGACTTTGCATCCGGCCCGTTCCAGGGCACTTCCGTCGGTGACGGCATTACCGTACAGGGACGGATCAATTTACGCCCGGATATGCCGGAACTGGACCTGTCCGTGAATTTTCTCAACGTTGATCCTTCCTCCCTCGGTTTCGGCCGGGCCATTCATGATCCGCTAACCTTAAAAACATATTTCACCGGTCCCGCGGCTCATCCGCAGGCGGCGGGAAAACTGTCCATGGAAAAACTGTCCATTCCTGCTCTGGACTTTACAAATGTCAACGGCGACATCACCTACAACGACGGTATTTTCACATTTACAAATGTCACCGCCGATGTATACAACGGTAAACTCACGGCCCACGGCGATTATGACATCAGTACGCGGGCTTACCATATATGGGGCAGGGGCACAGGCCTTGACAGCCGCGTCGCTTTAAAGCGGCTAGAGTTCAAATGTTTTGTAGATATGGACATTACCATGGAATGTGACGGCAATCCGGAAGATCTCCTCACATACGGCACCTTTTCTTCCGGCAAGGGCCACTATTCCCTCATCCATTTCAACTCCATTACCGGGAGTTTCTCGAACAGACGGAGGCATCTCGATTTTTACGATATCGCCATCAATACGAAATTCGGGCTGATTACGACGGATGCGCTTCATATCATTAACGGCCACGTCGTTCTCAGCGACATTAATGTCGTCTTTCCCGGCGAGCTCCGTACCTTTAACCTTTTCTCACCGAACAGCTCCGACGATACGTGGCAAAACACGAAAGAGAACATGAAAGCCGCCCGTGAAAACATAAAAAGCCTGAAAGAAGGCATGCGCCGTTTTAAAAATACTGAGGATCAATTAAAAGAAGATATAAACGCTGTCAAAGAAAATAAACGGCGCATAAAAGAAAGCCTGCATCGCGCCGAATCGGCAATTTCACCGTAATCTCCACATGGCCGGAACTCCGGGCCGCACCCGGACAGAAGGAGAATTATAAAAACCGTCAGTATGACCTGCTAAAGTCATTAACTGACGGTTTTCTATACGTTACATTTAAACACGTATTGCAGTGCCGCTTCCGATTGCAGACAAAAAAAGAAAGGCTGTCAAAGTAACTGTTGTTTACATTGACAGCCTTTCATGGGAGGGGCATATACTTGTTACCCCTCTATTTTGTATCTGTATACTCCTGCCTGATTTAAGTACAATGGCGGAGCGGGTGGGATTCGAACCCACGAGACCTTTCGGCCTAACTGATTTCGAGTCAGCCCCGTTATGACCACTTCGATACCGCTCCGTACATACTCTGACAGTGTATCATGCTTTGAAATGGACGTCAAGCAAGGGCCCGCCGGAATAAAACGGGTTCATTAAAGTTTATGCGCGCATTGCACGCGGCATACAGCCGGTAAACGTATACGGGAAAACACCGGGACCGTCCGCCTGCGAAGTCGTGCTCGCAAAAACGGCCGCTCTTTCGAGCGGCCGTCCTGCAATTTCCATCATTTGCTTAGAATGCGAATACAAATTGCGCACGTGTAAGTTCACCGGGATCCTTGGTATCGTCTTTCGTCTTGGAAGAGAAGGACTGCATAACCTGGAACTGCGCATTTTTGGCAAAGGTGTAGTCCGCACCGACGCCCCACGTTTCAATACCGTGTGACTTGCCGAGAAGGCTGTCCGTTCTCCAGTTGCCGGTAGAACCGTAAATACCGTTCTGTTCGGCATTGAGGTAATCTACCCAGAGATCCCACGATTTCGGCTGTGCGAAGGTCGCCTTGCCGTACTGGAGTTTTGCAAGGTATACATCGGCGTCTTTTGTGTTGTCCCTATTGTTTACGTTCTGGTATTCACCGAAGAGATTCCATTTGTTGCCGAAGTTCATGCTTGCATATGCGCCCCAGAGGTCATCCGGGCTGTCTATCGGAGTGCCGGCCGGCTGTCCGCTGACGTTGAAGCTGTTATAGAAAACGCCCAGCTTGGAACCTGCCGCGGAACCGCCGCCGAAGAAGCCTTCCAATTCACCGTACCCTGTCTTGACATTGTTCAGACCGCCTTCTTTAAATTTACCGTAGCCGGCGGTTGCGGCGAACTTATCGTTCTGATACTTCAATTCTGCGCCGTCGAATACGTCGCCATACTGAATACCGGACGCATTGCCCAGTTCATAATCATAACGGCCCGCCATGACATTCCAGTTCTTGTCGCCGCCGAGTTTGTAATTGACATAAGCGCGATCTACAAAGAAATTGTCATCGTCGCCGGACGATGCGGAGGAGTCGTTGTTGAAATTATTTCTGTACTGGATCCCCAGAACCGCATCGGCACGGTCGTTGATGCGCGCGTTGGCACGGAGACGGCCGCGGAACTGCCAGGAACCGTCATCCTTGTTGGTTGTGCCGTTCTGGTTCATGTAACGGATACGGGCGTCACCCGTCAGTTTAACGTTGCCTACGCGTTCTTCCAGATTGGATACGCGCACGCCGAGGTTGTTGAGCTCATCGGAGAACTCGTTCGCCAGTTTGTTGATAAGGGCGCGCTGTTCCGCGTTGGCACGATCTTCGTGCGCCATCGCTTTGGCCACGATTTCCGCCGCTTCATAGCGGGTGATATTTCGTTCACCCTGGAAGTGGATGCCGTCCACGCCCTGGATGATGCCGGAATTTGCGAGCTGTACTACGGAGTTGTAAGCCCAGCTGTCCTGCGGTACGTCTTCAAACGGATTGGCTGCCAAGGCGGTCGTGCCTACAGCCATGGTTGCTACGAGTGCTGCCAGAAGTTTCTTGTTCATAGTAAAGTCTCCTTTTCAGTAAATGTATATTCTTGCATAGTTACAGTTCGGAAAATATACCTTTACCGTCAGGGGTCATCGGCGAGTTGTCCATGTTTCCTCTCTTTTACTGCCTGACTCAAGTATGTTCATTTTCCTGATGATCCGTTGCCTGAATCTTGTTCACCAACGGAGCTTGTAGTGAGTATACCGCAGAAAAGAAAACTTGTCAAAGCCTTTGAGTTTCCATGTTCATGTAATTTCTGTCACAGGTTTATTCTCTTTTATACAGGAATTTCTGCATAATCCATCATTGCCCGTATATGTGGAAACTTTTCGTACGGCATAAGTACCGCAGCCATGCCTTTTTCACGCTTGTTATATTTCTGTAAAATATGTGCAAAAAGACCGCCCATACGGGCGGTCTTTTTACTTTCAAACGATTGATTAGAATACGAATACGAACTGTGCACGTGTGAGTTCGTCACGATCTTTATCCGTGCTCTTAACTTTGGAATTAAAGGTCTGGAATACCTGGAACTGCGCATTCTTGGCGAAGGTATAGTCCGCACCGACACCCCAAGACTTCGTATCGTCTACGTTGTTTCTCCAGTTGCCTGTCGCACCGTCGTCTGCCGTACCACTAGCCGCATTGATATAGTCGACCCAAATATCCCAAGACTTCGGCTGCGTGAACATAGCCTTGCCGTACTTCAGCTTGCCGATATAAGCATTAGCATGTTCGGAATCATTCTTTACGCGATAGCCTTCGAAGTTGAAGTTCCAGTTCTTCGCAAAGTTGATACTCGTGTAAGCGCCCCAAAGATCCACATCCTCAGGACCGTTGTCGGAGAAATCATTGTAGTACACGCCTATGCGGGAACCGGCCGCGGAGCCGCCGCCGAAGAAACCTTCCAATTCACCGTAACCGGTCTTAGTATTATTCAGTTCACCTTCTTTAAATTTGCCGTAGCCTGCCGTTGCGGCGAATTTATCGTTCTCATATTTCAGCTGAGCACCGTCAAACGCTTCACCGTATAAGAGACCGCTGTTGTTGCCCAGTTCATAGTCGTAGCGGCCGACCATGACATCCCAGTTCTTGTCGCCACCGAGCTTGTAATCCACATAAGCACGGTCAACATAGAACTTGTCTTTGCTGTCCGATGGCTCGGACGCAGGCGTATTATTGCTAAATTTATTCACATAGTTTACGCCCAATACGGCCGTTGCACGGTCGTTGATCATGGCGTTGGCACGGAGACGGCCGCGGAACTGCCAAGAGTCGTCATTCTTCTGGCCTGCGTCCTTCTGGTGCATGTAACGGATACGAGCGTCACCCGTCAGTTTAACGTTGCCTACGCGGTCTTCCAAGTTGGATACGCGCACGCCGAGGTTGTTGAGTTCGTCGGAGAATTCGTCGGCCAGTCTGTTGATGAGCGCGCGCTGTTCCGCATTGGCACGGTCTTCATGAGCCATCGCTTTAGCCACGATTTCAGCCGCTTCGTAACGGGTGATGTTGCGTTCGCCCTGGAAGTGGACGCCGTCCACACCCTGGATGATGCCGGAATTAGCCAATTCTACAACCGAATTGTACGCCCAGCTGTCAGCCGGTACATCGACAAACGGGTTGGCCGCAAATGCCGTGGCGCCTACAGCCATGGTTGCCACTAAAGAAGCGATAAGTTTTTTGTTCATTGTAAAAACTCCTTTTCAAATATACTAGTATTCTTCCTGCTTCGTTACGGTTCGGAATACCGGAAATATTTGCAAGGGGTCATCGGCGAGTTGTCCATGTTTCCTCTCTTTTACTGCCTTGCATCTATTTCTTTCATTCCTGAAGCCTACTGCCTGACACACCGCCACCAATAAGCTGTGTATAAGTTTACCTTATTTCTTCATGTTTGTCAAAATTTCATCAGCTGTTTTTCAATTCTTTACGATATTCCCGTTATATTTTTGTGTTTTTATGAATTTTTGCCCGCTCCCCTCCCATGCCGTAATCCCTCTTGTACAGCCGTTTTCCGGGAGCGGGCTCTTTCATTCATGCAAAAAGAGCAACGAAATCAAATTCCGTTGCTCTTTTTGTATGTTTTTCTCTTAGAAGAAGAAGTCCAGTTCGGCACTGGTGTATTCTTTCTGTTTCGTGCCGTCACCGTCCGTATTCTTTGTACCGAAGGTCTGCCCTACGGCGAGGACGACATTCTTGGCAAGAGCATAGTCGAAGCCTACGCCCCAGCCCTTCACGCCGTATTCGTAGCCGAGATAGCCACCGTCGCGCCAGCCGGCCGTACTGCCGTAGTAGGTACCTTTGTCCGCATGAACGTAATCAACCCATGCGTCCCAGCTGCCCTTTTCTTCGGGAACGGCTTCACCGTACTGGAGTTTAGCGCCCCAGAGGTTGCCGTCCTTATCGGCGGAAGTTTCTTTGTCCTTGCTTACGCGCTGGTAATCGCCCATAAGATTCCATTTTTCACCGAACTTGAAGGATGCGTAGCCGCCCAGGATATGGTCCAGATTGGCCAGATCCGCCTTTGTATCACCGAACTGGTTATAGTAAACGCCGACGCCGAACTTATCCCACATGCCGTCCAGGGATACATAGCCCGTTTTTACGTCAAGGAGACTCGGATCTGGAGCTTCCGGATCAGCTTCTTTAAACTTACCGTAGCCGCCCGTCAGGGACCAGTGATCGCCGCCGAACTGCACCTGCGCACCGTCGAAAGTATCGCCGTACTGGAGGCCCATGCCGTTGCCGATCTGGTAGTCATAGCGACCGACAAGGATATTCACGTTCTTGCCCGCATTGTATTCGACATTGGCGTGATCCACATAGAGCTTGTGATCTTCCCCGCTCGACGCGGATTTTTCATCGGCAAAACTCATATCGTCCGTGCTGAGGCCGAGGTTGACGTTCATCCGATCGTTTACCTTCGCCGTAGCGAGGAGATGGACCGCATATTCCCAGGAAGCGTCGTTTTCAATATTGCCCTTCTGGTGCTGGTAATGAATATTGGCGTCACCGGTCAGTTTCACGTTGCCCACGCGTTCTTCCAGGTTGGATACGCGCACGCCAAGCGTATTGAGTTCATCGGAAAATTCATCGGCCAGCTTGTTGATGAGCGCGCGCTGTTCCGCATTGGCACGGTCTTCATGAGCCATCGCTTTAGCAACCATTTCCGCCGCTTCATAGCGGGTAATGTTGCGTTCGCCCTGGAAGTGGACGCCGTCCACACCTTGGACAATGCCGGAATTAGCCAATTCTACTACAGAGTTGTACGCCCAGCTGTCCTGGGGAACGTCTGCAAAGGGGTTGGCCGCCAAGGCGCACGTAGCCGTAACGGCCATTGTAGCAACCAATGATGCAAGTACTTTCTTTTTCATAATTTCTGCCTCTTTTCTTAAATAGTGTTCTTTCTTCGTCACAGTTGAGACAGTATACTTCACGGCTTTCACAGGCGAGTTGTCCATGTTTCCTCTCCGCGTACCGCCGTAACCCATACACTGTCCGATTGCAATCGCCTACAGGTGTACCGATTTGCACGTATAGTTTACTCCATTATGATAAACAATGTCAAATAAATTTAAGAGATTTTTTCTCATAAAAAATACATAACCGACACCGTTATATGTAAAAAATCCCCCGACACAGATTATTCGTCGCCGTTTTCCTTGCCGCTCATTTATCCTTGCTCAACATCCATGTTGACCACAAAAATCCCTCTGTCATTTCGATCAGAGGGAAAAGAAGAGGCCCCTGCCGGGCCTCTTTTCGGGTGCGCTATGCTGTTTGTACACTACATTTTCTGTATGAGTTCCACACAATGTTTCGTGATCTGCGCGGTCATGCCCCAAATACGGTAACCGTTATAACGGTACACATACACAAAATAGGATTTGCGGCGGCGCCAGTCCATAGGGTTTCCGGGATAGTAAATATCCACGGGAAAATGAGTGCCCGGACGGGTGGCCAGATCCATATCCGCCTTTTCCGGCTGATGGTTCATGAACCAGCGTATCGGTACGGTAAAAAGATGATCCACTTCGGCCGTGCAGCGGATATTTTCGTATGCATCCAAATGGGCCGCAAACGGATATATATCGACCCCCGTCACGGATTCCACGTAATCAAGCGGGCTGAGAATATGTATATCTTCCCTGCGCACGCTCAGTTCTTCCATGGTCTCCCTGATCGCGGCCGCTTCCGCGTTACTGTCGGACGGCTCGATTTTGCCTCCGGGAAAAGATATATCGCCCGGCTGCCAGTGCAGCGCCATGCTGCGCACTTCATATAAAAAGCGTAACTCCCCGCCCACTTCCACGATAGGCACCAGTACGGCACTGGGCGTATTGTTGAAGCTCGACATGTGCCGTACTGTACGCTTGGGCCAGGGAGACAGGATCATATTTTTGTCCATGGCACCCTCTTTTATTTCACCACAATATTGATGATCTTACCGGGAATTACGATGCATTTTACAATCGACTTCCCCGCAAGGAGCTCCCGGACACGCGGCAACGCCAGTACCTGCTCCTTAATGCCGTCGGCGGAGCTGTCCGCGCTTACCTGTATCCGTTCGCGGACCTTACCGTTAATCTGAATGGGGAGTTCCACTGTCGTTACGGCCAGGGCATCCGCGTCGACTTCGGGCCACGGCTGCGCGTGCACGCTGCCTTCCCCGCCGATTTCATGCCAGAGCTCTTCCGTAATGTGCGGGGTGAACGGCGCCAACAGGCGCAGGAGGGTTTCGTTGGCTTCAGCGGCAACATCGGCATGGTATACGCTGTTGCCTTCACCGACATAGGCATGCATGGCATTGACAAATTCCATAACGGCGCTGACGGCCGTATTGAGAGCATAAGCACCGTCTTTGCCCGTCACATCCTCCGTAACCTTGGCAACGGACGTATATTCAACGAAACGCAATTTTTTATCCGCAGCCGTATACGCGCCGTTCGCTTTTTCTCCCGTCCCGGCAATTGCCGCGAACTGCCGTACAATACGCCACACGCGGTTGAGGAACCGGTACGCGCCTTCCACGCCCTGCTCGGACCATTCGAGATCGCGTTCGGGCGGAGCGGCAAAGAGGATGAAAAGCCGGGCCGTATCGGCGCCGTATTCGGCAAGGATCTCTTCAGGCGAGACGACATTGCCTTTTGATTTGGACATCTTACTGCCGTCCTTCAAAACCATTCCCTGTGTGAGGAGCCGTTCGAACGGTTCCGATTCTTTGACGAGGCCGGCATCGCGGAATACTTTCATAAAGAAACGGGAATAGAGCAGATGAAGGATAGCGTGTTCAATACCGCCGATATACTGGTCGACATTCATCCAGTGATCGGCTTTTTCCGGATCCCACGGAGCATCGGTATTGCGTGCGTCCGTATAGCGCAGGAAATACCAGGACGAACATACGAAGGTATCCATCGTATCCGTTTCGCGTCTGGCGGGGCCGCCGCATTTCGGGCAGGTACAGCGGACAAACCGTTCGCTCGTGGCCAGAGGCGACACGGCGCCGGCCGTGAATCTGACATCTTCCGGCAATTCTACGGGAAGCTGATCTTCGGGGACCGGCTGTTCGCCGCATGTATCACAGTACACGATGGGAATGGGCGCCCCCCAGTACCGCTGCCGCGAGATGAGCCAGTCGCGCAGGCGGAAGTTGACCGTACCCTTGCCGACGCGGTGCGCTTCCAGCCATGCGGTAATGGCCTTCTTGCCCTCTTCGACGGTAAGACCGTTGAATTCACCCGAATTCATGAGACGGCCCTCACCGACGTAGGCCTGCGGGCCCGATGCGGAATAATCATATTCGCCTGTCGGATCTTCGATGACAAAGCGGATGGGAATACCGTATTTTTTGCAGAATTCGTAATCGCGCTGGTCATGGCCGGCAACGCCCATAACGGCGCCCGTGCCGTAATCGGCGAGAACGTAGTTGGCGATCCAAATGGGGACTTCTTCATGATTCACGGGGTTTACCGCATAGGCGCCAGTGAACATGCCGACCTTTTCCACCTCGTTGGAGGTACGTTCCATATCGCTTTGATTTTTCATGCGCGTAATGAATTCCTGCAGTTCCGCTTCATTTTTCCTGCCTTTGATCAAACGCCGGACAAAGCGGTGTTCCGGCGCAAGGACCACAAAGGTCGTGCCGAAAATGGTGTCGATACGGGTCGAAAACATTTCCAGCTTTTCATTGATTTCCGGAATAAAAAACGCGAAGTCGGCCCCTTCGCTGCGGCCGATCCAATTTTTCTGCATCGTCTTCACGCGTTCGGGCCAGCCGGGCAGGAGCTCTAAGTCGGCGAGAAGCTGGTCCGCATAGTCCGTGATCTTGAAAAACCACTGTTTCAAGTCTTTTTTGACGACATCGTTATCGCAGCGCCAGCATTTACCGTCAATAACCTGTTCATTGGCCAGGACGGTATTACAGGTGCCGCACCAGTTGACCTTCGCTTCATTGCGGTACGCAAGGCCGCGTTTGTAGAGGAGTTCAAAGATCCACTGCGTCCAGCGATAGTATTCACGGTGACAGGTAGCCACTTCCCGTTCCCAATCGTATGAAAGGCCCAACGCTTTCTGCTGGCGTTCCATATTTTCAATATTGCCGTACGTCCATTCCGCCGGAGGGATATTGCGTTTAATGGCCGCATTTTCCGCAGGCATGCCGAACGCGTCGAAGCCCATGGGATGGAGGACATTGTACCCGTTCATGCGCCGGTACCGGGCAATGACATCGCCGATCGTATAGTTGCGGACATGGCCCATATGGAGGTTGCCTGACGGATACGGAAACATTTCCAGTACATAATACGGCGGTTTGCCGTTGTCGTCGGGAGTCCGGTCGGTGCGGGACTCCGCCCACTGGCGTTGCCATTTCTTTTCAATTTCCTGAGGAATATATTTTTCCATTGATAAGCCTCCTATATCAAACTGCGGACAGCAAAAAACGAATTATTTTTATTATAGTGTTCCCGTCATGTCAAGTCAATCAACCGTCCGCCCACGCATCACGGAAAGACTCGCTTTCAAAGCCTTTCCGCCAATAGGCTCCGCCTGCCAAGTGATAAGCCCCGATGAGGTTTCTCTTATTTTCCAAAGACATGTCGTCTTCAAACCAGACCTGAACCACGCCCTTCGGCAGGGGCAGATTCAGGTAAAAAAGACCTTCTTTTTCATTCCAGCCGATGTAGGCAGCATACTTTTGTCTGAATACCGAACTGTCCCGCATGGTCAAGGTCCTCACCTTCAAGGATTTATACGCCTTGTAATTGTCCGCAGGTCCCGGTTTATCACTTACCGGATCAGGCCACTCGTCTATATTGACAGGCAGCATGTCTTCGTCGTTTGTGCTGTACCAGATGCGCATATACAAAGGCATGCCGAGGACGAGCTTATCCGCTCCTACGAGGGGCACGGTCACGGCCACGGCCCTTTCCGTCCAAGGCTGAGTTGCACAGGGGCCCGGCACAGGGCTGGTCCGACCGAACTGATCGTACGCCATGAGCATGACATAGTCCAAGTTGGGAGCCAAAGCGGCGCGATCGTACACTTGTGACCAGTTTTTACTGTCGGAAAGAGGCGTAATGTCCATAGACAGCTTTATGCCGTACGCATGAGCAGCTGCGGCAAAATCGGCAACGAAACGCGTCAGCCTGTCCCGATCGGCATAATCAACATTTTCGAAATCAATGTTATACCCGTCGAATTTATACAGGAGCGCATACCCGATCAGCGTTTTAACGGCTTCCTTCTGAGCGCGCTCATCCGTCAGAAATACATGCGTCTCCGCCGGATCAAAATTATTGTCCACTAAAGGCCAGACGGAATACCCCGCCTGCGTATAGGAGCTTATATAGTCATCGAAATTTTCTTTGCGCAAGGTGACACCCGTCCCGGCTATCCGAAACGCTGTCGGCGAAATAACCGGCAGAGCCGCGGCCGGCTTATGTATGTTTCCGTCCGTCTTCATCTCGGGGTCCCAGAACAGAACCATACCGAGGCGCCCGTCTCCGGAAACGGGTGGCGTTTCGGTAAGATCGCGCAGAACGGGCATTCCTGTCGAAGACGGGACGGTATCCCCGGCATCATCACCTTCTGCAAAAGTAAGGCCCAGGGAGGAACGGATATGGGTCACATTGATAAATGACTTCCCGCCTTCTTTGACAAGCGGAAAGGTCAGGACTACAGACTTGGCATCACCTAACGGCCAGGCAGCGTGTTCCGGTAAAAACACCCTGTACTGTCCGGCCTTGCCGGCTACGGGATAAATGCCTGCGGTGCGCAGGACACGTTCACTCACGAAGAGCCGCCCGACTGCTGCGGGCGCGCCGTCGCTTCGGTCTTCCGGAACACGTTCTTTTATATGAGGTGTCTCTTTTCGCACGACATGAGCCGCCGTTTCAACAGCCGCCCCTTCCGAGCGGATATCCGTTAACGTCGGCGCCGCAAAAACGGACGCACTCAGACACCCCCAACAAAGTAATGATATAAGAGACTTTTTCCATAGGAGCATAAATTTCTGTTCACGACCTTTATGAGTATGTATAATATATTTGTATGTAGCTTTTTCATTATATCACACGCAAGGGAGTCTTTCGGCATGCATCAATATCTCTTTTATATCGGGACCTTTCCCATTCGCGCCTACGGCCTGCTCTTTATGCTCGGAATCGTATCGGCAGGCATCACGGCCTTTTACATTATGAAAAAAGACGGCCGCGGCTGGCATCTTCATATTTTCGACTTTACCCTCTGTTGCGGCCTCTCCGGCATCGTCGGCGGCAGGCTCTGGGACGTCTTCTTTTTTGACTGGCCGTACTACCACAATCATCTCACCGAAATCCCTTACGTCTGGCAGGGCGGCATGGCTATCCAGGGCGGCCTGCTCTTCGGCGCCGCAGCCGGCATTATATACACGCGGATCCATCATATTGACACCTGGGCTTTCGGCGACCTTCTCGCCCCGGCCGTTATCCTCGGGCAGGCGGTCGGCAGGATGGCCAATTTCATGAACGGCGACGCCTTCGGCCATCCGACCGGCGGAAACTACGGCATCGTCTATCCCGATACCACGCTGGCCTATCGGGCTTACGGCAGCCGGCCCCTGTGGCCCGCGGAAATCTGGGAAGGGCAATTGGATATTCTCATCTTTGTCGCGCTTCTTCTTTACAGCGTTTTTCCCCATAAAAAAGGGCAGGTATTCTGCGTCTATGTCATGCTCTACGCACTGGAACGATTCTTTTTGGAATTCCTGCGCGGCGACTATTCAGTCCTCGCAGCGGGCCTGAAATCGGCGCAAATAACGAGTATTACAGCCTTTGTCATAAGCTTTGCCATATTTTTATGGCTCCACTGCAAGGGCACGGAAGACACGAAAACGGAATAGCCCGAAAGAAACGGCGCGCGTTGCGGCAAGAACGGCAACGCCTTTCATGCCTGCCGTTCCGCCGTCGGCAGGCACATAGGCTTTCTCACGGCAACTTTCTCCCCGTATGACACGAACTACACTTACTCAACCTTTTTCCCTAAGTCGGGCCCGGCCTCTTCAAGGCGGTGCAATATATCGCGCTCGATCCTTTTTATGAATATATTCACCGTTATGGCCGCAATCAACAGTAAAGGAAGCAGGTCGATAAGGAAAACAGGCAAGGCTTTAATACAAACGAGCAAAACAACTCCCTTCCCTTCCGGCGTAATCAGGCCCCAATGGCTGCCAATCAGGGGATATAGCGAATATAAGGTATCCGTATACCACCGTGTAAACGCATTTTGAGACGGATCCGAAACGATTTTCATATTGAGGAAAGACATGGCAAAGAAATAGACGAGACCGATAAACAACATCCGTTTTCTCGTCTTTTTTGCAGTTTCCATACAAATGCGTTCTTTATCTTCTTGGCTGAGTTCCGCCAACACCTTGCTCCTTAGGCAAGCCTGCTTAAATCTATACAGGGTGTACTTGTATATAAAAGATTTCCGTATATCCATGGACATCCGTTTTATCCTACCGTGCTCATAACTTTACCGATATAGTAAATACCGCCCATAAAAGCACCGATTACCGACAAACACGCTAAGGAAGAGGCGGCGATAATCAATAATTTCTGATTCCGTTCTCTTCCCTTGCGAAAACCCGAAACGATAACTGCTAACTTCAAGAGCGCACTCAGACCGCCTATAAACGCTCCGCCTAAGAACGCAACACTAAGCATGTAGCCTCCCATATCGGAACCGCCTATGAGTATTGCCATACCGCCAAAAAAGCAAACATACAGAAACACATCCAAGAAGATGGACAATCCCAGCAAAAGCTTTTCTCTCCGTCCGCTGCAGTTCATAAAATCCCTCCAAACCCTCACGCTTGCGGCCATGTTCATACCGGTAGCTGTAATATATCATATTTTTCTCCTGTTCACTACAGGGGAGATGTGACAGCGAGATTCTGTATATCGATTATTTCAGGTTCTATGATAAATGTTGGGGGCGACACCTTTCGATGCCGCCCCCAACATTTATTCATAACTCCTTTTCTTATTCGGCGGGATAGCCGCGGCCCGTCTTTTTTGTTTTTACGATACATACCAGCGCTATCACATGCGCTGTCCAGACAACGGCTATCACCGCAACGGCCGGCAGTATGTGACGGGAAAAATAAGCCCCCGTTCCCATGACGGCGGATACGGACAGCAGAATAGCCGTCTTTGCCCGCAGCGTCAGCGATTTATCCTTTTCATACGCTCCCACCGTTTTTCTGTACAGGGAGGAATTCAGGAATTTGCGATGGAATCGCTCGGAGCCGCGGGCCAGGCAAAACAACGTCACCATATAGAAGGGCACCGTAGGCAGCAACGGCAATACCGTACCTGCCGTACCCAGCCCGAAACTGACGGCGCCCGCGGCTAGCCACAGGTAACGTACAACCCCTTTCCGCTCACCGCCCTTCATGCTCTTCCTCTTTACAGACGTTACCGGCATTTTCGCCGCCGTCCGGCTTGTCTTTTTTATGTTCCAATGCTTCCTTTAATGTATGCCAGGCAAGGACCGCACACTTAACGCGGGCCGGCATATTGGAGATATTCTTCAGGGCAATGGCGTCTTCCAGCTCTTCCAGCTCGTCTTCGTCCGTCACTTCCCGCTTAATCATGCTGAGAAAAAGGTCCGTCAGGCGAAGCGCTTCTTCCACGGTTTTACCTTTGATAACGTCGATCATCATATCGGCCGAAGCCTGGCTGATCGCGCAGCCGTGGCCCGTATAGGCCGCATCTCTGACGATCCCGTCTTCAATTTTCGCCGCCAGTGTGATGTCGTCGCCGCAGCTCGGGTTATGCCCGTGCTCGGACAGGTTCGCTCCCGCCAATTCATGTTTATTCGCCTGTGCCTGGTTATGCTCCAGAATAATATCGGAATATAATTGATCCATTTCCATGCTGCTGTCGCTCCTTAGTCTTTAAATCCCATTTGTTTACGGACAAGCGGCAGTTTTTCAAGGAAATAATCCACTTCTTCCGGTGTATTGTACACATAAAAGCTTACGCGGTTCGACGCTTCCGCGTGGATATGCGCGCCGTAAGGCTGCGCACAATGATGGCCCGAACGAATGGCGATGCCGTAGCTGTCAAGGATCGTCGCCGCGTCATGGGGGTGTACGCCGTCGATAGTAAACGAGATAACGCCCGTTTTTTCTTCGGGATCCGTGCTGCCGATAATATGAATATACGGTAGCTTTTTCATACCGTCAAGACAGCGTTTCGTCAGTTCTTCTTCGTGCGCTTCAATATTGTCCCAGCCGATTTTCTCCAGATAATCAACAGCCGCATGCAGGGCTACCGCGCCTTCCACATTTTCCGTACCCGCTTCAAATTTAAAGGGCAGTACGTTAAAGGTCGTTGTCTGTTCCCGGACATATTCGATCATGTCACCGCCGAGAAGGAACGGTTCCATATCATTCAGAAGGTCCCGTTTTCCGTAGAGTACGCCCGTACCGGCGGACGCAAGCATCTTATGACCTGAGAAGACGAGAAAATCGCAATCCCAGTCCTGCACGTCCACTTTCATGTGAGGGACGGCCTGCGCCGCGTCCACGACGGCAATCGCCCCCGCACGGTGTGCCCGTTCGACCAGCTCTTTTACGGGCCGCTTCATACCCAACACGTTACTGACCGCCGCAAAAGACACGATCTTCGTTTTTTCATCGATCTTGGCAAGGTCTTCGTCCGTAAAGCGGCCTTCCCCGTCAAGATACATGTACACCAATTCGGCGCCCGTCACCCGACAGACGCGCTGCCAGGTGACGAGATTGGCATGGTGTTCCGAAATGGGAATGACGATCTTATCGCCCTTTTTCAGCCGGGTTTCCGCATAGCTGCGCGCAATCAGGTTAAGCCCCTCCGTAGCGTTGCGTACGAAAATAATTTCTTCGCCGTATTTTGCGTTGATCAGTTTTCGTACCGCTTCACGGGCCTCATCGTACAGCCGGGATGCTTCCACGCTGAGAATATGGGCGCCGCGGTGGGGATTGCCGTTATGGTTTTCCAGTAAATCGACAATCGCGTCAATAACCTGTTTCGGTTTCTGTGTCGTAGCCGCATTATCAAAATACACAAGCCGATGGCCGTTATGCATTTTTTTCAGAATAGGAAAATCTTCTCGAATATTTTTCATGGCAATCCCCTTTCTATTCGCGCGCCCGCATTTTTTCACGCGCCGCTTCAAGTACGCGCTTTGCAAGCGCCGCATCGCCCAATGCGTCTATTACGGGACGGATGTTCGATTCGACGATAATGAGCTGCGCCCCCTTTTCACTGAAACCGCGGCTCATCAGATAGTAGAGCTTATCCTTGTCAATCTGGCCGGCGCTGCTGGCATGATTCCCTTCCATGTCGTCTTCTTTACAAAGCAGAAGAGGCAACGATACGGCGTGTACCCGGGGACTCAGCAGCAGGCATTCGTCCGTTTCCGAACCGACCGCTTTTTTGCAGCCGCGCAGGAAATCGATAGTACCGCGAAAATTCTTTTTCGACCTGTCCGTAAGGGCACCGGTCGCGAGGATATCGGCATGTGATTTTTCGCCTTTCTGTGCCACCCAATATGAAAAATCGAGAACCTGCTCATCATGACCGATGTACATGGCGCGGCTGCCGAACTTGCTTTCGGCGCCGTCAAGATCCGTCTTATAATACAAAATAACCGCCCGGCTTCCCAATTCGGCATTTACATAGCGGACATCGCTGTTTTCCCCGGAACGGACATAGCGATGTTCAATGTGGCGTACATGTTCACCGTTGAACTGCACTTTTTTTACGGTCACTTTAGCACCTTTCGCCGCTTCAATGTATTCAGCAATATTTACGGCGCCGTTTTTTGCATCTCCTTCAAAAAGAAGATATACTTCCACCTCGCTGTTGGCGGCCGCTTCAATTTTCAGCTGCGCCGCAAGATAGGGAACGGCTTCGCTTACGTTATACGTCAGGCGCACGGAACCTTTAGCCCCCTCGGGAACCGTGACGGAACACCCGTTCATGCTGTGATTCAAGGCGTCGCGCAGCGATTCGCCGCTTGCCCCGGCAAAATCGCCCAAATCGTCAAGGCCGTTCCCCTGATAAAAAGAAACGGTTACATCGCCGACCGTCCGGTTTTCTATGTCGACGGACGGAAGATACGGCGCTTCCTGCCGTTCCAATTCCAGGTGATTGACCTTCATCCAGCGGAAGGTAGGACGAGGCAGTTCGTTGTACAGTTCTTTACTCATTCATTACCCTCCCCTATTTCAATGAACCTTTCAGTTCCAGATTAATCAGATTATTCATTTCCACCGCATATTCCAGCGGAAGCGCTTTCGAAACGGGTTCCACGAACCCCCGGACCAGCATGGCCCGCGCCTCTTCTTCGCTGAGCCCGCGGCTCATCAGGTAATAAACGGCCTCATCGGAGATGCGGCCGATTTTGGCTTCATGGCCCAGGTCGATATTATCGTTTTTGACGATAATCGCGGGAATCGTGTCGGATTGAGAAATTTCATCCAGCATAAGCGATTCGCAGCTGACGTTTGATTTTGCACCTTCCGCCTTTTCGTTGATGATGACGGCGCCGCGATAAATACAAACGCCGCCGCTCTTGGAAAGGGATTTCGAATCAATATTGCTCGTCGTATGCGGCGCATTGTGCACCACCTTCGAGCCCGTATCCAGAAACTGGCCCTTACCGGCAAAAGTCACGCCGGTAAATTCACAGTGCGCGCCTTCGCCCTGGAGGATGGTCATCGGATAGAGACAGGATGTATGCGAACCGAAAGAGCCGGTTACCCAGTTCATCGTACCGTTTTTGCCGACGACGGACCGTTTCGTGTTCATGTTGTACATATTCTTCGACCAGTTTTCAATCGTCGAGTACGTCAACGTCGCCTCGTCGCCGACGAAGAGCTCGACAGCGCCGGCATGCAGGTTGGCGACATTGTACTTCGGCGCGGAACAGCCTTCGATGAAGTGCACTTTCGCGCCTTTTTCCACGATGATCAACGTGTGCTCGAACTGGCCGGCCCCGGGGGCATTCAGACGGAAATAACTCTGCAACGGGATTTTTACGTCCACGCCGGCGGGAACATACACGAAGGAGCCGCCGGACCATACGGCACCGTGGAGGGCCGCAAATTTGTGATCTGTCGGCGGAATGAGTTTCATGAAGTGCTTCCGTACTATATCTTCATGCTCTTTCAGGGCCGTGTCAAAGTCCGTATAGACGACGCCCTGCTTGACCAGTTCTTCCTGAATGCTGTGGTACACGACTTCCGAATCGTATTGCGCGCCGACGCCAGCAAGGGATGTCTTCTCCGCTTCGGGGATGCCGAGACGATCGAACGTATCCTTAATGTCTTCGGGCACTTCGCTCCAATCGGCTTTCAGGCCCGCATCGGGACGTACATACGTAATAATATTATCCATCTGAAGTTCGCTGATATCGGGCCCCCAGTCGGGATAATCGATGGTATAGAACAGCTCCAGGGACTTCAGGCGTTCTTCGAGCATCCAGGCCGGTTCATCCTTTTGCCCGGAAATTTCCCGGACGATGTCTTCCGTAAGGCCCGCTTCCGTCTTATAAGCATAGTTGAAATCTTTTTTAAAGTTATATACATTGCCGAAATCGGAAAAGGCATTAATCGTTTCCCGTTCCCGGGCCAGTCTTGTTTCTTCAGCCATCCTGCGCCTCCTATTGCAACCGCGTCCTGTAGATGTCATATCCGTGGGCTTCGATTTCACCGATGAGAGCCGCCCCGTCGGTCCTGACAATTTTGCCGTCCAGAAGGATGTGCACGAAATCGGGTTTTAAGTACTGCAAAATTTCGCTGTGATGCGTAATGATAAGGACCGCGTTTCCCGCGTCGTGATACCGGGAAACCGTTCCGGAAACAACGCGGACCGCATCGACGTCCAGACCGGAATCGATTTCGTCAAGCATGGTCAGCTTCGGTTCAAGCATACACATCTGGAGAATTTCCGTTTTCTTCCGTTCACCGCCGGAAAAACCGTCGTTCACGTACCGTTCGGCATAGGACTTGTCCATCAGGAGCTGATCCATTTGCGCGCGCAGCTTCTTGCGGAACGGCATAATGCGTTGTGTTTCTCCCGAAACGGTGCTCTTGGCATTGCGGATAAAATTTTCCACGCTGATTCCCTGTACGGCGATAGGATTTTGAAAAGCCATGAAGATACCGAGCTTGGCACGCTCGTTAACCGGCATATCCGTTATATCGGCGCCTTCAAAATAGATCCTGCCGCCGGTTATGCGGTATGCGGGATTCCCCATAATCGCATGAAACAGAGTTGACTTACCGGCGCCGTTAGAGCCCATGATCACATGTATTTCACCTTTATTAATCACCAGATCGAGTCCCTTAAGAATATCCTTTCCTTCCACGGTTACCTTAAGGTTTTCCACTCGTAATAATTCACTCATTGCGTATCACTCCTGTATAAACATTTAACTCTCATTTTTTGCTACACTTAGATTACTCCAACCTTTTCGCAAAGTCAACCTTTTTAGTGCATTTTAAAAATACTACTCATTATTTTCTTTTTCATCGTCATCCATACCGTATTTATCACGCAGTTTCCGCCGTTTATCGCTATGCAGCCAAAGCTGCATGAGCACGGTGGCGCAGGCCAGGATAAGGAGCCCGCCGAGCAGGGCCGACATTCCTTCTTTATTAATTGCATATAATAAATATCCGAAAACGACAACCCAGAGAAAAATCCGCAGCTTACTCATTTATCACGGCCCGCCTTTCTTCGGCCTTTTTCATGGCAATGACGGCCTGAATATACATGGCGCATTCAATGCGTTTTTTCTGAATCTGACAGCCCAACTCATAAGGCGTTTCCATACTGCCGCCATACTTGATATTATTGGCATGACAGCCGCCGCTGCAGAAAAATTTGGCCCAGCATTTGCAGCATGCCGGCTTGTTGAGAACGTGCATATCCCGGAAACGCCGGGGCAGGACGGTATCGGTAATGCCGTCGTACACATTGCCGACAATATACGCTTCCTGCCCGACGAACTGATGACACGGATAAATGTCCCCGTTCGGCACGACGCACATGTATTCATGTCCCGCACCGCAGCCGCGGAGACGTTTGGCAATGCACGGGCCCCTGTAAAGATCCATGATAAAGTGGTAATAGACAATCGGATTCCCGCTGAAATACCGCTCCAGATACAGGTCGGTCAGGGCTTCATATTCTTTATAAACACGCGGCAAATCGGTCGCGTCAATAGCATAAGACAGATCGTCGCCGACGACAGGCTCCATGGAGAGTCCTTCAAAGCCGAGGTCCGCCATATGTTCCACGTCAGTTGCAAAATCAAGATTATACTTTGTATACGTGCCCCGCACATAATACTCTTCACCGTTGCGCCGGGCGACGGCTTTCTTTAAATTTTTCACCGTCGCGGCATATGAACCGCGCCCGCCCGCATCGGGACGCATACGGTTATGTACGCTTTCACGGCCGTCCAGGCTGAGGATCAGGCTGATGCGGTTGTCCGTAAGGTATTTGATTTTAGCCTCGTCGAGGAGCGTACCGTTTGTCGTCAGGGACAGCTTGAATACCTTGTCATGGATTTTTTCCTGTTCCCGGATGTAGGCAATCGTTTGTTTCACGACATCAAAATTCATGAGCGGTTCGCCGCCGAAGAAGTCGACCTCACAGTGCCGCCGTTTGCCGGCGGAGCTTGCTATGAGAAAATCAACGGCCGCCCTGGCGACATCGAAGCTCATGAGCTCGCGTTTATGCGTATCATAATCCCCCTGCGAGGCAAAGCAGTATTTACAGCGCAGATTACAATCATGAGCGATATTGAGACAGAGTGATTTGACGACGGGTTTTTCGTCGGCCACGACTTCAAAGGCTTCACACATGGGCGCAAAAAGCATTTCCGCCCTGATGAGTTCATCCAGTTCGGCCATGGCTTCCGTCAGTTCTTCACGTCCGTACCTGCCGGCAAGGGCTGTGTAAACAGCCTCTTTATTATGCCCCGTATATGTATCGAGTATATCGTACGTGACGGCGTCAATGACATTAATGATGCCGCTGTTTACATCAAGCAGCATATGCACGCCGTTCTGAATATATTTATGGATCATCGGTCCGATTTTTTCCATCATGTTTCCTCCATACAAAAAGAATACCCTTTACCGAAAATGGTAAAGGGTGTCCCCTCCTGAAAACTTATTTTGTGCAGACCTGGTTGCCTACCGTGCAAGATGTCTTGCAGGCGGACTGGCAGGAGGTCTGACATTCGCTGCACCCTGTGTGCTGAGCCGTTTTCTGGATAGATTCCGTATTAATCGTGATAATATGCTTTGCCATGTCGGTTCACCTCACTACTGGTATCTGCTGTATTATAGCACAGAAATATGTTTTCCACAATCTTTATAAAAGGCGCAGGCCTTTAAACTGATAATCCCTGCTCATCGTAATCACGATAGCATAATCGCCGAATATTTCATTTGTCGCAAAAAAGACATCGAAGTCGCCGTTATACGTTACATAAACGGAATTGATCCGCTCCAGGTACGCGCGGATCTGATCCGCCGTAATTTCCGGCTCGCCGTCATTGCGCCACCGCTCGTTCTTAAATTTGGCCAGAAGCGGCGCGTGCGCCATGACCCGCAGGCGATGGCTCAAGATCCACTCCCATACAGCTTCACTGTACGTTTTGGCTTCTTTACAGCGCCCTTCTTCCAATCCTTCAAGTACGAATAGGACGGGCCTGCCTTCTACGGGAATTTCATCGATATAGCTGCCCTTGACATAGCGTAAATTCATATCATAAACCTCCGCCGAAGAAAAATTTTTCCTGCCTGTTCTTCTGCCTTAGACCTCTTTATCTTACTCTATCGTCTTTTCCCTTGTCAATCAATACCGTTCTTTCTGTTCCCGGCCGTACTCGACGGACAGAGATCATTTTGAAAGCAGGTTTCACATAACGGCTTACGGGCCTTGCAAATACGCCGGCCGTGCCAAATAAGCCAGTGATGGGCCCGGCTCCACCACTTCCGGGGAATGGCCTTTTGCAGCCCCTTTTCCACCGCTTCGGGCGTAGTTCCCGTCGCCAGCCGCATCCGGTTGGAAACACGGAATACATGCGTATCCACGGCGATAGCCGGTATACCGAAAAGGACGCTCACAAGCACGTTGGCCGTTTTTCTGCCGACGCCCGGGAGCTTGACGAGTTCATCGAAGGTATGCGGCACTTCGCCCTTATACTGCTTGCAGAGGATGGCGCAGGTATTCATAATATTTTTCGCCTTGCTGTGATAGAGGCCGCATGTTTTAATTTTATCTTCCAGGCCGCGCAGGCCGAGCTGCAGGATTTTGTCGGGGCTGTCGTAGGCTGGGAAAAGATCGGCCGTGACAATATTGACCCGTTCGTCGGTGCATTGCGCCGAAAGGACAACCGCCACGAGCAGTTCGAAATTTGAATGGTACAGGAGGGCCGGTTTCATGATTCCGTATTGATCCTGGAAGCGTTGCAGCATTTCGTCTTTCTTTTTTTTCGATAGTATCATTCTATAGTTCCTCTTTCTTCACGTCCGGCGTTTCATTCAAACTGCCCGTTTTATATCCGTTCAAATCCAGGGTGACATACGTGAACCCGACGGCCTTTATTTTCGCCGTAATTTCTTCCCGGTGCGCCAGAATCGCTTCAAATTCATCCGTCCCGGCTTCAATGCGGGCGACGTCGTCGTGATAACGGACGCGCAATGAACCGTTCACGTAAGGAGCCAACACGTTTTCGGCGGCATCAATCTGCGCCAGCCTGTGCAAAGTAAGCGCCGTCCCGTAAGGGACACGGCTGGCAAGGCAGGCGGCGCTCTGTTTATTCCATGTCGGCAGGCCGAAACGGCGGGATAACGCGCGGATATCCGCCTTGGCAAGAGCCGCGTCCACCATGGGGCTGCAGACGCTGCCGGCCAGCTCCGCCAGGGCTTTCATGCCGGGGCGGAAGTCCTTCAGATCATCCGTATTGCTGCCGTCCGCAACCCACGTATAGCCGTTGGCCCGCGCAAAATCGACGAGCTCCGCAAAGCGGATTTTCTTACATATATAACAGCGGTCGACACGGTTTTCGACAAAATTTTCGTCGGCAAACTCCGAAGACGGGACAAGGACGTGGGGTATACCGATTTTTACCGCCATGTCCCTCGCTTCTTGCCGCTCTCCTGCCGGTAAGGTGGCCGATAAAGCCGTTACGGCGACGGCTTTGCTGCCGAGAGCCTCATGTGCCGCGTAAGCGAGAAACGTACTGTCCACACCGCCGGAAAAAGCCACGGCAACGCTGCCGAGATCACGCAGGATACGGCACAATCTGTCATATTTTCGAAGAAGGTCACTGTGTACCATATATATCTTCCTCCTCCATATATTCGGCCTTCTTACGGGCCGCAGTCCCCGTATGCCCGTGTTGTATATCTCTATCGTTTATGATATATTCAAAAACAACAGGTATCTGTCAAAAGAGGCGTTTCACATGGACACATTGGACAACCTGACACAATATCCGATCTATTTTGCGCCGGGGTGCAGGCTCTTACGGTCGGAACCGGAAATGATCCGGAAAATATACGATTATCTGCGCGGGCTCTTCGGCAATATTACGCTATACACCCGCTGCTGCGGCTTTGACGACGCGGGAGAGCATGAAGAAGAAGCGGTCTTTATTACGCTCTGCCCTTCCTGCTTTGCCGTCTACGGCCGTACGTATGCCAATCTTCACCTGCGCGACTTCCGGGACGTTTACGCCGAATACGGGAATATTTACCCATTCGCCGGAGAGGCGGAAATACGTAAGTTTCTCGCTTTCACCGCGGCAGGCGCGGCCCCGGAAAAGGAACCGGCCGTCCGGTCCGTTAACTGTCCGGAAACGGATTGAACTGTGTACGGTAAAGGAAGCGGCGCTGCCGCCGCTTCCTTTACCGTCTTTTTTTATAAATGGACTCAATAAGGCGTTCCTCATAATCCGCCCGGTCTTCATAGTCCGCCATAACGGCCAGCGTGCGGTACACATACGCCGCATCTTCAACAGACTGCAAATTGACGCGCACACTGTAAAAGGCCGCACGCATGGCGGAACGTGCATTCATGGCCGCGATGACGCCGTCCGTAATGGCCCAGGCGTTGCCGTCGGCGACAACGGTCCTGGCCATGCCGAGGAGGGGGAAAACGGCCTGCCCCAGGGCGAGAGGCACCTCCGCGGCCCGCATAAACGCGGCCTGTACCTTTTCCGCCCTGCCCGCTTCCTCTTTCGGCAAACGCAACGTGTCCATCAGCGCCGAGAACGCGTCCGCGTCTTCATCGACGGCACGCAGATAGGATTGACGCAGCACGGGAAGCTGCGACTTGATAATCATCATTTGAGCGTGTACCGCTTCATAGCTCTTTTTATCGACCGTCAAATTAGCCACCATTTCAATAAGAGCCGCCGCCGACGCGGCCGTTAAAGCGGCAATACTGCCGCCGCCCGGGACGGGATCCGCCGATGCGGCCGCTTCGAGAAACTCGTTTATTTTTAAATTTTCCAGCCCGCGCCGCTCAGAAAAGTCCTGTAATATTTCCGTTTTCATCAATATCCATCCTGTTCGCAGCCGGCACCTTCGGCAGCCCCGGCATAGTCATAATATTGCCTGTCTCGCAGACGATAAACCCCGCCCCGGTGCAGACGCGGACATCTTTGACCGTGACGACAAAACCCTCAGGCGCACCGAGAAGCTCCGCATTGTCCGAAAGGGAATACTGCGTCTTCGCGACGCAGACAGGCATTTTATCCAAACCGAAGGCTTCCAGCTCTTTAACCTGTCTGGCCGCTTTCGTTTCAAAAATAACGTCTTTGCCGCCGTAAATTTCCGTGACGATCTTCTTCATCTTTTCAGGGATGGACGCCTCCGCATCATACAGGGGCTTGTACGGTGTCTTCGGGCCTTCCATTAAACGGAGCACGATCTCGGCAACTTCCCTGCCGCCTTCGCCGCCTTCGGCCCAGCAGTCGTTCACGCCCGCTTCAACGCCATAACTGCGGCATAATGCGGTAAGGCAGGCAATTTCCGCCGCCGTGTCGGTATGGAAGCGATTGATCCCGACGACCACGGGCACATCGAATTTACGCATATTTTCAATATGTTTCGCCAGATTGGCAAAGCCTTTTTTCACGGCGTCCGTATTTTCCGCCTGCAAGTCCGTTTTTTTTACGCCGCCGTGCATTTTAAGGGCACGGACGGTGGCGACTATAACGACCGCATCCGGCTTGATGCCGGCAAAACGGCAGGTAATATCCATAAACTTTTCGGCCCCCAGATCGGCGCCGAAACCGGCTTCCGTAATCGCAATATCCCCCGTTTTCATAGCTAGCTTCGTAGCTATGACGGAATTGCACCCGTGGGCAATATTGGCAAACGGCCCGCCGTGCACAAGGGCCGGCGTATTTTCCGTCGTCTGTACAAGATTGGGTTTGATCGCGTCTTTCATGAGAATCGCCATGGCGCCGGCAACACCGAGCCGGCCGGCCGTAACGAGATTGCCGTCCAGATCATAAGCCACCGTTATATTCGCCATGCGGCGTTTTAAATCCGTGAGATCATCGGCCAGGCAAAGTACGGCCATAATTTCCGAAGCCACCGTGATCATGAACCGATCTTCCCGGGGAAAGCCGCAGGTTTTGCCGCCCATGCCGACGACGGTATGGCGCAGCGCCCTGTCGTTCATATCGAGAACCCGCTTCCAGATGACGCGGCGCACATCGATGCGCAGTTCATTGCCCTGGTGAACGTGGTTGTCAATAGCGGCGGCCAACAGATTGTTAGCCGCCGTAACGGCATGCATATCCCCCGTGAAATGAAGGTTGATATCTTCCATCGGCAGGATCTGGGAATGCCCGCCGCCGGCGGCGCCGCCCTTGATCCCGAAGACGGGGCCGAGAGACGGTTCGCGCATGGCCGCAACCGCCTTCTTTCCGAGAAGGTTAAACGCCTGCGCCAGACCGACCGTTGTCATGGACTTCCCTTCTCCGGCCGGAGTCGGGTTGACAGCCGTTACCAGGACGAGTTTACCGTTTTCATGTTGCTGCATCCGTTTAACGGCGGCAAAAGAAATTTTTGCTTTGTACTTGCCGTAAAGCTCCAAATCGTCTTCCGTCAGACCCATTTGCGCGGCAATCTCCGTAATCGGCTTTAACGCGGTCTGCTGCGCGATCTCGATATCGCTTGCCATAGTTGTCATAGTCCCTCTCTCCTAACCAATACGGGGCAACGGCATAAAAAATGCCGACACTGCCCGGAATCTCAGCCCAGACGGTCGGCTCGAAACATGATTATGCTCCCCGTGGTTGTTCCACTTCCGTCAGTTACATAACCTTGTATCATTATATAGTTGCACAGGCTTTTCTGTCAATAAATCCGGAATGTCAGATTTCTCTTTGTCCTTTCTCTGAAAGGGTGAGCGTACCGCTCAACCGCAGTGCCGCCGGCCGCCCTCCTTTCAGACGCGCCGCCGCAAGGAGCGCGCCG
>ERZ791917.127-NODE-127-length-105990-cov-46.328305_pt1 | contig 105990 bp, 94 predicted proteins | sample MGYA00510138_ERZ791917 | MGnify/ENA primary metagenome ERZ791917 (study PRJEB30046, sample SAMN00792102) | human gut metagenome | study: EMG produced TPA metagenomics assembly of the A metagenome-wide association study of gut microbiota in type 2...
TTATCAAGGATCTCTGCCGTTCCGACTCGGATCAGCTCGTTTATTTTATCACAGAACTTTTCGTTTGTCAAGAACTTTTTTATTTATTTTTTGAAGTTCTTTCGAATTTCTCTGCTGTTCTCTCGATCAGCAACTCGTTTATTTTATCAAACTCATTTGCTTTTGTCAAGAACTTTTTTCAAGTTTTTTTGAAGCAGTTCTTGTAACCCGCGGCAGCCACCCGGCTCCGAACTAGGTTTTTCTGTTTCAAAAGAACTCATTCACTGTAGCTCTCGCTGACAGCTTAGTTATAATAACACCGCCCAAAGCAAAAGTCAACACCTTTTTTCGAATTTTCTTATTTTTAGAAAAATATAGTTAATTCTGTATATTCATTCTTTTATCTAACTACTTGTTAAATGCAAAAAATCAACAGAAAACACTTTCTGTGACATCCTCCACCACCTGTAGAGGTGGGGGCTTCCCTAACCTCGGTAGGTTTGGTTCTCGTTCGATAGCACCAATGTGCTAAGCATAGGCGAGCTATCCCCGTGTGTCCCACGGTTTTATTATATTACGTTACGGTCATGCCACTACCAGCCGCATTCCCTCATTTCTGATATTAACAGCCGCATTTACATCTCTGTCGTGATGGGTTCCGCACTGCGGACAATCCCACTCTCTGACCGCAAGTTTTCTTGTCTCTGCGTTCCTGTAACCACAAACTGAACAAATCTGACTGCTGGCGAAAAATTTGTCCACCTTCACAAGTTTTTTACCCTGTTCCTCAAGTTTGTATTTCAAGAACCCTGTGAACATTCCCCACCCGTTATCTGAAACAGATTTTCCAAAGTTCAGCATCTGTGACATTGCTTTCATATCTAGGGATTCTATACATACACAATCATAAGCATTTGCTAGCTGCCTTGACAGCTTATGCAGAAAATCCTTTCGTTGACTGGAAACCTTTTCGTGGAGTTTTGCCACCTTGATTCTCTGCTTGCTACGGTTGTTCGAACCTTTCTGCATTTTGGAAAGTCTGCGCTGCTCCCTCACTAATTTTTCCTCTACATTCCTGTAATACTTCGGATATGCAGGTTCATTCCCGTTGCTGTCACGATATAATTCATGCATGGAAAAATCTAACCCCAGAAAACTCTGCATCTCTTTTTCCTGTACTTGATTTTCATACTCAAAAAGAATACTTGCATAATATTTTCCGCCTGGTGTCTGGCTTACTGTTACAGATTTTAATTTGTATTCTTTCGGAACAGCTCTGTGTTGTTTTAACCGGACTTGGCCGGCTTTCGGCAATTTCAAATATCCATTCAATATGGCAATGTTTCCGTTGATACAGATCGTTGAATAGCTCTTTTTATTCTGTTTTTTAGATTTAAACTTTGGAAAACCTGTCTTCGGCTGTTTGAAAAAATTCTGAAATGCCGTATCAAGATGCCGAAGCGATTGTTGTAATGCGACACTGTCTACTTCCCTCAAAAATGCGTATGCTTCTGTTTTCTTCATTTCAGCCATTTCTTTTGCACAAACCGTGTAAGTTACCGCGGTTTTGTCCTCCTCATACTGCCTGATTTTTCTGGCAAGCCAATGGTTGTACACCATTCGGACACAGCCGAACGTTCTGGCAAACAAAACTTTCTGCACATCATCGGGGTATATTCTGAATTTATATGCTTTGTTTGCCATGTTGGTCACTTCCTTTTTCGATCCGTTTGTCCCTGACTTTCAATGTATTTTTTGATTACTTCCATCGGGGCACCGCCCGTTGTGAGCAGGCAAAAACTCTGGCTCCAGAAATGTTCTTTCCATAATTTTTGCTTTATCTGTGGAAATTCTTTTTTCAGAAGTCTGCTGCTTGCACTTTTATATGCGTTTATGAACTTGCTTATTTCTGTATTTGGATGCGCCTTGAAAAGTATATGCACATGGTCTTTATCGTGATTCCATTCTTCAAGGGTGATATTGTAATTTGGAGCAATATACGCAAAGATCTCTTTTGCCCTGCCGGAAATTGCGTCATCAAAAACCTGTCTGCGGTACTTAACCACAAGAACAAGATGATAGTGCAGCAAAAACACTGAATGTGCATTATTATCCAAATCCATTGTATTTCGACCCCTTTCTGCCATTCGACTGATTCTATTATACCATGATTAGAACCCACTATCAAGAAGGTAACGGACGCAATTCATCTCCCACCTTAGAGGTCGGAGTCTTCTTGCTGAAAGAGGATAAAAGTCCGTTTTCTGCTGACTTTTCTTCTTATTATTAGTCAAGCGGATATTCGCAATCCGTTTCGCTACTTGCTCATAACCGAATAACTGCTTCGCAGCTTATCAGGAGTGACTTGTACCACTCCTGATACAAACAAGTCCCAACCCACTGCTTATTGCTCCACGCAATGGAAGCAGGGGACTTGCTTGATTCGATTAAATCACTTTCGTCGTCCACTCCGAGCAGTCCCATACGCTGGTTGCCAGGCCATCATAAAATTCCGGCTCATGGCAGACCATAAGAACAGTTCCTTTGTACTCTTTCAGTGCGTTTTTTAACTCCTCTTTTGCGTCTACATCGAGATGGTTGGTCGGCTCATCGAGGACAAGAAGATTGGTTTCGCGATTGATCAGTTTACAGAGGCGAACTTTTGCCTGTTCTCCTCCTGAGAGCACACGCACCAGGCTTTCAATGTGCTGTGTGGTAAGACCGCATTTGGCAAGCGCTGCACGGACTTCATACTGAGTATAGGATGGAAATTCTTCCCAGATTTCCTGGATACAGCTGTTGGTGTTGCCTTTTGGCATTTCCTGCTCGAAATATCCGATTTCCAGATAATCGCCAAGCTCCACGTCTCCGCCAAGGGACGGGATCAAACCGAGGATACTCTTTAAGAGCGTTGTTTTTCCAATTCCGTTGGCACCGGTGAGCACGATCTTTTCGCCACGCTCGATCGCAAAGGTCAGCGGTCTGGAGAGCGGTTCTTCATAGCCGATCACAAGTTCTTTTGCAGTCACAACGAAGCGGCCCGAAGTGCGCGCAGTGCGGAAATGAAATTCCGGCTTTGGTTTTTCTTTCGCAAGCTCGATCACATCCATCTTATCCAGCTTCTTCTGCCGTGACATAGCCATATTTCTGGTTGCCACACGGGCTTTGTTTCGTGCCACGAAATCCTTCAGTTCACTGATCTCCTGCTGCTGACGGTTATAGGCAGCTTCCTTCTGCGCTTTTTTGACCGCATAAACCTCCTGGAAGTGATCGTAATCACCAACATAACGATTCAGCTCTTTGTTTTCCATATGATAGATCAGATTGACAACACTGTTCAGGAATGGAATATCGTGAGAGATCAGAATGAAGGCATTTTCATACTCTTCAAGGTATCGTTTCAGCCAAGTGATATGTTCCACATCCAGGTAGTTGGTCGGCTCATCCAAAAGAAGGATGTCCGGTTTTTCCAAAAGTAATTTTGCCAGAAGTACCTTCGTTCTCTGTCCGCCGGAAAGTTCGGTGACATCGCGTTCGAGACCGATCTCTTCAAGACCAAGCGCACGGCCAATCTCTTCTATTCTGGAATCCAGAATATAAAAATCATGTGCATCCATCATCTCCTGGATCACGCCGAGTTCTTCCATCATTGCATTCAGCTCGTCCTCGGAGGCATCGCCCATGGAATCGCAGATCGTGTTCATCCGCTCTTCCATCTCGTACAACCAGGAAAAAGCACTTTTTAACACATCACGGATCGTCATACCTTTTTCCAGAACGGTATGCTGGTCCAGATAGCCGACACGGACGTTTTTTGCCCACTCAACCTTTCCCTCATCCGGCATCAGCTTTCCGGTGATGATGTTCATAAAGGTTGATTTTCCCTCGCCATTTGCACCTACCAGACCGATGTGCTCCCCCTTTAGCAGGCGGAACGATACATCTTCAAAAATCGCACGGTCGCCGAAGCCGTGGGACAGATGTTCTACATTTAAAATACTCATGCATAAATTCTCCTTCTTCTGTTGTATTGGAATTTTCCGATCTCCTGACCGTTTTCTTTTTCATATTATAGTCTGAATCATTATATAGGGAAATTCCCTCTTTTGGCAAGCTTTTTCTATACCGTCCCAGGCTTTTATCCCGTATCCGGAAAGTATCCTTTTCCGCAACAAAAAAGAAGAACTCCTTCGGAAAAAGGTTCTCCTCTCAGAATTCTTCTTTCTGTTTTTTTGTTCCAAAACCATAACCGTTTCGGAATTTTAAGAACATTTCTTTTTTTGTCCGTACACCCACTCCGAATACATTTCTTTTACGGATGGATACATATACTCCACAATATACTGCGAATTCTGCATTTCTTCACGCGTAGATTCGCCGGAAAGCACAAGTGCTGCAGAAATGCCCGCCATGTTGGCGCACGCAATGTCCGTATAGAGACGGTCTCCCACAAGAACAGCCTCATCGCGGGTTCTGCCTGTCATATCAAGTGCCATCTCAACCATCCGTGTACCTGGTTTTCCGATATAAGTCGGCATGCGGTGGACCGCATGTCCGATCATCTCGCAGATGGAACCGCAATCCGGCACGTAGCCGAATTCAATCGGACAAGCATAGTCCGGGTTCGTTGCAGCGTAATCGAGCTCCGGGCGCTCTGTCAACAGCCGACAGATATCCGTCAGTTTTTGATACGTCAGTTCATTGTCATAGCTTGCAAGCACACATGCAATTCCTTCTTTCTCCGGATCGTGGGTGGTACACACACCGAAGCTCTCCAATTCCCGGATCAGAGAGTCCGTTCCCAGCACATAGACGGGACGGGATCCATATTTCTGCTTCAGATAATGCGCTGTTGCAACAGAAGCCGTCAGAAAGTTCGCGCTTGTTGTCGGGATGCCCAGCTTTGCAAATTTTTTCCGGTAATCTGCTACGCTCATCGTCGTATTATTTGTGATAAACACATAATCTCCACCGTACTCGGACAGTCCGTTTAAAAACCGGTCTGCTCCCGGAATCAGACGGTTCCCCACGCAGATGGTTCCGTCGATATCCAAAAGGAACAGCTTTTTTTCTCCAATCGGTATCACTTCGCGTTGCGGCAGGAAACGGCCACATCCGGATAATTGGTGATGACTGCGTCAACACCGGCCTCCATCAGACGCTCGATCTCCGCCTTATCATTGACCGTCCATACATGCACAGCAAGATCGCTTTCCACATACTGCTGAAGAAAGTCTGCCATCTGCACATGAAAGGTTGCCGGATGAAGAGCTCCTGTTCCGATTTTTTTCGCATAATTCACGACATCATAAATAATATCTGCGTAGAGGATGCCGGTGCTGGCTTTCGGATCCAGTTCCAGAATTTTTGCAATGCTGTAATGGTTAAAGGAAGAATAAATCACGCGATCTTCCATCTCCATCTCTTTTGTCAGCTCGAGTACCTTTTTTTCCAGGTCTTTATACCAGAAAATACCGGTTTTCAGCTCGACATTGATCGTCATTCCCGTTGGCTTTAATGCTTCATATACTTCGCGAAGCGTCGGAATTTTTACATTCTGATACTCCGGATGTGTCTTATTAAAGTTCAGGGTCTTTAATTCCGCAAGTGTATAATCTTTGACAAATCCGCTTCCGTCACTGACCCGGTCGATTTCTTCATCGTGGGCAACAACCATCTCGCCATCTTTCGTCAGCTGTACATCCAGCTCCACACCGTCTGCTCCCTGCTCTGCCGCAAGAAGAAACGCTTCCAGTGTATTTTCCGGTGCATATGCACTGGCTCCTCTGTGTGCCCATACTTTTGTTTTCATCTCGTATCTGTCCTCCATTTTCCGTTCCCATTTCCAAACCTGCACTCTTTTCTATCTTTTGTCCCGGCTGCAGCTTTTTTCTTTTATCGTAAACCCTGAAAATAAGTCAAGCGGATATTCGCAATCCGCTTTGCTACTTGCTCATAACCGAATAACTGCTCCGCAGTTTATCAGAAGGAGCTTGCACTCCTCCTGATACAAGCAAGTCCCCACCCACTGCTTATTGCTTCACGCAATGGAAGCAGGGGACTTACTTGATTCGGTTAAAAAAAGCGGTACTGACTCTTTTGCATTATTTGGAGGCTTACTATAAATCCGGAAACACGCCGGATTTTTGTCTCCGACGCATTTCCAGTCATATCTGAAAAATCATTTCCGTAACTCGGATCTTCCCCTTCATAGAAACCGTTCAAACACGCTTTGGGAACTCGTTTTTCTTCACTATAGGACGAAATCTTATTTTTGTAAAGCCTGTCTCTTATTCATTTACCAGATTATAGTCCTCGATGGAGCTGTTGATCTGGGAAGCCATTGATTCTACTGCTTTCTCCGGAGTCTCGTTTCCGTTGATCATATTCTCGATTTCTGTTTCCACAATCTGTCTTGCCTCCGGGAATACAGAGAGAAGTGCGCCGGCGTACTGCGGCTTGGAATCGTGCAGCTGATCAATCGCGGTCTGGAACTGTGGATACTGTGCCACATTATCTTTGAAGGTCTGCTCCTCATCAGCAGCTGTTGTTACCGGGAAGTAACCAGTCTCGGCATTCCAGTATGCCTGAGACTCCGGGGAAATCAGGAATTTGATAAATTTCCAGGTGGCGGCTGCTTTTGCATCATCGTTGTTGTTCAATGCCCAGAGAGATGCTCCTCCGATGGAAACACCGCCCTCATCGCCGTCCTTGATTGTCGGGAAATATGCGGTTCCAACTTCGAAGCTTCCATTGACATCCTGTAAAATCTGCTTCAGAGATGCGGTAGAGCCAAGGGTGATCGCTGCTTTTCCGGAAGTAAAGTCTGTCGTTGCGGTATCACTTCCGGCACGGCCTACGTTTGGTGCAACGTCGGCATCGTTCAGGGCTTTCCACTCATTTAAGATGTTGAGCGCTCCGCCGTTGGAATCAAATTCAACTGCAGTAGCAGCGGCATCACGGCCATTTCCATTATCCGCATAGGAAAGTCCCTGTTTACAGAGCCACTGTTCGAAATACCATCCATAGATGGAGAGTGCCAGCGGTTCACCGGCTCCGCCCTTTGTTTTCAGATCATCACCGATAGCAAGAATTCCTTCCAGGCTTGTCGGAACCTCAGTGATCCCTGCTTTTTCAAACATATCTTTGTTGTAATACAGAATCGGTGTGGACGAATTGAATGGCATCGAGTACAGCTCATTGTTTACCGTATAATAAGCAGCGATATTCGGCTCGATCTGGGAAATGTCATAGCCATCTGCATTAATCAGCTCCTGCATCGGAATGACCCAGCCGGAATCAATCATAAAGCGTGTTCCGATATCATAAATCTGTACCAGGTCTGCTCCCATATTTCCGATCTGTGCACTTTTCAGTTTGTTAATCGTATCATCATATTCTCCCTGATAAACCGCCTCAACGGTAATGCCATCGGTATTCTCTTCATTGAATTTATTGACAAGATAACCCATTGCCTCGCCATTGACACCGCCCATGGAATGCCAGAAGGTAATCGTGGTTCCCTTCGTATCCTGGTTTAAATCCGGTGCTTCTGCGCCATCTGCCGTACTTCCTGCCTCTGTGCTGGCTGTGGTTTCATCTGTTGTCGCACTCTGTGCCTCACTCGTTGTTTTTCCGCCTCCGCATCCGGTAAGCGCCATAACTGCCATAGAAGCCGCAAGAATCGATGCAATCACTTTTTTCTTCATTTTTTTCTCCTCGTTTTTCATACAGTTTTCTATTCTTTTTTCTGTCACAGGAATCAGCCCTTGACTGCTCCTGAAAACATTCCTTTGATTAAGGCCTTCTGGCCTACGATAAAGATGGAAATGGATGGAATGATAATCATTACCACGCCCGCCAGCATCAGGGTAATCGACTGTGCATCGACGCTGTTCAGCATACTGATACCAATCTGTACGGTACGCTTGCTGTCCGAACCTGTAACCAGCAGCGGCCACATGTACATATTCCATGCATTGATAAAGGTGTAAACCGCCATTGCTCCCATTGCTGACTTTGTCAGCGGCATCAGGATTTTTACGATAAACCGCAGATTCCCGCAGCCGTCCAGCTTCGCCGATTCATAAAGAGAAACCGGAAAAGTCATGTAGAACTGGCGGAACAGGAAAATTCCCATTGCAGAGGTAAGAGAAGGCAGAATCAGAACAATATAGGTATCGAGCAGTCCGAGACTTCCTACCGTCAGATAATTGGAAATAATGGTTGCCTCACCCGGCACCATCATGGTCGCCATTACCAGCATAAACAGAATATTTTTCCCTTTGAAATCCAGGAAAGAGAAGGCAAATGCCGCAAGAGAACACGTTACAATCTGACCCAGCGTAATGTTGCCCGCAACCAAAAATGAGTTCAGGACAAAGCGTACCAGCGGAATTTTATGAAATGCTTCCACGAAATTTTCCAGCGTCGGATGTTTTGGCACGATGTTCATTGCCATTGTGTAAAGCTCGCCGGACGGCATAAACGCTACACTGATGGTATAAAGCAGCGGAAACAGCATAAACAGACAAACGATCAGGTTCATGGTAACCAACGCTGTTTTCTGAAGCATTTTCTTTCTTTTTGCTTTTGCATTCATTGCCAGATGCAGTGCCTGCAGCTCCTCTGCAGAATAAGTTTTTGGTCCGGCAATCGTAGTTGCTATTGTAGACATCAGTATTTTACTCCTCTCTTTTCCATGCGGAACATAACCAGGGTAAGCGCCATGACAATCAGAAACAAAACAACGGACTGTGCGGCTGCGCTTCCAAACCGGTAATTAAAAAACGCATCACGGTATATCGAATATACAATCAGGTTCGTGGATTCTCCCGGTCCTCCCTGTGTCAGGATTTTCACCTGTCCGAATGACTGGAATGCCTGAATAATGTTAACAACCAGTGTGTAGAACATGATCGGAGAAAGCCCCGGCAGTGTCAGCTTAAAAAATTTCTGTACTGCATTCGCTCCATCTACAGAAGCACGCTCATAAATCGAATCATCAATGTTTCCAAGTCCCGCCGAAAAATACAGGAAATTGATGCCACTGTTCAGCCATGCCGTAAGGACAGCCACACAGATCAGCGCATATTTCGGATCACTGACCCAGTTAATGCTCACATGCAGCAATTTGTTTACGATACCGATCGTGGGATTTAAAATAATCTTGAAAATCATGGCGCCTGAGCTCGATGCTACTGCCATTGGGAGTGCATAGGAAGTACTGAATACCCGGATTCCCGGGAAAGCCTTGCTGCAAAGAACTGCTCCCAGAAGGCCAAGCGCCATACTTCCGACTACAACAATCGCCACAAATTCCAGTGTAACCCAGAGACTGTTGTAAAAGGATGGATTCGATAATAAGCTTTTATAGTTATCCAGTCCCACATACAATTTCGCTTCTCCAAGCTTGTTTGTCTTATACAGGCTCAGATAAATGGTTTTAAAAAACGGATAAAACAGAAAGATGCTAAAGATCACCATACTCGGGATTAGATACATATAAACTTCTGCTTTTTTACACTTTTCGATTACTTTTTTCACTTCTTGCTCCTTCTTATGCTGTTGCACGTTCTTCTTTTTCAACCGGCAGAGATAAAATATTTTCTTCTGTAAACGGATCAAAGATCTGTGCTTTCTCCATATCTGCATACAATGTAATGCTTTCCTTTACAGTAACCGGCACCTCGGAAGGCACTCTTGCTGTAATCAGATTTTTTCCGGTATTCATATGCAGATACGCTTCTGCACCGATCATCTCCCGCAGGTCAACAAATGCCTTCAACTGATTCTCTTCGTAACAGATCCGATGTGCGGAAGCGGTTGTTTCGTCCTGTAAATCCTCCGGTCTCAGACCTAAGATCACCATTTTTCCGAGATAAGCGCGACGAAGCACCATTTCGTTCTCTCCTTTTGCACGAAGGGTAACTCCTCCGTCTGCCTCCAGATAAACCGCTCCGTTTCTTTCCATCACCATCGTTTCCATAAAATTCATACTCGGAGCTCCGATAAAACCAGCCACAAATTTGTTTGTCGGATGGCGGTAAATCCGCTCCGGTGTATCCGCCTGCTGCACAACACCGTCTTTCATAACAATAATTTTTGTACCAAGCGTCATCGCCTCCGTCTGATCATGGGTAACATAAATCACCGTCGTTTTCAGTTCCTTATGTAATTTTGCCAGCTCCACCCGCATCTGTGCCCGCAGCTTCGCATCCAGATTTGAAAGCGGCTCATCCATTAAAAATGCTTTCGGCCGTCTCATAATTGCGCTTCCAATCGCAACTCTTTGTTTCTGACCACCGGAAAGTGCTGCCGGTCTCCGGTCAAGTAAATGCTCAATTCCAAGCATTTTAGCTGCCTCATGTACCTTTTTATCAACTTCATCCTTGGGCTGTTTCCGGATTTTCATAGAAAACGCCATGTTTTCATATACCGTCATATTCGGATAAAGCGCGTAGTTCTGAAATACCATCGAAAGATCGCGATCCTTTGCTTCTACATAATTACAAAGCTGTCCATCGATCCAGAGCTCCCCGCTCGTAATCTCCTCAAGACCGGCAATCATCCGAAGCGTCGTCGATTTTCCGCAGCCGGAAGGTCCAACAAAAATCATAAACTCCCGATCCGGTATTTCAAGCGAAAAATCCTGAACCGCATAATGTTCCTTATCATAAGATTTACAGACATTCTTCAACACAATATTTGACATTCGTTTTTCTTCCTCCTCGTCTTGTCGAGATTCATTATACCTTTCCTTCCGTAAAGCCCACTACCACCGCTTTGTAAAATATCCGTTAATAAAATAACCGGTTACTTTACAAAAAATGTCCACATTTTCCCTTATCTCCGTCTCCATCCCCTTCTTTTCCAGCCACTCTTCCAGATCACTCTTTGTAAAATCCCCGAAAATCACCCGCAAAACCAATTTTCAAAACAAATTCTGAATAGCCATTCCTTTTCCCAATACCCAACAGATTATTTTTGACACAAAAAAACGCCGCAACTCTCAAAGCTGCAGCTCTTTCTCATCACAACATACCATATTCTTCTTTCATGTCAACGCAGTGGGCGCTCCCGCTCCCACATCCGTGTCCGTCCTTCACACAGCCCCGTAACGCACACAAGGGTGATGCGCATTTGCAGGGAGCGTGTAATTCTTAGGTTCTGGCATTTTGCGTTATGCGCCAAAAATCAACTGTCTGAGCGACAGCGAGTTTTGATTTTTGGCGCATGGTTTTAGCAAAATGACAGAGCCTTAGAATTACTAGCTCCCGAAACCGCGCATCACCCTTGTGTGCGTTACGGGGCGTCCGTCCAAACCTATTCCACCGGTTCCGCCGGCACAAACACCCTGCTGTTTTCCTGTTCTTTTGGTTTTTCCGCTCTTTCCGTTGCCTCCCTGCAGAAATACTCCTGTGAATTCACCAGCGTCTTTCCGCGCTTATCCGGCTTTGTATACGTTCCGTCTGCCTGTAAAATACTGGCTTTCACATTATCCTTCATCTGGATATCAAGAATATGCATTACTTCTTTCTTGATCTGCTCATCCTCAACCGGGAACACAATCTCCACCCGTTTTTCCAGATTTCGCGGCATCCAGTCCGCGCTTCCCATAAACACCTCTTCATTTCCACCACTGTAGAAGTAGAAAATCCGCGCATGTTCCAGGAAATTGCCGACAATCGAGCGAACGGTAATATTCTCGCTGACACCCGGGATTCCAACCTTCAGACAACAGATTCCCCGGATAATCAGGTCAATCTTTACTCCGGCTGCCGAAGCACTGTAAAGCGCCGCAATAATATCGCGGTCGCATAACGAGTTCATCTTCGCAATAATATGCGCTTTCTGTCCCTTCTTCGCGTGTTCCTCCTCCATAGCAATCAGATGCAGGAATCTGTCTTTCATCCAGAGTGGCGCAACCACCAGTTTGTTCCAGTGATCCGGCTCCGAATAGCCCGAAAGCATGTTAAATACTGCTGTTGCATCCTCACCGATCTTTGCATTGCATGTCAACAGGCCACAGTCCGTATACAGCTTTGCCGTAGAATCGTTATAGTTTCCCGTGCCAAGATGTACATATCTGCGAATGCCTGTCTCCTCGCGCCGAACCACCAGTGTAATCTTACTGTGTGTTTTCAGTCCCAGAAGACCATAAATCACATGGCATCCCGCCTTTTCCAGCATCTTCGCCCAGACAATATTGTTTTCTTCGTCGAACCGTGCCTTTAATTCCACCAGTACGGAAACCTGTTTGCCATTTTCCGCCGCCTGAGCCAGTGCTGCAATAATCGGAGAATTGCCGCTCACACGGTACAGTGTCTGTTTGATCGCCAGTACATCCGGATCCTTTGCTGCCTGTTGTACAAATTGCACGACCGGATCAAACGTCATATAAGGATGATGCAGCAGGATGTCGCCTTTTCGGATGTTTGTAAAAATGTCATCCTCATTCATCAGCGCCGGAACTGCCGCCGGAATATATTTCGGAATTTTATACTCATCAAAGCCGTCGAGCCCATACATTTTCATTAAAAACGTCAAATCGAGCGGTCCCGGAATCCGGAACAGGTCGTCTTCATCGATGTCAAACTCTTTTTCCAGCATCTTCAGGAGCCGCTTATCCATCTTATCTTCCACTTCCAGACGGATCACTTCGCCCCACTGACGTTTTTTAAGCTGCTTCTGGATCTCTTTTAACAGGTCCGAAGCCTCATCCTCATCGATCGAAAGATCTGCATTTCGCATAACACGGTACGGATGCGCGCAGACCACATCGTAGCTTAAGAACAGCTTTCCAATGTTCCGCTCGATGATCTCCTCCAGAAGAATCACATACCGCTGTCCCGTCTTTTCATCCTGCGGAAGCAGAATAAAACGCGGCAGTACCGAAGGAACCTGAACCGTCGCAAATTCCAGTTCTTTCTCCTTTTCCTTCTCCTTGCCTTTCTTCTCTTTCTTATCCTCCGCACGGCTCAGAAGCGAATCCTCTTTCTTATGCACCAGTGCACCGATATTCAATGTTTTGTTCCGGATCAACGGGAACGGGCGGGCCGAATCCATGGCCATCGGGGTCAGAACCGGGTAAATGTTTTCCTCAAAATAGGAATCCACATACTCCGCCTGCTCCTTCGTCAGCTTCTCGTGCTCACTGATAATCGTAAGGCCAACGTGCTCCAGAGACGGAACCGCCGAGCGATTGTACGTATTGTACTGCAGCTGCACTAGCTCATGCGTCCGTTTGCTGATCTCGGTAAGCTGCTCCTTCGCATCCATGCCGGACAGATCCTTTTTCGTATAGTTTGCATGCACCTGGTCTTTTAGTGAAGCCACACGGACCATATAAAACTCATCCAGATTGGAGGAGGTAATGCTGATAAATTTCAGACGTTCAAACAGCGGAATACTCTTATCCCGCGCCTCGTTTAAAACACGCTCGTCGAAGCTGATCCAGCTCAATTCCCGGTTTCGAAAATATTCCGGTTTCTTATATGGTGTTACATCCATCTTGTTCGCCTCCTTACATCTGCCGTTTCATCTTAATAATCGGCTGTATGCTGAATACCTCATTGAAAAAATCTAATTTATCCTGGCACAGTCCCTGCTCCAGTGTGAAATCACGGTCAACCGTCAGAGACAGATGCAGTTCTCTCTCCTTTAAGACAGCGCGGATCGACTGGATTTTCTGCAGGTGACTCCGATCTAGTGCATTCGCCAGACGGACGATTGCTGTCAACTCCGATACGGTCAGATACTGTTCTGCACTAAGCGACGATTCCATCACCAGCTCATCGTAGGATGGAAGCACTGCCGTATTGTATTTTGCAATCAGTGCGACCATCTCCCGTTCAATATGGGACAGTCCGATGATTTCGTTTGACATGATAATATTATAGGAAGAATCCGCTACATTATTAAGGCTGATGTATTTTCCGACATCGTGCAGCATCACCGCCATCCGAAGCAGCAGCCGCTCGCGTTCTTTCATGCCGTGCATCTTTTTCGTCGCATCAAACATGGCAAGGGCCGTCATCTCCAGGTTCTGGACGTGCGGGCGATTCACCGCGTACCGTTTTCCGATATTTTTTGCCGCCATCAGAATATCATTTTCGAAATTATGACCGCCTTTCAGCAGTTTCATCTGCTCCGCATACTCGTATGCAATACCACGTGTCATATGCACGCCCGGAATCCAGATATGCTCCGCACCCATCATATCAATCAGACATTTATAAATCACAGCAGACGGGTACATCAGTGAAGCGTTTTCCAGCGGAATACCAAGTTTTACAGCAAGCTCCATCGGTGACTGACGGATAATTTTCTCATACCAGGTATTAAAGTTTTCACGGGAAATGATTTTTGTCGTTTTTTCTTCGATATTCTGATAAACACTGTCGGTGAAAACATCGCCGATCAGCATAATGTTTTCGATTTTACGGTCTTTCAGATACATCTTTTTAAAGCTCGATACTTCATTCCAAATCAGCTCTTCGACCATCTCTTCGTAATGTTCCGTCTCACTCTGAATTCCGGCAAGTCGCTCGCGGATGCGAAGACTTCCCATGCGGATGTTCTGTGTTGTGACAAGTGCATCCTTGTCGAACAGGGAAATCTGAAAACTGCCACCGTCAAGATCGAGAATCGCAGTTCCCTTTTCAATGATCTTGTTAAAATTGTCCTCCATCGCCGCGAGCGCTTTATAGCTAAGAAAACGCTGCTCCGAGTTGGAGAGAACCGTGACAGAAAGACCGGTCAACTGATGAATTTTTCCAAGGACATAGAGACTGTTCGACGCCTCACTGATCGCACTGGATGCCGCTGCACGGTAATCGTCCACGCGATAGCCTTCCATAATCCGCACAAAATCTGCGAGTACACGGCACAGCTCTTCTTCCATTTCCGGGCGAATTTTTCCCAGCGTGTACGTATCTTTTCCAAGCTCCATCCGATGGCAGATCTTATCCACGCTTCGGATACCCTGCTTTTTGGAGATCTCGAAAATCTCCAGAATGACGTCGTAGCTGCCGATATCAATGGCAGCAAATGTGGAATACTGCATATATGCTTTTCCTCCTTCTTTTTCAAAGGATATCCCAAAAAGCCCGCTCCCAATACCAAGCGGACTTTTTGACCTTTTTCTTTTTACTGTTTTCCGAGCAGATAATCGATAAACTGCTGTGCGGTACGGCCGGACAGACCGCCGTGGGACAGTTCCCATTTGTTCGCTTCTGCCAAAAGCTCTTCCTCACGCAGCGTCACGCCGTATCGTTCGGCCAGTGTGGAAACAATCTTCTGGAATTCTTTCTTATCCGGTGCACCAAAATAGATGCTGACGCCGAAACGGTATACCAAGGATAGTTTCTCCTGTACGGTGTCGGAAGTATGCATATCCTGTCTTGTTCCTTCTTTATCACTGTAATCCTCTTTAATCAGATGGCGACGATTGGAGGTTGCATAAATAAGAATATTGTCCGGACGTTTTTCCAGGCCTCCCTCAATGACAGCTTTCAGGTATTTGTACTCAATCTCAAACTCTTCAAAGGAAAGGTCATCCATGTAAATAATGAATTTATAATTTCTGTTTTTGATCTGTGCAATCAGCTCATTCAAATCCTGAAACTGATGCTTGTAAACCTCGATCATACGAAGTCCCTGATCGTAATATTCATTCAGGATGCCCTTGATGCTGGAGGATTTTCCGGTTCCGGCATCGCCAAAAAGCAGACAGTTGTTTGCTTTCTTGCCCTCGACAAACGCTTTCGTGTTGTCGATCAGCTTCTGCTTTGGAATTTCGTAGCCGACAAGATCAGAAAGGCGCACATCCGGAATGTTGGTAATCGGGATAATCTCAACGTTCTCTCCTGTATGCGCAATACGAAATGCCTTGTGAAGTCCCAGTTTTCCCACTCCGAAATCTTTGTAAAACTGAACCATATCAGCCATAAATTCATCTGCGGATGCAGCCTTTGCCAGACGGATGGCCAGCTCACAGATACGATCCCGGACTTCTTTGTTGAACAGTTTATTTGGACTGTCCGTGTTCTCATAGGAACTGATGACAGAGGCATCGCCGGACTCAAAAATTTCATCAAAAACACAGATATCAAAATCAAACAGTTCTTTGAAACGGACAAAGTCGTGTTTTGCCATCTGGTTGATGCTTCCCTCTACTTTTCCGACAATCTCGCACGAGGTAGAGAATGCATTTTCTTTGTTTACCAGCAGATACGTCAGATAATCATGCCAGAGATTTCCGGAGAAGCCGTAGCGGTTTGCCATCTCGACAAGGCGGTTCAGTGCCTCGTAAAACTGCGGCTCATATGCGCTCATATTCTCACGGAACCGGCGGTCCTTCAGGGAAATCTGAGCATTGACCAGTTTTTTGTAGGTCTCCACCAGTATCGTCATATCGCGCAGTACCTCTCCCTCTGCGAAATCGCGGTAGAGGATACATTCTTCTATTCTAATCATCTTTTTGTCTCTTCCTTCCTGTCATTTTTCATTTTATTTATGCGAAAAGACCGCTTGGTACGGCCCTCTCTTCTGGATTAATAATTTCCGAAAATCCGGAATTTCGCGGATTCTGCCTGCAATCCGCGCAGTGCGTTTTTGACTGCCGGATCGCTTAAGTTCCCCTCGAAATCCACGAAGAAACGGTACTCCCATTTCCGCTGCGGAATCGGGCGGGACTCGATTTTGGTCATGTTCAGATCGTTGTAAATAAAATGTGCCAGTGCATTGTAAAGAGAACCGCTTTGATGCGGCAGTTCCATGCATACGCTGATTTTCTGTGCATCCTTTACAAAGCGTTTCTGACCGGAAATAATAACAAAGCGTGTCGTATTGCCCCGGGCGTCAAAAATGCCTTCTTTTAAGATCTGCAGTCCGAAGTGTTCTGCTGCATATGGGCTTCCGACGGCTGCCATCGTCAAATCCCCGCTCTCAGATACTTCTTTTGCAGCGGCGGCCGTATTCAGTCGTTCCTCTGTTTTCCAGTTTTCATTGGAATCGAGAAAACGGCGGCACTGGGCCAGTGCCTGCGGGTGGGAAATCACGGTACGGATGTCCTCAACTTTCGCACCCGGCAGTGCCATCAGCACATGCTCGACCGGCAGCTCCTGCTCGCCGACGATGTAGTGCGGGTATTCCACGAGAAGATCGTAAATGTCGGATACGATGCCTGCGGTGGAGTTCTCGATCGGAAGCACAGCGTAATCAGCCTCGCCCTTTGTGATCGCCTCCATCGCCTCTTTCCAGGTGTCTACGTGGAAACTGGTGATCGTATCATCGAAAAATTCTTTCATGGCACCGAAGCTATAGGCGCCCTCCACACCCTGGAAGACAACTCTTCTGCCGTGCGTCGGGAGGTGGTCAACCTGTGTGTAATCGGTCATCTCCTCGCCGCCGTTCTCGGTCAGCAACTGATACTGGCGTTTCCGGCTGATCGACATGATCTGCTGGAACAGCTCCTGGATGCCTTTTATATTGAATGCATTTGTTCCCTCGCCTGTCAGCTTTTCCAGCTTCTGGCGCTCACGTTCCGCATCAAAAACGGCTTTTCCTGTCTCTATCTTGTACTGCGCAACCTCCGCCGTCAGCGCCATCCGGTGCTGGAACAGGCGGACGATCTCGTCATCGGTGGCATCGATCTCGTCGCGGATTTTTCCTAAGTCTAGCATATCTGGTCCTCCTGATACTCTGCATTTGTTGCAGATATCAATATTTTACTCCATCTCCGTTTAATTTACAAGAAAAGATCTTCCGAAATTCGGCTTTTGTACAATCTTTTTCCTTTTTGACTGCTATTTCACTTTATTTTTTCACATTTCATATTACTCTGCTTTTCGACCTTTTTCCTGCCATTTTTTATCTTGCATTTATCCTGTTTTTGTGTTAAGGTGGAACACAGAAAAAATAAGTTACTGTTCACTCAGCAGGGAAACACCTGCTGTTTCGCTGCGTAAGAAAGTGATTCAGGCGTGAGCAGCCCTCCTTTTGCGAAGCAAAACTTTAAATGAGGGCTGCGAATGTTACCGTTCGCAGGGAACCTGTGAACGGTAACAAAAATAAGGATCTTCATAGGAGGTAATATATGCGACACTTAATGAGTCCCCTTGATTTCTCGGTCGAAGAACTGGATCAGTTAATGGATCTGGCGAACGATATTGAAAAGAACCCGGAGAAATATGCACATGCCTGCGATGGCAAAAGACTTGCTACTTTATTTTATGAACCAAGCACACGCACCCGTCTCAGCTTTGAGGCTGCCATGATGAATCTTGGCGGTACTGTTCTTGGTTTTTCTTCTGCCAATTCTTCTTCCGCTTCCAAAGGTGAAAGCGTAGCCGACACCATCCGCGTGGTATCCTGCTTTGCAAATATTTGTGCCATGCGTCATCCGAAAGAAGGCGCTCCGCTCGTTGCATCGATGTACTCCCGTATTCCTGTGATCAACGCAGGTGATGGCGGACATCAGCATCCGACGCAGACTCTTACCGATCTTCTCACCATCCGTTCTTTAAAGGGTCGCCTGAACAATCTTACCATCGGCTTCTGCGGTGATCTTAAATTCGGCAGAACGGTTCATTCCCTGATTGAAGCGCTGGTTCGTTATACCGGCATTAAAATTGTATTAATCTCCCCGGAGGAGCTTCGTCTCCCGGATTACATCCGTGATGATGTGCTGCGGGCGAACAATGTTCCATTTGAGGAAGTTATTAAAATGGAAGATGTTCTCCCGAAGCTGGATGTTCTTTATATGACCCGTGTCCAGAAAGAACGTTTCTTCAACGAGGATGATTACATCCGCATGAAGGATTTCTATATTCTGGATCAGTCCAAAATGGATCTTGCTTCTCCGGAAATGCTGGTTCTGCATCCGCTGCCGCGTGTCAATGAGATCTCCGTTGACGTGGATAATGACCCGCGCGCTGCTTACTTTAAACAGGTTCAGTACGGTGTTTATGCACGTATGGCCCTGATTCTGACGCTGCTGAACATCAAAGTCGATTAAGAAAGGAGCATCTTTCGCTATGCTGAACGTAGGACGTATTGAAGAGGGCTTCGTGCTCGACCATATTAAAGCAGGAAAGGCTATGACCATTTACCATGATCTGGGACTGGACAAGCTGGACTGTACCGTAGCCATTATTAAAAATGCCAAAAGTGAAAAAATGGGAAAAAAGGACATTCTGAAAGTTGAGTGTTCGGTTGATAAGATGGATCTTGACATCTTAGGCTTTATCGATCACAATATCACTGTCAATGTCATTAAAGACGGCGAGATTACGGAGAAAAAAGAACTTCATCTGCCGAAACAGGTGGTTGATGTGATTAAATGTAAAAACCCGCGCTGTATCACCTCTATTGAGCAGGGATTAAAACATGTCTTTATCCTGGCTGACCCGGAAAAAGAGGTTTACCGTTGCAAATACTGTGATGAGAAGTATACAGGAAACAGAAATAAATAAGAGCTGTACGGCAAAGCGCCCGGAACCACGTTCGGTTTCGGGCGCTTTCTTTTATCTTTCCTATGCAGTTTTTGCTTCTTTCGAACCGAGGCACACAATCAGCCAGCCGATGAAGGCCGCAAGAGATGCGCAGATCAGCATCGCGCCAACACCGGCTGCATCGATAAGCCAGCCGCCAAACAGGGAGCTCATTACATTTCCTGCGGTGATGGTCATTGCCATATATGCCTGTCCTTTAATCGAATCCTGCGGCTCCATGATGCCGTCCACGTAATAGACGCAGGCGACGTTGATCAGCGCCCAGCCGAACATCTGGAACGGCTGAGCAGCGTAGTATGTCGGAATATTAAAGGCCAGGAAGGTTCCTATGCTTTTCAGGACAAAAAACAGGCCGGAGAGGCGGAACCAGAAAACACTGCTCTTCTTTTTCAGCAGATAGCCGAACAGAAACATCGTTGGCAGCTCGGAAACCGCAGAGATGGTCATCGCATTTCCCATCTCACCGCTGCCACCACCTTTTGCCATTGCAATCTGATAATTGAAGCTGTTAATCAGGCTATGTGACATAAAGATCAGAATGCAGCCAAGCAGTACTACCGCGAAGGACGGATACCGTTTCAGAAAATCGACCGGACCGGCTGCTCCTGTCTCTTCTTTTTCTGCTTCTGCTTTTTTCCTGTCCTTTTTAAACGGAAAGTGAAATACACAGATGAGGAAAAGAATGTTCAGCGCGATAGCCCAGATCGGAATCATGTCTGCTCCAAAGGATGCGGTCAGCCGGCCGAGCAGCCATGATGCAATCGCATATGCAACGGAACCCATGCCGCGCCCGATTCCGTAATCAAGTTCCTCTCCCTGGCGGATCGTCTCCATACCAAGAGAATTAACGAACGGAATCATCAGCATCAGCATCGTAATGCTTGCGCCGTACAGCAGTGTCCTTACCACCATAGAACTGCTTTCTGCCGTTGCAGCAAGGGAAATGACAAGAACAAGCTGAATCAGGTTCGCTCCAAGGAGCATTGTTCGTACGGACGGGCTTTCCGGCCGATCTGCGTAGGATGCCAGCGCAGGCTGCAGAACCGCTGACACGATACAGCCAACTGCCGTCAGAAGGCCGATTTGTGTGTTTGTGAAGCCTTTTTCAAGAAGATAGACGCTGGCATACCCCATCAGTGCCGCGTATCCCATCCAGTAGCAGCCTTGAATCGTGCCGTAGCGCACGGACAGGTGTTTTTTCATGTTTTTGTCCCCCTTTTTCTACAACTTTTCCCTTATCGTAGCGTATTCTACAGAAAATGGCAACTCAAAATCAACAATAAAACTATTTAGATTTTTTTCGAAATGCTTATTGACTTTTCGCTTTCCATGTGATAAAAAGTATTTAGATGAATTTCTAATTAATTTGCATTCATACTGCCGGAAAGGAGGTTTCCATGGCATTCGCAGAAACGTTTAAAGCTCTCTCCGATCCTGTCCGGCGAAGGATTCTGGAGCTTCTGAAAAACGAAAGACTTTCTGCCGGGGAGATCGGATCGCACTTTGATATGGCAGGTGCAACCATCTCCTACCATCTCGGTATTCTGAAAAAAGCAGATCTTGTGCTGGAATCCCGGGAGAAAAATTTTATTTATTATGAACTCAACACTTCCGTCCTGGAAGAAATCATGCTCTGGATTTCAGAGCTCAAAGGAGGCACTTCTGATGTGGAAAAAATATAAAACAACACTGATTCTGACAACACTCATTTCTCTTTTTCCGATGGTGATCGGACTTCTGCTCTGGAATCGCATGCCGGACACCATTGCCACCCATTTTGGCACAAACAATGTTCCAAACGGCTGGAGCAGCAAAACGATGGCAGTGATCGGTATTCCTCTGTTTCTTGCCGCTCTGCAGATTTTTACCGCTGTTCTCACTTTTTCTGATCCGAAGCGGCAGAACATCGGCCCGAAGATGATCCGTCTTGTTCTGTGGATCATACCTGTAACCTCCCTGATAATCTGCTGCTCCATCTACGCAAACGCAGTCGGCATCGCAGTTGATATCGGTTTTGTTAGCAATGGGATTGTCGGCCTTCTCTTTATTCTCATCGGCAATTACATGCCAAAATGCAAACAGAACTACACAACCGGCATCAAGGTTCCATGGACCCTTCACAGTCAGGAAAACTGGAACCGCACTCACCGCCTCGCCGGCTGGGTTTGGATCATCGGCGGCGTTGCCATGATCGTAAACAGCTTTCTGCAGCTTGAATGGATTTTATTTCTCACGATCGCAGCGCTGGTTTTGATTCCGATCGGATATTCCTTTCTCCTGTTTCAGAAAGGAATCTAAACCCGGAGAATTTTTTATAAGAAAATTCAACGAAGTTTCCTGTTTAAAAAAGCTTCTGTTCTTCCCTTTTTCCGGGAGGAACAGAAGCTTTTTTATTTCGCGATTTTTATATCTATAAGGAAATGATTCCTATTTTTATACTTATTCTACTGGATGCAGATTTTTCAATGATACATCAAGAATCGGTGCAGAATGCGTCAGTGCACCGCTGGAAACATAGTCTACGCCGGTGTCGAGGATCGTGGCGATATTTTCTTTTGTCACATTTCCGGAGCACTCGGTTTTTGCTCTGCCGTTGATGACGGCTACCGCCTCTTTCATCTGCGCCGGAGTCATATTGTCGAGCATGATAATGTCGGCACCTGCATCTGCTGCTTCGCGGACCATATCAATATTTTCGCACTCGACTTCAATCTTGCGCACAAACGGAGCATAATCGCGTGCCATCTCGATCGCTTTTGTGACACTGCCTGCAGCTCCAATATGGTTGTCCTTTAACAGAACGCCATCGGACAGATTGTAGCGGTGATTCTGGCCGCCACCGATTTTGACTGCATATTTTTCAAAAATACGCATATTCGGGGTCGTTTTTCTGGTATCGAGAAGGGTCGTTTTGGAACCTTCGAGCAGCTTCGCAACGCTTCTCGTATACGTTGCGATTCCGCTCATCCGCTGCAGATAATTGAGCGCGGTTCTCTCACCGGACAGCAGAACACGGATATCGCCGTTTACGGTTGCGAGCAGATCGCCTTTTTTGACTTCATCGCCGTCTTTCACATACGGAATAATCTCGGTTTTCTCATCGAGCAGAGTAAATACTCTTGCAAATACTTCCATACCGGCAATGACGCCGTCCTGTTTGCAGAGAAGCTGTACCGTTCCCTGGCAGGCTTCTGGCATGACAGCATTCGTGGTTACATCTTCACTGGAGATATCTTCCTGCAGTGCCAAAAGCAGCAGATTATCCACATTTAGTGTTCTTGTGATTGGATTCATATTCATCTTCCTTTCTGATCGCATCCCAGATGCTCTCTTTGCAGCGTTCTGCATATTCTTCCATATTCTGGTAATCTTCTTTTCTAATATCGTACCGTTTTGCAAGGAGCTTCCATTCATCTTCCTTCGGCTCCGTTGCCGTTTCTTTGCGGTCTGCGTTCTCTGTAAGACCCTCTGCGGCCCATTCGGCAGCCATCTTCTTTGCCGCGCGTTCTGCGAATACAAGGCTCTCCAGCAGAGAATTGCTTGCCAGACGGTTTGCACCGTGCACGCCGTTGCAGCTCGTCTCACCTGCTGCGTACAGATGATCCATCGTCGTTTCGCTATTGCTGTCTACCTTGACGCCGCCCATAAAGTAATGCTGTGCCGGTACAACCGGAATCGGTTCTTTCGTGATATCATATCCCTCTTCCAGGCATTTCTGGTAAATATTCGGGAACCGTTCTTTTACATCAAGCGGAATCGTTTTCAGGGAAAGCCATACGTGCTTCGTGTGATCCTTTTCCATCTGGCGGTGAATCTCACGGGATACCACGTCACGCGGCTGCAACTCATTGGTGAAACGCTCACCGTTTTTATCGAGCAAAACAGCGCCCTCTCCGCGGACAGATTCGGAAATCAGAAAACGGCGGCCTTTCTTTTGGGAATACAGCGTTGTTGGATGAATCTGTACGTAATTGACATTTTTCAGTGCTACGTTCCTGTGGATTGCAATTGCAAGTGCATCTCCGGTCAGATGCGGGAAGTTCGTGGAATTATCGTAAATTCCGCCGATGCCACCGCATGCCCAGATCACATCCCTGGCATAAACCGGAATCAGCTTTCCTTCTTCATCCCGGATCAAAACACCCTCGCAGACATTTTTGCAGGAAAGAATATCACACATTTCCGTGTGCGCAAGAAGCGTCACGTTCGGCAGCTTTTTTACCTGCGCGAGAAGCTTGCTCGTAATCTCCTTTCCGGTTACATCGTCGTGGAACAAGATGCGATTGGTAGAATGTGCGCCTTCTTTCGTATAGCAGAGTTCCCCGTTTTCATCGCGGCGGAAATCCACACCCCAGGCGATAAGCTGATTGATGACATTCCGGGAAGAACGGATCATAATGTCGACGGATTCCGGCGTATTTTCATAGTGGCCGGCATGCATCGTATCCTCATAGAACGCATCGTAATCGTCTTCGTTTTTCAGAACACAGATACCGCCCTGTGCGAGGAAGGAGTCGCTGTCCTCGGTATCTGCTTTTGTTATCATCAGAATATCGGCTTCCTGGGGCAGATGAAGTGCCGCAAAACATCCTGCCACACCGCATCCTACAATCACTGCATCATAATACTTTTTCATTTCATTTCCTCTTTTCCGCTTCTGCGTTCTGCTCATTTTGTTACTTTGCAAGCTCGAGCATTCTTAACAGCGGCGCATGTGCGTCTGAAATTTCCTGTTCGCTTAACAGAACTTCATTCTCCTCGTTTTCCAGTGCTTCTATTAATTTGTCCAATGTTACTTTTTTCATATTTGGGCAGATCTGCGTATTTCCCACTGCATAAAACTTCTTATCCGGGCAGCGCTTTTTCAGCTCTGCGAAAACGCCAAGCTCGGTTGCAACGAGAAACTCGGTATTTTTACTTGCCTCGGCATATTTGATGATGCCTGCGGTGCTTCCGACGTAATCGGCAAGTGCAACGACTTCACTTCTGCACTCCGGGTGAACGAGAAGCTTTGCCTGCGGACGCGCTTCCTTTGCAGCCTTTGCAGCTTCCGGACGGATGGCAGCATGTACGTGACAGAAACCGTCATTTAAGATGATATGTTTCTCCGGCACCTGCTCAGCCACATAGGTACCAAGATGCTCATCGGGGATAAAGAAGATGTCGTGGTTCGGCAGTTCTTTTACAATTTTTACTGCATTGGAGGATGTGACACAGACGTCGGAATGACTTTTTAATTCCGCGGTGGAATTGACATAGCATACGACAGCCACATCCGGGTACTCTTTCCGGACTTCCTCGATTTTTTCAATCGCTGCCATGTGAGCCATCGGGCAGTCGGCATGCAGATCCGGGAGCAGTACTTTTTTGCCCGGGTTTAAGATTTTGGCGCTCTCACCCATGAAACGAACGCCGCAGAGAACGATAACACTGGCGTCCACTTTCGTCGCCATGTCGCTTAAGTAATACGAATCTCCGATGTAATCGGCAATTTCCTGCACTTCATCCGGCACGTAATAGTGTGCCATGATGACGGCGTTTTTTTCTTTCTTTAATGCTTCCAGCTTTTCTCTTCTGGTATCCATTGGTTTTGTTTCCTTCCTATTTTTACTATCACGATTCAGAACCCTGAATCGTGATATTTTTTTAACACTTTAGCGCTTAGTATACCACAACTTTTATCATGTGACAAGACAGTTGTAATATCCATTGTCCATTTTTTTCCTGCCTTTTCCCTTCCCAGTGCTCTATAATAGGAAGTACTTGTCTAAGACATGAAAATCTGTGACGCAGTAATTCACGTTCTGCTGCGCTGAATTTTTGCATTATTTTCCGGGATTGCTATAAAAACACCCGGAAATTTGACGGTTGCATAATTATCTACAAAAAAAACGGCCACAATACCCATATTTACTGGGTTTGTAACCGTTTTATCACCATACAGCCGTCAAAGTACGGGATTCTATCATTTCACCTCTGATATGTCACTATTTACCATTTCTTCCGCCGTATCTTCTTCTATTTCTGTCTTTGTCACCTGTTTGATATGCTTTTTTTTCAGATGCAGATATACGAATTCCCGAAAAATAGTATAAAACACGGAAAGCAACGGAATGAAAACAAGCATACCTACAATTCCCATAAGATTTCCGCCGATCGTAACTGCTGCAAGAACCCAAATCGACGGAAGCCCTACAGACTCACCCACAACATGAGGATAGATCAGATTTCCCTCGATCTGCTGCAGCACCAGAAATACTATAATAAATAAAATTGCCTGTTTCGGATTTACCATAAAGATCAAAAAGCTTCCCACTGCACACCCGATGAAGGCTCCGAAAATCGGGATCAATGCCGTAAACGCAATTAAAACTCCAATCAAAAGTGCATATGGCATCCTCAAAATACTCAATATCACAACAAACATACAGCCAAGGATCACGGCTTCCAGACACTGACCTGTAAGAAAATTTGCAAATGTCCGATAAGTCAGAGAGCAGACTTTAAGAAAAGCATCTGCTTTTTCCTTTGGAAGAAAAGCGAAAAATACTTTTCGAATCTGCACCTGCAGCGTTTCCTTCTGAAAAAGGACATAGCAGGCAAAGGAAAATGCAACAAAAAAGGCTGCCAATCCACTAACTATGGAACCCACTGCTGACATTGTGATATTCATCATATTTCCTGCACCATTTCCAAGTAGGCTTATCCCCCACTTGATCGCCTGATCCGGATTAAACTGTACCTGATCTACAAGCTTCATGATTTCCTGGTTATTATGGGAAAACTCCCGGATCCAGCTTTGCATCTGCGGAATAAAATCAGCGATACTCATCATCAGGGTTCCTATTGTCCGCGTAAGCTGCGGAATCACACCAAACATCACCAGTACAATCACGCCAACCGCAAATACGATCGTGAGGAACAGGCTTATTGGTCTTGCCAGTTTTTCGACTATCTTATTTTCTTTTTTTGCCCTTCCAAAAATTTTCTTTTCCAAAAAGCTCATTGGCACGTTGGTCACAAATGCGATCGCTCCGCCAAGTACAAATGGAAATACGATCCCCCATATTGCTTTCAACACATCGAGTACCACATTAAACTTCCACAGCGCGACCACAAGAAATGCTGTAAACACAATAAGTTCCCGGATTTTTTTTACAGATTTTTTACTTATATCCACTGTCATTCTCCTCTTTTTCTTAATTTCATGCGTATCCATTTAAGCAGCTGAATAATCGGAAGACTTGCAAACGCAAATTTTCAAACTTAAATTACTCCCCTTTATTAGACCTAATCGTATAACAGAATCGGTACCTCTGTCAAGATTTTTGAAATTATATTTAAAGTGTAAAAAGATATAGTCGCCATTTTCTTTCTTGCCTTTTCCCTTCCCTATGGTCTATAATAGAAAGTACTTGTCTAAGATACGAAATTGCTGATAAAGGAGCATTCTATATGAACAAAAAGGAAATTGCTGAAATTAAAAAACTGTTTACCCCATCCCACTGTGCGATCACGCGAATCTGCGGATGCTATGTGGATGCGGAAAAGAATATTAAGACAAAATTAAAAGAAGCGTTTCTCTCTCTCGAAGAGGAAGAAATGTTTAAATATTTTAAGATTTTTAAAAGCACCCTCTCCGGTACCATCGGAAAGAATCTGCTGAATATGGAGTTCCCGCTCTCCCAGGAAAGTGAGGGCGGCACACAGGAGTTTCTCTTAAAACTCCGCAACAGTGAGCTGAAGGACGAAGCGCTGATTGATGAATTTTATGAAAAGGTGATGGCGGATTATCTCTATCCGGAAAACTACTATATTATTCTGATCCATGGTGCCTACGATGTACCGGGACGCGCTTCGGATAATCTGGATATGGACGATGCTTCCGATTACGTCTATGAATTTATCCTCTGCAGCATCTGCCCGGTAAAACTCGACAAACCGGGTCTCTGCTACAATGTGTCCCACAATACGATTGAAAACCGCGTGCAGGACTGGGTGGTCGGCGCACCGGAAAACGGTTTTCTCTTCCCGGCCTTCACAGACCGCAACACGGATATCCACAATCTGCTGTATTTCACGAAAAACGCAGAGATGGATCAGCCGGACTTTCTCGACCACTTCCTGGGCTGTCAGGCGCCACTCTCCGCGAAATCCCAGAAAGAAACGTTTCAGTCTATTATAGAAGAAACTCTCGATTCCGCCTGTGATTTTTCTACTGTTATGACCATTCAGGAGAACTTAAATACCATGATTGAAGAGCGGAAAGACGATCCGGAACCGGTGGTGCTCGATAAACACGAGGTAAAACGTCTGCTCGCCAGCAGCGGCGTACCGAATGAACAGCTTGACGAGTTCGACGAGAAGTACGAATCCATTGCGGATGAGAAAGCAAGCTTCGTTGCCTCGAACGTGGCCAGTACACGGAACTACGAGATCCGCACCCCGGATGTTATCATCAAAGTCAGCCCGGAAAAGGCCCAGCTCATCGAAACCCGTACGATCGACGGAACACCGTATATTCTGATCGAGGCAGCCGATGAAGTGGAAATCAACGGAATTCTTTTAAAACCGTCACGGCCATCCGATGCGGATGATACCGAATTTTAACAGCCAAATGACAGCGAGTCTTTCTCCCTGTCCGAAAAGAAAACGGCAGTCCCAGACAAAAGGGCTGCCGCTTTTTCTTCCTTTTTATTTATGCTTAGCAGAGTGCTTTCCCAAGTGCAATGCATGCTGCCTCAGCTTCATCATCTGGCGCGTCTGCGCAGATCACGCTGTCGCATACCAGCTCGGCGCCATCATTTTTGCAGCTTTCTTCCCAGGTGCGCATCCACTCGCCGTCTCCCCATCCATAGGAACCGAACAGAGCGATTTTCTTTCCGGAGAGTTTGGATTCACATGCGGAGAACATTGGCTCGAACTCGGTATCTTCCAGCTCTTCTGCCCCCATAGCCGGGCATCCGAAAGCGATTGCATCGTATGCATCTACATCATCCGCAGAGAAATCTGCGCAAGTCAGAACAGAAACTTCTGCGCCTGCCTCCTTTGCTCCCTCTGCTACTTTCTGTGCCATCATTTCTGTGTTGCCGGTTCCACTCCAATAAACTACTGCTACTTTGCTCATGTTTCAAATCCTTCTTTCTTTATTTTCTGATTCCGGGGGATTTTTCTTTCCCCGATCCTACTGCCCTTTTTATGGTATGCAGGATTTTATGTTAAACAGCTACGGTGAGCTGTAAAACGCTTCTTCCCTGCTTCCAGAGACGCAGATACACGTTTCTGCATTTCTGATAGCGCTGAAATGTTTTCTGTGCTTCGCACTCATTGCAATAGACCTTCCAGCATCCCTTGCATTTATAATTGTGGCCTTTGTTCTCAATAAAACCAATCACATCACCGAGCGGATAGTCGAGAAACACACCGATCTCATGCGGAAATCCTTCTTTACACTCTGCTACCCGGGTTTTCAGGCGATTCAGTGCATAGGCAATGTCTGTATTTTCATATCCATAGGATTTTAAAAACGCTGCATTCTCCGGATTTTCCAGCTCCTTCTGGAGAAGCCCTTCACGGTACACATAGACCAGTGCTCTCGTCTCATGCTCCCGCAATACAAAGATGTGAATTCCTTTTGGTTCCAGACAGGCACTCCAGTATGAAATCTGATCTTCCAGTTCTTCTTTGGATGAAAATGTCATATTACATAAATTTGCGGCTTTGATGGAAGCCAGCGTTGCCGAACAGTGTTCGATCAGAAATCTCTCAATCATGCCTTTTACGTCTCCTTCTTACATTGCTGCTGCGCAGTGCTCATCTAATACCGAGCGAAGTGCGGTGGCACTGCTGGTATGGATTCTTGCGATCGGAATATTGTTTTTCTTTGCTTCCTGGGAAGCAGTGATGACCATTTTGTGGGATACGGTGTTGGTAAAGAGAATCATCAGATCCGGATTCCCGATTTTTTTCTTAACGGAGCCATGCTCTTTCGGGAACACCTTTGCTTTACATCCATAGTCTTTACAGATATCTGTATATTGACACACCATTCTTTCATTTCCACCGATAATTACGACACTCATCTTCTCTACCTGCCTTTCTGTTGTTATCTTATGCTACTTGAAATTAGTTTATTCTAACTCCTGTGTTTTAAGAAAGAATCCCTCTACCGGGATCCCGTATGATTTTTGGTTTTATCCGTTGTACTTTAGTTAGCTACATCTAACTGTTGGGTATATCATACCGTTTTTGTCGGATTTTGTCAAGGATATCCTGCAAATTTTTCCGGCTTTTCTTGAGAAAATTGTATCATTTTCTTTTTCACATCACGCTGGTGAAAGAATATTCGCAATGGAAGCAGAGACTTTCCCTGCTTTTGTTAAAAAGCCGCTGGAATCTTAAGAAGAAGACTCCAGCGGCTTTCCCGTTGCTATTCTGTTCTGTTTTTTATACCGGCTCGTCCAGCAGGTTACCCATACTCTTTAAGCCAATGTAAAGAGTAGATGTATTGTGAAGCAGTGCGGAAGTGGTTGGCTGTAAAATGCCGCCCACGCCGAGCAGAATCAGTCCGGCATTGAACGTAACGATAAAGCGGTAATTCTTATGAATCCGTTTCATCAGACGGTTGCTCAGCATACGAAGCACCAGAATTTCTGCCAGATCGTCTGCGGCAACGGTGATATCCGCGATCTCACGCGCAATCTCTGCGCCCTCGCTGATGGCGATTCCAACGTCTGCGGCAGAAAGTGCCGGTGAATCGTTAATACCGTCACCGATCATAATGACTTTACGTCCCTCTGCTTTTTCTTTCTCCACAAAGTTTGCCTTATCCTCCGGCAGTACCTCAGCATAGTACTCGTCCACGCCGACCTTCTTCGCGATCGCTTTTGCCGTGCGCTCGCTGTCTCCGGTCATCATGACGATCTTTTTCAGACCTGCTTTTTTCAGCTGACGGATAATTTCGGCCGCCTCCGGACGAAGCGGATCCTCAATGCAGATAACTGCTGCAAGTACACCTTCTAAGGCAAGATAGAGATGAGAATACTCCTCCGGCAGATGACGGAACTTCTCTTCCATTCCTTCCGGAATGATACTGTTCTCATCCTCAAATACGAAGTGATAACTTCCAATAATCGCTTTTTTGCCATTGATCGTTGTAGAAATACCGTGTGCAACGATATATTCTACTTTGGAGTGCATCTCCTCGTGATCCAGATGTTTCTCTTTTGCCGCGTCTACTACGGCTTTTGCCATGGAATGCGGAAAATGCTCTTCCAGGCAGGCTGCGATGCGCAGAAGCTCATCCGTGCTCTTTGTTTCGCTGAAGGATACCACCTCTGCTACGGTCGGCTGCGCTTTTGTCAGTGTTCCAGTCTTATCGAAAACGATCGTATCCGCTTCCGCCACAGCCTCCAGGAATTTACCGCCCTTTACGGTGATCTTGTGCTGGTTTGCCTCGCGGATTGCAGAGAGAACGGAAATCGGCATGGCAAGTTTTAACGCACAGGAGAAGTCCACCATCAAAATAGAGAGTGCTTTCGTTGCATTTCTGGTCAGAAGATACGTCAACGCCGTTCCACCAAGGGAATACGGTACAAGACGGTCTGCCAGATGCTCTGCCTTGCTCTCCAGTCCGGATTTCAGTTTCTCGGACTCTTCGATCATCGCGGTAATCTTCTCGTAACGGCTGGATCCGCCGGTCTGCTTCACAAGAATGGTAAGCTCGCCCTCCTCAAGAACCGTTCCCGCATAGACAACGGAACCTAAGGTACGGCGTACCGGAACAGATTCTCCGGTCAGAGAAGCCTGGTTTACCATACCCTCGCCGTTGGATACCTCGCCGTCGAATGGAATCAGATTTCCCATATGTACGACAATCTCGTCGCCCGCAACAATTTTTTCAGACGGAACGAGAATTTCCTGGCCGTCTTTTTTCAGCCATACCTTTCCGACGTTCAGCGACATGCTGCGTGCCAGATCTCCGACGGATTTTTTATGCGTCCATTCCTCAAGCAGCTCTCCTACGCCGAGCAGGAACATGACAGAGCCTGCGGTTCCATAGTCGCCGCGGAGCATCGAAACACCGATTGCGGTTGCATCAAGAACCGGAACTTCGATCTTTCCCTGTGCCAGTGTCTGGATTCCTTTCCAGATATATTTTACGGAAACAACCGTAGTATAGATGGCACGGATCGGTGCCGGAAGAAGCCATTTTCTTCCAAAGTGGTAAATCACTTTGCTGATCAGCTTTTCCTGATATTCGTTGTTTAACGCTCTGCCGGAGCTCTCAAGCAGTCCGGTCGGCAGCTCTACTTCCTCGTAGTGGAAGAGCTGTATCATCCGAATCACAGCGGCTCGTTCTCCCTCGTAACAGATCACGGCATCGCCGGTTCTGTCATATACCTTCGCGAAAGATACCTGGTTCTGATTCTGCAGATAGTACAGCAGTGTCTCTGCCTGTACGGAGGACATGCGCTTCTGTGCCAGATGGATTCGGATTCTGCCTCTGCTTTCGTGTTTAATATAAAATTTCAAATCTTATGCCTCCTAGAAAAACACCTGCAGAGAATTCTGCAGGCGTTTTGTTTTTTCCGTATGAATACGACGTAAATCAGATGTTGCTGTGTACAGCTTATGCCTCAACCGTATCCTCTGCTTCTGCTTCAACAGCTTCCTCTGCTGTCTCTTCAGCTACATCCTCTACTGCCTCTTCTGCTGCTTCACGCTCTTCGTTGATCTGTTTTGCGTCAGCATAGATGTCCTCCGCATTCTCCTGGATGGTCGTTACCGTATCCATAACAACTTTCTTTGCACGAAGAACAGCTGCGGTGCAGTTGGTGTAAAGTTTTTTCGCATCCTTGCTGGACAGTGCTTTGATACCTGCTGTTCCGAATAATACTCCTGCTGCGAAAAGTCCTGGATGTTTTAAATCTTTGATTGTCATATTACATTTCCTCCTATTGTTAAAATAAATTTTTCCTGAATTTTACATCTTCCCCCGCTGTGGTTCACAGTATAGCACTCACCTGCTCGGTTAGACAATACGTACAGTTCTTTTTGATAATTATTTTCATTAAAACAGGGAAAACGGAAGGAATTTTCACCCGTTTTCCCCGTTTTTCAGCCTTCCACCGCTGAAACAATCACATTTTCAATATCCTGATTCTGAATATAGCCCTTTGCCTTCAGTCCGGATTTCATCACGTCCATCCACATCTCTCCGCTTAAGCGGCAGATGGTATGATCGCTCAGTTCTACGGTACAGCCCTGATCTTTGAAGCATTCTTCTCCACAGGCAATCTTGTAAAAATTTTTGCGGCTGATTGCACCGATGCTCTCCAGTGTATTCACCATGCGATACACCGTAGCAGGCCCGATGCTGCTGTCTTTCTGCAGAGCTTTATAGTAAATTTCTTTACAGCAGGAGCACTCCTCTTCCAGGATAATATCGAGCAGAATCCGTCTCTGTCTGGTTATTCTGCATCCCTGTTCCCGGAGCTTCTGAATAATCAGTTCTCGCTTCATCTGTGTTCTGTGATAATTTCTGGCTTCATGCTTTGTCTGTTCCTGCGGCATACGTTCTACCTCCTGATGATGATTCCTGTCCTGTCAGTCGCAATGTCCCTTGCACTGCCCGCAGTTACCACCACAGCTTCCCTTGCCACTTTTTTTATCTTTAATCATACTGCGTACTGCAAGTCCTACCAGACCAACAACGACTACAAGTGTGATAAAAGTTCCCATAGAAACAACTCCTTTCTTTTCAAAAGAGTCCGCATCCTGCAGCGGATGCCGGATACGGACTCTTCATCAGATACATGTTCTCTATCTGTCACAGCAATTATTTGCTGAACATTTTGTTGGTGGAAACGCTCAGAGTTGCGCTCTCTTTGTAAGGTCTTACCAGCAGATATACAAATCCGATGATGAGCAGAACAGCAACTACCGTTCCGATTCCAAAACCGCCGCCGATGAACAGGTTACCGATCTGATAGATGCACAGGGATACAACATAGGCAAGCAGTGTCTGATATCCGATTGCAGTAAAAAACCATTTGGTATTGTTCATCTCACGTTTGATTGCACCCATTGCTGCGAAGCACGGTGCGCACAGAAGGTTGAATACCAGGAAGGAATAAGCTGCTACCGTAGATAAGCTTCCTGCAAGCTGTCCCCATATCTCGGCGCCGTCTTCTGCAACTTCGCCAAAGCCGAACAGGATACCGAAGGTACCAACAACGTTCTCTTTTGCGATCAGTCCGGAAACAGCTGCAACAGCCATCTTCCAGTCGCCCCATCCAAGAGGTGCAAACAGAGGAGCGATCACGCTTCCGATGGAAGCCAGGATACTGTCATTTAACTGCTCAGCTTCCAGCATTCCGAAGGATCCGTCAACCCATCCGAAGTTCATCAGGAACCACAGAACGATGGTAGACATCAGGATGATCGTACCGGCTTTTTTGATGAAAGACCAGCCACGCTCCCACATGCTGCGGAGAACGTTGCTTACCGTCGGCCAGTGGTAAGCCGGAAGCTCCATAACAAACGGAGCCGGATCGCCAGCGAACAGTTTTGTTTTTTTCAGGATGATACCGGAGCAGATGATTGCTGCGATACCAACGAAGTAAGCACTTGGCGCAACCCAGGAAGCTCCATTAAACAGGGCGCCTGCGATCAGGGCGATGATTGGAAGTTTTGCTCCACAAGGTACAAACGTTGTTGTCATGATGGTCATTTTACGGTCACGGTCATTCTCGATGGTACGGGAAGCCATGATACCAGGAACACCACAACCACTTCCGATCAGCATCGGAATGAAGGATTTTCCGGAAAGTCCAAATTTACGGAAGATACGGTCCATGATGAATGCAACACGCGCCATGTAACCGCAGGACTCCAGAAATGCCAGGAACAGGAACAGTACCAGCATCTGCGGTACGAATCCAAGTACGGCACCAACACCGGCAACAATACCATCCAGGATCAGACCCTGCAGCCAGTCAGCGCAGTGGATCGCGTTCAGCAGATTTTCAATGGCCGGCGGAATGATCTCTCCAAAGAGTACATCGTTGGTCCAGTCCGTTACAAAAGTACCTACTGTTGTGACAGATACATAATATACAACCCACATAACAACCGCGAAGATCGGAAGTGCCAGCCAGCGGTTAGTTACGATCCGGTCGATCTTATCCGATGTTGTCATGGCGTTTTTCTTGTTCTTTGTGACACAGTCACCGATGATGCTGGAAATATAAACGTAACGCTCGTTTGTAATAATACTCTCGGTATCGTCATCAAATTTGTCTTCCAGCTGTTTGATCTCGGCAGATACATCCGGAACGGATTTCATCTGCTCTGTGATCTTATCATCTTTCTCCAGAAGTTTGATTGCAAAGAAGCGTTTCTGCTCATTTACAATATCACTTCCGAGTTTGCTCTCAACGGTGCGGATGACTGCCTCCACATCCTTGTCAAACTCATGAACTGGTACAGCAGCACCTTTTTTCTGTGCAATCTGCACTGCTTTATCAGCAGCTTCTTTGATTCCGGTTCCTTTCAGCGCAGAGATGGTTACAACTTCACAGCCCAGCTTTTTCGCCAGTTTGTCGATATGTATTTTGTCTCCGTTCTTTTCAACAATATCCATCATATTGACAGCCATGATCACCGGAATACCAAGTTCCATGATCTGTGTGGACAGATACAGGTTACGCTCAATGTTGGTACCATCTACGATGTTCAGAATCGCATCTGGTCTTTCATTAATCAGGTAATTTCTGGCTACCACTTCCTCCAGTGTATACGGAGATAAAGAATAGATACCCGGAAGGTCCATGATGGTGACATCTTTGTGGCCTTTGAGCTTTCCTTCTTTTTTCTCGACGGTTACACCTGGCCAGTTTCCTACGAACTGGTTGGAGCCTGTCAGTGCATTGAACAATGTTGTCTTACCGCAGTTCGGGTTTCCTGCGAGTGCAATCTTAATTGCCATTTTTCCCATGCCCCTCTTTCTTTGATTTTTACTGATTTTAATAACTTCACAAGCCTTACCAATATTGGCTACAGCTTGCTTTTGTTAGCATCCGCTAACAAGCAGACAAAAAAATTTACTCTACTTCAATCATTTCGGCATCTGCTTTTCTTAAGGATAATTCGTATCCTCTGACGGTTACTTCGACCGGATCGCCGAGCGGAGCAACTTTGCGCACGAATACGTCAACACCCTTGGTGATTCCCATATCCATGATTCTTCTTTTGACCGGACCGGAACCGTTGAGTTTTACAACTTTAACGGTTTCTCCTACGGAAGTCTCTTTTAAAGTCTTCATCTTCTCTCCTTCTTTCCTATCAAATCAGGATTTTGGCTGCCATATCTTTTCCAACGGCTACCCTGGAATCTTTCACATTCACGATGAGATTGCCGTCGATTTCCGATACGACTGTCACGTTTCCGCCAACGACGAAGCCAAGATTTTCAAGAAATCTTCTGGTCTCTTCTTTTCCGCCAACTTTTCTGATTGTGTAACATTCGCCTGGATTTGCCATCGTTAAAGGCATAGTCAATTACCTCCTGTGTATGATAATGAGTTTCATCTCTATTTCAGTTGTTAGTATATGCTAACGTACGTTAGATGTCAACTGCTTTTTTACTATTTTTTTGTATTTTTTTCTGAAATTTACTCCGTTACTGAGAAAAAGCCTTCGTTAAGGGCCCTGTTTTTTTGAAAAATAAGGCAGAACAGAGAAATTTCGTATCTCCCTGTTCTGCCCTTTTTGCTTTCCATTTTTTTTTAGAAACGGTACATCATCTTATGCCATTTTGCACCGCCATGTGTCGAGTCGGAAAGTTCAATATATTCGTATCCGATCCTTTTGTAGAATGGAATCATATGATCCTTGCACGTAAGAACAACGGCTTTTTTGTCACGCTCTCCTGCGCTTTTTACCATATGACGCATCAGTGCTTCTCCAATGCCCTGTTTCTGGAACTTCGGATTGACGTCCAGTCCGAAAATCATCTGATAATCACCGTCCGGGTTGTGCAGCGTGGCGTCATGGTAGAGTGCATCCGCCAGATAATCGGTATCCGCACAGCAGCCATTGCAGAAGCCTGCGATTTCGCCGTCTTCAGTTTCCGCTACAAAAAAGCTGTTTTTGCAGGTTTTGTACCGCTCCATGAAGTCTTCATAACCTGCCGCCTCGGCAGCCGGGAAACATAGCGCCTCCACCTCGGCTACCTTTTTCAGATCTTCCTCTTTTACCGGACGGATCGTATACTTTACTTTTCGTTTTAAATAGGGCTTCAGTCCCGCAACGACTTCTTCCACCGTTCCATCCACGAACGGATTCTTCAGTCCGGCCAGCTCCAGCAGTGCAAAATATCCCTTGCTTCCGCCTGCCTGGCAGAGACGGTAATAATCGCCCCACGCCTTTTCCGGCTCTTTTTTGGAACGCTCAAAGAACTGGAAAGCACAGATCTGTGCCAGCGCATAATCAATATAATAGAACGGGTTCACAAAGATATGCTGCTTCTGCATCCAGAAACCGCCCTCCTCGAGGAACTTGTGGCCGTCATAATTTCTCCATGGCATATAGGTCAGCTCTAACTGATGCCAGATCGCACGGCGCTCCTTGGCCGTCATGCCGATATTTTCAAATACCTTATGCTGGAACTCATCCACACATACCATGTACGGAATCACTTCCAGCGCGCTCATCAGGTGCGCATAACGGTAATCATCTGCTTTCTCTCCAAAGAATGCATTCATCCAGGGGTATGCGAAATGCTCCATTGTCATCGAGTGAATCTCCGCCACCTCGCTTGTCGGGAATACCATATCCATAAACGGAATCTGTTTTGCCGCCGTATACGCCTCGAATGCATGGCCCGCCTCATGAGTCAGAACATCAACGTCCGCGCTCGTACCATTAAAGTTGGAGAAGATGAACGGCGCCTTGAACGTATTCAGAAATGTGCAGTAACCGCCTGTCTGTTTTCCCGGCTTCGTCTCCAGGTCAAACAGCTCATGCTCCACCATAAAATCAAAGAACTCACCCGTCTCTTTCGACAGCTCATGGTACATCTTCTGCGCCTTCGCAACCAGTTCCTCCGTCGTTCCTTCCGGAACCGCATTTCCTTCCGGGAAAATCAGCTCCTCATCGTAATAATGCAGCCGGTCCACTCTAAGCCGTTTCTCCTGCTCCTTCCGAAGCTCCAGGCAGAGCGGTACAATCTTCTCCTTCACCTGCGCACGGAACTTTGCAACATCCTCCGCCGTATAATCGTATCTTCCATAGCTCAGGTAAATAAATTCAATGTAAGAAGAAAATCCCAGCTTCTTCGCAATTTTATCGCGCAGCGGAACCATCTTGTCATACAGCGCATCCAGCTCCCCGGAAATCTCTTCATACAAATCTCCCCATGCCGTCATCGCCTCTTTCCGCATCTGGCGGTCCGTACTCTGCATCGCCTTCAGCAGTCCATAAAAATTACACGTTTCGCCCTTAAATTCCGTCGAAGCATTCGCCGTAATTTTACTGTACTGCTGCGTCAGATTCGCCTCTTCGATCAGATCCTCCACGATACAGTCGTCCGCTAATTTTTGGCCAACCTCCATATTCTTCACAAAAAATTCCCCGAACTCCTCTGCAAACTCTTTGATAAACGGAGACTCCAGAATCACCTTCTCTGCCTTTTGTATCAGCAGATGGATCGCCGGAATCGTCTCATTCCAGAACTGAACCTCTCCTTCATAAAACGAATCTCTGGTGTCCACCGTATATCTTACCTGCGCCACTTCCGCCATTGTCGCCCAGGCATCCTCGCGCGTTTTTTCTTCCATAAAAAGTCCGCGCAGCTCCTCATATGATTTTGCCTCTTTGAGCGCCTTCGTATACGCTCTTACTTTTTCCTGCTCTGCCTCCATGTCCGGCCTTACGTATTCAATTTCCGAAAACTTTTTCATCTTCTCTTACCTCCTTCTATTCCAGAACGCCCAGATTTTTCAACTCATGATAAACCCGGGACGCCGGCAGTCCCATCACATTATAATAGTCTCCCTGGATTCCTTTCACAAACTTTGTCCCAAACACCGTCTGAATTCCGTATCCTCCAGCCTTATCCGACCACACAGGAGCCTCCCCCTCTTTCTCAAGAGCAAGATACCCGTTTATCTCCTCCTCTGTCATCGCATAAAACTCTACATCTGTACGGTCACAGAACGATACCACACGCTTTGCGTCCCCCTCTGTTACCGCAATCGTAACTCCAGTATACACCTGATGCACCCTTCCCTGCAACTGCTGCATCATGCTTCTGGCATGTTCTATCCCTTTCGGCTTGCCAAGGATCTCCCCTTCAAAAGCCACAACCGTATCCGCCCCGATCACAACGGCATCCCCTTCGGTAATCTCCGCAACATCCAGACATTTCAGCCGTGAAAGCTCCTCCACAACCATCTCCGGTTCCGCAGACGTCACAACTTCTTCCGCCCCTGAAGCCTGAACCTTACACCGTATTCCCAACATCTCCATCAACTCTCTTCTTCTGGGTGACCCCGAAGCCAATATCACTTTCATCCTGCTGTCTCCTTTATTTTTTCTTTCATGACATGCATTTTTTTCACACCATGCAGCGGTCCGCGGGAATGTGCGGCTTGCGCCAGATGGCCGGATAAAATAAGTACGCCGGGAACAAACACAATCCACTCGTGTCCGTTCCCGGCGTACTTATTTTATCCAGATGCCTGAATTTCCGTCTTATGCAAAGCAAAACGATAAGCCGGGTTATGTCGTGTGTAATCATCTATCCAATGGAACTGTCGCCAGTCCCCTTAAGCGACCCACCTGAAAACATGACGGGCAGCCATATACGTTTTCTATTCGGTCTTGCTTCGGATGGGGTTTACATGGCTTTCTCTGTTACCAGAGAAACGGTAGTCTCTTACACTGCCTTTCCACCCTTACCAGAAAAAACCTGGCGGTATCTCTCTGTTGCACTATCCCTGGAGTCGCCTCCGCCGGACGTTATCCGGCATCCTGCCCTGCGAAGCCCGGACTTTCCTCACCTGGCCCCTTTCGGTCCTGCCAGCCGCGATTACATATCTTACTTTGTCAAAAACGGAACATCAGACAGTTAATAATCATATCACAAACTTTCTCTGTTGTCCATCCCCCAAATCACAGATCCCGCAAAGCAGCCTCTCATACATCAAAACAGCTTCCGCCCACAAACTCCCGCAGAATCGAATTCTTTGGAATATCCTCAATCGGCACTCCGACAAAATAATCCAAAAACTTCAGCAGCCGCTTTGCTTCCTGGTACTCCGGCTCTCCCTCCTCAATCTGGAACAAAAGCGGCTCCGCATACAGCTTCAGCACCGAAAGCTCATACACCAGCGCTGAATTGAACATCACATCCGCCTTCTCCTGATTCGGGAAAATATTACGATCTTCCCCGCGGCGCACCGACGGCCACATCGCAATCGTCTCCTTCGCCGATGTCGCCCGTGTCCGGCTGTCACGCACCATACGCCGGATCAGCCGGCCGTCCGTCGTTGGAATCCGGTTGTGCTCATCCACATTGATCTGCGTCAGCGCACTGATATAAATCCGGAATTTACTTTCCGAAGGAAGCGACCATGTCAGTTTTTCATTCAGCCCGTGAATCCCCTCCAGCACCAGCACATCGGTCTCCTTCATCTGAATAAAATTCCCCTTGTACTCGCGCTTGCCCGTCTTAAAATTAAAATACGGCAGTTCCACACGCTCTCCGTTCAAAAGTGCTGTCATATCCCGATTCAAAAGCTCGATATCCAGTGCTTCCAGGCATTCAAAATCATAATCGCCGTTTTCATCCCTCGGCGTATCTACCCGGTTCACATAGTAATTATCAAGGCTGATCGGATGCGGCGTCAGACCATGCGCCGAAAGCTGGATCGACAGCCGGTTGCAGAACGTCGTCTTTCCGGAGGAAGACGGACCCGCAATCAGCACAAATTTAACCTGCTTTCTTTCCGCAATCTGCTCCGCAATCTTCGCGATTTTCTGCTCCTGCAGCGCCTCCGCAATCAGCATCATCTGCTGAATATTGCCCTTCGTGATGCGTTCATTTAAGTCGGCAACCGTGGAAATTCCCATCTGCTCACCCCAGCGCTCCGATTCCCGCTGCACCTGGAACACCTTCGGGGAGAGATTCGCCGCCGGCACCGTCTCCGGCGCCTTTTTCTCCGGCATCTGCAGCACAAAGCCGTCATCGTATAAATAGAGATCAAAATACTTCAGATAACTCGTATCATACGTCATAAATCCATAATAATAGTCTTCAAAATCCCCGAGACTGTACAGATTCACACGGGAGACACGGCGGTAACGGAACAAGCGGTCTTTATCCGTCATGCCATGCAGCCGGAACCGTTCTCTCGCCTCGTGCGTATCGACACTCCGCTTATAAATCGGCACCGCCTTTTCCACCTGTTCATGCATATACGCTTTTACTTCGTCCAAAAACGCCTGATTCAGCGTGATATCGCCGTCCACCGTATAGAAAAAGCCCGAACCCGCCGAAAAATGCAGCATCACATGGCGGATCTTATCGTAGCCTCCCACATGATACACCGCTTTTACCAGCAGAAGAGAAAGACTCCTCTGATACGTTTTATGTCCGATCTCATCCTCCGTTGTCACAAATTCCAGTTCACAGTCTTTTTTCAGCTGTTTGTGCAGCTCCCGCAGCCGTCCGTCCACTTTCACAAGGACAATCGGCGCGTCCATTGTTTTTTCAAAATCCTTTGCAATCTCATAATAAGAGCAATTTTCCGGATATTCGTATCCTTTTCCATCAATTGTTACCTGAATCAATTGTAATTCCTCCTTCTTGCAAAACTTTCTGAAAATTCAGAAGTGACAGAAAAGGCGCGCCCGAAAATTACAACTGCTGAAATTTTCAGACACGCCCCTCTTGTGCAAACGCTGTCGTTACATCGTATGGAAACGCGCAAGCGCAGATTCCAGTACTGCCTCTTTTTCTTTTAATTCCCAAAGGCGTTGTGCTGCCTTTTCACTGGAGTGATCCGAAAGCTGGCGGATCAGCGTCTGGTTCTGCTCCTGCTGTTTCAGAAGGTATTCCCTCAGCACCGGATTTTCCTTTTCCAGAAGGCGCGGTCCATAGAAAAGCTCCTCCGCCTTCAGATTCTCCTTTTCCCCTGGCACTGCCCGCAGAATCGGATAATATTTTCCATCCTCCTCTACAAAATTCTCCTGTGCAAGGAAAAATCCGTGTTCCAGAAGCCATGCACGCACGCGGTCGATATCCGACTGCGGCTCCAGGATCAGCTCCCGAAAACCGGACAGCAACGGCTCACCTTCGCTTAAAATTCTTACGGTAAGCCCGCCGCCCATGCCCGCGATGAGAAGAGAATCACCCTCTCCCGCACGCAGGGCATGGAGTCCGTCGGAAAGTCTTGTTTCTATGTAGTCCCCCATCTGGTACTGCGCAATATGCTCCCTGGCCCGCTCCAGCGGTCCGCGGTTCACATCCATGGCGATTGCGGAGGAAATTTTTTGCTGTTCCAGCAGCGCAATCGGCACATAACCGTGATCCGTTCCCACATCGACCAGGCAGCCGCCCGGGGTGACAAACTCCGCTACCGCGGAAAGTCTTTTTGATAACTGCATGTCTTTTCTCCTGATCGAAAACTTAGTCCAGATAATCTTTAAGTTTTCTGGAACGACTCGGATGGCGGAGCTTTCGAAGCGCTTTCGCCTCGATCTGACGGATACGCTCTCTTGTAACATTAAACTCTTTACCAACCTCTTCGAGGGTTCTCGCACGGCCATCGTCAAGTCCGAAACGGAGACGCAGAACCTTCTGCTCACGGTCGGTCAGTGTGCTTAAGACATCCTCCAGCTGCTCTTTCAGCATCGTGAATGCTGCCGCATCTGCCGGTACCGGCACATTGTCATCCTGGATGAAGTCACCGAGGTGGCTGTCCTCCTCCTCGCCGATCGGAGTCTCAAGAGAAACCGGCTCCTGGGAAATTTTCAGGATCTCGCGGACACGCTCCACAGACATATGCATCTCCTCTGCGATCTCTTCCGGCGTAGGTTCGCGGCCTAACTCCTGCAGTAACTGACGGGAAACGCGGATCAGCTTGTTGATCGTTTCTACCATATGAACCGGAATACGGATTGTTCTCGCCTGATCTGCAATCGCTCTTGTGATCGCCTGGCGGATCCACCACGTTGCATACGTAGAGAATTTGTATCCTTTGCGGTAGTCAAATTTTTCCACCGCTTTAATAAGACCTAAGTTACCTTCCTGAATCAGATCCAGAAACAGCATACCACGGCCGACGTAACGTTTTGCAATCGAAACAACAAGACGAAGGTTTGCCTCTGCCAGACGTTTTTTTGCTTCCTCATCTCCCTCTTCCATTCTCTGTGCCAGCTTAATCTCTTCCTCTGCAGAAAGAAGCGGCACTTTACCGATCTCTTTTAAGTACATGCGGACCGGGTCCTCAATGCTGACGCCTTCCGGAACGGAAAGGTCGATGTTCTCCATATCGATCTCTTCTTCTTCGGAAAGGTCGATGTCATCGTCGTCCAGAAGGAGAAGATCACGGTCTGCCGCATTTGGATCCTCGGTCATGTCTGAGAGACGCAGTACATCGATGCCGCTTGCCTCCAGGTATTCAAATACCTTCTCCATCTGCTCTGCGTCCAGCGGCATATCGCGGAAAAAGTCGTTGATTTCCTGATATTCCAGGACGCTCTTTTTCTTTTTGCCGTATGCTACCAGCTCTTTTAATTTTTCCATAAATTTTGCTTTATCGAACTCCATTGACTGTCCATCCTTCCATAGCTTGTATATATTCTGTCCCTGCCCTGCGAAATTAAACACGCAGAACAGAAGATTCCAGGGTTTTTCTTTGGTATCCAGGCCTCCTTAAAAAGCGAAATCCGGAAGTTCCCCTGCTTTCCACCGCTCCAGGCTCTTTTTGTCCGCCATCAGCTTCTGCAGCGCCGCCATATCGGTCACATTCATATGTGCCGACTGATACGCAATGCTGTTTTCTTTCATATTGCAGATCACATCATGCAGCGCGCGCCGTTTTTCCTCCTCTGTCTCCAGCGGGATTCTGGCATTAAAAAGGCCTGCAACTTCTTTCTGCTCCTCGGAATCAACAAACTGATTCAAAAGCTTTGCCGGATTCACCCCGCCCTCGTGATACTGCAGCACAATCATCTCTGCAATCTGGCGGTAAAGAGGTGTGGTAAAATCCTCCGGCGTAATATATTTTTCCAGCTTTCCAATGAGCGCCGGATAAGAGGTCATCCATGTCAGCATCAGCTTCTGTGCTTTTTCGACACCGCCCTCTTTCTCTTTTTTGTTTGCGGCTGTATTCCGCGGCTTGACACGCTCCGTCCTTCCGGCTCCTGATAGTGCCATCTGACCGACCTGCTTTCGCAGTACTTCGACGGCAATCCCGTATTTTCCCGCCACTGCCTCAAGATAACTGTTCCGCTCAATCTCATCCTCGATTGCAACAAGACGACGCACCGCCTCATGCAGGAAATCGGATTTGCCCTGCGGGTCGGCAAGGTCGAAATCGCGTTCCTTCATGCGGATCTCATACAAAACGCTGTTCTCCGCCTCTTCCAGACGTTTTTCGAACGCTTCGCAGCCCTCGTGCTGGATAAACTCATCCGGGTCCTTATACGGTCTCAAATTGACGACACGCGTTGTAAGACCAACCCCTTTGAGCATCGGAATCGCACGAAGCGCCGCTTTGACGCCTGCCTCATCGCTGTCATAGATCACAAGAACCTCGTTGGTATACCGCTTCATCAGCCCCGCCTGCAGCGATGTGAGCGCTGTTCCAAGAGAAGCTACCGCGTTATTGAATCCTGCCTGGTGCATGGAAATTACATCCATATAGCCCTCGCAGATAATCAGATTTTTTCTCCGTGAAGAGCGCGCCAGATGCAGCCCGTAGAGATTGCGGCTCTTATCGAAAATCTTTGTCTCCGGCGAGTTCAGGTATTTCGGCTTTCCATCCCCCATCACACGGCCTCCGAAGCCGATGACACGGCTGTTGGCATCCATGATCGGGTAAATGACACGGTTCCAGAACTTGTCCTGCATGCCATGCACCTCGTCCGCCAGAAAAAGGCCCGACTGACGCAGGATTTCATCGTCATACCCTTTTTCTTTTAAGAAACGGTACAGCAGGCTTCCATACTTATCTGAATAGCCAAGGCCAAATTTTCGAATCGTATCATCCGAAAGGCCGCGCCCCTTCAGGTAATCGTAGCCCTGCTTTCCGCGCTCGGTGTGAAGCTGGTAATAATAGAATTTCGCCGCCTGCTTGTTGATCTCAAGCAGCGTATTCTTTAAATCCGCCTGCTCCTTTGCTTCTTTCGAATACTCCATCTGCGGAAGCTCCACCCCGGCCCGGTCCGCCAGAAATTTCAAAGCTTCCACAAACGTAAAGTTTTCATATTCCATCAAAAACGTAAAAACATTTCCTCCGGCTCCGCATCCGAAGCAGTAATACATCTGCTTTCCTGGGCTAACGGAAAAGGAAGGGGATTTCTCATTGTGGAACGGGCAGAGCCCGAAGTAAGAGCTTCCTCTTCTTGTCAGCTTTACGTAGCCGGATATCACATCTACGATGTCATTTTTCATACGAATCTCTTCCACTAAATCATCGGAATATCGCATTTTTTCCTCCCTGTATCTAATAAACCGCCCAGGCTTTCGGCACGAACAGCTCCTCGTATTTGTGCATGGAATACTGATCGGTCATACCGGCAATGTAATCGCATACTACCTGTGTCTTGTCCTCGCCGCACCCGATCAGATTCCGGTACTCGCGGGACATCTGTTCCGGGTGCTCCTGGTAGTAGGTGTAGAGGGAAATCAGCATCTTTTTTGCCTTCTCCTCCTCTTTTTTCGCCTCCGGGTTGCGGTAGACGTTCGCGAACATCAACTCCCGCAGCATGCGCATGCCCTCGGCAATCTCCGCCGACTGGCGCACATACTCCGTTCCGCGGCTCTGCTCCACAATGTCGTGGATCAGCGTATTGAGCCGCTCGCGGCATGTATCGCCAAGGACGACGCGGATCGTAATCGGGATGTCATCCTCGCTTAAAATGCCGGCACGGATGGCATCGTCCATATCGTGGTGGATGTAGGCGATCTTGTCGCAGAGACGCACAACCTGTCCCTCCAGGGTCGACGGCTTTCCCGCCGTGCGGTGGTTCAGAATTCCATCCCGCACTTCCCAGGTCAGGTTCAGGCCCTGTCCTTCCTTTTCTAGAACCTCCACGACACGGACGCTCTGTTCCGCGTGGCGGAAGCCCCCGGGATGCACCGCATTGAGCGCCGCTTCCCCGGAATGGCCAAACGGCGTGTGTCCGAGATCGTGGCCAAGCGCAATGGCTTCGGTCAGATCCTCATTCAGATTCAGCGCCCGCGCAATCGTGCGGGCAATCTGGGACACCTCGAGTGTGTGCGTCAGGCGGGTCCGGTAATGATCGCCCTGCGCAGCGAGAAACACCTGTGTTTTGTCTTTCATCCTGCGAAAGGCTTTGGAGTGGAGAATCCGGTCCCGGTCTCTCTGGTAGACGGTGCGGATGTCACACTCCGGTTCATATCGGTCCCTTCCTCTGGAATTCCGGCTGTGCGCCGCATAAGGACTCAGCTCCTGAAATTCCCGTTCTTCAAACGATTCTCTCAAGTTCAAACGAAGACCACCTCTTTCCCGGTAATATGCCTGTAACAGTTCTTTTCATTGTCCTCCTATTTCCTATATTCGGTGCCCGATTCCGATTTCCTTTTTTATTTTTCAAATTTTTCAAATTTTTTCAAAAAAAGTGTTGACGGCTTACAACTCTGGTGCTATAATACATTTTGTCGTCAGCGAGATGACAAAAACTTAAAGAACATGCGGAAGTGCTGGAATTGGCAGACAGGCCAGACTAAGGATCTGGTGGTCATTGCGATCGTGTGGGTTCAAGTCCCATCTTCCGCATGAAATTTAAAAAACTACATAACATGCGGAAGTGCTGGAATTGGCAGACAGGCCAGACTAAGGATCTGGTGGTCATTGCGATCGTGTGGGTTCAAGTCCCATCTTCCGCAGAATGAAAACCCTTGTGCATGCAAGGGTTTTTTCCTGCTCAAAAAAAATCAGAGGAAATTCCTTTCCGGATCCCTCTGATTTCTTATTTTTCTTTTTTTCAGAATTTTCTCTGCAATTTCTGTTTTTACAGGTTCGGTCTTACAATCTTCGGTGTATAGCCAGCCTCTTCCAGTGCTTTGACAATACAGTTCTTGTGATCGGTGCCGAATGCCTCCATTGTAATGCGGAGCTCTACTGCAGCACTTCTGTTCGTTGTGAAGAACTGGTTGTGGTCCAGTTTGATGACGTTTCCGTTCTCGTTTGCAATCACCTGGGAAACGCGTACCAGCTCGCCTGGTTTATCCGGCAGAAGAACGGATACAGTAAAGATACGGTCTCTCTGGATCAGTCCGTTCTGGATCACGGAAGACATGGTGATGACGTCCATATTTCCGCCGCTTAAGATCGAAACAATCTTTTTGCCCTTGACATCCAGATGCTTTAATGCAGCCACAGTCAGAAGACCGGAGTTCTCGACGATCATCTTGTGGTTTTCTACCATATCAAGGAATGCTACGATCAGCTCATCATCATCCACGGTAATGATCTCGTCCAGGTTCTGTCTTACATACGGGAAAATCTTGGATCCCGGTGTCTGTACTGCAGTACCGTCTGCAATTGTGCTGACAGGAGATACGGTCGTTACCTCGCCTTTTTCAAAAGAAGCCTTCATACAGGCTGCTCCGGACGGCTCAACACCGATGACTTTGATGTTTGGTTTCAGCAGTTTTGCCAGTGTGGAAACACCGGTAGCCAGTCCGCCTCCTCCGATCGGAACAAGGATATAATCTACAAGCGGAAGCTCCTGAATCACTTCCATAGCGATGGTTCCCTGGCCGGTTGCAACGGTCAGATCATCGAACGGGTGAATAAAGGTATAGCCATGCTCTGCTGCAAGCTCGTATGCTTTTGCACATGCCTCATCGTACACATCTCCGTACAGAACAACCTCAGCGCCGTAGCTCTGGGTACGCTCTACTTTGATGAGCGGTGTGGTAGTCGGCATTACGATGACAGCCTTTGCACCGTAGCATTTTGCCGCATACGCAACGCCCTGTGCATGGTTTCCTGCAGATGCGGTGATCAGTCCTTTTGCGCGCTCCTCTTCACTTAAGGTGCTGATTTTGTAATAGGCACCGCGCAGCTTATAGGCGCCGGTCAGCTGCATATTTTCCGGTTTTAAGTAGACTTTATTTCCCGTCTGCTCGCTGAAATATTTGCTGTAAACCAGTTTGGTCTCCTGTGTTACTTTTTTTACGATTTCAGACGCTTCCTCAAATTTCGGGAGTGTCAGCATTTCTTCTGCCATAGTCTTTTCTCCTTGTTGTCTTTTTTAAGCATTCTCTTCGGATGTATGGAACAGTGCATTTACAAACTGGTCTGCATCAAATTTCTGTAGATCGTGGATGCTCTCGCCCACGCCGATGTATTTGACCGGAATATCAAGCTCGGACTGGATGGCAACGGCGATACCGCCCTTTGCAGTTCCGTCCAGCTTCGTCAGAATGATACCGGTGACATTTGCCACTTCTGCAAACTGTCTTGCCTGCTGCAGCGCATTCTGGCCCGTGGTACCATCCAGCACCACCAGCGTTTCCAGGTATGCCTCTGGGTACTCTTTTTCCAGAATCCGGTAAATCTTGTGGAGCTCTTCCATCAGGTTCTTCTTGTTGTGAAGTCTTCCTGCCGTATCACAGATCAGCACATCCGCATTTCTGGCTTTTGCCGCTGCGACTGCATCGTACACGATGGACGCCGGATCTGCTCCGTTCTGTCCGCCGATGATATCCACGCCGGCGCGGTGCGCCCACTCCGTGAGCTGCTCGCCTGCCGCTGCACGGAACGTATCTGCTGCCGCAAGAACAACCTTTTTGCCCTGATCCTTCAGAAGGCCGGCCAGCTTTCCGACGGAGGTCGTTTTTCCGACTCCATTGACACCGATCACCAGCACTACCGATTTCCGGTTTTCAAATTCATAGGCTGTATCGCCTACATCCATCTGTTTTTTGATGCTCTCGATCAGAAGCTGTTTGCACTCTGCCGGATCGGTAATGTGCTCTTCTGCCACCCGCTCTTTTAAGTGGTCAATAATTTTGGTCGTTGTATTGATGCCGATATCTCCCATGACGAGAATCTCCTCGATCTCCTCATAAAAATCGTCATCAATATTGGAATAGCCGCTGAAAATAGAATCAATTCCAGCTACAATGCTGTCTCGGGTCTTCGTCAGACCGTTGACAAGACGTTTGAAAAAGCCTACTTTCTCCTCCGCCATACCGTTCGCCTCCCTTTATCTTTTCTATCTTACTTCTTTCGTATTGTATCTTATTCGTTTCTATTTGTCCAGTTCTCCCTCGATCAAATCGACAGAAACAAGGGTAGAAACACCCTTCTCCTGCATCGTGATGCCGTACAGACGGTCTGCCGCCGTCATCGTACCGCGCCTGTGGGTGATGACGATGAACTGGGTATTTTTTGTCAGCTTATGCAGATACTGCGCAAAACGCGTTACGTTGGAATCGTCGAGCGCCGCCTCGATCTCGTCAAGTAAACAGAACGGGGACGGCTTTAAGTTCTGGATTGCAAAAAGCAGCGCAATCGCGGTCAGTGCCTTCTCGCCTCCAGAGAGCTGCATCATATTCTGCAGTTTCTTTCCCGGCGGCTGGGAAATGATGCGGATACCTGCCTCGAGTACATCCGTGTCCTCCTCGAGTTCCAGCGTTCCCTTTCCGCCGCCGAACAGCTGGCGGAACACGCGGTCAAACTCTTTCCGGATCTCCTCGAATTTTTCCGTGAACTGCTTGCGCATACCGGCATCCAGCTCATCGATGATGCCCTGCAGTGTCTCTGCCGCTTTGACAAGATCGGTGTGCTGTGCATCAAGAAATGCGTGGCGCTCCGAAATCTCTTTGTACTCCTCAATCGCATTCACATTGACAGAGCCAAGTTTCCGGATCGCATCTTTTACTTCCAGCACACGCCGCTTTAATTCACTGCGCTCCGGAATCTCCTCCATCTGGAACTCTCTTGCGTGGCCCGGTGTCACTTCGTACTCTTCCCAGAGATACGAGGTCTGTGCCTCTTTTGTCTCCTCCAGCTTTTCTTTCTGGCTGTTCAGACGGAAGCACTCTTTGTCCATCAGGGAAATCTGGTCGGAGAGCTGATCCCGCTTCTCGAAAAATTCTTTGTGATCTGCGCTTAATGCTTCTTTTTTCTCCTGCAGTTCCACAATCCGGCGGTCTTCCTCTTCTTTTGCCTGCACTGCTGCTGCAATCGTCTTCTGGATCTCCACGATGTCCTGCTGTTTCCTTTTGACATCGTCTTTTTCCTCCGCCGCTTTTTCCAGCATGGTGCGGCTTTCCGCTTCCAGTTTTCCCGTCTCTTCCTCAAGACGGCGGATGTTCTGGGCAAGGAATCCATCCTTCTGGGACAGATTTGCGTAATTTAACCGGATTTCTTCAATATCCTTCGTATATTCTGCTTCCCGGCGGCGAAGCCCTGTAAGCGCCTCCTGTGCCTTCTGGATATTCTCCTGCAGCGTGCTTTCCCGCTCCACCGATTCCTGCATTTCCTGACCGATGACTTTCCGGTTCCGCTCAATCTCGGCGATCTGATTTTCAATCTCGAGACTCTCCTTCTGAAGCGCTTCAAAATCCAGACGGATTTCCGTCTTTTTCTCGCGCGCTTTTTCCAGATTCAGGCGCACCGTATTCTGCTCGATGTACTGCCGCTGCAGTTTTTCATTCAGCTCGGTGCGGAGATCACGGATTTCATTCCGCTTATTTTTCTTCTCTTCAAGTTCCTGCTGGATTTCCCGCAGTTCCTTCGCAAGACCCTGTACGCTCTTTTCGAGTTCCTCAATCTCACGCCGTCTTCCGAGCAGGTTGCTGTTGTTCCGGAACGAACCTCCTGTCATGGAACCGCCCGGGCTCAAGAGCTCGCCCTCTAGGGTTACCATGCGGAGCGTCTGACGGTATTTCCGCTGGATCACAATGGCATGGTCGATCGTGTCGACCACCAGCGTTCTTCCAAGCAGCTGTGCCACAAGACCCTCATACACCGGGTCGTACGAAACAAGTGCATTTGCCACACCAAGCACACCGGTTTCTCTTGCCGCATCCTCATTCACCTGCGTTTTTTTCCCGCGCATACTGGTGAGCGGAAGGAACGTCGCACGGCCGAAATGGCCCCGTTTCAGGTATTCAATCAGGTATTTCGCCGTCGCCTCATTGTCGGTGACAATATTCTGAATGCTGCCGCCAAGTGCGGTCTCGATCGCCGTCTCGTACTTTTTCTCCGCCTGCAGAAGATCCGCCACAACGCCGTGGATGCCGGGATTCCGGTCTTTCTGCTCCATGACCTTCCGAATACTGTTTCCATAGCCGTCGTACCGCTCGGTGATGTTCTTTAAGGATTCGAGCCTTGACGCTTCTCTGTGGTAATTGGTCTGGCCGGCTTCCATCTCTTTCGTCTGGTTCGAGAGATCCGCCGTCAGCGCGGTAATCTTCTGATCTGCCTCCTGGTACTGCTGTTTCAGGCTGCTTACCGTCTCTTCGAGCGCTTCAAACGCGTTCTGCAGTTCTTCCATCTGCCCGTTCTGTTCGGACTCGCTCGTCTTTAAATGCAGCACCCTCTGGCTTAATTCTGCCTTTCGGATGCCGATCTGCTCGAGCATCGCATCGTAGCGCTGCATTTTTCCCTTCGTGGAACCCCGCTGGTTCAGAAGGCCGATGACTTCGCTCTTATCCTGTTCACTCTGCAGCTCGACTGCCTGGATCTGCTCCTGGCATTCCGAGAGAGCGGCCTCTTTCTCACTCTTTTCCGTCTCTGACGCAAGAAGTGCTTCATGAAGCCCGTCCTTTTCTGCCTGATATGTATTTTTTTCTGCCGTCTTTGTGCGGCTCTCCGCGCGGATCGCCTCCAGACGCCCTCTTAATGTGTCGCTGTTCCTCTCCGATGCATGAATCTGCTCGTTCAACACCTCGATCTGGTTTTCGAGCTGCTGGCGTTTCAGTGCATTCTCCCCCGCCTGATCGCGCGCAGAAAGAATCGTCTGGTCCAGTTTTTCCTGCTCCTGTTCCAGCTTTTCATACTCCTGCTTCGTATGCTCAAAAGCCTCTTTCGTGCTCTTTAACTGCTCTTCTGCAATCCGGTACCGGTCTTCTACTTTCGCGAGATCGTTCCGGATGCGCTCCATCTCGAGCAGAAACATATTGATATCGAGGATCTTTAATTCCTCTTTCTTCTTTAAATAAATCTTTGCCGTCTCAGACTGGCGTTCCAGCGGCTCTAACTGCCTTGTCAGTTCCGAGAGAATGTCGTTGACGCGCACCAGATTCTGCTGCTCTTCCGCCAGCTTCTTTTCGGTCACGGCCTTCCTTCTCTTGAATTTGACAATTCCTGCCGCCTCGTCAAACAGCTCCCGGCGCTCTTCCGGCTTACCGCTTAAGATCTTATCAATCTGACCCTGTCCGATGATGGAATAGCCTTCTTTTCCGATACCGGTATCGTAAAACAGCTCGTTGATGTCCTTTAACCGGCACGATGCACCATTCATCAGATACTCGCTCTCACCGGAGCGGTAGAGCCGTCTCGTCACCGTGACTTCCTCGAAATCGACATTCAGCTTGTGGTCGGAATTGTCAAGTGTAATTGCAACCGACGCGTAGCCGAGCGGCTTTCTCGTCTCGGTTCCGGAGAAAATAACATCCTGCATATTTCCGCCGCGGAGCTGCTTGGCGCTCTGTTCACCGAGCACCCAGCGCACCGCATCGCCAACATTGCTCTTTCCACTGCCGTTCGGCCCTACAACGCCGGTAATACCGTCGTGGAACTGCAGAATGGTTTTGTTGGCAAACGACTTAAATCCCTGCATTTCAATGGATTTGAGATACATAATTCACCTACGCTTTTTTTCTGGCAAGAATTGCATCGTATGCCGCTGCCTGTTCTGCCGCTTTTTTCGTTCTGCCCTTTCCGGTACCGAGCGCTTTCTTTCCGACGCTGACCTGTGCCCAGAAGCTCTTGTCGTGATCCGGTCCCTCTTCTTTTAAGATGGTGTAAACAATCTCTTCATCCGTCTCACCCTGGATCAGCTCCTGCAGAATCGTTTTGCTGTCGTAGAAAAGCTGTTTGTGTTCGATATCGTTTAAGATATAGTTCAGAACGAACGTTTTTGCCGGTTCAAAGCCGCCGTCCAGGAAAATCGCACCGATCGTTGCCTCCATAGCATCCGAAACGATGGAATCGCGGTGACGGCCGCCGGTTGCCTCCTCGCCCTTTCCAAGGAGCAGAAAGCTGCCAAGGTCAATCTCACGGGCACAGAATGCCAGTGCCGGTTCACAGACGAGGCTGGCGCGTTTTTTCGTCATCTCGCCCTCCGGGAGACGCGGGAATGTCTTGTATAAAAATTCGCTGGATACAACTTCCAGCACGGCATCTCCTAAGAACTCCAGACGCTCGTTGCACTCCAGGCGCTCCATATGGTGCTCATTTGCGTAGGAAGAATGGCGCATCGCCATCTCCAGCAGTCCGAAATTCTGAAATTTATACTGGATCTTCTTTTCCAAATCCACGAGTTTATCAATATTATTCATAACCTGTTTTAAGCCTGTCCTTCCTCATAGTTACCGTTTGCAGGTGTTCTGCGGACGGTAACAAAGGGGCTGTCCTGTAGCAAACAGCCCCTTCGCCATTTTCTATTATTCTGCCAGTTTCTTTTTGATCGCTTCCACCGCATCCTCAACCGATACGATGTGCTCTGCTTCTTCTGCTTCGATCTGGATATCAAATTCTTCTTCAATTCCCATCACAATCTGAAATACATCCAGGGAATCCGCTCCCAGATCATCTGCAAAGGTTGTCTCCATGGTTACTTCATTCGGATCTACGTTTAATACATCCGCAATGATCTCCTGTAATTTTTCAAACTCCATCTTTCGCTGCCTCCCTGCTGCTCTTATAGTCTGCCAGATGCTCCTGCACTTTCTGCGGAATCTTCTCCTCGCTGAATGAAATGCACTGGAGAATGGAATTTTTAAATTCGTTGGCTTTTGAGCTTCCGTGCGTTTTTACAACGAGTCCTTTTAAGCCAAGCAGCGGTGCTCCGCCGTACTCACTGGCATCAAAAGACTTCAGTGTCTCTTTCAGCGCCGGTTTCACAAGAAGGGCTCCGATTTTACTGCGCAGAGATGTCATCATGCCCTGTTTTACCTTGGAAATCAGGGTCGCGCCGACGCCCTCATACAGCTTTAAGATAACGTTTCCGACAAACGCCTCACAGACAACAACGTCTGCGGCTCCGTTTGGAATTTCTCTTGCTTCGATACTGCCGACAAAGTTGATATACGGGTTTTCTTTCAGAAGCGGATACGTCTCTTTGACGAGCGCGTTTCCTTTTTCTTCTTCCACACCGATATTCACGATTCCCACACGCGGATTTTTAATGCCGACAACGTGTTCCATATAGATGGAACCCATCATGGCAAACTGCACCAGATGGGACGGTCTTGCATCAACATTCGCACCGCAGTCGATCAGAAGGGATACACCGTCTTTCGTCGGGATCAGCGGAGCCAGCGGCGGGCGCTCTACGCCCTTGATGCGTCCTACGATCGTCTGTCCGCCGACCAGGACTGCTCCGGTGCTTCCGGAGGAGACAAACGCGTCTGCCTCTCCGTAGCGCACTTTTTTCATGCCGACAACGATCGAAGAATCTTTTTTGTGGCGGATCGCATTGACCGGCGGCTCTCCCGTCTCAATGATCTCGGTTGCCGGAACGATCTCAACCCGCTCCTTCGGGTACGTATATTTCTGCAATTCTTTTTCGATGACATCCACCTGGCCGACCAGCTGGACTTTGACACGTTCATCTGCGTTTACGGCCTCAACGGCGCCTTTTACCGGCTCCACAGGCGCATAATCGCCACCCATCGCGTCCACTGCAACTCTGACTAAGTCACTCATGTTTTTTCCTCTTTTCTCTTTTCTAAAGCGCGTTTGAAAACTCTTTTTCTTTCAAAAAACCGTTTTCAACCACGCTCTAAAAGCACTTATGCAAGCGCTGTATTAACTATACTAAACTCCTTTGCAAAAATCAAGCACAAATGCCCATCCGCGCTTTCTCCTGTATTCCAAAAAAGCGGGTGGATTTATCTTTCCAAAATCCACCCGCTCTGTTTTGTCTTATTTTTCTTAAGAAACCTTGACTCCGCTCGAATTCATCTCATGACCGTCTATGGTTGTATTCCGTGCCATGACACCGGTATCCGGATCCAGATAATATTCCTCACCATCCTGCGTGAACCAGCCGGTCTGCATCTGACCGTTGTCCGCCAGATAATACCATTCTTCTCCGCTCCAGTACCATCCTGTCACCATGTATGAATTTTCATCAAACACATACCAGTAGCCGTCGATATTCTGCCAGGTATTGGTTGCATAGCTTCCATCATTATTCTGATACTGCCATCCGTTTTCATTCTGAACCCATTTTCCTGCCGGAATTACCGTAACTTCTGTTACCGTACTCGTCGCCATGGAAACGGTATTTCCAACCGTGTTTGTTGCCACAACGTAATAGTAATCTTTGCCCTCCGCTGAAGTATCGACCTGGTATGTCACTTCTGTTGCGCCTTCAATCGGCGTTCCTCCGCCGTTGGAATTTACGTTGTTCTTATACCACTGATATGTTACTGTGCCTTCTCCCGTTATTCCTGCCTCACAAGTCAGCTTTCCAGATGTATTTCCAACGGGAATCTGCAGGCTCTCCACCGGATTTACCGAAAAAACCGGCTTTTCCAGATTGGCATCTACATGAACAGCATCGCTGTCCTCTTTTGAAATATCTACACTGGCCGAAGACGAAACCGTCGTCTCAGTTCCCATCATTTTATCCATCAGACTGTCTGTGGAACATCCTGAGAGGAATACTACACTGCACATGCATGCTGCCAGAAATATGATTCGTCTATTCTTCATATGCTTTGCACTCCTTTTTTATAATTGTTACGAAAATGTTGCAATATTGTTTCAATTCTCACCGAGACCATTATAGCACATCACGACACACCACGTCAAATCTTTTATATGACGCTTCCAGACAACCCGCAGAGACAACAAAAAAGCCCCCGGTGAGGGAGCCTTTTGCTGCATTGCACATCGGAACTGATTCCGATTTATGAATATTAGTCCATTGCAACGACTTCTTTTTTGTTGTAAGAACCACAAGCTTTGCAAACTCTGTGCGGCATCATAAGAGCACCACATTTGCTGCATTTTACAAGGTTCGGAGCAGACATTTTCCAGTTTGCTCTTCTCTTATCGCGTCTTGCTTTGGAAGATTTATTCTTAGGACAAATGGACATAGTTACACCTCCTTAAATTTGCTGAATATATCTTTGATTGCAGCCATTCGGGGGTCTAGCCCTGTGGTATCACAATCACAGGTCTGAATATTCAGATTCGCACCACAACGGCTGCAGATTCCTTTACAGTCATCTTTACACAGCACTCGAATCGGCCATTGGACTATGAGCTCATTACGAACCAGTTCTTCCACATCGAGCTCGTCTCCCTCCACAAACGAAGAGTCCTCTTCTTTTTCCTCGCGTTCTTCCTCTGACAGATTCAGATCAATCTGCAGATCGAACTCGAGCTGGAATGGAGTTGCTACCGGTGTCAGGCATCTTGCACATGGAATCTCCATTGTAAGGTCTGCACTGCCGGTGATCGTGATCACACGATTGCCTTCATGCGTAAGGCCAAGGATAACAGGATGTTTTTCGATTACCCGATAGTCCTGCCCGCCGATCGAAAAAGTTTCGGATGTAAGCGGAATTTCATACTTTTCGGACTTTCCGTCCTGCGCAAATAACTTGGTCAGACTGATTTTCATATTGTTCTCCTAATCACACTTTACCAATTATACCCGGGAAGGTAAGAATTGTCAACTGCTTTTTGAATTATTTTTTATTTTCCTTTTACTAACTCTACAGTCTCCTCGCAGATTGCGATTTCCTCGTTGGTCGGGATCACGCATGCTGTAATCTTGGAGCCTTCTTTGGTGATGATCTTCTCAACGCCGCGGCAGTTATTTGCCTCAGAATCGAATTCCAGACCCATGAACTCAAATGCTTTGCAGATGGTCTCACGAAGCGGAATAGCGTTCTCTCCAAGGCCTGCGGTGAAGGTGATCACATCTACGCCGCCCATAGCTGCGATGTAGGAACCGATGTATTTGATAATGCGGTAAGCGTATGCTTCCAGACAGTTGATGGCATCCTGATTACCTGCCTCTGCTGCTGCAGATACATCACGGTAATCGCTGGAGATGCCGGTCATGCCGAGCATACCGGATTTCTTGTTCAGAATGTTCAGAACCTCGGATACGGTCAGGTTCTCTTTGTTGCACAGATACTCAACAAAAGCCGGATCGATATCTCCGGAACGGGTTCCCATGATCACACCTTCGAGCGGGGTAAGGCCCATGGAGGTATCTACACATTTGCCGTTCTTTACAGCGGAAAGGGAAGCACCATTTCCCATATGGCATACGATGATCTTCAGATCGTTGTAGTCTTTGCCAAGGAACTCTGCGGTTCTCTTGGATACGAATTTATGAGAAGTTCCGTGGAAGCCGTATTTACGGATTGCGTATTTCTCATAGTACTCTTTCGGAATACCGTACATATATGCTTTCGGAGGCATGGTCTGATGGAATGCGGTATCAAATACTGCTACGTTTGGAACGCCCGGCATCAGTTTCATGCAGGCATTGATTCCCATCAGGTTTGCCGGATTGTGCAGAGGACCAAGGTCAGCGCACTCCTCGATAACTTTGATTACTTCGTCATCGATGATAACAGAGTTTGTGATCTTCATTCCGCCGTGCAGAACGCGGTGTCCGATGGCATCTACTTCTTCCAGGCTCTTAATGACGCCGCTCTTCTCGTTTACCAGAGCGTCCAGAACCATCTGGATTGCCTCTACGTGTGTCGGCATTGCTGCTTCTGTTACCTCTTTTTCGCCGTTCTTTGGCTCATAAACGAGGCGTCCGTCGATACCGATTCTCTCACAGAGTCCTTTTGCCAGGACGTCACGGTTATCGTAATTGATCAGCTGGAATTTCAGAGAGGAACTTCCGCAGTTTACTACTAATACGTTCATTTCTAAATTCTCCTATTTTAAAAGTCTTATTAAAACTTCTGGCCGGCCTGTTCTCCGCAGCCGGCCAGAAAACCGCTTGTAATTGGTTTTATTTCGTGCTTACTGTGCCTGGCACTGTACAGCAGTGATTGCTACAACACCAACGATATCCTCTGCGGAGCATCCACGGGACAGATCGTTGACTGGAGCTGCGATACCCTGCGTCATTGGGCCGTATGCTTCTGCTTTTGCCAGTCTCTGTACCAGTTTGTATCCGATGTTTCCGGCATCCAGATCCGGGAAGATCAGAACGTTTGCTTTTCCTGCTACTTTGCTGTCCGGAGCTTTGGATGCACCTACGCTCGGAACGATTGCTGCATCAAGCTGCAGCTCGCCGTCGAGAGCGAGATCCGGGTTTGCTTCTTTTGCAATTCTGGTAGCCTCAACAACTTTGTCTACATCAGCATGTTTTGCACTTCCTTTGGAGGAGTGGGAAAGCATAGCAACTCTTGGCTCGTTTCCGGTCAGCATGCGGTAGGACTCTGCGGAAGACTCTGCGATTGCAGCCAGCTCTTCCGGATTCGGGTTCTGGTTCAGACCGCAGTCACCGAATACGAATACACCGTCATCGCCGTACTCGCAGTCCGGAACTACCATCAGGAAGAATGCGGATACGAGTTTTGTGCCCGGTTTGGTCTTTAAGATCTGCAGGCATGGACGAAGGGTATTTGCGGTAGAATGGCAGGCACCGGAAACAAGTCCGTCTGCATCTCCCATTTTAACCATCATAACGCCATAATATGTATAGTCATTCAGGATGGTCTCTCTTGCTTTCTCCGGAGTCATGCCTTTCTTTGCACGAAGCTCTACCAGCTTATCTACATAAGCCTGTGTTTTCTCGTTTTTCTCTGGATCTACAATAGTAGCTTTGGAGACATCCAGTCCCTCGCTGCCTTTCTTTACTGCCTCTTCGCTTCCGATGATGATCAGATTTGCAAGGTCCTCTTTCAGGATCTGTGCAGCAGCCTCATATGTTCTTCTGTCTTCTGACTCTGGCAGTACAATTGTTTTTTTGTCTGCTTTTGCTCTTGCTTTAATTGTGTCAATAAATCCCATGATCTTTTGACTCCTTTCGATAAATTTACTCGATATTCTCATTGTAGTACGCTTTTTGCCCTTTCGCAAGTATAAAATTCAAAACAACTGGACAAAAAATCCAAAACGGAGGAATTCTTGCATTCCTTTTCTGTTTTTGTTACGATAGGGCTATGTGATCCGCGGTTCCTCTCTGTTTGGAATCGTGCTATTTTTTTCGAAAGAAGGTACGTTTTATGACCATTACCGCAGTCATTGCAGAATATAATCCTTTTCATAACGGCCATGCTTATCAGCTGGCAAAAGCCAGGGAACTGACCGGGGCGGACTATCTTGTCGTGATTATGAGCGGCGATTTCGTCCAGCGCGGCGCACCTGCGATTCTTGACCAACATGACCGTGCGGAGCTGGCGCTTCTTGGCGGCGCGGACCTTATCTTACAGCTTCCGTGTCACTTTGCACTCGGCAGTGCACAGCATTTCGCACGCGGGGCGGTATCGCTTCTTACTGCGCTTGGCTGCGTCGATTTTCTCTGCTTTGGCAGTGAATATGGAGACACGGCGCCGTTTCTGGAACTCGCTGATGTTCTGCTCCACGAGCCGGAGGAATACCGCGAGCTGCTCTCCGGTCTGCTTCGGAACGGACTTTCCTTCCCGACGGCGCGCGCACAGGCACTTTCCGCTTATTTTTCTGACAGCGCTTCCTTCTCTTCGCTTTCAAAAGAAGAACTTGATACCTTTTTAAAAGAACCAAACAATATTTTAGGCATTGAATATGTCCAGGCACTTCTGCTGTCACAAAGCCGCATTCGGCCGGTAACGATCCGCCGGGAGGGCAGCGGCTACCACGAAGGAGCGCTTTTCACACAGGCACTCCCTTCTGCTACAGCAATGCGGAATCTTCTTTTTTCCAATCCGCATAAGGATCCGGAACTGTCCGCGCTCGCCTCCTGCATGCCGGAAGCAGTCTATCCCGCTTTCCAGGACGCCGTCACCGCACACGGCCTGCTTTCCAGCGATGATTTCAGCCTGCTCCTCGCCGCGCGGCTCCTCACAGAAACGAAGGAATCCCTTTCCTCTTATCTTGATCTTTCGCCGGATCTTGCCAACCGCATCCTCCGCCAGCGCCACGCATGCTCCTCATTCTCGGAGTTCGCCCTGCAGCTCAAAACAAAAGAGATGACCTACACCCGCATCAGCCGTGCCCTGATGCATCTGCTTCTGAACCAGAAAACATTGTACCCGGCCGGCTATAACCGTGTTCTCGGTTTCCGAAAAAGTGCCGGTGCATTGTTAAAAGAGATTAGAAGACGTTCTTCTCTGCCGCTCATTGCCAAGGCAGCCGACGCCCCGCGGCTTCTTACCGGCGATGCACTTGCCGCCTTTGAGAGCGATATACAGGCCTCTCTTTTTTACGAGACTGTCCGTTCTCACAAAACAGGGACACAGTTCGTCCATGAATACACAAAAAAGCTGGTTCTGTTATAGAACCAGCTTTTTTCCAGCAGCAGCATCATCTGCTGCTGTGGAACTGTATAGTCCTCCACAAACAGGAAAACATTTTTTGTATCTGCACTTTCTCTTGTAAAGTCAAACTGCATGAAACGCATCTCACCATTCAGTATAAAATTGATCATAACATGATGCATGATGTGTTCTGCTGTTCCCTGTGTGATTGCTTCCATCGTCATCTGCTGTTTTATCCGATTAAGATCATCTATATTGCCAGATGCATAACGCATGAGTATCTTCAAAATCAATGTACAGGATTTCTATATAATGATTTTTAAGAGCTTTTTCATATATTGCAGCCTGAACCGCTTTCTCCAACAACTGAATTCCTCCTTGTTTTCTCATGTACTATTAATGCTTCATAGCACTCCCGCTATAAATTACTTTCATCAGTAATTCCACATCAACAGGCTTAGCAACATGTTCATTCATCCCTGCTTCTTTTTCCCTTATTCTGTCCTCCGTGAACGCATTTGCTGTCATTGCAATGATCGGTATTTTCTTTGCATCCTCTCTGTCCAGAGACCTAATCATCTTTGTAGCTTCATAACCATTCATGACCGGCATCATAATGTCCATAAGAATGACATCAAATTCACCAGGTTCACTATTTCTGAACAGTTCAACAGCTTCCTGACCATCCCATGTTTTTGTCACGTCGGCACCTTTTTTCTTTCAGGAAATCCTCTCTTAGCTGCCCGCCGTTTTCTGTTTCCATTTTAATATTTGTACTCATTTGTCTGGCACTTTCAATGGCACGGAGGAGACTTTTGGATTCCGAAGATTCATTATAATGGGTGTAGTGGAACACTGCACTTTCACATAGTTTACAATCTCCACCATTCTTTTCTCTGCTTCTGCTTTTTCTGCGTGGAAGAAATAAAACAGAGAGACTACAGCTACACAGATTCCTATCAGACCGCCGAGCAGCTGGATCCGTTTTTCTCCACCTCCAGATACTTCTGGGGATCATCCAGGTATTTTTCAATGATTTTCAGGGATGTGCCATCCAGACGCATCTCTTCCTGTGTCTGGCCCATCTGCTCACAGATTCCCCTGTCATCCTCTTTTGCAAAAGCAACGCCTATTCCGGTGATCATCAGAGGCTCTTCCAGGATACGGCAGCTTGCATCATAATCCTTCCTATACTGAACGATAGATTCCTCGTGTGCAGCAACCGCATCTACATATCCTTTTCCCAGAAACGTATAGATCAGCTCCCGGTGTCCCAGGATGATCAGATTTCCCAGCTTTGGGATCCTCTCATCCGTCCGGTTCAGAAAGATGCTTTTCGGTTTGGTTGTGGACTGGACAGCGGTAATCGTCAAGACGTCCTTCCATAGAAAAAACAGCCCATGATACAATCAATCTCGCCGCTCTCCACCAGTTCTTTTTTCTCCTCCCAGTTGATCTGGACAACCTTCACCTGTTATCCCATTCTTTTGAATGCTTCCGTAGCCAGTTCTACATCAATTCCTGTCGGTACACCATCCTCATTCAGATAATTGTATGGTGGATAGCTGTCGCAGCCGAGAGTAATAACAGGCTTTTCGGTTTCTTCTTTCGTGTTATCTGTGTTTTTGCACCCTGCCACGGTGACTGCTAAAATTCCAATTACTATAGTTCTTCTTAATTTCAATGAATGATTATGTTTTTGCGTTTACTACCCCTTTTTGTCAGCAGTTTTGTGATCGCTCTTTTTAATTGCGGAATATCAATCGGCTTTCCAATATGTTCATTCATCCCGGCCTCCAGACATGCTTTCCGATCTTCCTCAAAAGCATTTGCCGTCATGGCAATGATTGGAATCTTTTTGGCATCTTCACGTTCCAGCATACGAATTGCTTTTGTTGCTTCCAGCCCATCCATGACCGGCATCATCACATCCATGATGATGACATCATACTCATCCAACCTGGAATTCTGAAATATTTCAAATGCCTCTTTTCCGTTTTTCGCTTCTGTAATGTTCAGATGCTCCTCCTCCAGGATTGCATGGGCTATCTCCATATTAATGACATTATCTTCAACAAGAAGCACCCGTTTTCCTGACAGATCCATATCCTGTGAGTAGCTGTCCTTCTGTGAATCATTATTTTCAGCCAAATAATCTATTTCAAATGGAACCGTAACCGTAAACGTGCTTCCTACATTTTCTTCGCTTTCCAGTTCTATCGTTCCACCCATCCGTTCAACAATATCTTTGACAATCGAAAGTCCCAGACCGGAGCCACTGAATGTTGTAGTTGACTGTTTGCCTTCCTGCGCAAAAGCATCAAACGCATGTTTTTGAAATTCTTCACTCATACCAAGACCGGTATCTGAACATACAAACTGAAAAACAGCTATATTCCCATCATCCGATAATTCTTCGCAATGAACATTCACTGTTCCATGAAAATGATTGTATTTAATCGCGTTGGAAGAAAGATTCATTAAAACCCTGCTCAGATGTACCGGACTTCCAATCAAATATCTGTGGCGGATTGTGCTTGCTTCCACGCCGCCTTCAAATCTTACACCATTCTCATAAGCACTCATTGCAACAACCGTCAGATTATTCCTTAACAGTTCTGCCAGATCAAAGGATTTATGTTCCAACACAAGGGAACCGGATTCCAGTTTGCCGATATCCAGGACATTGTTGATCAGATTTTGCAGATAATCGGCGGACTGAAGTACCTTCTTCCTGCATTCCCTTAACTTGACCACATCATTGTTATATTTTTCAGCGATATGGATCATCCCCACGATTCCGTTTAGCGGTGTACGGATATCGTGGCTCATACGCCGGAGAAAGGCTGTTTTTGAAAGATTCGCGCGATGAGCATCTTCCATGCTTTCCTTAAGCTGTTTCTGATACATGAGTTCCCGTGATTTTTCTTCCGTAATATCTCGTACGACATAAAGCACATCCACAGCGTTTCCATGTGCATCTCTGCTCTTTACAATAAATCTGGCCAGCCGCCATTCTCCGTTTACTCCCATAAATTCAATCGAAACAGAATTCGTATTACGAAGTCTCTCTGTCAATGTATCAAAGTCAAGAAACTCCCGGTATTTTTCTCTCTCTTCCTGGGCGGCAAATGCTGTTGGAAGTCTTTCCATAACATCATCAATTTTCCCCTTTTGTCCAAGGATTTTTTGCACAAGGTCATGGCCTTTCAAAAGCTCATATGTCCGCTCTTTAACATTGGCTTGTACGATTGTTACATACAACGTAGCAATTGCGGCAATAATCTCTGACCTCTTTGTCGCCTCATCAAGAGCCTTTTTCAACAGTACCGTACTTTTCAGATTTTCCCTCACACATCCAAGATGTCCGCCAACATCAGACAGCAGTGTAATGGAAATCTCATTCTGCCTCAAATCAGGATTATCTACCCCGATGAATCCATTCATCTGATGATTGGCATAAATCGGCACCGCAATCAAGGAACATATTTCCTGTGTTTTTAACAATTCATATTCTTCCGGTTCAGAATTTTTTGTCGCTTCCAGATCATGAATCACGATTACTTCCTTGTTTTCAAATCGTTTCACCCAGTTCGGCATCGAACTGACCGGGATTGCCTGAAGGTTATCTATCTCTGGTGCCACTCCATCGGCACACCATTCAAATGTATTGCTCAGACTGTCCTTCTGATCGGTTTCCCAGTCAAAAACATATACCCGGTCTGCCCCTGTATAGTTTCCAATCGCCTGCAACAAAGAGTGAATGATTTCTGACAGCTCCTGCTCATTTTCCACCTGATCCATAAGCGATATCTGATGCAGGATCGTGTCCATACTATGTAATTTTATTTGATAGAGTTCCTGAATCTCTTTTGTTTTCATTTTCTATCCCCCCCTGCAGTAAAACTATTATGGTTACGTCTGTGAAATAACACCGTAAGAAAGGATCCTGCTACGGCAGGATTCTCCGCTTAAACTTATGCAAAAAAACTGGTTTTATTATACTCTAACACTTTACTGCACACAAGAAAAACATTACCTTTTAGCGTTAAAAGGCAAAAAAAGAACAGCAACTGTGCCAAAAGTTCCAGTGATGTGTATCAAAAACGGAAATGGACTTTCGGCAGATATATTTTCTTCTGTTTCTCTGTCTTCAGGATCAGATGGAGGAACTGACAAAACAGACACAGACCCGCAATGATAAGATGCAGCTGATGATGGAACAGATCGTGCTGTCCAATAAGAGCAGCCAAAAAGAAAAAACAGATCGGCAAAAAGAATGAAAACAGCTTCCAGATGCCATATCCAGATGTTACCGCTTTGTGCCTGAAAAGTCGAAGTTGAGGAACATCATATTTTGGAGATCTGAAGATCGCAGGGTGCTGGGTACATTACAGGCGCAAGTTCCATGAGGCACTGGAGGTCATACCGAAAGATCTGAGGAAACAGTCTGTTTTGTACCTCATCATGAACCAGATCCGTGCGATTTACCGGGAGGAAGGAAAGCTTTCCGGTCTTTCATCAGACGAACGGACTGCCCATCGACTTTTACATAATAAATTCCGCTGATCCATTTAGATTCCTGCAGCGCTCCGTTCTTATCCATGTAATACCATTTTCCACCGATCTTCTGCCAGCCAGTCTGCATTTTGCCGTTTTTGTTCAAATAATACTTTGTGTTTTCTATGGCGGCCTTCACATCCACATCCGCAGAGGTATTGCTAGAACAACGGCTGCTACCGCTGAAGTTCCCCGTAATAATTCATTTTTTCTTACACTTTTTATGGGTTGCAAGTAAAATTATCAGTATGTAATATATCATACTATACATTCCTTAAAATTACTATTTTTATTTGCGCAGATGGTAAAAAAGCCGGCAGCGATCCTTTCCATTCAGGATCACTGCCGGCTTTTCAGCTGTCTTTTTAGTTTTTAAACGAATGAATCGGTGCCGGGATTCTTCCGGTGCGGTTGACGAATGCCTCGCAGGAGAAGTTGTTGACCGGCATGATCGGTGCATAGCCGAGGAGGCCGCCGAATTCTACGGTCTCGCCCACGCCTTTTCCGATGACCGGGATCAGGCGGACTGCCGTTGTTTTCTGGTTGACCATACCGATGGCAAGCTCATCTGCGATGATTCCGGAGATGGTCGATGCTTTCGTGTCTCCCGGGATGGCGATCATATCAAGACCTACGGAGCAGACACAGGTCATTGCCTCGAGTTTTTCAATGGTCAGTGCGCCGTCGTTGACTGCGTTGATCATACCCTGATCCTCAGAAACCGGGATGAATGCGCCGGAGAGACCGCCGACATAGGAAGATGCCATAACACCGCCCTTTTTCACCTGATCGTTCAGAAGCGCCAGCGCCGCTGTCGTTCCCGGTGCACCTGCGTGCTCGAGGCCGATCTCCTCAAGGATATCCGCAACGGAATCTCCGATCGCCGGAGTCGGTGCCAGGGAAAGGTCAATGATACCAAACGGAATGTTCAGCCGCTTGGAAGCCTCCTGTGCAACGAGCTGGCCGACACGCGTTACCTTAAATGCGGTCTTCTTGATCGTCTCGCAGAGTACCTCAAAGTTCTCGCCACGTACTTTTTCCAGAGCATGTTTGACAACACCAGGACCGGAAACGCCGACATTGATGATGGCATCCGCCTCGGTTACGCCGTGGAAAGCGCCTGCCATGAACGGGTTGTCGTCCGGTGCATTGCAGAAAACAACGAGTTTTGCGCATCCAAGGCAGTTGTTCTCTTTGCTTGCCTCCGCCGTCTTCTTAATGATCTCACCCATCAGTTTGACAGCATCCATGTTGATACCGGTTTTGGTGGAGCCAAGGTTGATGGAACTGCAGACAAAATCCGTAACAGCCAGTGCCTGCGGGATAGAACGGATCAGAAGCTCATCTGCTGTCGTCATACCTTTGCTTACCAGAGCGGAATAGCCGCCGAGGAAATTGACGCCGACTTCTTTTGCCGCACGGTCCAGAGTCTGTGCAATCGTCACGAAATCCTCCGGCGTTCTGCAGGCTGCTGCGCCGACTAAGGCAATCGGGGTAACGGAAATTCTCTTGTTTACAATCGGAATACCGAACTCGCCCTCGATCTCCTCACCTACGGAAACCAGATTTCTGGCAGTCGTCGTGATTTTGTCGTAGATTTTGCGGTTCAGCTTGTCAAGATTGGAGTCGATACAGTCCATAAGACTGATTCCAAGGGTAATGGTACGAACGTCCAGATTCTCTTTTTCGATCATCTCGTTCGTTTCCTTTACTTCAAACAGATTTATCATGTCGTTTTTCTCCTTCGCTTTAGATACGGTGCATCATATTGAAAATATCTTCATGCTGGCAGCGGATGACAACGCCGATGGAACTTCCAAGCTTCTCCAGATCTTTTGCAAGCTCTGCGTTGGATTTCTCGCTCTTGGAGACGTCCGTTACCATCATCATGTTGAAATATCCCTGCACAATCGTCTGAGAAATGTCTTCGATGTTTACCTGGTTCTCTGCCAGATAATTACATACCTTTGCGATAATGCCCACGGTGTCCTTGCCTACGACAGTGATAATTGTCTTCTTCATGTTTCCATTCTCCTTTTTCTGGTTTTATGTCAAAGCCCCGGAAAAACCGGTAATGGCGGCCTTGCGAAAAACATGGTATGTAGCTCTAAAAATGTATATTTAAACCTCAATTAACGGTGATACTTCGCTTCTTTTAGCGACAGCGAGATGAAAATCACCCGAGTGATACGGATTATCACCCGTTGTGACCTCGCAGGCCACGGTTTCAAAGGCCAGTGCCTCATAATTATTTTCCTTGCTCAGATGGCCGAGCAGCACTTCCTGCAGATTGTCGTGCAGAATCTCGCAGAGGAGATGGCCTGCCGCCAGGTTTGATAAATGGCCTTTCGCCCCGGCGATCCGCTGTTTTAACGGATACGGGTACGGTCCGACCGCAAGCATGTTCTCGTCGTGATTTGCCTCTAACAAAACGGCATCCAGCCCGGTCAGATTCTGAACCGTGTAATCGCTGTAAACGCCAAGATCCGTCGCAATCGCAATCGATTTCCCGCCGGATTCCATGCGGTAGCCGACCGGCTCTGCCGCATCGTGGGAGATCGTAAACGGATGTACGGCGATATCACCCAGCGTAAACGTGTCATCCGCGTGAATCGTGTGGAAAATCCCCTCCGGGAACTTTCCAAGGCTCTTCGTCTGCTGCATCGCCTGAATTGTTCCATCCGTTGCGTAAATCGGAATACCATACCGGCGCGCCAGCACGCCAAGGCCCTGGATATGATCGGAATGCTCATGTGTCACGAGAATGCCGTCCAGCTCCTTCGCGCTGCGATCGAGAACAGCCAGCCCCGCCTCCACGCGCTTTCCGCTGATGCCCGCATCGATCAGAAGGCTTGTGGTCTCGCTTCCCGCGAAAATGCAGTTTCCGCTCGAACCACTTGCAATACTACAAAGTTTCATATTTTTTCATCCTATGGTCTAACTGTTTTTTTGTTTCCTCAAAATCGCCGCTGTTGTCGATTTCAAAATCGCAGTGGCTGCTGAATTCATCCTCGGAAAGCTGATTTGCCATGATTTCGCGAACTTTCTTCTCGGAATAGCCGCGTCCTTCGATCAATCGCTCCTTCCGGACTTCTTCATCCGCATAAATATACCACAGTTCATCACAAATTTCATCATATTTTTCTTCGATTAAGAGTGCGGCCTCCACAAAGACGTATTCCGTCCCTGCTTTTTCCGCGGCTGCAATGGCTTTTTTGATATACCGTTTTACCGCCGGATGAACGATCGCATTCAGGGCTTTTAACTTTTCTTCGTCCTGAAAAACGATCTCAGCAATCCGTTTCCGGTCAAGTTCGCCGGTCTCTGTGGTGATCTGTCTGCCGAACAGCTTCACAATCTCTCCATAGCATTCGCCGCCCGGCAGCATCACAAGGTAACCTGCCTCGTCCGCCTGGATCACCGTTGCATCATAATTCTGTCCAAGGTACGTGAGCACTTCGCTTTTTCCGGCGCCCACGCCGCCTGTAATTCCAAAAACTTTCATTCTTTTGTATCCTTTCGCTCCTGGTATGAGTGCACTATTTCGCCTCGTACCAGTTGTTTCCTGTGTGCATATCGATCTCGAGTTTGACAGCCAGATGTGCTGCCCCGGTCATCTCCTCTTCCAGGATCTGTTCTGCCTTTTCGAGCTCGTCTTCCGGCACTTCCAGCAGCAGCTCATCGTGTACCTGAAGAAGAAGTCTGGTCTTTAACTGCTCCTCTTTCAGCCGTTTCGCCACGCGGATCATCGCTATTTTAATAATATCCGCCGCCGTTCCCTGGATCGGCGCATTCATCGCAACGCGCTCGCCGAATGACCGCTGCATAAAGTTGCTCGATTTCAGCTCCGGCATCGGCCGTCTGCGTCCGAACATCGTCACGGAATAGCCTTTCTCTTTGGCATCCTCTACGCAGCGGTTCAAAAACTCATGGATACCCGGATACGTCTCGAAATACTGCTGGATATAGGCCTCTGCCTCTTTCCGGCTGATGCCGAGATCCTGGCCCAGACCGAACGAACTGATGCCGTATACGATACCGAAGTTGACCGCCTTCGCATTTCTTCTCTGCAGCGGTGTTACCTCTTCAAGCGGCACATGGAACACTTTCGATGCCGTCATGCGGTGGATATCCTCCGCCTCGCGGTACGCCTCGATCAGGTTTTCATCGCCCGACATATGGGCCAGCACGCGAAGCTCAATCTGGGAATAGTCGGCATCCAGAAAGACACAGCCAGGCTTTGGCACGAAGGCTTTCCGGATCAGACGGCCAAGCTCCATCCGCACCGGAATGTTCTGCAGATTCGGATCAGTACTGCTGATGCGGCCGGTCGCGGTAATTGTCTGGTTAAATGTCGAATGGATTCTTCCATCTTTCCCGATCACGGCCTGCAGACCGTCGGCGTACGTCGATTTCAGTTTGGCAAGCTGGCGGTACTCCAGAATATCGGCAACGAGTTTGTGATCCGGTGCGAGCTTTTCGAGCACATCGGCGGCGGTGGAATAACCCGTCTTGGTCTTTTTGCCGCCCGGAAGCTGCAGCTTTTCAAACAGAATCACGCCGAGCTGCTTCGGGGAATTGATGTTGAACTCCTCGCCGGTCTCCTCGTAGATCTGTGCCTCCAGCTCTCTGATCCGCTCCGCCAGCTCAGCTCCGTAAACGGAAAGTGCTTCTTTTTCTGCGGCGATTCCATCCGCTTCCATCTGACGGAGCGTAAACACCAGCGGAATCTCCACATTCCGGTACAGATCCCACATGCCCTGCTCCTTCAGCAGCTTTTCCATGTTTTCCTGTGCGGCAAATACAGCATACGCCTGATAACCTGCATACGACTCCTGCTGTTCCGGCGTCATCTTTCCTGCGGCCGGAATCTTGCTTCCGCCGAAGATCTCTTCCATTGCCGGCACATAGCGGTGTACGTACTCTTTTACGATATCATCGTACGAATACTGTGATTTCAATGGATTTAATAAATACGCGGCAATTCCGGCATCAAACAGATGGGCTTCATCGGCGTCCGGCATATCCTTCAGAAATTCTTTTCCGTCCATGACGCAGAAAACCGGAATCTGCTTCTGCAGCTCAGTCAATTTTTCTTTTAAATAATCTCCGGTCAGGAAACCTTCTGCTGGGAAGTAAACAACATCCGGCTCTCCGCTTCCATACGCAACTGCCATACCGACAAGTGAACGGCTCCGATCTGCCATCGGTCCGTCCTTCGGGGTTTCTTCTGTCAGAAGAGCGGCTCCTGCCTTCTCCTCCTCCGCGATGGTTTCAAAGAGTTCTTCCGCCTCGGAAAAATCCGTTACGGTGCGTAGAAAGACGGCATCCTCTGGTTCTGCATTCGTCTCCTCGAAGCGGCCCAGCAGGTTCTTAAACTCCAGACGTTTGAACATCTCATACGCTTTTGGTGTATAAAAATTCGAGAGTGCCGCTTTTTCACGGTCGAGCTCCACCGGCGCATCAGTATCAATCGTTGCAAGTTTTTTGCTTAATTCCGCCAGATCATAATGATCACGCATCGCTTCTTTTGCCTTGTTCGGTTTGATCTCCTCGAAATGTGCATGCGCATTTTCCAGTGTCTCGTACTGCAGCAGGATTTTCGTCGCGGTTTTCTCGCCGACACCCGGCAGACCCGGGATATTGTCTGCGGTATCGCCCATCAGCGCTTTCAGATCGATGATCTGTTTCGGGAGAAGACTGTATTTTTCCAGCACCTCTGCCGTGTGGTAATTTTCAATCGTCGTCACACGCTTTACGGTCTTTGGAATCCGGATCAGAATGTGGTCCGTTGCAAGCTGCAGCAGGTCGCGGTCTCCGGATACGATCGTAACTTCCATCCCTTCCGCCTCGCATTTGCGGCCGAGCGTTCCTAAGATATCATCCGCCTCATAGCCCTCTTTTGTGACAATCTCAATGTCCATTGCTGCGAGCACTTCCTGGATCACCGGGACCTGTTCGCGCAATTCCTGCGGCATCGGCTTTCTCGTTCCCTTGTACTGGTCATACATTTTGTGGCGGAATGTCGGTGCATGGAGGTCAAACGCCACGGCAAGATACTGCGGCTGCTCCTCATCGAGAATTTTAAACAGAATATTCAGGAATCCATATACGGCGTTCGTGTGCAGTCCTTCTGCATTGGACAGATCCGGTACGCCGTAAAAAGCCCGGTTCAGAATACTGTGTCCGTCCAGTAATACGATTTTATCACTCATAATAATCCTTTCAGCCAGGGTAATTCTATCACTTCAAAATAGTGCAGAGCCAGGAGCACCAGAAACAGAACGAGAATCAGCATCAGCACCCGGAAAAACGTATCTTTGTACCGGCGGTGTCTCGCTTCTTCCTCTTTTTTCTCCAGATCGCGTTCCAGAAGTCCTGTCAGATTGTAGGAATCGGGCGCGTCATCCTCGAAATATGCCATCGCACGGTTCACAATAAAATATGTCTCCAGTTCCTCGTGGCATGTATGGCATTTCCGGATATGGGAAATAAACGGTTCCATCTCTTTCTCCGGCATATTTCCCTGCACGTATGGCTGTATTAATTTTTCTGCTTCTTTACAGTCCATAAAATCCTGCTCTCCTTTTGTATCCGGCCAGTGTTTTCCTCTGGCCGTTTTTTCTGCTATCTACCATCATACACTATTTTCTCATAATTTAAAAGAGACAACCCGCCGAAAATGGGTTGTCTCTTGTTCTCTTATAAAATAACTGTTTTCTAGTGGATTTCCATTATGCACGGACAATGTTCGGGGTCTCTTTTCCTGCCTCGAAATCCAGTGCATTCTGCAGTGTGGTCTCTGCAATCGCACGCAGTGCTTCCTCGGTGAAGAATCCCTGATGTGAAGTGATCATAACGTTCGGGAAGGACAGGAGACGTGCTGTGGTGGAGTGCTCCAGAATCTCATCGGAACGGTCCTCGAATACGTTCGGGGTTTCCTCCTCGTATACGTCAAGGCCAACGCCGAAGAATTTTCTTGCACGGATTCCCTCGATCAGGTCGTCTGTCTTTACCAGACCTCCGCGGGACGTATTGACCAGGATCACGCCGTCTTTCATCTTTTTGATGCTCTCGCGGTTGATCATGTGGTATGTGCTGTCCATCAGCGGGCAGTGCAGGGAGATCAGATCACTCTGTGCCAGCAGTTCATCAAGAGTTACGTACGTAACAAAATCTTTTAAGGATTCATTCTGGTATACATCGTAAGCAATGACTTTCATGCCGAAACCGCGGCAGATTCTTGCCATAGCCGCACCGATTTTTCCGGTTCCGACGATTCCGGCGGTCTTCTGATAGAAGTTAAATCCCATCAGTCCGCCCAGGCTGAAGTCGTTTTCTCTTACTTTCGTATATGCTTTGTGCATGTGGCGGTTGACCGTCATGGCCAGTGTCATCGCATGCTCAGCTACAGCCTCCGGGGAATAACCCGGTACACGGCGTACATCAATGCCGTATTTTGCAGCTGTCTTTAAATCTACGTTGTTGAAGCCTGCGCAGCGCATCAGGATCAGCTTGACGCCTGCCTCATGCAGTGCTTCTACGGTTTTTGTTCCGACATCGGAGTTTACGAAGGCGCACACGGCATCGTAGCCCTTTGCCAGGGAAGCGGTTCTTGCAGCAAGTCCGGTTTTTAAATATTCCACTTCAATTTCCGGAAACTGCTCTTTGGTTCGGTCGAAAGATTCTCTGTCGTAGCTCTGGGTATCGTAAAATAAAATTTTCATAATGTTTTTCCTCCTCGCTTTGCGGTCATCTTATTGTTCCCGCTTACAGGTATTACTATACTTTATTGTTAAAACTTTGTCAATGTATTATTTGTTAAAATTTTATCAATTAGTAAATTTATTTTCAACATCTTTCACAACAGTACAAATTTACTGGATCACCTCGTCCAGGAACCGGGACGGCTCGACTTTCTTTTCAAACCGTTCCTCCACATAACAGAGCGTCAGCTCTTTCCGGGCGCGCGTCATTCCGACGTAGAACATCCGCCGCTCCTCCTCGATCGCCTCCGCAAGGACTGCTTTCTGATACGGCATTACGCCCTCGTTGACGTCAAGAAGATAGACCTTGTCGTACTCGAGTCCCTTGACGCTGTGCAGGGTGGAAACCATAACTCCTTCCGCACTCTCTGCGCGCTGCTTCTGTTTTTCCTTCATCTTCTGCTGGTATTCCTCAATATGTGCAAACCAGCCCTCGATGCTTTTCTGGCTCTTTGCCGCCTCCTGCAGCTCGTCCAAAACGGAAATCAGATCATCCTCTTTCAGATGGCGGTATGCAGCATATTCCTTCACATACTGTTCATAGCCGATCGCATAGCGGATGTAATTGACCGCGCCGAACGGCGATAAATGCGTCAGTGTCGTGATATCCTGCTCCAGTTTGCGGATCCGCTGGCACATCCAGTCTTTTTCTTCGTAATATTCCAGAAGTGCATCGAACGAAACAGTCGCCTCCTCAAAGGCATCCCGCGACAAATAACGGTTCGGGCGGTTGGCAATCTTTAAAAACTCGCCGCGCTTCCGGCTTCCCATCGCAAGATTCAGATACGTCAGCAGATCTTTCGCAATCCAGTGGTCATAGAGATCCGGCAGGGCATCCCGCATCTGGAACGGGATCTGTGCTTCCATCAGTTCCTCTACTGCTGTCCGGCAGCCAAGATTCGTGCGGAACAAAAGCGCCATCTCTTCATATGGACAGCCGTTTTTCTCCGCCTCCCGCAGCTCCTCGGCAACGGCACGCATCTCCTCGCGCGGGTTCTTATATCCCCGGATTGCAACCGGAGCGCCTTTCTCGTTGTCGGTGGAAATCGCCTTTTCATACCGCTTTTTGTTGTGGTGGATCAGGCATTGGGACCGCTTCACAATAAATTCCGTACTACGGTAATTTTTATCGAGCACTACCTGCGCCGCGCCCGGGTAATCTTTCGGAAAATTCAGCATGATCTCCGGCTTGGCCCCGCGGAACTGATAAATCGACTGATCGTCATCCCCGACAATAAAGAGGTTATTTTCCGGCAGCGCCAGCATCCGCACAATCTCATACTGCACGGGGCTGATGTCCTGAAACTCGTCAATCAGGATATACTGAAATTTCTGCTGCCAGGCGCGAAGGACCTCCGGCCGCTCCAGAAAGAGACGTTTGCACTGCACCATCAGATCGTCGAAATCGAGTTTTTTGTTCTCCTTCCGCCATTTCTCATACGCCTCATAGATTTCGCGGAACTTTTCCTGCGGCATACAGGCGGAATAGTAATGTTCCAGCGGGATCTGATTGTTCTTCACAGTGCTGATTTCGCGCGCCAGATTTTCCTCGAGATCCTCTTCCTCCAGGTCTCTGGCATAGTGGTTGACCAGCTCGCGCATCAGCCGCTTTTTCTCTTCCTCGCTTAAAATATTGTTGCCGGACATGCGGTACGTATGGCGCAGAATCGCGTAGAATACCCCGTGGAACGTTCCAAAGGTGACCTGGGTACTCGTCTTTCCCATCGCCTTCAAATACCGCTCCTTCATCTCTTTTGCCGCCGCACGCGTAAATGTTACGACAAGAATACGAGAGGCGGAAATGCCGCTCGTTACAAGCTGGCAGGTCCGCCCCGTAATCACTGCGGTTTTCCCCGACCCCGGTCCGGCAAGGACCATCATGGGGCCGGTGGTATGCATCACCGCTTTTTTCTGTGAATTATTATATATCATTTGGATAATTTCTCAATCGCTTTGTCGATGCGGGCAAGAGACTCCTCTTTTCCCAGAACCTCAAGGATTTCCGTTGCGCCGGCCGGTGTCATCTGTTTTCCGGAAAGAGCGGTACGGATCGGCCACATAATATAACCGGTCTTGTATCCTTTTTCTTTTCCGAATGCGCTGAGCATCTCAAAGAGAGCATCATTGCTGAAATCTTCCTGCGCTGCCAGCAGCGGTTTTACTTCCTGAAGAAGTGCAAGGGAGGTCTCCTCGTTTGTCTTCATCTTTTTGTGAGTGTACATCGAAGCGTCGTACTCCGGAACTTCCTCGAAGAAGTCGATGAGGTCTGCAATATCCGGGAATACTTCGATTCTTGTTTTTACCATGGCTGCAATTTTCTTAAAATCGAGCGGACGGTGGACTGTCTTCTGGATATACGGAAGCGCCATCTCATAGAACTTCTCGTCGTCCATTGCCTTCATGTACTCGCCGTTCATCCAGCGGAGTTTTGTCATATCGAAAACGGCCGGAGATTTGCTGATGTGGTGGTAATCGAAGATTTTTACCAGCTCCTCGAGAGAATAGATCTCGCGGTTTCCTTCCGGGCTCCATCCAAGAAGGGCTACGAAGTTGACAATGGCATCTTTTAAGAAACCCTGATCGATCAGGTCTTCATAAGAAGAATGGCCGCAGCGTTTGGACAGCTTCTGATGCTCCTCGTTGGTGATCAGCGGACAGTGTACGTAAACCGGAACTTCCCAGCCGAATGCCTCGTAAATACGGTTGTATTTCGGGGATGAGGACAGATACTCATTACCGCGTACAACGTGGGTTACACCCATCAGATGGTCGTCGATGACGTTTGCGAAGTTGTAGGTCGGATATCCGTCGGATTTGATCAGAATCAGGTCTTCCAGCTCCTCGTTGTTTACGGTGATGTCTCCGTAGATCTCATCGTGGAAGGTTGTGGTTCCTTCGGTCGGCATATTGAAACGGATGACGTACGGTTTGCCGGCTGCCAGATTGGCCTCTACTTCCTCTTTGGAAAGACCAAGGCAGTGTTTGTCGTAGATCGAGATTTCTTTTCCGCCTACGTTACGCTTGCACTGGCTCAGGCGCTCTGCGTCACAGAAGCAGTAATAAGCGTCACCCTGCTCTACCAGCTGTTTTGCGTATTTCAGGTACAGACCTGCTGCATTACGCTCGCTCTGTACGTACGGGCCGCAGCCGCCGTCTTTGTCCGGTCCCTCGTCGTGTACCAGGCCGGTCTCTTTTAAGGTACGGTAGATGATATCAAGTGCGCCTTCCTGGAAACGCTCCTGGTCGGTATCCTCGATACGGAGCATAAAGGTTCCGTCATCGTGTTTTGCGATCAGATACGCATACAGGGCAGTACGCAGATTTCCTACATGCATCCGGCCTGTCGGGCTCGGTGCAAATCTTGTTTTTACATTGCTCATTTTTCTTTTCTCCTGATTTCTGGTTTTTCTGGAACAATCCTTTTGTCTGTTCCCTTCCACCATTTATTTAGAATGGAAAACAGCCCGGCGTTTCTTCCGAGCTGCACCATCCTTCCACTTTTGCCAGCGGCAATGCTCTTTTTCAGACCTCTACGCCGTGCTGTTTCAAATATTCCATAAAGTCGCCGACGGTAGAAAGGTCTGTCAGTTCGTCGGTGTCGATTTCAATTCCGTACTCGTCTTCTAATGCCATAACCATCTCGTAGAGATCCAGGGAATCTGCACCCAGGTCATCTTTAAAAGAAGTATCTTCGTTGATGCTGTCTGCATCACAGTTGAGCTGTTCTACTAAAATTTCTTTTATCTTTTCTAACATTGTTCTGCTCCTTCCTGCCTCTACCCGGCAGCCAGTATTTCTTTCGAAAAAAGTGTATCTGTTATTCCGGCATTTGTCAATAGATTTTTCTACTTTTACTGTTCTTCCGCCTGCGCCTCTCCTTCTCCGCTCTTTCCATCCTGGAACACAATAAAGCGGGAGACGCACAGGGCAATGCCGATTTCCGTCAGGATAAAGAGCACCGATGTTCCTCCGTAACTGATAAATGGAAGGGTAATTCCCGTTGCCGGCATCAGTTTCAGAACAACGCACAGGTTCAGAATAACCTGAATGGAAATATGTGCAAAAACGCCGCTCACCATCAGCATTCCATACGCGTCCGGCGCATTCTGTGCAACCACAAACAGACGGTACAGCAAGTAGCCAAACAGCAGCAATACAAGAAGCGCGCCAAATATTCCAAGCTCCTCGCAGATGATCGAGAAGATCATATCGTTCTGTGCTTCCGGAATTGTTGTAATCTTCTGCGTACTGTTGCCAAGTCCTTTTCCGAGAAATCCACCGGAGCCAATCGCATAAAGTCCCTGCAGAATCTGATAGCTGCCTCCGGAAAGCCATTCATAGATACGGTTCGACCGGAAGTCACCGCCTATTCTTTCAAAGATCTGCAGATTATTTTTTAAAATGATAATCGCAAAAACGCCAATTACCGCCGCGCCCGGAATCACACGCGCATAAAATTTTACCTCCGGGTCCGCCAGAAACAAAATGACGCAGGCGATGAGTCCCAGAATAATGGCGGTACTCAGGTTGTCCGTCAGAATCCACGCAGCCAGCGCCTGCAGCACGCCAAGTCCGAGGACAATTGCTTTTGCGCGGATGGTACGCATATTTTTTCCCATCTTCAGGATAATGTATGGCAAATACAGAATCAGCCCCAGCTTTCCAATCTCCGCAGGCTGAAGACTGCCACCGCCGATCCGGAGCCATCTTCTCGCCCCGTAGGCTTCATAACCAAGCGGCGTAAACCTTACCGCCGCCATCAGAAGGAGACTTCCCCAGTATACCAGTGCTGCAATCCGCTGGAACCATACACTATGATAATCTACAAACTTCGACAATATCACAATCCCCACCAGAACAATAGCAGAAAGCCCCGCCTGATGCGTGAAATAATACATATCATTTCCCTTGAATGTACTGGCCGCCTCGTAGGCGCTCGCGCTGTACAGCATAATCAGTCCGAAGCTGACCAGCAAAATAGTGCAGGCCAGCAGGTTATAATCATAAAAATCCGAAGGAAGTTTTTTCTTCCTCTTTTTCTTCTTTTCTTTCTTCTGGGATGGCATGTTTACTTTCTCTGCCATGAAGTTTCCACCTCCATTGTTTTCCTCCATTTATTTCAGTGCATAGCCAAGCAGGCTGACAAAGCCCGGATTTCGGTCGGTCGTTCCGAGGATAACCTTACGCACCAGCTCCGGATCGTCCGTGATAATGTTGTCCACGCCGCAGTTGACCATCCGCTGCATATCTCCCTGATAATTCAGCGTCCAGGCACAGACTTCTTTACCAAGACTGTGCGCATGCTCTACAAAGCTTTCTGTGATGTACGTATATTTTACAGAAAAGAAGTCCGCCGCGTCCATATCCTCCAGGCCTCCGTACGACATTTTCATCGTATACCCGGTCTTGATATCCGGATTGATTTTCTTTGCCTGCCTGAGGAAATTGTAGTTCATGGAAGTCAGCACACACTGATCCACAAAGTCATTGTCCTCGATGATTTTCACCACTTTTTTGACAATATTCTGGTTGTGGCCGTTGTATTTTACTTCGATATTCAGGTTGATTTTTCCTTTCGCGTACGCGATGACTTCTTCCAGCTTCGGAATCTGCTCGCCGCGGAATTTTTTGTTGAATCGTACACCGGCATCGAGCTGGCTGATTTCATCGTAGGTCAGGGTCCAGATGCTGGCATTCAGACCGGTTGTCCGCTTCAGATTTGTGTCGTGCATAAGGACAATCTCACCATCACTCGTCTCCTGTACATCGATCTCCGCGTAATCCGACATGCTGTCCACTGCATATTTGATCGCGCTCATCGTATTTTCCGGTGCTTTTCTGGCTCCGCCCCGGTGCGCTGACACCGAAATATACTGGGAGGAAGCCGTTGCCTCTGCACGTGTTGCGCGCATGGCATATACAAGATAAACCGTTTCTCCCGCCAGCATGGCGATCGTGAGAATCACCGCCGTTACCGGACCGCAGAAGGTGCGTACCAGCTTCGAGCTCGGCTTTTTCGTTGTCCGGCTCTTCTGGTAGCCCTTTCGGGAGGAACGAATAAAAATCAGATACAGATACGTAATGCTTCCGACAAGGCCGAACGCTCCGCCGATCAGGCTCATCGTCGATTTGACCCAGTCACCGTAGACGATGACGGTACTGACAACGGTAGACGGCGTTTTCACCAGCTTTGCATAGGCAACGACAGCCGTTCCGAAAATCAGATACAAAACCCACGTAATCAGAAAAATCATCACCTGGAAAAAGACGTTGATGCCAAGCTCACGCAGCACGCGTTTTTCCAGTGTCTGGCGCACCCGCAGATGGGTATTTTTCTCTTTTTCCGTCATCATGCACCGGAACGGGATGGTGTAGGAAAACACAAACGAGAACGCGACAAGCAGAATCGTCAGCACCACCGGGATCCAGTATGCCGGGAAGGCATTGAAAATCTTCGTCAGGGAAACCTGAAGCAGTTTCATACTGCGGATGGCGCTATAGCTGCTGTGCAGCCAAAGGTACGGGAAGCTCGCTGCCATGTAGAAAAACCAGGTCCACGGGCGGGCACGCACAAACTGTGCAGCTCCTCTTCCGCCGGCAAGCATCATGACAGGAACGGAAATCCGTTTTCGTTTCCAGGAGGCCTCCAGAGCCGCCATGACAGCATAGATTTCAAGCAGCATACAGAAAAAGAAAACAAGCAGAATTCCAAAAATCAGCAGAAGGGTCAGCGGATGCAGCATGATCTTGTTGAAGTTTTCCGATGTCATATAACTCGTTCCCAGCTGTTTTAAGGAAAAGTTGATCGCCGCATTGGCGAGTCTTGAAACCAGCTGGCTGGAAAACAGGCGGTAGACCGTCTCAAATATCACGATGCTAAGCAGGTTTTTCTGCAAAAGTTTCCATGCCATATTCAGATAAATTCGTATCATTCCTGCATTTTTTACTGCCTTTTTTCTCATCTGCTGTTGTTCTCTCCTGTCAGCCGCAATTCCCCCCGATGAATCTGTATGCAAAAATTACCTTTATTTTTTCTCTTTTGTATTTTACATTTGACACTTCGAGTCTTTTTTGAAGCTCTTTTCTTTCTGTTCATTTTAAACTATCTTCCAGTATAACACAAAACCGGGTCTTTGAGTATTCTTTTTTCTATTTCTGGTTGCACCACTTCTGCAGTTTTTTTACCATGGCGGATGGGCTGCTTACTGATTTTTCCATCCTGCTGTCCGCATCCGGTGCCTGCCGCAAAGCAACACCGAAAAAATACAGCACGAACGCAACGACGATGAGTTCGGGCTTTACATAATTCATTGCTTCCATGGAACATCCTTTCTGACTGTTCTGTTTTTGAAAGTCTTTTTTCTATATTATGATGGGATAATGATTTACGACTGGATAAGATTTTCTTACTGTAAACCCAAAAAATCCCACCTGTTTTTCAGATGGGATTTTCCAGTGGTGTGCTGTTCTTTGATTTTTAATTTACTATCTTGTGCAGCAATTCCCCTGACCTGCCCCTGGCTGCGGTGCCGCACAGAAAGTCTTTGCATCAAACGACGGATTAAACGCATAAAAGTTCTTCGAATTCAATTCATCCTGTACAGAACGCAGTGCTTCACCAAAACGCTGGAAATGCACAACTTCACGCGCCCGCAGGAAACGAATCGGATCTGCAACTTCAGGATCTTTTACCAAACGAAGGATGTTATCATACGTTGACCGGGCTTTCTGCTCCGCAGCGAGGTCTTCGAACAAATCTGTCAAAGGATCACCTTTCGACTGGAACTCACAAGAATTAAACGGAACTCCGCCAGCCGCCTGCGGCCAGATTCCGGCTGTGTGGTCTACATAGTAATTGGCAAAACCAGAGTTCTGAATTTCTTCCAGAGAAAGATTGCAGGTGAGCTGATGAACGATCGTTGAAACCATCTCAAGGTGTGCGAGTTCTTCTGTCCCAACATCATTCAACACCCCTGCTACAATTCGGTTCGGTGCTGTGAAACGCTGAGAGAGATACCGCATGGATGCGCCCATCTCTCCATCCGGTCCACCGGAATGCAATAACAGATGATATATTGTAACTGTAAATATTTCGATGATACAATATGTTTCCCGGGTAATTTGCCCGGGATTTTTTATTGCATTTCTTCTATATATATGTTATCATAACACGTGACCAGAACACACAAAATGGTCAGAAAAAAGAACAATTCTTTTCGCCGCGTAGCTGCGGCGTTTCTTTTTGCCCCGGAGATCCCCGGGGCTTTTTTGTTGGCCGATTACTGGCGATTGCACCATTCCTGCAGGGCGCGTACCATCGCGGATGGATTGCTGATCACACCATCAACCTGTGTGCCGAGCTTGCGCTGCATCGCGCGGATGGTCTGTGGTCCGATATAACCGTCAGCGGTTACCCCCAACCATTTCTGAATGGCCTTGATCAGAGCTGATCCGCCGGACAGATGATTGCTCCACTCAGCCGCCGTGATACCGGTGCAGTATTTCTTGTTTGAAATAGGCTGATTACTGATTTTCCCGTCCACGCCGGTTCCGAAGATCTCCTGAAGACGACGGGTCAGCTCCGGTCCCCATACTCCATCAACCGAAATCGCTTTTACGGTCGATTCCTCTTTCGGAGCTGCTCCGCCGTAAGTACAATACTTGGTGTGGCAGTTGATCCAGCCCGCGCCAGAAAGGAGCCGTCCCCAACTTCCGTTCTGAATTTCCGTTACTGTGTAGCTGCCTCTATCTCTGATTGTTCCGACGCATCGACTGTCTGCATCTGGTTTCTCCCGAATATTCAAGTCGGTATTGACCTTGTAGGTTCCTGGCTCGTATTTGACCTTTTCAGGCTGTTTCGACACATCAGATGTGCCGCTGATCAGGCTCTTAAAACGCTCCCAATCCCCTCTCTCAATGATCTGGCTCGGGCAGTGCTTGCTACAGATATCATAGTGCCGGTATACACGGCTGGCCGGAATACCGGTTTCCCGCATAATCTCCTTGACCACGGCCACCGTGTTCTGAAACGCTTTTTCGTAATTATACCCCTTCTGCACGCACATCTCTACGCCGATACTACTCCGGTTGCCGTATCTGCCGAACAGGTTATTACCGCCGTAGTTTACGCCCACGTGCCAGCATCCGCTGCTATGTGGCGCTGCCTGGTACGCCGTTTCTCCATCATCCACGTAATAGTGGGCAGACATATTTGACAGCTCACCATTATGCTGCGCTTCTGCGTGTGTGCGGGCATCGGCGCCCGCTCTGAAATTATCCGTATTATGTACAACGATGCAACGTGGATCATTCTCTTCGTAGGTGTTCTGGTTACTGATAAAAGATCGATCAATTTTCATTTCTATTTCCTTTCTCCGGCAGATTTGCGCCGGCGCAAAAAAGGACGGTTATCAGCCGCCCTCACTCTGTTTTCTGTGTCTGCTTGATAATCTGATTCACATAGTTGCTCAGCCCTGCGACGAGGATTCCCTGCGTGACCGCTGTAAAGACGGCCATCGCCGCCTGCTGCCCGGTGCACACCTCACTGGTAGCCAGCACCCAGATGGCACACAGTACGATACTCACGCCGCCGAGAATCAGCGGAATATACTTGTCCTTTACAGCCTGTGCCTGTTTCAGTCCCATGCCTAAAAAATACAGGGCAACAGCCACAACGATGAGTTCCGGTTTTACGTAGTTCATAATCTGTTCCATATTTTTATCCTTTCTGCTCTAAGTCATTGATTCTGTGGTTGGCAACTTTGATCTGCTCTTCTTGTACTTTAAGTTCCTGTTCCAGAGCATATGTTCTTTCTACTACATTATTATGCTTATCGACCCGTTTCGTGAGTTCTTCCAGCTTGTATTCCATCAGTGCCCGTGTCTTTTCCTGCTGACTGTGGTTACTGATCAGGCAGACCACAAGTGTAACGGCGGCACTGATGCAGGCTGATATGATTGTTTCCATATGTTTTTTAGTTCTCCTTCTTTTAAATTAGCAAAATCTTTCTTCGGTGCTACTCCACCGATTCCTTTGCTTCCAGATCTGCAGTATACTTATCATACTCATCCCAGATGTCGTTCTCGAATTTGTCAACAACATCATCGATATCCTTTTTATTGGCACGATACTTTCTACCGTTGTTGATGTAGCGATTGATGATTGGAACATCCGGATGTTTTGCATCCATATTGGCGTCCATAGACACAACGGTCTCGCCGTCAACTGTGATGATTCCAGAATAATGAATGTCCTTTGTGTAAGTTGCTGATACTGCCATATTTTTGTCCTCCTAAAAATTAATTTGTATCTCCAGAGATATTATCTCTCATGGATTCAAGTTCACTTCTTAGATCCGCAACCTCTACTTCAAGGTTCGATCTTCTTTGCTTTTCGAGTTGAAGCTCATGCGTTATTACCGCAATCAAATTGGTATATACCATACTATAAGTATCAATATAGCCATCCTCAGTGTTCTTCCTGTCGTGGTGTACCAGATCCAGCTCGTCTTCTCGGATTCCTAGTTCTCGCATGGCTTCTACGACATCCTGTGCGACGAATCCATAACAAATGCGCCCATCACCGTCAATCATCCGATACTGAACTGGTTTTAAGCGATCGAACAGCTCTGAATGAATATCCGTCTTATTGATCTTGCTCTCACCGAGTGGAAATACGTTTGTTTTGGCGCGGCGATCGGATGTGACCTGTGGGGAGTTTTTAACAATCAAACGCTCCCATACTCTTCCACTATCTCCTAACATAATCTTTTCGGAGTACGCCTTGGTCGGTGCGAACGCTCCAGTATACACTCCTCCAGACCAGCCACAGCCATAAAATTCGACCTCTGCCTGATAACCTTTCTTCTTTGATTCAAGAATAATGCTACCGTTACCAATATCGAGGTTTGCTTTGTTGTTGGCATCCGAGTAAGTATTTACAACAAAAGAATCGTCAACAGCTCCGGCTATACAGCTTCCAGAAGAACTTGATGTCTCCAATACAGATTCGTGGACACCTTTAATATCTACATATTCGCTCTGGATTGACAGAGCCGCATTGCCGGATTTTGTTTCAACCAAAATCTTACCGACACCGCCACATAACTCAATAACCGCATCTTTTGCGTTCTTTCCAAGCTGTATCAACTTATCACCATAATATGCGAGTGTCGTTCCTGCCCGGTTAAGAATCTCAAATGCTGATGCTGAAATCTTAGTCCGATAACCAGACCAAGATCCGCTGGTTTTATTACCAACTTCCAATCCGGTCCCATCAGTAAACTGCATAAAGTTGGTGGCTGTTTTTGCTGCTTGTAAAGGATTCGCATTAATTGAACCAGATGGTAAAGAAGCTAATTTGGTTGATGTCCACGTCACTGTATATGGACCAGAACCTTGAGTATAGTTAAATACTCTCAGCTGCCCATACGGTTCATTTAATCTTGTTATAAGGCCCCACGTTGAAGTAGTCTTTTTATAAATCCATAATGACCATCCGCCTGAAGATCTTAGGAAATCCAATCCAGGATCTGAGTTATTTGCAGAGATAAAACTAAACTGGACATCTGTTGTCTCAAAACCTCTGCCACCAAGTTTAAATGTTGTTGGCTGATTTGCATACGAACCTGTGATCTTTATTGTAGCAAATTCGACATAAAGATTTGACTCACCGTTTCCATTTACCGTATGCACTACCTGATTTGCGTCCTTACCTGCAGCGCCCTGTGGACCTTGAGGACCTTTATCGCCTTTTACCCCTTGAGGACCTTGTGGTCCCTGAGGACCAGTTGCTCCTTTATCCCCTTTATCACCTTTGGCTCCAGTATCACCTTTTAAGCCTGTTATATCAACACAAATGACATTTGCAATATACCATTTAGTTGTGATATTGTTTCTCTGCTGATCTATCTGAAAATATACGCTTCCTTTTGATTTTCCTGATGGACAAGTGAAGTTATATGTCGCTTCCTGCCAACTGTTACCAAGATCTTTGGTTGATGTCGGCACCACAATTGTATCGTAAGCTTTTCCAGACGTCTGTGTTATGTACCATATGCCGGAGTTCAATTCGAGGGAACCCGTTATCCGCTTTCGGTGAACAGTTATGCGATACTGGTGTCCCGGAAATACTGGAAAAGCTGTTGAGCTATTTTGATGATCTCTGCTATCAAGTATATTAACTGCCGCGCCATTTGGAGCTGTGACACTTGTATCAATCCTTGTTATCTGAGGCTTTCCTGACTCAAATAGCGGATTTACCCATAAATTTGTACCATTTTTTCCATCTTCTCCAGTGGCTCCCTTATTGCCATAAACGCCAATAACCCTTTTAGCCGTATCATTTGTGGTGTTATTTGTATATGTAATGGTTTCATAATTCCACAAATACTTATTTGTTTCGGTCATTGTTGGCACAGTCGTTGACCATGTCGTAGGAGCCGATGAATTCGAGGTTGAAACAGCATAATGCTCCGTTATGCTCTTGATACCATTTCCAGTTGGACCAGTTCCTCCAGTAGCACCTTTATCACCTCTTGCTCCAGTAACACATACAGCTGTTGTCGTTGAAGTCGTGTTGTCAGTATAGGTAATCACCGATCTCGTCCAAATATATTTACTGTTCTCCCACCCAGGATAAGTCGTGCTCCACGATCCGCCGGACATGGCTGTTGCTGACGTTGATTTGTAATACTGTTCTACAATAGATTTAACGCCTTTACCGGTTGCACCAGTCCCTCCAGTATCTCCTTTGTCACCTTTGGCTCCGGTTGCTCCCTGTGCTCCTGCAATGCAAACTCCATTTTGATTCGGCGAATACGTTCTGTTACCAGCTCCGTCCGTTGTTACCGTACGGCTCCACATATACTTTCCATTAACCCATGTCGGCGCTGTGGTCGACCATGATCCACCAGAAAGTGATGTTGCCGATGTTGAAAGATAATACTCAACATCAACAAAAGATACATAATCCTCTGGAGCTGGTGTCCAGTCCGTGGCCATATTGCCTTCTTCTAATTTTTCCCATTGAAAAGTAAGTGTTCCGGTGCCAGTAACGCCTAGACCTAATCTCGGAATTATAACACTTCTCGTGCTATTTCCACCTTTAGGTATCGTATATGTAACCCAATATTTTGTCATTGTAGTAGTAAGAACGAAGTCGCACAAACCATCGCAGGCGGTTGATCTTTGTCCTTGACTGCCAACTACAGAAATAATATTTGACGGATTATAAAAATGCACTCGTATTTTATCGCCATTGACAGATGACTTTGCCCAGAAGGATAATGTATATACATTTCCATTTAGTAAGACCGTTGTTTTCCATGAGCATTTATCAGCATATCCCGATGTTGGATAGGTATACGTTATGGGAGATTTATGTGTTCCCACCAATAAATTTCTTCCGCCGACGACAATTCCTTCCGGTGTGCTGCCGACGTTGTAAGCAGTTGAAGTTGTATTATCCGTATAGGTGATGATCGTACGAGTCCAGAAATATGGTTTGTCCGCACTTGTCGCCGGAGGAGTTGCTGACCATACTCCAGTAGGGATCGTAGTTCCAGACGAACTTGCCTGATATGTTACTGCAGTAGATTTAACGCCTTTTCCACTTGCACCCGTATCACCCTTATCACCTTTTGCTCCCGTCTCGCCCTTGATTTTCGCCCAGCTATAGGCGCTAACATTGGTCGGATCGTTCTGTGTGTAATCTACACATGTTCCAATGTAAGTTCCACTATCTTCGCCGCTGTTTCCGGTAAATGTCTTTCCACCGTCATTCGAATACTTAATGTGCAGATACGACGTTCTTCCGTTTACTCCATTTGTTCCCGGAATACCCTGCGTTCCCTTTTCACCTTGGATGCCTTGGAACCTTGACCACGTATATTTTGCAGGATCTGCTGAATCTGCTGCCGTAAAATCCACATACGTTCCAATATACGTATTGGGTACTTCTGTCATCTGGCTTGCTGTCGGGTTAGATACTGCAGCGTATTTGATGTGGAAGTACGTTGTTGAACCGTTCTTTCCGTCTTTCCCGGGAATGCCCTGCTCTCCTTTTTCTCCCTGTATTCCCTGCAAACCCTGCGTTCCCTGCGGCCCCTGAATCTTCGTCCATTTGTACTTCGTTGGTTCCGTGGAATCAGCCTTGGTATAATCTGTGTACACGCCAATGTACGTTTTTCCTGCCGAATTCGAAACAGAAAATCCTGTCTTCCCGTCTGCGCTATTGGCGTATGCGACATGCAGATACGGCGTTTTTCCGTCTGTTCCCGGCTTGCCCTGGATTCCCTGTGTACCATCTGCGCCTTTGATTTTCGACCAGCTGTATTTTGCCGGATCCGTGCTGTCTGCTGCTGTAAAATCCACATACATTCCGACGTAATCACGAGCCGCATCAGATACGGAAAATCCAACTTTTCCATCGGAACTGTTCGCATAAGCAATATGCGTGTACTGTGTTTTTCCGTCCGCGCCCTTTTCACCCTGAATGCCCTGGTCTCCCTTTTCTCCCTGGATTCCCTGCAATCCCTGCGTTCCCGGATCTCCTTTGTCGCCTTTTGGTCCCTGGAACTTCGTCCACCGGTATTTTGCCGGATTCGTGCTGTCTTCTTTTGCGAAATCCACGTATTGTCCGATATAAGTCTTATCTACGCTGTTCGTTGTAGAAAATCCGGACTTTCCGTCCGCGCTGATTGCATAGGCTATATGCAGGTAGCTGGTCTCACCATTGGTTCCATTTACACCCGGAATTCCGTCCGCTCCATCTTCTCCGTCATCTCCCTGGAACTGTCTCCAAGTATACTTCGTTGGATCCGTACTGTCTTCAAATGTAAAATCCGTATACGTTCCAATATATTTTCCAGTGTCCTTCCTCAGCTGGCTTGCTGCAGGGTTTAAGACGTCCGCGTATCTTACGTGGAAAAAGCTTGTCAGGCCGTCTTTTCCCGGTGCTCCTGCGATTCCCTGATCGCCAGCAACCTTTACCCAACTGTAAATGCCTGGGTCTGTCAACGCAGGCTGTTTTGTCGTCTGGTTATAGGCAATGCCCATATATTTTTTCCCACTTGAGTTAAGTGAAATTCCGCTGCCTGTTTCTGAATCGCCAAAAACAACCCAGGTATAAAACGTCCGGTTCTGTGCCAGTTTTTCGAACTGAGCAGCCAGTTCCACCATTTTATCTGATATACCGCTTGATTTTGCCTTGTAATCTCCAAGCGTAGCGGTATATTCATCGTTCGCAGCTGAAGACTCCAGCTTCATGATACGTGCCGACAAATATAGTTCTCCTGCATCGTCCACGACGTTCACTGTATCACCAATCCGGATTCCATCCGGCAGATACGCAAGTTCAACCTCATAGGATACCGCTGCATCATAGATCTTTTTCAGCTTTGAAACTGCCCGGTTGCAGAGTTCTGACTGACTGGTGGTATCGTAGGAATATGACTGGACAATATGCCCTGTTCCATTTCCCTTTTCAGACAGATACCTGCTCCATTTTGCCACAGCGCTCCTGGAATACAGCGTGCTGCCGGATAAATAGATGTCGCCATCATCGTATTTGTATCCCTTTAAAGTGATTGGCGTCTCGCTTTCCTCCGGATAACCTCCTGTAACGGACAGTGCAGTCGCCAGATCTTCCACAGAACTCTTTACAATGATATTGTTGATCTCCCGATTGATCCGCAGCTCCCTGCCGCTGTCTGTTCCCCGTTTTTTATGTAGATTGATATACTTGTGCCGGATCCGCAGCCGATCGATCTCAAAACTGTACGATACCTCCGCGTCAAACTGTGTGGCAACACTCAGAATTCTCTCCGAAGCTGTTGTTTCCCCCTCCCAGGACAGTTTTCTGTTCAGATTGCTGACCTCGTTCAGTCCTACTTCAAAACCGGAATCGTAGCTGAATTTCTCAACGTAATAGCTCGCCGGGTATGCTTTGTCGGCCGCATAGGCTCCAACCGTTTCATTCAGTAGATCCATTCCTGCGTCTTCTGCATAAATTTCGACTTCCTGTTTAAAAACATTCTCCTCACTGGTAATGATGGTATAGAATTCCTCTTCCTCTCCATTCTTTCGGAGAATGTAATTTCCGACTGCCCCATACCGAGAAGCTTCTTTTCTCGTTTTTTCTGTATAATTCAGTGTAAATTCAAGTGTTGCAACACCAGCTTCTACTTCTTCCGTTTTCAGGTCATCTGAAACTCTCAGCCCTTCCGGAAGATGTGTACTCGCCTGCCCCAGAACATTCATATGTCTGTCCGTAAAATACAAAATCACAGAAACACCTCCCTGTATTTCATCGTAAACTCTGGTTGTGTTGCCCAGTTCGAAGCGATACATTCGATCTGATTCGTCCCAGGTTTCAAGTAGAACCCTTCCCAATCATTTCCAAGTGCTCCAAGATCCTGCCGTGGAAGCCCCTGCAATGTAACATCTCCATTGCTGCAGTCTGCCGTTAAGATCTGGTTTGCCGCAAATTTGTTCGGGATATCTCGCCATTTCTCTACATTGTCGATGCGGATGGAAATCCCACGGAAATAATTTCTCGTGACGAATTGATTCCCTGTATCTCGCGCTCCCCACTGTCCAATGTAAAGCTTTACGCTGCATACTTTTGTATCTTTTAACTCCGGAACTGTGAATTCTTTGTATCCGCCAAACCAGTAGAAACGTATTTTTTCGCCACTCTTTAAAATATCGCTATCACCACGCAAACGATTATATGGATTGGAATCGTCTCTGTAGCATGGTTCAAATGTATATTTCTTTACAACTCGCGGTTTATTTCCACCTACCCACATGCACATAGCTGCTGTGTTTCCGCTCATGTCATTCTTATAGATTTCCTGGCAACAAATCATTTTTCCATTTGTATCGCAAAAAGCAACCGCCTGGCATCCTGTCTGCCCCATCAAACCCGTCTCAAACCAGCTGTTCACGTAACAATATAGATTAGCAGATCCCTTCGTTCCGTTTGAATCCACAATCGGAATTGTTTTCATTGCCCCGTTCCATCCATTTTTATTTGCCGTTGTAGCATATCCACTGCTGGCCAAATACAGCCCCTGCGTCCCGTCATAAACATCCATAACACTCAATTTTCCGGCTGTTTTACTCGTGTCGTGAAGAAAATTATTTCCTGTGTCGTCTGTCCATTTCGTATCTTTTGCCCATATTCTTCTGTCCTTATAGTTTGTTACCATTTCACTTTTTTTGTACGTTTCGCCGTCCGTTTCATCCGGGTCGCCAAACTGAAGGATTTTCTTTGATTCATTCACGAATCCAATCATTCCATTGTCGCTTTTCATTTTCGCCTGGAAGGACGGAAATGCTTTGTACGTGCCATTGTAGGACACGACGAACGTTTTTCCGCCATCCGCAGTTGGTTTGGCTGTAAATTCCTCAACGGAATATTTAAATGGATCTGCGCAGTAAAATTCGAGTTCTGATGCGATGGCGTTCTTACCGGTCGGAACCTCAGAAGACCCCTGCTTTGTTCCAATGAAAAACTTATCCGGTTCATCGGCAAAAATCAGCGTTGCCTGCTCCTCATCCAGCAATGCATTCAGTTTGTTGTACGCATTCCGGAAAGCCCCATTATCTTCCGCAATCAGCTGATATCCTACCACGATCGTCCTTGACGGGTACCGTTTCCTTCTGTACCTCGCACCGTCCAATGCACCGACTTCCAGCTCCGTAAGTTCTGTATTGATAATTTCCCGGCCGGACACATACAGTGTCCGGTATCCGGGAATCACATTTTCCAAATAGTTTCCATTAAACATGAGAGCCTCCGAAGGCAGGTTCTGCCCTGGGTACCGCTCTGTGGTATCTACAAAGTTATACATTAGTTCTCCTGCCTTTCTTTCTGTTCTCCCTTGTCTCCTGTTTCTCAATTTCTTCTCGTGTATACGTTGCAGTCGCTTTTCCAATCTCTCTTCCGTCCAGATTAACCGGTACGTAGATGGTATACTTTCCGCTGCTGCTGTACTGGTAACTGTCGTTCAGATCTTCATAGCCTGTTCTAAGGCTCATCCCGATTTCCGGCACAGGTGCAAGCTCTGGAATTTGTATCAGTTCCATAGTTGCCTGTTTTGCTTCCTGGACATGATCCATAAGCCCGTTGATCCAGCCGATTCCAAAATAACTACCAAGCTTATCCGCAACCCGTGACGGACTGTGAATCTGTGCTTTCGCGCGGATTGCCGCCTCTGCAGCAGCCGCAAGCTGTGCCGCCACTGCTCTTACATAGCCAACCTGACTTGCCATACCGTTAGCGAGACCCATTCCGATGTAAGCGCCGTAAGAATAAGTGTTTATATTGCTCAAAGGCGCCTTTGCCGCATTTGCAAGTGCGCGTGATGCACTCGTTACAGTACTGTTTTTTGACCGGATTCCGTTTGCCATACTGTTTCCAACGCTCTGTCCACTGCGAAGTGCCGCCGGTTCTGTCGTTTTCAGAGCGGCATTCACTGCTTTTGAAACATTTTTAGCGCTGGAGACTGCTTTCGTTCCGCCACTCGAAATTGTGCTTGAAAAATTGCTCATTGATGTGGACGCAATATTGTTCAATGGTTTCAACCCAGTATCCATGCTCTCTGTAACTGCTGTTCCTGCGCTCGTGCCCGCTGAGGTCAAAGCTCCGCTGCCTCTATTGATGCCGGATGTAATCGCGTTGATTGCTGTGTCGCCTATACTGCTGGCGGACGCAGCAACGCTTCCGATTCCAGACTGAATTCCGGCCGCCGTACTGCTTGCCGCAGTATTCCCGAGTGCATTCGCCGCGCTGGATACCTGCGAGCTTCCGGCATTAATTCCAGATGCTGCACCAGACGTTACACTCTTGCCGCCTTTTTCTCCTCCAGCGCACCAATCGCTGATATCGCCAAAGAACTTTCCAATTTTTCCACCAAACTTGGAAAGCCCACCGAAGATTCCTTCTCCAATGGCCAACACTACCTGCTTTCCGACTTCCAGCCAGTCTGTCGCCATAATTGTGTCAATCATAGCAGACAGCACCTGCGGCAATGCTTTCAAAAGCTGTGGAATCGCACCTATAATTCCCTGTGCCAATGTTCCGATAATCTGAGCTGCTGTCATCAAAATTGTAGGAAGATTCTGTAAAATTCCCTGTACAAAAGAACTTAGTGATTGAATTGCAGCATCAATCAGTGATGGTAAATTCTCAGTAATTCCTTGTGCCAGTGCCAGTAAAAGCTGCATGCCAGTCATAATGAGCTGTGGTAGTGCAGAAGCAATTCCTGTAATAAGCGTTGTTACCATATTGACTGCTGATGGAATCAGTTCCGGAAGGGCACTGATCAAGCCGGATACAAGAGATTGAACCAGCGTTACTCCGCCCGCAATCAAAGCTGGCAGATTGGCCGTAATCGTATCCAGCAATTCAGAAACCAGATGTCCGCCCTGCTGAATGAGCTCCGGCAGCCTGCTTGTTATTCCGTTGACCAGGTTCGTGATAAACTGAGGTCCTCGTGTCTGCGCCAGCTGTAAAATACTGTCAATCTGCGATCCAAAAGTCTGATAGAGCAGTCCAAGTCCGGCGAGCACGACAGCAATCAGTGCCGCCGGCATCAGTGCCTTCATAGCAAGACCCATGATCTGGGTCAGACCGCTAAACATTTTTGATCCTACACCAAAAATCAATTTTCCAACCGTCTGTACGGTTGATGTAACTGTCTGTGCAACTTTTCCACCCAATGCTCCAATTTTCTGTATCCCATTAGCACCATCTAAAGTGGCGGCATCCAGAATATCTTTAAATGGATTTTTTATTTTTCCAACTGCGGACTGTAATATTCCACCAAGCTTCGAATTGCCAAACGCCTTTCCAAGGCTTTTTCCGGCATTTTTTGCCCATTGCGGCACCTCTTTCAAGGTTCCGTTTATCCCCCCAATACCCGTAGAAACCAGTTTCCATGTATTACCCTGAAAGAAATCACTTGCTTTGGTAACAATACCCAAAGCTCCAAGAACCGCTCCAAGAGCCTTTACCTTCTCCCCGGTTCCATCCAGAATACCTCCAATTTCTTTCAATCCGCCTTCCAGACCACCATCTTTAAACGCAGATCCAAGATTTTGAATCCACTGGATTGCTTTTTCAATGTACTTTCCATCGGATAACTTTTGATTAAGATTATTTATCACGGAAATAGCATTTTCCGCAAAACCTTTAAGGCTTTCACTTGCCTGTTCGAAAGCTGTAATTCCAAGTCCTTCCATTCCAGACTTAAGTTCATCAACAGCTCCCTGCAAGTTATCCATTTTGATTCCAGCCATTTTCTCGGCAGAACCAGCTGCATTATTGATCGCATCGGAAAGTTTATTAAAATCTTCATCACTTGCATTTGCAATCGCCAAAAGTCCAGACATTGCTTCCTGACCGCCAAGCATAGCTGCATAGGAGGCCTTTTCATCCTCTGTCATCCCTTGCATGCTTTTTCGCATGTCTTTCATGACCTCTCCAAAAGACTTCATATTTTCATTGGTATCAGTAAGACTAAGACCCAATGCAGACATTGCCATGCTGGATTCTTCCGTTGGCTTTGCCATACGCGTAATAGTAGAGCGGAGGGCCGTACCGGCGGCGCTTCCTTTGATGGAACTATTCGCCATAAGGCCAGTGGCAAGAGAAATGTCCTGAATCGAGTAGCCCATTGCGCCAGCTACGGAACCGACATATTTAAAGGTTTCACCCATCAAATCGACATTCGTATTTGCATTTGCAGAAGCAGCTGCCAATACATCAGCAAATTCTCCACTGTCTTTAGCCTGTTTTCCAAATGCTGTCAAGGCATCCGTCACAATATCCGACGTTCTTGCCAGATCACTGCCAGATGCTGCGGCCAGATTCATGATTCCGTCAATACCAGAAAGCATGTCCGCAGTTTTCCATCCGGCCATCGCCATATACTCCATTGCATTAGCCGCTTCTGTAGCTGTATATTTCGTGCTTGCGCCCATTTCTTTAGCTTTTTTAGACAAACTCTCAAAATTTGTTCCTGTAGCTCCAGAAATGGCCGCCACGGAAGACATCGCATTTTCAAAGCTCATACCTGCGCTTACTGCACTTGTTGTCACACTTTTAAGTGCGCTCCCGACAGCTGTAACTGCCTTACCTCCAATCGCCGCCATTGCGCCGAATCCAAGTCCGCTGGATATGGTACCGCGCAGCCGTTCTGCTGTATCGCTACACGATTTCATCGTCGAAGAGAAATTGTTATCTACCGCCGATAAAACTGCTTTCACACTATAAGACTCTGCCGTTTTCACCATCTCCTTTCCGAATCAGTTTTGAAATTCCAGCAAAGCGAGGGTCTGTCCTTTTTGTTCTGCGTTTTTTCAAATTTTCAAGTTCCCGTTCATAATCGAAGAATTTCCGGAACTTTTTATAGACCGGAACCGTCTTTTTACCGGCTTTACGCTCTGCACGCACAGCGAAATCAAGATACGCCTGCCTGTGCGCTGCGAAATTTTGATCAAACATTTTCAATTCCAGAGCCTCCATCATGACGTTATACTGAGCTACCGTCAGCTGATCCACTTGTTCGAATGATGTAAAATTGAAGTACCGGAAGCAGTTTACCGCAACATCATGATAAATTTTCTGAAAATCTACTGTTCCTTCTTGCTCTGCGCTTTTTTCTGAAATTCTTCCAGAGTCTTTTTCAGCGTCTCCTGACGTTCCTTCTCCTCCGCCACTGCTTTCTCGATTTCTGCAACCGTCTTCTTCGTAGCATTGGCTGTCTTTAAGAAACCCAGCGTATCCTCGAAAAGTTTATCAATATCCGTTTCTGGGTCATCAATATACCCGTCCAGCTGGTCTCTTGTCACTCTCGGATTCTGCCCATTGTTTGCCGCATCCAGCAGGTCTACAAGGACTTCTATGTCGCCGTCCATGATTTCTGCAACTGCGTATTTCAGACCGATATTCTTTCTAACATCTTTGACTCCGTCAACCGGCATAGTTACTTTTTTATTCATTTCTCTCATGAATCCCATGCCAAAATTAAACTGATACACCTGTCCATTGATTGTAAGTTCCATATCATTTTTCTCCTTTACTGTTCAAAAAAGAGGACGATTGCTCGCCCTCTGCATTTTTACACTCCTGTTTTAGTTGTATCTGTAAATACGTATGCCGCTACTTCCTGCTGTGCGGCTGTCACTGTCACATCGCCTTTCTCGCCGATTCCGTTTACGCCAAAGGTAAGGGATACTTCTACCATATCCTCGGCATTCGAAGTCTTTTCCAGCTCCGTTACGTACCCCTGGAAATATTTTCCCTTGAATTTATTGCTTCCGCTGGATGCTGGTTCATCCAGATTTGCTTCCCAGATCTCGACCAGTTCATCATTGATCATGGCATCTTCAAGAGAGTCGATCAGTGTGTCGCCCTTGGCAAGAATACTGGTTGCCGTAATCTCAACCTCGGCTGCTCCCGGGGTACGGATCGTGCCATCCTTTGTCTCTGTGGTATCGGCATCTTTGCTTGTCGTTCTGCCGTTCTCTGTCGTAAACGCTAATGCTGTAGCTGCATTTTTAGCCGCATCTTTTTTAAGGCGGTACAGATAAACGATCTTTTTACCACGTACCGCATCTGCGAATAACTGTAAATCAATTGTTTTTCTCATGCTGTTCTCCTAACTGAATAAAAAAGTTACTTCCACGATACCGTGAAGAAGTGGCTGATTGGTGGTTGTGTCCGGCAATATTCTCTGATTCAGGTCCTGCACGGACCACGAAAAGTTGCCGGTATGTTCCAGCTGTCTGCAAATCTGCTTAATCTGCAGAAGCATCTGTGATACTGTGCCGCGCTGCCGCGGATTGTCATGCCAGACGTGAATTGTCTGGCTTGCAGTGCCGAATACAGCCGTTTTATTGGCTCTGTCGGTTAAATCGCTGTCCGCCAGATAGATAAACGGGTATGGCGTACCTTCCGGCGGTAAAAACGTGTCATACACACTGTCTGGATACTGTTTTTTTAATTCCAGAAGCAACGCACTGAATAATTCCTGCTGTGGGTCCATGATGTCACCTCGTAAGCTTTTTCAAATCGGATTTGAACTGTTCTTTCTGAATCGCATAAGAAGGATATACAAACGGCTGCGCTTCCATATATCTCGTACCATGTTCGAGGTATGGGCTATATTCCGTTGTTGGTCCGGCTTCGGCAGTCATTCCTCCATCTTTGATGCTCATCCCGATACTTCTTTTTGTTGTTCCGGTCTGATAACCCTTCTTGAAATTTGCTTTTCTCTGCATTTTTTCTTGCATTTGAGCACCATTTTCCTTTACAACCCGCTTTACATCGCTCATCTGCACGTTTTTCTTCAATTTGACCTGCAGCTTCTCCATTCCTTCCAGCTTGATTTTCGGCATCAAACCACCTCCGATAAAATAAAAGTCTGTTTCACACGTAATTTCCGCGTATAGTCCACTTTGTAGGTCGTGTTTCCAATCCGGATCCTGTCAAACGGCTTCTGATAATGGTTCTGGAGCTGCACTGTCACGCTGCCCTGACGGATCCCACCGTATACGATCTGCATGATTTCCGCCCGCGTATCCATCACAGATGCCATTTTCCGCACCTCTGTTACCTGATCGTCGGCATAGTTTCCAGTCGTTGGATCATACTCACCCGGCAGGACTCGCCGGAAGAAAATTGGCGTATCGTATCTCACAAAAACTTCACCTTTCCCTTCCTTGCCTCCCGCTGGCTGTCCAGATAAGACTGAATATCATCCATGTACCCGGCAAAATCATTTTCAGACCAGGAAAGGCTCTCGCCCTCAACACTGTGAGAGGAGAGCCCTTCTGATCCGATTCGGTTGAATCGAATGACTGAAACATCCAATATGATGTATTCCATTTCTTCCGGCGGCTCCAGACCGCCAAGAAGAAATTTCAACCGCTGTTTCGTGGCATTCAGAATCAGCTGTAGCTGCTGTTCTGTCTTTTTATCTGTGTCTTCCAGTCCAAGAAGCAGTTTCAGATCTTCGAGCATCGACTGCCTCCTACTTCTCTGGTTCTTTTACCAGTTCGATCACCGGGGTTCCACGCAGGTTTTTATCCGAAGCAAGCTCTTCCAGACGCTCTTTCGATACCTTGATTCCCTCGCGTGGGAAAACATCACCCTCTCGGTACTCATGGTCATCGTCATGAAGATCCGTAAAGTATTCAATCACCCTGTACATAGGTTCCTCCTTCTCAGCTCTTCACAGCTACTGTTACATCGCCGGAACGAACTGCTTTATAGTTCTGATCACACTCAACCAGCGTGATGTGATGGGTTGCTGTAGATGCGATTTCGGATTCTCCATCCCATTTGCTCCAGTTTTTCACGTCATCGCCGTATTTCACGGTAGTCGCGGATGCCGCATCTTTGTACTTCCAGCAGTTTTTCATAGACATCAGCTGCTCTTTTACGGAGATTTTTGTTTTTCCTGTTTCAGATCCTTCTGCCGCCGTTACGGTCAGTTTTCCAAGAGTCTGTGTATCCGCGCCACCAACGGAGATGTAGGCGATGGCATCCAGGTACTCACAGAATAAGCGCAGACCCATAATAGCGTACAGATCCGAAATTGCTCTCTCGTAGGTACCCTGTGCATGGAAACCGATAAAATGAGTAGTCGGGTCCGTTGTATAGCTGAGGCCAGCTTTTACGAACTCAGAGTCGCCCGGATCGATGTAATATCCGATGATGTTGTTGAGTGGAGTAGCAATGACGACGTTTTCCGGGATTTCAGAGCTTACGAAGACAACATCAGCGCCAAGGAATTTCTTCATATACTCAAAGCCGAACGCTGTCTGCAGGGAGATATCCGCGGCACCGACATATTTATACACATCCAGTGTATTTACCCATACTGCTACGCCGGTAGCCGTTCTTCTCATCTTTTTGAACTTATCTTTAACCTTTCCGATTGCCATAGCAACCGCCATCTGCCAAGTGCTTTCATGGCCAGTCAGAGAACCTGCTTTCAGCTGTGCGTACAGCTTATCCATGACAACGTTCTGCAGATCGGTTTTGAACTCTTCGTCGGTATCCTGTACTGCGGCATCATATCCCTTTTCCGCGATTGCCTCCAGGGTTACTCCCTTACGATACTTGCTGATTTTAATAGTATCAAACGGAATTTCTTCCACAGCGTACTGGGAGTACGGGATCTCTTCGCCCTCTGCGACCTCACCGGACTGCAGGTTTCCTGTCACCTTTTTTGTATTTAAAACGGTGTTGTTATCTTTCTTGATCATTCGGATAATGCCCAGGACGTCAAGCAGCGCCTGAATGTTTTTGCCGAAAGAGGTAACGAAATCAATCTCACGGGCTTTTACCTGGATCTGTTCCTGACCTGTCATGTTATCCGGTGCTGCAAATACCTGCAGCCCTAATTTCTCAATTTTATGCATGCTGTTTTCCTCCTACTGAAATAATGCAATATTTTCCGCAATCAGCCGCTGCCGTTCGATCGGGTTGCTGACTGCAAGAATCTGTTCTTTTGTCACAGCACCTTTCCCGCCGGATCCGCCCTTTGGTGCATTTCCCTTCAGGGCATCTTTTACGGCAGCCTGCACTGCGTCCTTGTACATCTTTCCGAAAGCTTCAACTGCCGCTTTTGTATCTTCAGCGCTTTCCGATACCAGATGTGCCAGAAGTTCATCCGGAATGCTGATTTCTTCATCTGACAGCATCTTTCTGGCTGTTTTTGACATCTCAGAAATCGAATTCTGCCGTTTCAGATCCGCCAGCTCTTTCTCCAGCTTTCGAGTCTTGTACTCTGCTTTCTCTTCTTTAGTCATCTTTGCAAGCTTTTCCGCCTCTGAAAGCTTGTCATCAGTCAGTGCCTGCCACTTTTCCTGCGCTTTGGTCACTGCTGTATTTACCGCCTTCTGGACCCTGCGGTCGAACTCTGCTCGATTCTCTGCCTGCCCAAGAAAATCATCAAATGACATCTCATTGCCGCTATCTCCAGAACCTGCTCCGGCTCCGTCCTCGTTTCCGTTTCCGGCTCCGCTGCCGTCTCCTTCACCTTCTGCAAATAACTGCAGGTTGTTCATTGGAATTCTCCAACGCATGTTTCTGTACTTCATTTCTTTTCCCTTTCTGCCCCGTCCCGTTCCATGCAGGCCCGTGCCGTTGCTCCTGGTGTTGTAGTTTAACGACATCCCGGTCACACCTGTTACACAATCCGGACACAGTCCGGGTATTCGTCAGCGATCATACAGATGCCGACAAAAAAGGAATCCACCAGAGTTCTTGCTTTCTCCGATAGATTCCCATACTGTATATCAACCCATCCGGGCGATACCTTGTATTCTATTTCATCCCTTGTCAGATCCTCAATCGAGCGGATCAGTGTCCGCACAAGGCTGGAAACGCCCGCACAGACGATGTCCTGCCCGTGCGGTGCGTACATTGCATGACCGGACACCTTAATTTCGTTTTTACGAACGCGCACCTCAATCATTCTCTGATCCTCTCTTTCTTAAATGGGCATAAAAATACCACCGGCCTCTCGACTAGTGGTAACTATGAAATAATCGCGCCAAGTAATGCAGACAATATCACGTTGAATGTTTCAGCACAATATTCTTTTGCTTTCTGCATGCGGCTGTTTTCTTCCAGGAACTGTACGCCCTCAAACGTAATCTCAAATGGTCTGTCTGTTTGGAGCATTGGCGCGTCTTTTGTTTTGTCAACGACCACAAATCCTGTAATATATCCCTTCCTTACAAGTGTTGCAATGATCTTGCACCAATAGCTTTGCGGAATATCAAATAATTTTGAATTCCACGCGAACTGTTCGAGTTCTGGTTCTACACCGAGTTTCATGCATTCGTACAGATATCTCAGTATTTTATACATGATTACTTCCATGTCATTCTTTGCCATTATCGTTTTTTACTCCTTAAACAGTTTTATACGAACGGAACCATCTCTTTTACGTCCTTCAACGTCCTTTTTGCCTTTTCAAGCAACGAATTTTCGAACAGATATGAAATACCTTTCGGCGTGATAATGGTATCGGGCAGATCGCCTAAAAGAACGCCATCTTTCGTATGATTAACAGCAATGCCTTTTACATATTCTTCCGTAATCAAGCTTAAAATGATATACTGCCAATAATTCTCAGGAATATTATAAGCTGATGCTGTAAGGTAACACGCTTCTGGTTTTTCACCCTTTTTCAAGCATTCATACAGATATTTCAGTACCTGGTATACAATCACGAAATAATCATTCTGAGCCATTTGTCCTGTCTCCTTATCATCAGTTGATAATTAACTGATTCTTGCAAGAATCACAGTAAAAAGTATTGGTTTTTTCACGGTCGCCAACAGGAATCATGATTCCTGTTTTACATTTTTTGCACAAAACTTTTTCGCCTTTCCTCAAGAGCTTTACTCTCTCATGAGGCGGAATATTCAGAGTATTCGTCATAAACAATCACTCCCATTTCAGATTCGGATATTTATCATTTATATGATTAATTATATCCTGGAGCACTTTCTCTGTCAATTCAATGTTTTGATGCCTGTACTCGTTCACATAGCATTGCAGTTCTTGACTTTTGGTATTTGGCTTGTTGATTTTGGCATGCGTGGCCTCGTGAATCACCGTAATAGCCGTTTCACGAACCGTTTTGGTATTATCAGCATAAATGTTGATTTCTCCATCTTCGAAAAGTCCGTCCAGTCCTTCATCAACATCAACTCCGTACCATACCTTTATTTGAATATCATTTTCCTGAAGATATTCCAACATTTCCGTTCCGATGCTGGACTTTTTCATTTCTTTCATGATATTTCGAGGTTTGATAACGTCTCGCCCCTTTGATCTGCCATCCAATGTTTGGAATATTCCTTCGTTGTCTTTATATCTTGCCTTTCTGTTTTTCGATGCTTCCCATTCTTCTGTGGTACCACCCTGCTCCAGAAAGTCCAACCATTTCTCATATTCTGCACTGTCTTCATAGGCTGCCGTGGAGCAGTGACACCGCGGATGCATCGGCGGCGCGTTCGTCCCCGGCATCATGTCCTGAACTTTGAAATGCCTGCCATCCAACGCCTGGCACCGTTCGCAGACATCTGCATTCCCGCAGGCAACGTATGTATACTCCTCGAATCCGTTTCGAAGGTAGGACTGTTTCTGCGCTTCTGTCTGGACTCTGGCAAGCTCCGTGACCATGAGCCGCTCTGCATCCTCCCTGCTTGCGCCGAAGCGTTTCTGCAGGTGCACCGCAAGCTCCCGCGGGTTCTTTCCCTGGATCAGCCCCGTTTTCAACAGCTTATCCAGCTCTGCTTTCAGCATGTCCTGGTACATCCAGATCCGGTCAGAATAGGTGGCATTGTGGAATGATGCATCCACGATTGTCCGCGCCATTTTTCCATTTTCCTGCACGGAATTGCCGAGAATACCCGCCTGTCTGCGAAACTCTTCTATTGTCTGCTGTGTCAGCGTCCGATCGAAATATTTCTGCAGTTCATCGAATCCGGATACCATTTCCAGCCCAATATTGGCTTTCAGCAGTTCCAGACGGTTGATCTTCATGGTTGCATTGTACAGCCGCATCTCTTCATTCGCCTGGTCGGAAAAATCTTTTTCTTTGACGTATTTCGCCGCTTTCCTGCCATACTCTTCGATATCGAGCTTGGAAACCCTTCTCTTTGCTTCTGCCAACGAAATCTTCTCAGCATTGGCGTATTTTGCGTAAAATCCATCGATTTCCTTCTGAATCTGATCCGCCATATACGCATAGGTCTTCCGGATCTCTTCTGCATAGGTCTGCTCAGACATCTTATTCTTCTTGGCATGTTCCGTCTCACGTTTCTGCCAGTATTCCTTACTCGTCATCCTGTCCACCGCCGCCAAACATCTGCTCCATTACCGGATCCGCTCTCACCTTATCCTGGTCTGCATCGATTTTCTCGATTTCATTCTGCACATTATCCACGATTGACAGCACGCCGAGCTGTGTTTCCTGGCTGACCACGCCTTCCAGGTTCTTCGCGATCTCTGCCTCTTCCTGCAGGTTTGCCGGGAAGTTCGGCGTAAAATGTGGATGAATCTTCACCCAGTCATCTTTTTTCATTCCTGAGACCGGATTTGAGAAAATCAGACGATACCTCCGGTTCATTCCACTGGTAAATTTCCGCTCTTTCGTTTTTTCCAAGTTACTCATTGCCTGCAGCTTATATTTCATGGCGATGCCGGAACTGGTGCCAAAATTCTCATCCGAGATATTGGCCACCATGCTAATATGGAAAATGAGCTTTTCCAGACGATCGATCAGATGTTCCTGCGTGGTATCACCATCCGGTTTCTGAAGAAATTCGACAATCAACCGTTCGGTGTCCCCGTCGAAATTAATGATTCTGTCATCCCGGATATGCGCCACATCGTCTTCTTCCAGCTTGGAACCAAGAACCTTGAGATAGGCATCCGCGAAATAGTCAACATCATTGGCTTTCTCGCTGATCGCCTTGTTGTATGCATTAATCATCGTAAGGACCGGCTCGAAGATTCCCATACGCTCCTTGTTTTCTACGTACTCCGATGCCGGAACGCCGTCGAAGCCGTGTATCTTCTCGTCTGCATCCCAGAGCAATTTTCCTTTGATTGTAAACCAGCGGACCTTCGTCTCGTCCGATACGCTTCCATGAAGGATCTGATTCGAATCGTAATACAGCCGCACGAAATATCGTTCCCTTTCCAGCACGGAATCGTCGTAGATCATGAATGCATCCAGCGGGCTCAGATATGTGATACCGATATTCCCGTTCTCATCTACGTAATACATTTCATAGCCTTTGCCGAAGATACTGCAGATTTTAGACAGCTCGGCATTGTTATCGTCCTGATCGTTGTACTGATCCAGGAACTCAACATATTTCTCAACCGCTTCGTTTCCACCATCAACCAGTAGCTTAATTGGATTCCCGATGAAGAAACCATTCATCGTATCCACGATATATTTTGCAAAATTGACCATGATTCGGTTGTCCGGTTTCCACCGGGGCTTGGGCGGCTCATGCAGAATCGGGTAGTCCGTTTCATAGGCCTCCTGCAGTCTATTGTATCGAAATGCGCACTCTCCAGAATGCCGCATGATGAATTCATTCAATTTGGCATCTGTCAGTGCTTCCTCTGACGGCAGCCTGTACAAATTCGTTTGCACTTCTATATCCCTCCTTTCACCTTTCTGTTCAGCCGTGGTCGCTCCCCAAGTATTGTATATACAAAATATCGTACAGCGTCCATCGCATGATCATATTGTTTCACTGGCTTGTCTTCTCCGTTTTCAGCAGCTTTTTTATCCCAAATATAAGATGCAAATTCTTTAATTGCATTTATACACGCCGTTGAAAATACAATTTTTTGCAAATTCAATTTGGTTGCTACCAATCGAATTCCGTCCTCTACATCATTTTTGGCTTTTATGATTTTGAATCCACGTTTTCGCAATTCCGCAATAAAAGAAGCAGCCGCAGGATCCACTATAATTGCGCGAATTTCCATCTTATCCAGCCAATTTTCCAAGTCGTCTGCATACTCTGCATCCGTTTTCTGCTTTCCTTCCTTTCGTCCAGAATAATAATATTCTTTCGTACAATACCAAACGCCATCCGTTCCTTTTTCCCACAGGAGAAACACCGTTGCATTTTGAGTTCCATAATCGCAACTGACATATCTATTGCTGTCAAGCAATAACTTTTCAAATAACAATGGATCTTTCACATGTTGTGCTTCGCTGAACATATCGTAGATAATACCCTCAGCCATAGCCCACCGGCCCAGGATGTATCTTTTATAGAACACCCCGGTATACATGTTTCGGTATCTGGTTTTTATTTTCTCAGATAGGCTTAGGTTGTCATCCATTGTAAAATGGAGATACAGCAGCTGTTTTTCTTTCCTCTTGTCAATCCAATTGAGCTTAAACCAGTGATATGGACCGTCCGGGTTGCAGTTAAACCAAAACTTGGAACCTTCAACGGAGCATCGGCCGGTTGCCTGATTGACGAAGGATTCCGGCATCAGTGCAACTTCATCAAAGAACACGCCCGCAAGCGTGATACCCTGAATCAGATCCTGTGAACGTTCATCTTTTCCACCAAAAATATAGAAATAGTTCTCTGTATCGCCTTTTCTGATGATAATGAGGTTATCAGCTCTTCGATCGGTTACGGAATATCCTCTGGACTTGAGCATCAGTTTCAGCCAGAACAGTACGTTTCTTCGGAAAGAACCAATGGTCTTTCCACACATAGCAAAGTTCTGACCATTGAATGTGCTCATTGCCCACATCACGAATGAGAGGGACATACTGACAGTCTTTCCGGATCGGATCGCGCCGTCAGCTATGATTCCATCCTTATCATGGACTGGCGAATCCTTGCACCACCAGGTAAGAACCTGCTTCTGTTTTCTGGAAAACGGCGAAAAATGGAATGTCTGGTCTTTCTGACAATTTTTAATGTTTCGCGTGAGATTCTGCAGCTTTGTTTTCAACGATGAGATCTTCTCATACACTCTCATCACCCCAGACTTCCTGCGCCACGGCATTCATCGCAGAAAGGAATCCATCATCGCCGGTTTCTTCCTGCTGAACATCCTGTTTGCTCATTTCAAATTCAAGCTGCATTGCTGCAAGTTCCAGCCGTGCATCGTCGTAACCAAATTTATGTAAAGCCTCAATGGCTCTCTGGCGCCGCGCCTGCACGCGAGTCAGGGCATCTTCTATGGACTGGATCTGTCCCAGAATTCCCTCATATTCTTTTAAGACAGTTGGTTTTCCTTTTTCAATTCCAGATCGATATCCGGTAACACTCATTCCCGCTGGAACTTGTTCTTCTGGCTCAATATTTTCATCGGCCGTCGGCTGCTCCATGTTCTTCAGCATCTCAATTCTTTTCAACATCCGCCGTTCCCGCACAGTCAATAGCTGAATTTCCTGCAGGAGCAACTGCTCCTTGTCCGGCGTCACAATTTCAGTCAACCGTTTTTCTTCTGGATCCAGACAATCAAAAAAGAGAGCTTCAAACTCTCCTGTCTTAATCGCATTCTTATTTCCCGGCGGTCCTGTTCCGCCATGCCCTTCGGCATTTTTGTTGCCCGGCTGACCGCCTTTCTTTTTTGCAACGTTGCGTTTATTTTTTTGCAACGTTGCATTATCCCAGTCATATCGATTCTTCCAGCTTCGAACCGTCCCTTCCGGAACTCCCAAAGTGCCGGCAATCTCTATTAATTTCAGACCTTTTGCATATAATTTTCTGGCCTGCTCCACCCGCTGATCCGGTGCTCTTGCCAAGCCTCACCACCTCTCATTCGTTTCGTTTTTGAGTATAAAAAAGGCAGTCTTTATGAAAGACCGCCCGCTGTACTATTTTACTTTTCCTTTTTTTCTATAAGCTTCATCAAGTCATCTGATAAGTAACTCACTTCCTGCTGTACTGGAAACACATCTTTAATCTCATTTGGAGCATCTATTGCAGAATAAAATTGCATTCCCTTGTCCATCCAATAGGCAAGCTTTTCAAGACTTCTTCCCGCTTTATCTTTCTCTTCTCCATCTTTTAATTCTCCAAGCTCCTGCTCCAACTCACTCACAGAATTTTGTGTTAAGATTTTGTTGGTTTTCTTGAACGCATCCAACACCTCGGCTGCTATTCCATTTTTTAATTCCAGTGATCGCAATGCTTCTTCCTGCATTTTTACAGTCGTTGCGTGTGATTTGATTTTTGCAGCAGCATCTACAAGTTTACCCAAATTAGATAATACAGTTGTTGCCGCTGCTCCTGCAATCAAAAAAGTTAACCATGTAGATCCAACATCGACAGAACCATATTTGATGCTCGCATCTTTTGAATTTAAATATGGACATTGACTTAATATAAAATTCAAGTCTGAAATACATCCTGCGAAATCATCCAAATTTTGAAATTCCGGCATTTTAATATCAAATCCATATTCTTTTTCTGCCACTTTTTGTGGATTTATAGCTTCATATGTTCGAATTATTGTCTTCATTGCAATAACTAGCTGTCTTTTATATTCCTTAAATGTGTCTGCCACCGTTTCGGTGATATCAAATTCATCCACATCACGATACATGATTGGAATTGATTCATACAGCTTTTGTACACTTTCACGCAATGGCGTTATCTTAGCCAGTTCATTTAAGATAATACCTATAAATGAGCAAATATCGAATTTTGCACAAACTTATCCCACAAACTTAAAAGC
>ERZ791917.129-NODE-129-length-104603-cov-5.326950_pt1 | contig 104603 bp, 101 predicted proteins | sample MGYA00510138_ERZ791917 | MGnify/ENA primary metagenome ERZ791917 (study PRJEB30046, sample SAMN00792102) | human gut metagenome | study: EMG produced TPA metagenomics assembly of the A metagenome-wide association study of gut microbiota in type 2...
CGCGGGTCCTTTTTCCATTACGGCGGTATCTTCCCGGCGCATTTTTATTTTACATTCCAAGGGAGAACAATATTGTCATCCCATTACAAAAGCCTCCGCACAAAATGTACGGAGGCTTCTTTGGTGACCCGGCAGGGATTCGAACCCTGGACCTACTGATTCGTAGTCAGTCACTCTATCCAGCTGAGCTACCGAGTCATGACGAGGAGTATAGTCACAATGGAACTTCTACTCCTCCGTCGCTTAGATACGATTTTGCAGCCCGATACGCACGATGGGGAGCACGTATGAACGTATGATAGATATCGTCTTTCCGTAACAGGTTCTTGCAGACAAAAGAGCAATAATTTCCCGGGAGTCTTTATTCATTACAATATTTTAAATTTTTATAAATTCTTTTGTTTTTAACATATTTATAAGGAGTTATATGATATAATAAAAGTCGTATTTATACGCGGGAGTGCTTTTTTTCACAGTGAATAAAAGATAAGCAGGTGATTTCTTTGCAATCTATATACGGAAATTATACGGTTACCTTGAAGGCCGTTCAATCATATCTTACGGAGCGACTTGAAAAATACGGCCGGTCCATATATGCGAGTAGAGGCGAAAGTGCGTATGAACATTTGGAAAGCCGTATTAAATCAGAAGAAAGTATGCGTGAGAAATGTCTGCGCAAGGGGCTGGAACCGACTGCCCTGTCGGCACTGACGAAAATTCATGATGCTGTAGGGGTGCGTATTATTTGCCGTTTTGTTGAAGACGTTTATGATGTGGCGGCCTATATCGGCGAACTTGAAGGCTGTACCGTCGTTACAGCGAAGGATTACATCAAGGACGTTAAACCGAACGGTTATCGCAGCTACCATATAATCGTCGCCGTTGACATTACTGCAAATGAGGAGGCCCATATTATAGGCGGTACTTATTTTGCGGAAATTCAGTTACGGACTATTGCCATGGATACATGGGCAAGTTTGGAACATCAAATGAAATATAAGAAAAAAATTGACAATGCGGAAATGATCAGCCGGGAATTAAAGCGTTGTGCCGATGAACTCGCATCGTGTGACTTTTCTATGCAGACAATTCGTAACTTAATAAGAAGGCAGTAAGGAGAAAGGGCATATGAAAATTTTATTTGCTGAAGATGAAAAAGAATTATCCGCCGCCGTGGTTTCCGTCCTGAAGGCATCCGGTTATGAGACGGATGCCGTATATAACGGTGTTGATGCGGTTATGATGGCCGGCAGACACAGCTATGATTGTATGATTTTTGATATCATGATGCCGGGCCGGGACGGTATTACAGTGCTTAAAGCGGTTCGCGCAAGCGGTAACGTTACGCCTGTTATCATGCTTACGGCAAAGGGGGAGGTGGAAGACCGAATTGACGGCCTTGATGCGGGCGCGGATGATTATTTAGCCAAGCCCTTCGCGATGAAAGAGCTTTTGGCCCGTATTCGTTCCCTTACCAGGCGGGCGGGAAGCTTTACGCCGGACACTCTTTCGCTGGGCAATATTGAATTGAATACGGAAACGCAGGAACTGAAAGGGACCAGTACGATCCGCCTTTCCGCCAAAGAAGCCAAACTTTTAAAGTTTTTGCTGCTCAATCCCCGTAAAGAATTAACGGTTTCTGAAATCTTCCGGCGGGTCTGGTCCGACGGGGACGAGGAAAGTGAAGCCATTGTCTGGGTATATATCTCGTATTTACGGCAAAAATTCGAGGCCGTACAAAGTTCGGTTGTCCTTACGGGCGAAGCAGGCGGCCCGTTTGCATTGAAAGCGTAAAAATGAGGTAACAGTATGCAGATGATACATCGCTTACGGCGAAATTTTATTCTTCTTGCATCGGCAGCCGTATTCCTGTTGGTTTTTATTGTCCTCTTGCTCGTCAATGTATCCAATTATGTACAGACAATGGACGATATTGACAGTGATTTGCACTACATTGCGTCACACGGCGGAGTGATCCCGGTGAAAACGGCGCCTGCAGAACGCGGTTGGTTCAGCACGGGCGAACGGGGAAACAATACGGATGAATTTTCGTATCAGACGCGGTTTTTCAGCGTTCTTGCCGACAAAGAGGGAAACATTAAAAATGTCAACACAAAAAATACAGCCTCCTTCAGTGATGTCGAAGCTGTAGAATATGCACGGACGTCAGTGTCTTCGGGGAACGCCGAAGGTATTTTTGAAAAAGATAAGGCTTTCTATGCCTATCTCATTACAACAGATGAAAAAGAAAACCGTCTGATTGTCATTATGGACTGTACGCGTGAATTTGCGTTTATTCACGCTTTATGGCGATTTTCCGGGATTCTCGGTTTTTTTTGTATTATCGTTTACATTGCCGTTTTTGCCGTTTTGTCCAAGTGGGTAATGCGGCCGTTCGTGGATAATATGGAAAGCCAAAAGCGCTTCATAACCAATGCGGGACATGAGCTGAAGACCCCGATTGCCATTATTTCGGCAAATGCGGAAGCCATTGAAATGATCAACGGAAAGAATCAATGGACGGAAAGTATTTTGAAGCAGGTGAAACGACAAACGGATTTGATCAATCGTCTGGTGGCCCTGTCCCGTATCGGCGAGTACGGCAGTGATGAAGCGCAGAAAAGAGAAGTCGATGTAACGGAGACGGTACGTACGGTGATTGATTCTTTTCGTCCCGTTGCGGAAGAGCAGCAAAAGAATATTCAGTCCACAGTGGATAAAAATATCAAGGTATTTGCAATACAGCGCAGTATTTATGAGTTGACGAATATACTGGTCGATAATGCCGTGAAGTACTGTGATGATAAGGGGACGATCTATATTTCTTTAAAGGCGAAGAAAAAAAGGAAAAAAAATTTCGCCCTTACTGTAGCCAATGATTTTACTGCCGGAAAAGGCGTGGACTACTCGCGCTTTTTTGAACGGTTTTACAGAGGCGATGAATCCCATAACAGTGAAAAATCGGGATTCGGCATAGGTTTGTCGATGGCGGAAGAATTTGCCCGTTCCATGAAAGGCGTTTTGACGGTTACCTGGCGGGACGGCGTTATTTTCTTTACGGTGACCGTATAATAAAAAAAGCGGGAAATCCTCGGATTTCCTGCTTTTTGCTGTCGTATAAAGTATTTTATTTGGAATACAATTCGACGATAAGTGTTTCGTTAATTTCAAGGGGCAGTTCACTGCGTTCAGGCATGCGGGTCAATGTGCCTTCAAATCCGTCGAAATTCTTTTCAATGTACGGGAGGTCGAAGGTTTTTAATTCCTGAAATGACTTCTTGTACATTTCGTTGGTGCGGGACGCTTCTTTCAGTGTAATCGTGCTGCCGACTTTTACCTGTGCAGACGGGATGTCTACGCGTTTGCCGTTGACCAGGATATGGCCGTGATTGACCATTTGGCGCGCCTGGCGGATAGAGCTTGCAAACCCGATACGGTATACGAGATTATCCAAACGGCATTCGAGCAGTTTGAGCATATTTTCGCCTGTAATGCCTTCCTGCTTTTTCGCTTTATCATAATAACGGACAAACTGACGTTCGAGCAGGTTGTAATATGCGCGTAACTTCTGTTTCTCCAATAACTGTGTGCCGTATTCAGACATTTTTTTCTGTCTTTGCTCTTTCTTCACACGTTTTAATGCCTTAGGGTGTCCGTAGACGTTAACTCCGAACCGGCGACATTCTTTAAAACGTGCTTCTCTCCTTGTTGCCATTGTTCACATCACCTCATTAATAATTTATGTAGAATACAACTACAAATTTTACTATGGAACGGCTCAAAAGTCAATGAAAATAGAGGGAAATACCTTTTATAGACAAGGGAAGCTCCTTTCTGTATACTTTATCTTATAGCGGGAGGTATGATTATGCGTAAGATTTATATGATTGCCTGCGGCGGGACCATAGCGGGTAAGGCCGGTTCCGCGTCGGATCTGACCGGCTACAGGGCGGGGGCGATGACTGTCGGCGAGCTCTTGGCGGCCTTGCCGGGATTGGCTGAGGCGGCGGTTGAAGGGGAGCAATTTGCCAATATGGACAGTTCGGACATGACTGAAGGGATGTGGCTTGCCCTGGCCCGCCGCACGGAAGAAATCGCCGCCCGTGCCGATGTGGACGGAATCGTCGTTACGCACGGTACGGATACACTTGAAGAGACGGCCTATTTCTTGAATCTTACCGTCCATACGCACAAGCCTGTCGTTATTACCGGAGCCATGCGTCCGGCTACGGCGGTCAGTGCCGACGGGCCGCTTAACTTGTGGGAAGCCGTCAGGCTGGCAGCCTGTGCGGAAGCCGGAAAATACGGCGTCCTCATTGCTATGAACAGCACCGTCTGCAGTGCCCGGTTCGGCTATAAAACGGATACAACGCATGTACAGGCTTTTCACGGGCGCCAATTGGGCGTCGTCGGTTTCATGCAAAACGGGGATCCTTATTTTTATCAGGCTCCGTTGCGTCTTCATACATATGCATCAACACTCTCCGCTCACGTTGCCGCCCTGCCGCCGGTGTGGATCCTTTACGGCCATGTAGGCATGTCTCCGCGGCTTGTTGAAACGGCTGTTGCAAGCGGGGTAAAAGGGATTATTCTCGCAGGCCTGGGACACGGCAGAAATCCGGATTATATGGATGCCGTGCTGCGCGTCGCTGCTGACGAAGGGATATTCATTGTGCGCACGTCCCGTGTTTTAGGCGGCATCGTCACGGAAGGGGCTGACGGAGAGTACTGCCTTTGCGGTGATTCCCTCACGCCTCAGCAGGCCAAGATCCTCTTACAGCTTTCCCTGGCTAACGGCTGCGGCGCGGCGGAAATTGCGGCCAATTTCGGCCGTTACTGAGGCGTGTTGTCCTTCCGGGATGCCTATGCTAAAATAGAACTGGCCCTAAGGCGGGTATTTTTCCGTATTTACGAACAGGAGCGATCAGGATGAAAAAATATCAGAAAATACTGGTGACTGCAGCATGCGCCGCCGTTTTGAGCGGTTCCGTATTGGCCGCGGAAAATACGACGGCATTGAAGGATATTAACGGGTATTGGGGCAAAGAGGCTGTCCAATATTTTTATGATAATCATTATGTAAGCGGTATAGGCGGAGCATTTAAGCCGAACGACGACATTACACGGGAAGGCGCCGCGTCCATTTTGAATAATCTTATCGGCGGGGACAGCACAGCAGTTGTCGACTTTAAGGATGTGACGGGCCGCTGGTCTGAAAAAGCGATTGCATCTGTGGTGGATAAACAGATTATGAAGGGATACGAAGACGGTTCCTTTAAACCGGAAAAGGCGATTACACGCCAGGAATTTGCCGTTATTGCCTATAATTATATGAATTATAAAGGAATCGGGGCAGAAGAATCGGCCGTAGACTATACAGATGAAAAAGACGTCGCGCCGTGGGCCAAAAAAGCGGTCGACACGCTTCATGCCACGGGGTATATGACAGGTGCGGACAACATGTTCCGGCCGATGAAGAATATAACGCGCGGTGAAGCCGTCAATGTTCTGTATCGTATCCTTACGGGCAACACAAAGACACAGACGGAAGAACGAACGGTAGAAACCCGTGTTTTCGCCGATATCACCAAGGTATACGGTTCCGTCAAGAAGTTTGCCGATGACGGGGCCATGTACTGGCAGGGGGGCAAATTGTATGTAGCCGTTAAGAATGCCGGCAATCGGGCCAAGCTGGAAGATGCGTTCAGAAATGATGCCGGTATTGCGGCCGATACCGTTATTGTCCGCAAGGGCTCGTATTCATATAATGACTATAAAAAGATGCAGGCCGATGCCCTGGCTATTTATAAAGAAAAAGAAGAGGGCGAAGCAAGAGTCGAAGTCGATTACTTGAACGAAAAGGTTAACTTGTACGCCAATCCCGTATCGGCAAGTACGGCAAAAAAACTGAAAAAGGCGTTGGGTGATGCCCTCGTTATTAAATAAGGCGCTTTTTAAGGAGCTTGTTCTTATGAAATATAAACGGTTAGCGGGTCTTTGGTGTATTGCTCTCGTGAGCGGAACTTTTTGGTCTTCCGCCGCCGCACCGTATACGGATATGGCATCCGTGCCGGATAAGACTGCGGTGGATTACCTCTATGACACGCAGTGTCTTACTTTTGCGGAAGGGAACGAATTTAAGCCGGCAGACCCTGTCAGCCGCGGCGATTTTGCCCGTCTGCTCTACAATATTACGCCTTCTTTAGGGGCACACGATTCTGCAGTACGGAAAGATACCGCCGATGCGGCCTTACAGGCCGTGAGCACGGCGCAGATTATGCAGGGCGACAGTAACGGCGATTACCGCTGGGCGGAGCCGCTTACTGTCGCCGAGGCTGTAACGGTATTGCAGCGCTATATACAGTACAATCGTACGGACGTGCCCTCCTATGTCAGTGAGTATATCGGGGCTAATGCCGGCGGCGCCGGTTATGTCAGCCGCGCGACGGCGGCGGATATAGCATTTCACACGGTTAAGCCTGACGGCAGGTATATTCCGCATGTCGCCGTGGAGCAGCAGGTTATGAAGATTCTCAATGATACATACGGCTCCATGCTGGATTTTTATGATGACGGCGTATTGTATTGGGATAACGATACACTTGTCGTCGGTATCCTGGGGGGGACTCTGCCTGAAGTCAACCGCCGTATTAAACGGGAAGTCGCTTATAAAGATGCTGTAGTTATGAAACCCGTTATTATGAGTAAGACCGATTATGCGCTGCTCATGAAGAAAACAACGGACATAGTTATTGCCATGGCCGGTGAAAAGGAATTCGGCGGCGTTCTGCCCGATTACAAGGCGGAACAGATCGTGCTGATGACAAGGCAGCCTCTTCCGGCGAATATCCGGACGGTTCTTGATAAGGAAATCGGCGCAGGTATCGTAAGGGCGGAAGATACCCTGTCCGTTGCCGCGCGAAAGAAGGCCGTAACTCCCGCAGTGACGACGAAACGCAAACCTGTAACGGCAAGAAACGGGCGCCGTCACCATCATGGTGAGTCCTATTCCTCCCTTTTTGACAGCCCGATGTCGGAAGCTATTACAAGATATCAGAACGAGTTGTACTAGCGATGGAAGAGGGTATAATAAAATGAAATTCCCGTTTTATTTTATGATTTTCAAGTAAAAAGCCGGGGGTTCTCCTGACATTTAACGCGCAGAGAATCCCCGGCTCTTTATGGTTGCGCCGCCCCGACGGCATTCACGGCTGTGCCGGTGCGGTGCGGCGCCGGCTGACGGATAATCCTTTTCCTCCCGACCGGTTCCGGGGCCGCTATATCCGCAGAGAGAAAAATGCTACAAGATGCGGTTCAATTCATCTGCTGTATCAATCAGATACGCAGGGTTGAGACGTTGTAAAAACGACTTATCCCGAAATCCCCAGGAAACGAGGATAACATCCATTCCCGCATTGTCCGCCGTTTTTTTATCTACTTCCGAATCGCCGACGTAGATTGCCTCGTCCGGAGTGGAATTGAGTCGGCGCAAGGCCTCGTAAAGCATGTCGGGGCGCGGTTTTTTCGGTAAATCGGGCGTTTCGCCGAGCGAAAAGGAGACAAGGCCCGTGAAAAATTCATCGTGCAGGACGGAAACGGCGGCTTGTCCCTTATTTGAAACGATAGCCGTCCGATATCCCTTTTCCCGTAACCGGCGTAAGGCGGCGGGGATATGTGTGTACGGGAATGTTGTGCCCCTGCAATGGGCGCCGTAGTATTCTTTGAACTCTTTAGCCAGGCGGGCCCGATCTTCTTTAGCGGCCTGCGGTGCCGAACGGGCAATAAGGCCGGCATAGCCGTAGCCCAACCGGGCCCGGACGGATTCTCTGTCGAGGACAGGCAGGTTATTCATTTTGAAGACGGCGGCCAAACTGTTTGTCAGCTCATCAAGCGTATCCAATACGGTGCCGTCCATATCAAAAAGGACAGTTTTATATTTTTTCATGCAGCACTGCTCCGGATTGTAAAATATAAAAATAAAACCGCTATGATTTTTTATTATAGAGCGGGAGTTTCTCTTTGTCTAACAATTTTCCGACAGGAGATACAGGAAAAAGATACAAACAGTAACGCCGGTGTGATACAATTATACAGAACGAGTTCATTTCAGCAGATAGAGGAGTGTATTTACATGAGTCAGTATTTGCCGTATATATTGGTAATCGGTATGATTTTCGTGTTTTTTGCAGTTTGTTATCTCGTCTATTCCGGTGACGATTCCGAGCCGCATCATACAGGTGAACATAAGATGGTAAAAAATGCTGCTCACCGCACTAAAGCGGCGGAAAAATATGAAACCCCGCGGGCAAGCGCCGCCGCGCCGCAGCGGCCGGAGGAAACCGGATACAGGGAGTCCGCAGCCGTGCAGGTGCATAAAAAAGGAACTGTCAAAGGCGCGACAGGCTACTTGACGAAGAACGGTGAAATTGTTAATGAAGGCGGCGAAATCCTTTATAAATCGGAACGGGAGAAACAGGTGGCCGACGATGCGGACAGCACCCGTGTGCTTCGTCGTGACGAAATGCAGGCGGCTATGAACAAAGCCCGAGCCGTTGCTGAAAATGCGCGCGGCAATTCTCCGAAAAAAGAGCCGTCCGATACGTCCCTGGCCGGGTTGAGCGCCGTCGTTGCGGCTGATCTGGCGGCGCGGGAAACGACTGTACCGACGGCAAAAGAGCTGACACTCGGTGCGACGCAGCCTGTGCCGCTTGCCGCTGACATTTTGAAACATGAGCCTGCCGATAATCGGACAACGGACACGAAAGACGCCCCGCCGCCGCAAAAAGGCGGGAAAGAAGCCCGATCTGAGACGGCACGGCCGGCAGCGTCGACTGTAAATACGACTGAGCACGGCTCCCCTGAGCCCTGGAATGATACGGCTCTTATCGATTCGCCGCTGATCAGACGCTGTACGGAGCACTTCCTCAGGCAATATACGTTTACCGGTATACATCTTGAGCAACAGGTCAGATACATCACGGGCGCCGCTTTTACGGCCGCAGGGGCCGCTACGGATGAGGAACGGGAGCGGGTGCTCATGTCCTTTGAAGTACAGGATGCGTTACGGCAGGTGCAGAAAGCTTATACGGCGCATCCGGAGCCGTTCGTCGAAACCCTCGCTTTACGCGCGTTTAAGGATGTCGTTCATTGCTCCCGGACATCGACACGCCATCTGGTGGCAACCGACGCGTTGAAGGTAATGCCGGTCCTGACCCGTCCTCATTATCAGATTCTGGCATTGCTCCTGCTTTTCCTCTATTCACGTAATTCGCATAACGTGGATAAAGAAACGTTTATTCAATATATTGATAAATATGTCTTGCCCATCGTTGATCGTTTCCCGACGGAACGTCCGTATTATCAGCAGCTTGATTACCTTCACTGTACGGCCGTAGAAACGAAGGGCACTTCATTCGCGGCGCTTCTCGGCGAGTCCTATCCGCTCCTTTTCCGGTATCGCGGGTTTACGGAAGAAGAACTGCGCAAAGCGTTAACGACCGAGTATATGCCGGCTGAATTTGTTGTGCAGTCGTTTAATTCGCCGCTCTATAAATTGGCTCTCATTGATGAATCGATGGCGCCGCGTTTCTTCCGTTTGGCGGGTATTGAAGATCGGCATACGCAAGAACGGCTCTTGCGGCTTGCCCGCAAGCGCCCTGCCGATTTCAGCGGTGAAGAAGCGCTTGATGTAATGGAAAGTATTTCTCCCATACTCGCCGATATGAGTGATATCTGGGACAGTACGATGCTTCGTGTTTCCACGTTGTCGCTTTTGGGCCTCTATCTGGGTCAAGGGTATATCTGCGAGGCCATCGGTGAAGAATTCGATTTGAGCCGCTGGTTCGAGTAAAGCGGTCAGGGAGGGGTGCTTGTGAAAAAAATACGAAAGGCCGTAATTCCGGCAGCCGGTTTCGGCACGCGGTTTTTACCGGCTACGAAGGCGACGCCGAAAGAAATGCTGCCCATTGTCGATAAACCGACTATTCAATATATAGTGGAAGAAGCTCTGACCAGCGGTATTGAAGAAATCCTTATCATCAGCGGCCATGCTAAACGGGCCATAGAGGACCACTTTGATACGACTCCGGGATTGGAACAGCATTTGGAACAGACCGGTAAAGGCGATCTGCTGAAGCTTGTGCGCGATATTTCCGACATCAATATCCATTATATTCGTCAAAAACATATGTGCGGCCTTGGCGACGCCATCTTATGTGCCAAATCTTTTATAGACAATGAGCCGTTTGCCGTTTTACTGGGCGACGATATTGTGTATAATAAAACCAGTCCGGCTTTGCAACAGATGATAGATGTATTCAATGATGTCGGGGCAACCGTCCTGGGGTGTCAGGAAGTGGCGCTTGAAAAAGTTTCTTCATACGGTATAGTCGCGGGTGAGCCCGTAGCGGGAACACCTGTTTTCCGTGTAACCGATATGATCGAAAAACCGTCACTTGAAGAAGCGCCGAGCCGTATTGCCGTACTGGGAAGGTACATCATCACGCCTGATATATTTGCGGTGCTGCAGCGGACGCGGCCCGGTAAGGGCGGGGAAATACAGTTGACCGACGCACTTAAAGAAATGGCTTACAGAGAACCCGTCTATGCCTATTGTTTTGCGGGCAGGCGCTATGATGTCGGCAGTAAGCTGGGATTTTTACAGGCGACTGTTGAATATGCACTGCGTAACCCCGAATTGGGAGAAGATTTCCATGCATATTTGGAACGCATAGTTGCGGATAAAAAATTGTAAGAGTCTTTGAATAATCACTTGACGATTCTCAATACGAGTATTATAATTGAGAACAAGCAGGATATGTTGCTTAACGTCATTAGCAAAGGAGTTGTGTATTATGTTTCAAAACGGCGATTTTTGGATCGGCTTAGGTGTAGGCGTCATTGCCGGCGTTTTCGGTTATAAATTGATGGTTGAAAGAGAACAGCAGTTGATCGCAATGCAGCAGCCTGCAGTGGGCAGCGTCGCGGCAAACGTTCCCTTGGCTGAATTACAGCGCCAGAAAGAAGAACTCGAAGACCTTATTGCGGCTCAGGAAGCTGAACAGGTTTAACGGCAATATGCAGAAAACTGCCGCCATTCGTGGCGGCAGTTTTCTTTAAAAATGCCGATTTTTTTGAATCAGCGGAAAATGGTATAATAAAGGAGTTCGAAAGCAGTCATGATGATACCTGTATCAAAGTGGGATTTTATAATGAAGGCCGTATCGGTCCGATCCTATTTGCCCGGCCGCATTCGCTTGCAGAGTAACCGCCTTGTCAATAATAAGAGCCTGAGCGCTCAGGTTTATCAATATATTTCATCATATAAAGAAATAGATACGGTCGAAGTCAATACGGTGACAGGTTCCGTTTTACTTATGTATAAGCCGCAGATATTACGGTCCAATCGTGAACTGGCTGAAATTGAACACTATATAATGACCCATGTGGAAAGGAGGCCGTAATCGTGTCCTATATATCAGGATTTATGTTAGGTGCGTCTATCGGGAAAGCGGTCCATAAGTATTTCAGCCTCGGCGCGGGTACAAAGCGTGTTGTGCCTGCCCGTCCCGTGCGGACGGCGCCGCTCCGTCCTGTCCGCCGTACCGGCCGGCAGGTACCTTCGCTTGTCTGCGTATCTGCCGTGCCCGGCAGAAGAAGGTACAGAGCTTTCGCTCTTATCGGTAATCCCGAAGCGGCTGATATTTTACAAAACGGCTTGCAACAGGTAAAAGGCGTGACGTCGGTCAGCGTCAATCCCGTCGTCGGCAGTATCCTTTTACGTGCTGAAAACGATGATATTTTCAGACGCGTCGAAGTGTTTTTAGAAAACCGTTTTTTCTTTTGTCCACGTACGGACGCGGCCGATGTTTGTACGGCGGCCCCCTGCGATCCGGGCAGACAGCCTTCGTCGGAGTATAAACATACGCTGCAGGAAGTTATGTCGACGATGAGCGCTTATGTATATGAACGGACCCATCATCTCTTTGATTTACGTTCGTTAGTGTCTTTTATTCTGATCGTTCGAGGTATCCGCCGTATGGTGACGCTGGGTGAAATGCCTTCCGGCCCGCAGATGCTCTGGTGGGCCGTGGCGATTTTGCGGGGAAGGTAGGTAAGCAGTATGGTCAGTTGCTACAGGGTGCAGCTTCGTTCCTTTTTGCCGATGCCGATGCGGCCGGTTCTGGGTGCGCAGTTGAGGCGTATTCACAGTGTCGTGGCGGCGACGGTAACGGATAAGGAGGTTGTGCTGTACTATAAAGGCATTTTGGATATGCATGCCATTTCGCGGTTTATCCGTCAATTTGAAGACAAACGGGGCGTAAAAAAAGAGAACAGAGACGCTCTGGATGCATCCGTGTATCGTCGTGAAGCCATCCTTTCCGTAGGCGGCTTTATTTTAATGAACATCCTCCGCAAGACGAATCCCGGTTTTTATGATTCCGTCCTTCTGGCACGGCGCCTATTTACCCTTTTCATTGCCCGTAGGTTTATTCGCAACGGCATTATGGGGCTTCTTGAAGACCGTCGGGCTAATGCCGATACATTGACGGCAACGGCCGTTATCGCATCCGTGCTTTCCGGCAAACCGGAATCAAGCCTGACTCTCCTCGCTCTTTCAAACGGTGCGGAAATGCTTACCGAATATGCGGCCGAGAAGGCGCGCAGCCAGATTTCCGGTCTTTTAAAGCTCGACCAGCGCGATGTATGGATTATCGAAAACGGCAAAGAACGCAAGGTTCCTGTTGAATCGTTGAAACCGGGAGACTATATTGCCGTTCATCTGGGCGAAAAAATTTGTGTCGACGGTAAAGTGGTCAGCGGCAATGCCGCCGTTAACCAGGCATCCATTACGGGCGAATCAAACCCGGCTATTAAGCAGCAAGGTTCGGCTGTTTATGCCGGCAGCGTCATTGAAGCGGGCGACCTCGTCATCCTCGTTGAGAAAGTCGGTGACGACACGTCCCTGGCCCAGATTATCCACCTTGTCGAGGAAGCGCAGACCCGGCGCGCGCCTGTCCAGAATTTTGCCGATAAGATGGCCAATATGCTCGTCCCCGTATCCTTTATCGGCGCCGCTATAGTTTACGGCGCCACCAAAGACTGGCAGCGCGTTTTGAACCTGCTCTTTATTGATTTTTCATGCGGCCTCAAACTTTCGACGGCTACGGCTATTTCCGCGGCTATCGGCGTGGCCGCGAAGCAGGGGATTTTGATTAAGGGCGGCAACTATATTGAAAATCTTTCCTCTATCGATACGGTTGTCCTTGATAAGACGGGCACGATTACTATCGGCGTACCGCAGATTTCACATATCGAAACGGCAAAGGGGATTTCCGATAAGGAATTGATTCTCCTTGCCGCTTCGGCGGAAATGCACTCCGTCCATCCTTTAGCCGTGGCCATTCAGAAGTATGTCAGGGACAATAAATGGGAAACACCGCCTCATGAAACATCGTCCACTGTTGTTGCGCGCGGCATGAAGGCGACCGTGCCGCCGTTTGAAACATACAGCGGCGGCGATGTCCTCGTCGGCAGCAGGCGCTTTATGGAAGAAGAAGGTGTCGATGACGTTCCCGTTACCGTTCCCGCGACATGGGGCAAGAATATTCTTTTTGTAGCCAAAAACAGGGAATATATCGGGTTTCTCACAATTCAGGACCCCGTTCGCCCGGGGATGAAGAAGACCTTAAATCGCATGCGCCGTATCGGTGTGGACGAAGTTATCATGCTTACGGGGGATTCCAAGGAAGTAGCGGCCGATGTGGCGCACGCCATGGATATTGACGGCTACCATGCGGAAATCCTGCCGGAAGATAAGGCGAATTATGTCATGGAACTGCAGCAACGCGGCAATGTCATGATGGTCGGAGACGGGATCAACGACGCACCGGCTCTCGCTTTTGCCGATATCGGCGTCAGTCTCGGCGGCCAGAAAACGGATATTGCGGCCGAATCGGCCGCAATTACCATCCGCTCGGAAGATCCGGATAAACTGTTCGATGCCTTACAAATCGGCAGGCAGACGATGCGGGTCATCAACCAGAATTTCACTGCTACGATCCTTGTCAACTCGACGGCAATGCTTCTCGGCGCTTTAGGCAGAATCAGTCCTCTTTGGGCCGCCGTTATTCATAATACGGCGACTTTGGCGGTCGTTTTGAACAGTGTGAGGATTTTAGGGCCGGGAATAAATATTTTCCGCTAAAACATGCAGGGCGGCCGACGGCGGGCGTTGCCTGTTTCGGTATAATAAAAAACTCCCGTGAACGGTCCGGGCCGTGCACTGCACCCCAAAAGTTGGACACAATTTTTGGAGGTGCAGTTTTTATGTCCAAGTATTCCAACGCAATAAAAAGGCAAGCTATTTTATTACATGAGCAAGGATGGGGATACCGCTCTATAGCTCAGAAATTATCAATTTCCAAAAGCATTATAAAGAGATGGGTGTTCTTAGGTAAGCAGGGGATTTCTCTAGACAAGAAAATGACGCATAAATCCTTTTCAGCACGATTTAAGGCTCATGTTATTGAAACCAGGTGGGAAAATAAGTTATCCTTTAGTGAAACAGCTATCTTATTTAATCTGGACAATCCATCCCTTATCGCTGCTTGGCAAAAGCGCTATTTAGAAGAAGGGATAGACGGGTTGGAGCCTAAATCCAAAGGAAGGCCGCCTATGAAACCTAAAAAAACTGTCAAAATTCAACAAAATGAATCATCGCGATCGGATAAAGAAAGAATCAGGGAACTTGAGGCTGAAAATGCCAGGCTAAAGTATGAAATTTCCTTCTATGATGATTTTATAAAGGAAATGCGTGAGATTGCCAAATCCAATAGAGCCTCAAAAAAAAAGCCCAAACACTCGCAATAGAAAGATTAAGAAGCAAATATCCCCTGCGATTTATGCTTTCCTACTTCCCAATTAGCCGCAGCTCCTATTACGCTCGGCTGGCCGGTCTAAGACGAGGGGATAAATATGCGGATATAAGGGACGCAATTCGTACTCTCGTAGCTACCCATAAAGGATGCTATGGGTATCGCCGCTTAACACTTGAGTTGCATAAATCCGGGTTGCACGTTAATCACAAGGTTGTAATGCGACTTATGAAAGAAGAAGGATTAACTTGTCGAGTGCGTTTAAAGAAGTATCGGTCTTATCGTGGGCCCGTAGGTAAGTCTGTGCCTAATGTAATTAATAGAAACTTTGCGGCAACTAAGCCGGATCAAAAATGGGCAACCGACATAACTGAATTCCATTTATTCGGAAAAAAAGTGTATTTGTCACCCGTACTGGATATGTACAATGGAGAAATTATAGCCTACGCAATTTCTGAAAAGCCGGTATTAAAGCAAGTTCTGGACATGCTAGAAAGGGCTTTTAAGGTACGTCCCCATAGTCATGGCTGTATTCTGCATTCCGATCAGGGATGGCAATACCGGCATGCATTTTATCAGGAAGCCTTAAAAAATCACGGTATTGTTCAAAGTATGTCCCGTAAAAGAAATTGCTTAGATAATAGCGTGATGGAGAATTTTTTCGGGTTATTAAAGTCTGAGTTATTTTATTTGCAAAAGTTCAATTCATATGAAGATTTTCTTGTTAGACTAGAGGAATATATAGATTACTACAATACAGAGCGTATTAAGCTCAAATTAAAAGGAATGAGTCCGGTAGAATACCGAACTCATTCTCAACAAATTGCTTAATTATATCTGTCCAATAAATTGGGTGCAGATCACCGTTCACGGGAGCTTTTTATTATACAGTTATTCCAAAAGATGGAGAATATGCCGTCTCAAAGCATGTAATTTGCGGCTGACTTTTGCCTGGCTCCAGCCTGTGGAACGGGCGATGTCGCGCTCGTGGCGCCTTTCCAGGTAGCGGGATGTAAAAAGATATTTTTCTTCTTCCGTCAACATGGTGAAGATATGACATATATGACGGGATTCTTCCGCCGCCAAAAGAACGGCTTCCGGTTGAACTGACGGATTATCGTCCCTTATATCGGGCAGGTCCGTTATAGTGCCGTCAACAGTACGAACGGTAATGATAAAGTGTTTGTCATCACGGCGTTTTCGGTTAAGATGAGTGCGGAAAATATGATGTACGTGTGCTTTTAAACGGTATACAAAGGGCTTATCATCCGTTGCGTCATAGGTCATGATACATTCCAGTGCGGCCATGGCGGCCGTCTGACAGGCATCTTCAAAAGAAGGAAAACAAGAGATGTATCGTCGAACATGACTGAGCAGGAGCGGTTTATACATTGACAGCAGTATTTGTTTGGACTGAACGTTGCCTTGCTGGGCCATACCGATAATTGTGTTGATATCCGTTTGTTTTTCCATGACAAAGCCTTCTTTACTGTAAATTTTTTTGTATGTTCCCCCGTTTAATTACTATGCCGATAAGGCTGAGCGACTCGGTGTCGCTCAGCCTTGCCGGTATCTTTCCCGTTCTTATTCGAATACTTCCACCTTGCGCGTCACGACCTGACTTGCGGCAAAACTTGTGAGGTCGCCTTCCGTCGTAGCAAAGACCTTGGCTTCCAGCACCTTGCCGGCAGCGTCGTCGACAGCTGCTTTATCAAGGTTCGCTTTCGGGCGCTGCATTGAATAATTAACCTTTTTACCTTTTTCATCGGTAAAGGTGAGTGTTAACGTTTTTTGTTCCGATTTCGTTTTCATGGGAAGTCCTCCTTTTTACTTACGCCGTGATTTCGTATTGAACCGTTTCTTTTACATGCTCGAGGTCATCTTCCTGTAAGGACGCCAATGCCTGTGCGGCGGTCATGAGACCTGCCGCCGTTGCGCCGGCCTTTACTTTGGCGAAGGAAAGTTCACGGTTTTTTTTCTTGTTATTTTCGTCAGTATAAGAGACGGTGAGCTGCAATTTTCCTGATACAACTTGTTTTTCTGCCATATGTCTAACCTCCCGATCGTAAATAATTTTCAACTCCTGCCGCCAAGGCCGCCGCCGCTTCGGCTTCCGTTTCAAGATAACGCCTGATTTCGGCCGTATTATCAATGAAGCAGATTTCCGCCAATACGGCGGGCATTACGGTTTGCCGCAGGACAAAGAGCCGAGAACCGTCTTTCAGGCCGCGAGGGGCAAAATGAAGGCTCTTTTGAAGGTTCTCGTAGATAGATGCGCCCAGGCGTGCGCTCGCCGCCGAACCGGAGACATATACCTCCGTACCGCCGACATGTGTGTTGAAGGCGTTGAAGTGGATGGAGATAAAAATATCCGCGCCCGCCTCGTTCGCCTCCGTACAGATGCGGGAAAGGTTGTCCGCCTGACCGACCAGGACATCATGGCCCGCCTCCCGCAAGAGTCGGGCCGACGCCGTTCCCGCGCGCCGGGCTAAATCACATTCCCGCAAATTCAGTTCTCTGTTTACGGCGCCGCTGTCGAGGCGTATATCGTGACCCGGGTTCAGATAAACGAGCATCCGCATACCTCCTCAGGCTGTATATCTTTTTTATGCCGCTTCATCTGAAGCGGATTTTGCCGTATTGCTTTGCGTACAGGGACTGTCCAGGCGGATATGGACTTCGTCGCCGATGGCAAGCCCCATGACACGGGCCATATCTTTGGCCGGGCAGGGACAACGGGCACTGTGACCGCAGAGACTGTAGGGCCGCAGCGGTAAGACAGAGCGTAAGAGGCGCCCGGCCCAGAAGATAATCTGTCCCTTAGTGAGATGTCGTAAAAATCCGAACATATGTATCCCTCCTTTCTGTAAGTCTTTTGGCCCCTCTATCCTTATAAGGCATTCCTTGTTGCGTTTTATTCACGATAATGTCATGAAATTATATGTTTTTTAATTATTGAGAATGAGGGCGTATTCTATATGCCGGATCAGCCGTATAGGCAGCGCCGTTTCGTACAGTGCTCAATAATTTACGGTACGACCGCATTAAATAAAGCAGCGGATAAAGCCCGGTTTCTTATGACGGTTATACGGTGAGCGTGTGTTTATGAAGAAATTTAAATTGTGTACGAATGTATACTCCTATGATATAATACTTAATGGAATCATAGCGAAGGGTTATCTATCGTCTGCCACGGCAGGTAAGGAGATTTGATACTTATGGCATTTCATTTGAAGCCTAAGGAAGAAAAGTTCTTCACGTTACTGGATCGTCATGCCGCGCTCAGTTATGCGGCGGCAGATATTTTGAAAGAAGCGATGAACGAGGAGATTTCCAAGGAAGAGGCCATGAAAAAAATTAACGGCCTTGAAGAAGAAGCCAACGATCTGGTTCTGGAAACGATGAAGCGGTTGCAGAAGACCTTTATTACTCCTATGGACCGGGAAGATATTCAGGATCTCATCGACAAGCTTGATAAGGCGCTCGACAACGTGACGGAAATTATGGATAAGATGTGCATTTACCAAGTCGGTGCGGCAACGGACGGGACGAAGCGTATGGCTGTCGTTATGGCGAAGTCGATGAAAGAAATCCGCCGTTCCATCGAGTATATGCGCAACGTGAAGAAAGATTATTTGAAGTTGGAAGCGCGTACGAAAAAAATTATGAAGCTTGAACAGGAATGCGACGATTTGTACCATGAAGAAATGGGACAGCTCTTTGCGACATGTAAAGACCCGATTGAACTCATTAAGTGGAAAGAAATTTTGCAATCCATTGAAGACGTCACGGACGGTTGTGAAGCGTTGGCAACCTTATTCAGGAGGATAGTATTAAAGTATGCCTGAGCATTGGTTAATCTGGGCGGTCGTTATCTTAGCTGTCCTCTTTGATTATATTAACGGCTTTCACGATACGGCAAACGCTATCGCTACGAGTGTCTCCACACGTGCCATTACGCCGAGCCGGGCTATCTTAATGGCGGCCGGATTAAATTTTCTCGGCGCGATGGTCAGTACGGGCGTAGCCAAGACTATAGGCGGCGATCTCGTCCTCGACCCTGCCCAAATCAGTTTAGAAGTCATTATTGCCGCTCTTATCGGTTCCATCGTTTGGAATATTCTGACTTGGTATTATCGTATACCGAGCAGTTCATCTCACTCCCTTATCGGCGGTGTTATCGGTGCCGTTTCCATCAGCGTCGGTCCGGCCGCGCTTTCCTATCAGGGGATTGGAAAAATTATTTTATCACTTATCCTTTCACCGGCCGTTGCCTTGGTTACAGGGTATTTCGTTATGATCGGGATTTTATGGATCGTACGGAACTATTCGCCGGTCGACTTAAACCGCCATTTCCGCAGGATGCAGATTGCTTCCGCCAGCCTCATGGCTTTTTCTCACGGCTCCAATGATGCCCAAAAGGCGATGGGGATCATTGCCCTCGCCCTGTTGAGCGGCGGGTATATCGAAACGATGGAAATCCCTGTGTGGGTTAAACTGGCCTGTGCCACGTCAATGGCGCTCGGTACGTCTGCCGGCGGCTGGCGTATTATTTCGACGATGGGTACAAAAATTTTCAAGCTTGAATCGATTAACGGGTTTGCCGCCGATTTGAACTCGTCTATCGTCATTTTTACGGCAACGCTTTTGCATCTGCCTGTAAGCACGACACACGTTGTTTCCGGCTCCATCATGGGTATCGGTTCGGCAAAACGCGTTCGCGCCGTCCATTGGGGAGTGGCCCGCAGCATGCTCGTCGCCTGGGTTGTCACAATTCCGTTAAGCGCGGTCTTAGCGGCCTTTATTTTTATGTGTATCAATGCGCTGGCTCATCTTTAATACGTACAGTATGGGATTCTATGCTGTACTGTTTTTTTGAGATAAAACTACACTTTTTTGGTTATCTATTGTATAATGTAATAGAGGAAGTAAGGAGGTAAGAGTTTATGCGATTAAATCAAGCGACAGACTATGCATTCCGCATGGTTTTGTATTTAGCGACATGCCCGCCGGGAACAAAAATCACAGGCGCCGTGTTGGCTGAGAAACAGAATATACCGGAACGGTTTTTGCTTAAAATTATGCGCAGTCTGACAGCAGCGGGCATCATGAGATCCTACCGCGGTGTGGAAGGCGGGTTTGCTTTGCAGCGGGAGCCGAGGGATATCACGCTGTATGACGTTATCGATGCCGTAGAAGGACAGACGGAATTACAGCGGTGTCTTGCCGACTCCGATGCGTGTACACGCGGTTGCGGCGGCATGTGTTCGCTCTATGCGGCTTTCGAGCGCATTCAGAAAGATTTGGTTGCGGGGTTGCGATCCATTAACTTTGCCGACTTGGCCGCGGAGGAGAAGAAATTTGCCGCAGAAAAAACAGCTGCCGTCCGGGACGCGTAACGGTTTTTATGACGGGAGGTACATCCCTGAAAAAGGTACTGAGGAAACCTGCTAAAAGCGAAAATCGGCAGGGCTTATTAATAAAATGATACGCAGATAAGGCGATACCTTGATTTATCGGAGAATCAGATACCTGTGCGATACAGAAGGGCTGTAACAGAATGAGGGGAAATCCTCATTCTGTTACAGCCCCGTTTTTTATTTGCATCTGTAGCCGGCTCCCCAGACGGTTTCAATGTACTGCGGGGCTGACGGGTCTTTTTCAAGCTTTTCGCGAAGCCTGTTTATGTGTACCATGACGGTTGCCGTATCACCAACGGCATCCAAGCCCCAGACGCGTTCAAAAAGCGTATTTTTACTGAAGACGATACCTCTGTTCTTGGCTAAAAAAAGGAGTAATTCAAATTCTTTATTTGCCAGGGCAACTTCTTTTTCGCCGACGAAGACGCGGTGCGCCTCCGGTTGTATTTCCAGGTCGCCGATATGGATTGAGGTTATCGCGGCCGTACCTGAAGTACCCGTAAGCCGTTCATATCTGGCCAGGTGCGCTTTGACTCGTGCGACGAGTTCACTCGGGCTGAAGGGCTTACTGATATAATCATCCGCACCGAGCCCGAGGCCGCGGATCTTGTCGACATCTTCCCGCCGTGCCGAGACCATGAGGATAGGAATATCCTGATCCTTACGCACGGCTCGAATAATATCGAACCCGTCCGCGCCGGGCAGCATGACATCGAGGATTAATAAATCATACCGGTTTGTTTTCGCTTTCTCCAAACCTGCGGTTCCGTCTGCCGCAATATCTATGGTAAAGCCGTCCGCTTCAAGGTAGTCCCGCTCCAGCTCACCGATAGCCTTATCATCTTCGACTATTAATATTTTCTTCATTATCTTCACTCCTTATGATTGGCAGGATAATAACAATTGTCAAACCTCCCGCCGGTGTCTTCTCGGCGTGTATAGAGCCGTTCATGGCAAGGATAATTTGTTTGGCTATGGCAAGCCCGAGACCGCTGCCTTTTTTTACATTGCTGCGGGCCGGGTCGGTACGGTAGAAGCTGTCAAAAAGCTTCGGTAAATCCTGAGCGGCTACGCCCGGGCCGTCATCGGCAAAGCGGATTTGAACATTTTTCTCGTCCGCACTGACCTCGATATGCACGGAAACAATATTTCTGTCTTTATATTTTAAAGCATTGCCGAGGAGATTATCAACGACTCGCTGGAACTGCAGCCGGTCAACAGTGACAAAAACGGCCGTTTCCATGCGGCTGCGGAAAGAAAGAGTCAAGCCTTTCCGGGCGTACGCTTTTTTTTGTTCTTCTACAAAATCGGTAAAATAGTCAACAATAGCAACGCGTTCCGTTGAGAAGGGAATACGGCCCAGATCCAGTTTGGAAAAGAGAAAGAGATTATCCACAAGCGCTTCCAGCGTACCGGCGCTTCGGTAGATCTGTTCGACATAATGCTGCTGTTTTTCCGGCGTATTGGCAATACCGTCGAGAATACCGCCGGCATAGCCTTTGAGAGAAGTGAGCGGCGTGGAAAGGTCGTGAGAAATGCCTGCTATCAGTTCTTTTCGATTGGTCTCATATTTTTCCCGTTCCGCCTGGGCATGCTTCAATTCCTGCCGCATGAGTTCGAAATCGCGGCAAGCCTTGCCGAATTCATCTTCCGCTTCAATTCGTACCGGCGTATCCAGGTTACCCTGCCGGATATCGGCGGCTGCTTGACGCAGTTCCGACAACGGTTCGAGGATTTGCCGGGACATGAGGTGAGATAAATAGAAGCCTGAAAGAATGATTAAAGTAGCGGACAGGGCAAGAATGACATATAATATCGTTTCCACGATATGTTTTATGTCGTTTCCCGGAATCATGTCTTTGGCCAGGAAGGGGACGGCGCCGGAAGCCATGACGAGCGTCCTGCTGCGCGGAGACATGTATGAGAAAGTGAAACCTTCTCCATCCCAGCTCATGACGGACGGGTTGCGTCCGTATTTGGCAATAATCCGTTCGGCTATGGCCTTGCTGTCTGCATGCGGAGACATGTAGTATACCGTGCCGTCCTGTGCGACCACGACATCTATTCCTTGGGCTTCCAGGAGATGCGCCGCCTCAATAAAGTCTTTTACCCGCGGGCGTCCTTTATGTTCCGCTTTGACGCGCAGTGAGCTGACGGCATATTGGATACTCATGGCGGAACCCTTTTCCGGCCAGAAGGCGGTCAAAAGCGTCTGTTGTGTTGCGCCGGAAAAACGGAATGCGGCCAGAAGTATGCCGCCGATGAGTATGAGTAAGCATACCGGGATGGCGACCATCATGAAATTAGTGAAAAACAGCCTTTTTCGTACGGAAAAATCACGCAGACGTATGTGCATACTATCCCTTCCTCTTTTATCGGTATGTCTTTATAATACAACCTTTTATATCCGGACGAACAGGTAAAATGGAGATTATTATGAAATCTTTTAGAAGGCCTTTAGAAATTGTTTAATGTCGGCCCGTATACTGGGATCATCAAAAAGAAAATATAGCCTGACGGCTGAAGGAGGACATTAATTATGAATAATGAAAAAATGGTTAACACAGTAAAGGAAAAAGCCGGCAAAGTATTTACAAAGAAGAATTTTCAACGGCTGGCCGCGGTTCTTGTCGTCTGCGCCGTACCTTTAAGCGGCGGCGCCTGGTATCAGTATCAGCAAAAAGCGGCAATGAAAGCGGAAGTCGCACAGGCGCGTGCGAAGATGATTGAACAAAAAGCGGAGCGGCAGGGAATGACCCTGATTTCGGAAGACAAAGTAAAAGAAATCACGGCAAAACAGCTCGGTACGGAGCAGGACAGTATTACTTTCAAGAAAATCGCTTTGAAAGACGGGGCTAAACACGAAAATAAAGAAAACGGGAAAGACGGACATAAGGACGGCAGGAAAGATAAGAGACATAAAGACGGAAAGAAAGACGACCGTCACGATGGGCGGCAGGAGAATACGCAGCAGCCGGAACCGCAGCAACAACCTACGGCCGCCCCGATGCAGCCGCCTGTACAGGATGCCCCGCCTCAGCAGCCGGCGCCTGTGCCGCAGGCTGCTCCCGGACAAATGCCGCCTCAATCTCCGGCACTGTATGATTTTATTCCTTTGTATAAAGTAGATTGTAAAATAGGCAACGTTGGCTATGACCTCAGTATTGATGCCGTAACGGGCAATGTAATCAAATGTGAAATTGACGACTAGAAACCGGTACCTGAAACGACGGGAAAACAGCGGAGGCTGTAACAGATTTCTGTTACAGCCTCCGCTGTTTTATTTGTTAATAGAACCCCTTATCTTTAAAAATATAGCGTAATTTATCCTGGTTCAATATTTTAGTTTTTTTATATTGCACGGAGATCAAGCCTTTTTTAGCGAAGGAATTTAATATACGCGTAGCCGTAATACGGCTCATGCCGGTGACGGAAGCAAGTTGATGATGAGAAAGATGTATTGACGGATTTGACAAGGAAAGTGTATAGAGCAAGCAAGCCAACTTTTCTTCATTACGTTGGAATTGAGCATAAAAAATCCAACTGTGAAGGAGCGTGATTTTGTACATAAAGAACGACAGGATTCCTCGAATAAGTTCTTTGTTTTCCGTCGCTTGTGAGATCAGATTATCGGCAGACAGCTTGTATACATGAGTCGTAGCAAGAGAACTGGTGCAGACGATTCTCAGGGACGGGCAAGTAAAGACATCCTCGCCGATTATCGTATTTCCGGGGAAATAGCATAAGGTTCGCTCCGTACCGTCAGGGTACGGTAAATACACACGGATGAGTCCGCTCTCAATATAGTAAAGGTTTTTTGCCGCTTCATTTCGAATGAAAATAATCTGCCCATCCGTGTATTTTTCTTCCCGTCCGTATTTTTTAAACACTTCCACTAATTTAGTTGTAACAGCCTGAAAGTCACTGGTATTCATTATGCCCCTTTATTACCCCAAGTCCATTACAGCACACTGATAATGATTAGTTGTAATATTCAATATACATGAAATAGATTAAAAGGTCAAATGAGTTCTTTCATGATAAAGAAAAATGACAGCAATTAAAATCACAATTATTTTTAAAATATGATGATATTATATGAGAATGCAATAAAAAATAATGAAATTTTTGTGATTGTATAAAGTTATACAATCATCACCTTCTATATATGATATGGTCATACATAATTAATAATCATATATAAAATCACAAAATGGCAAATAAGGTAAGGCGGTGAGCAATGTGAAACGAGCAATAATCGGGTTTTTGGGACTTGGTGTTATGGGGCTTCCTATGGCAGTAAATGTAATCAAAAAATCGGGATGTCCCGTACTTGGCTATGATATTGATGAATGCAGAATGCATCGATTTGTTGCTGCAGGCGGAAGTGCCGCCCGTGAGTCGAATGAGATTTATGAGAACTGTGATATAATCCTGCAAATCCTTCCGACACATGAGACGATTTCCGATTCTGTAAAACGCGCGGCTGAGTCAGGTAAGCCGGGGAATATTATTGTGGACCTTTCTTCGGCGGCCCCTCACATCATTATGAGTTTGGAAGAAAACGTAAAAAATGCAGGTATGCATTTATTGGATTCACCGGTAAGCGGCGGCAATCCCAAGGCTGCTGCAGGAACATTGGCCATAATGACAGGTGGGGAGAAATCTGTTTTTGAACAAGTTAAACCGATTTTAGAGTGTATGGGAACTCCTGTATATACAGGCAGCTTAGGCAGCGGCAGTATAACTAAACTGGTCAATAACACGATTGCAGGAGCCTATTTGGCAGCCATAGCCGAAGGATATGCTTTTGCCGCGAAAGCGGGGATAGACTTGATGACTACTTTTAACGCTACTAGGGCGGGCTTTGCAGGAGGTCCTTTGTATGAAAATAAAGTCCCGAAAATTATTACTCGTGATTATGAGCCGGGAGCAAGGGTTGCCGTTCATCGTAAGGATATTCTCAATGCAAAATCTTATGCCCATGCTTTGGGGATTGACCTGCCTGTTACGGATATAACACTGAGAATTATGGATTGGATGAATGATAACGGGTATATACAGATAGATCAGGCCGGCATGATTAAATATTTTGAGGCCAAGATGAAGATCCGTGTGGGAGACGAATAAGATTGGGTATGCAAATAACGGCAGTAGGAAATGCGGGGATCCATTTATCTGAAAAGGGCCATACATTCCTTGTTGACGGAATTTACGGCGTGAATGAGTTTTTTCATGATAGATCCGCTGAAATTTTAAAAGCCGTAAATGGAGAAGACAGTTTGTTTCGTCATGTTGAATTTTTGTTATTTACACATCGGCATCAGGATCATTTTAATAGCTTGAACACAGAAAAATATATACGTTGCAATAAGGTTAAAGGCATTTATTTGCCTTGCCCCAGCCGGACGATTGCCCCTTATGAGGACGGCCGGATGATACATGTGGAAAATACTTCGGCTAAAGTTGTATATGTTGGAAAAGATGCGCCTGAACTTCAGGTGGAAAAGGTTACAGAATACATCCGTTTTATATTTTTTAGAACATTACATATGGGGAAAGATGTATTTAACATTCGGCATTACAGTATTGTGCTTACCATATACGGGAACAGTTATATTTTTATGAGTGATGCCGGCACGGACTATTCTGCGGAAGCCGTGTTTTCTTTAACTGAGGGGACTATAGTGAAGGGGATATTTATCAATCCGTTGGCGTATATGGGCCGCGGATGCAAACGTTGGCTCGAAGATATTTCTCCGGAACATGTATTTATTTATCATATTCCGGAAACGGAGCGGGGCAATCACGGAATCCGCGGATTAGCCGATTCTATTCGTAAAAAGGAGGTGGGAAAAAGTAATTTGCATGTTTTGTCAGAGCCTCTGCAATCAGTTTTTCTCAATGAACGGTGATCTTAATTATTATTTAACAAAGGGGTAGATGCAATATGAAAAAATATGACAAAGTTTTTTTATTGGAAGCGTATCGTAAAATGACAACAATCCGCGCATATGAGTCCAAGGTTGAAGAAATTTTTTTGGCAGGTGAATTGCCCGGATTTACTCATTTGTATATCGGTGAAGAAGCTTGCGGTGTGGGCGTATGCGAAAATCTGAACACGGATGATTATATTGCCAGCACTCATCGCGGACACGGACACTGCCTGGCTAAAGGGGCAGATGTTAAGAAAATGATGGCTGAATTATACGGTAAAGAAACCGGGTATTGTCATGGTAAAGGCGGTTCTATGCATATTGCCGATTTTTCAATCGGTATGCTTGGCGCCAACGGTGTTGTCGGCGCCGGTTATAACCTGGCCATGGGAGCGGCATTGGCTGCCCAATTACGGGGAACAAAGCAAATTGCCGTGGCATTTTTCGGCGATGGGGCCTCTAATCGAGGTACCTTCCATGAATCTTGTAACATGGCCTCCGTCTGGAAATTACCCATCCTGTATGTTTGCGAAATGAACCAATGGGCTTCCACCACCCCGTATCGGACGACTACTTCCGTTGAAGATATTGCAGTGCGTGCAGCGGCTTATAATATGCCCGGCAAGACAGTAAACGGGAATGACTTTTTTGACGTATATGAAGCGGCGAAAGAAGCCGTTGCGTATGTTCGTAGCGGTAAGGGGCCGTATTTGCTGGAATTAAAAACATATAGAATAAAGGGACACTTTGTCGGGGACCCGGAAAAATACCGCACAAAAGAAGAAGTAACGGAACATTTCAGCAAGGACGATCCGTTGCAGAATTTCCGGAAAACTGTTGTCAGTAAGAAGTGGCTCACAAATGAAGAATTGGATCAGCTGGATGACGCAGCGAAAAATTTAGTCGCTACGGCCGTAGAAGAAGCGATGGTGGCGCCTTTCCCCGCTGAATCCGAATTAATGGAAAATTACTATTGTGATTGAAAGAAAATTAATTGATTCAGGGAGGAATGCCGGTATGAGACAAATTACTTTCTCTGTAGCAACACAGGAAGCCATGCGTGAAGAGATGCAAAGAGATGAAACTGTATTTTTGATGGGAGAAGATATTGCCAGACAGGGCGGTATTTTTGGACAGTTTAAGGATCTGGCGGCCGAATTCGGATCTGAACGCGTTCGGGATACACCGATTTCTGAAACCGCTATTATAGGCGGCGGTGTCGGTGCGGCCTTAGCCGGTATGAGACCGGTAGTAGATATGCATTTTGCCGATTTTATCGGGGTACCTATGGATGAAATTTTTAATCAGATGGCCAAAGCCCGCTATATGTTCGGAGGGCAGGCAAAGGTTCCCTTGGTATTGCGTGCCCCAGACGGTATGACTCGTGGCGGGGCGGCACAGCATTCTCAATGCGTGGAGGCATGGTTCATGCACATTCCCGGGATAAAGGTGGTTATTCCTTCCAATCCCGCCGATGCAAAAGGGCTGCTGAAGTCTGCCATTCGAAGTGACGATCCGGTCTTATATTTTGAGCATAAACGGCTCTTTTCCATGAAAGGTGATGTGCCGGAAGGAGAATACGTGACACCTATAGGCAAAGCCAAGGTTGCGAAGGAAGGAACGGATTTAACCGTCGTTTCTTACTCCTATTATATGCATAACGTATTAGAAGCAGCTGAAGCGCTTGATAAAGACGGTATTCATGTTGAATGCGTTGATCTGCGGACCATTTCTCCGCTTGATATGGATACGATATATGAATCACTGAGGAAGACAAAGAAGCTTATGATCGTCCATGAAGCCGTTAAACAAGGTGGTGTCGGCGCGGAAGTTGCAGCCCGCACTGCCGAGGATATGATTGATTATTTGGATGCCCCTATTATTCGTTTGGGAGCTCCCTTTGTGCCGATACCGTATGCACCGACTTTGGAACGGTTAGTTAAGATTGAGCCTGGAGATATTATCAAGGCGGTAAAGGACTTGCTCGGCGACTGACGTAGGTTAGCTCAAAGTGTATTACTGACAGAAAGGATGTATTTTTATGGATCCGAAATATAAAAGTATAAATTTTGCCAGCTTGGATCGCAGAAGGAAAATCCATATTATTTTCCCCGTTTTCTTGGTTTCGGTTATTGCATTTATTGACAGAGTCAATATTGCCTATGCCGGTATGACTATGTCACAGCAGCTTGATTGGCTGACGCCCGAAATATTCGGAGCTGGTGCGGGAATGTTTTTTCTGGGCTACTTCTTTTTTGAAATCCCCGGGTCTTTGATTGCAGCCAAGTTTGACGCCTGCAAATGGATAGCGCGAATAATGTTTACGTGGGGCGTTGTCTGCGGCCTTCTGGCTTTTATGCAGTCACCGCTGCACTTTTATTTGTTCCGCTTTTTATTGGGTGCCTGCGAGGCGAGTTTATATCCTGTTATCTATGCCGTATTATTTCCTCGCTGGTTTCTGGGAAGAGAGCGGGCGGCAGCAATCTCTCTTATGCTGACTTCTCTTTTAATTGCGGCCATTATCGGCGCGCCTATTGCCGGCGTGCTGCTTGAATTAAGTTTATTCGGATTGTATGGTTGGCAGTGCCTGTTCTTATTGGAAGCCGTTCCGGCACTTGTATTCACTTTTGTATTTCTGTTTTGGGTCAAAGATCGCCCGGACAAAGTAACATGGCTTACACCGTTGGAAAAACAATACTTAAATGAAACTATTGCGGCGGAAGAAGAAGAAAAACATAAAACTAAAAAATATACAATTTGGCAGGCGCTTACAGATAAAAAGGTCTGGCGTCTATGTTTGATTTACTTTACTTGGATCACCGGTTTCTGGGGATTTAATTTTTGGATGCCTCAGGTTCTTAAAGGGGTTTCCGGCTGGTCCCCCTCATTGGTCGGCGTAGCTATCGTTTTTCCAATGGGAGCGGCTCTGATAGCACAGATTATTGTCGGCCATCATTCTTCTAAAACGGGAGAAATCCGCTGGCATATTGCCGGATGTATGTTTTTGGGAGCATTCGGCTTGATTTGCGCACCCTTTATTCATACCGGATTCCTAAGCCTTCTGTTCATTTCCATTACTGCCATAGGAGTATATTCGGCCATGGGAACATGGTGGTCCGTCCCTACTACTTTCCTCAGTGGAGCTGCCGCTGCCGGAGCGACCGCTTTGATTAACTCTATTGCCAATCTGGGCGGATACTTGGGACCTTATATGTTGGGCGTGATCAAACAGACGACCGGGTCAACCGATGCAGGATACTTCGCTCTGGGGGGAATGTTGGTCATATCCGGGTTGATCATGTTGAGCTTACCTAAGAAATCAACTGTCGGAACTCTTGCGGCCGACGCGGCTGAAGTAAAGGAATAGTACACACGTAATGATGCGGACAAAGGAGGGAATACGTAATGGCTAGTGAACTTATTATGCCCCAACTCGGTTTGACGATGACCGAAGGCACCGTTTCTCAATGGCTGAAAAGAGAAGGCGACGTTGTAAAAAAAGGCGAAGAAGTCGTTGAGGTGGAAACGGATAAAATTAATAATATCGTTGAAGCTCCCGAAGACGGAATCCTTTTAAAAATTGTCGCACAAGAAGGAGACATACTTCCCGTTAAAGGTGTTCTCGGTATTATCGGTGCAGTCGGAGAGGAGGTTGTTCAAGACAGCGGTAATGCGACTGTTCCACAAAGCGTATCGGAAGCGCTGGCGGTGAATGATCAGGCGGCGGCTATTTCGGAAGTAAGCGGAGCTATCCCTGTTCAAAATACAAGTGTTGACGGATGGGTTTTGGCAACTCCTTACGCAAGATTTCTTGCCCGCCGTAACGGTATTAATCTTGCATTTGTATCCGGCAGCGGCCCTCACGGTCGGATTATAGGCAGTGATATTTTTGCCTATGAGGAAGAAAATAAAATCAGAATTTCACCGACAGCGGCTAAAATTGCTGCGTCATTAGGTGTTAATACAGAAATGCTCCGGACTGACGGACGTATTATGAAAGCGGACGTGTTTGCTGCTGTCGAGGGTGTTCCGACGACTGCATTCGTTACCAATGAGCCCGTTCCGGCTGTATCTGCCGGGACGAACACGGTAAGAGACACGGACAGAAAAGGCACGAAACTTAAAGGTATGCGAAAGGTTATTGCGCAACGGCTCAGTGAAGGGTGGAGAAATACGCCTCATGTACATCACACAGTTGAAATTGATATGACGGAAGCCGTTAAGCTTAGAGCGACCTTTAAGGCAATGGATAAGAAATTTACCTTTACGGACCTCATCGTCAAGGCCTACGGTAAGGTTTTAAAAGAATATACGAGTGCCAATGACAGCTTGGTAGATGATTGCATTATTCACCATGAAGAAGTTAATATAGGAGTCGCTGTTGCCGTCAATGAAGGGCTTATTGTACCCGTCATCAGAAATGCCGACCGGCTGGGCTTGATGGATATTCATAAAAAAGTCGGAGAACTTGCTGAAAGAGCACGCAGTGGACGGCTTTCTCCCGATGAGTTGCAGGGCGGCACATGTACGGTCAGTAATTTAGGTATGTACGGCTGCGATCATTTTACACCGATTGTAAACCCGCCTGAAGCTACAATTTTAGGAGTATGCCGTACTGTAGAAAAGCCTGTTGTTCGTAATGGAGAGGTTGTTGTTGCGCCGATGATGAATGCCGTCCTCGGCTATGACCATCGAGTCATTGACGGAGCTACTGCTGGCTTAGTTACAGCACGGCTGAGGGAATATTTAGAAAATCCGCTGTTATTATTGTAGAGAAATAATGGAAGTCGCATAAAGGTAAAGGAGGGGATCTGGGTGGCAAGTGAACTTACAATGCCCCAACTGGGATTGACAATGACGGAAGGCATTGTATCTCAATGGTTAAAGCAAGAAGGAGATGTCGTCAAAAAAGGGGACTGCGTCGTCGAAGTCGAAACCGATAAAATTAGTAACAGTATTGAATCTCCCGTCGACGGCATATTATTGAAAATAGTTGCACAGGAAGGGGAAGTTTTGCCGGTTAAAGGAATACTCGGGTATATAGGCCTGCGCGGAGAAGTCGTTGATGGTGCAGGTACTGCCGGAGAGACGGCCCCGACGGAAAAAGATACGGATATTCTGTCCGTGCCGGTCTCGGAAAATGGCAGTAAAAAGAAAATCATTGTTATAGGTGCCGGTCCCGGCGGCTATGTAACGGCTATAAAAGCGGCACAGCTGGGCGCTAATACGGTTATTATAGAATCCGAAAATGTCGGCGGCACATGTCTCAATATAGGTTGTATTCCCACAAAGGCCCTAATTCATGCCAGCTCTCTATACCGTTCGGTTTTAACAGAGGCAAAAAAAGTGGGGGTTCATATTTCCGACGTGTCTATTGATTGGAAAGAAACTCAGCAATATAAAAATGCTGTTGTTAATCGTCTTGTAGACGGTGTGGACAGATTGTTGAAGGCTAACGGCGTAAAGAAGTACAAAGGTCGCGGGGTAGTAGTTGATCCGCATACAGTGGCCGTTAACGGAGAGCGGATTTCTGCTGACTATATTATTCTTGCGACCGGTTCGGAAGCCGTTCATTTAAATTTCCCCGGAGCTGATTTACCGGGAGTTATTGACAGTACGCAGGCACTTGTCTTGGAAGACATCCCCAAGTCTCTGGTTATCATCGGCGGCGGTGTTATCGGCGTTGAATTCGCATCTATGTTTGCGTCCGTGGGAACAAAATGCACTATTATCGAGGCGCTGCCTCATATTTTACCTCCCGTCGATAAAGAAATCGTTTCACTTGTTCAGGCGGATTTGGAAAAACGCGGCATTGACGTGGCTGTTAACGCCAAAGTCATATCAATTGAGAAGAAGTGTGGATCCTTGCTCATCCATACGGAACGTCAGGGACAAGAATACTGCGTTCAGGGTGATACGGTTATTGTTGCTGTCGGCCGTCGTCCCAACACTTATCATATGGGATTGGAAGAAGTCGGTGTAAAATTGGAAGGCGGTAAAGTCGTTACGGACGATACCTTCCGAACCAGTGTGCCGTCTATTTTTGCCGTCGGTGATTGCAACGGGAAGCTCATGCTGGCTCATGCTGCTTCTGCGCAGGGGGTTGCGGCAGTAGAATATATTATGACTGGTAAGGGCGTGTATGAGGCGGCAACCGTCCCTTCATGCATCTATTTGGAACCCGAAGCGGCAAGTGTCGGATTGAAAGAAGAAGATGCTATTAATAAGGGTATTGACTATACAGTGGGGAAATTCGCACTTTCCGGGAACGGTAAAAGCCTTATTGAAAACGGCGGCGTCGGCATGATCAAAATTATTGCCGATACGAAATATGGAGAAGTGTTGGGCGTCCATATGTACGGTCCCCGAGTGACGGAGCTGATTGCCGCATGCGGATTGGCAATTCGTTTAGAAGCGACGGTTGATGAGTTAATTACAACTGTCTGGGCTCATCCTACTATCGGCGAGTCATTGGGTGAGGCGGCGGCGGATGTGTTCGGTAATGCCGTTCATTGGCCGCCTAAAAAGAAATAATGACGGAAAAAACGGATTATAGAAGGTGTCGTAACGGACACCTTCTATATATCTGTATATAAGAGGTGAGAAGATATGGCTGCGAACACATGTAAAAAGCCTGAATGGTTAAAACAGAGGGTTTGTGATAATAAAATATATAATGATGTGCGAAATATGATGAAAGAATTAAAACTCCATACAGTGTGTGAAAATGCAAATTGTCCCAATATAGGTGAATGTTTCGGTCATAGGACGGCCACCTTTTTAATTTTAGGCGGGATCTGCACCAGAGCTTGTAAATATTGTGCGGTTCCTAAAGGCAGACCCGAATTTTTGGATAAGGAAGAACCTGAAAAGTTAGCTGCGGCAGTTGTGCGATTGGGTTTAAAGCACGTAGTAATTACTTCAGTTACGCGCGATGATTTGCCTGACGGCGGAGCGGCACAGTTTGCGGAATGTATAAAGATGGTAAGGCTGTATGCAGAAAAGACGTCAATAGAAGTCCTGGTGCCTGACTTTAAAGGAAGTAAAAAAAGCTTGGATACGGTTCTTAACAGTCAGCCTGAAGTTTTTAATCACAATATTGAAACAGTGGAACGATTTTTCTCTGCAGTGCGTCCTGTGGGCAGCTATCACGAATCACTTCGCGTGTTGCAGTACGCGTCCGATTATGTGACCAGACCATTAGTGAAAAGCGGCATGATGGTTGGATTCGGTGAAACGAGTGATGATATGAAACGGACCTTCAATGATCTATCCGGTGCCGGTGTTGATATTATCACGATTGGTCAATATTTGAGACCTTCCGATAAGCACGTGCCCGTTGCGGAGTATGTGACGCCGGACACCTTTGAACACTATAAAGAACTGGCGGTTCAATTTGGGATCGCCCATGTCGTCAGCGGACCTCTGGTGAGGAGTTCCTATAAAGCCGGAATAGTAGTGGAAAATTATCGGAAAGGACAGGCTTCATCATATATGCAACTATTCTGAAACCATACTTTACAGGAGCTTAGTATGAAATATTTGGAAGTAAAATCAACGGACCCGTATTTAAATTTAGCTTTAGAAAATTATATGTTTGAATATATGCCCTCTGAGGAGGATTATTTTCTGTTATGGCAAGTTGATAATTCTATTTTAATCGGTAAGCATCAAAATACAGTTGAAGAAATAAATAAAGAATTCGTGGATCAACATGACATCAAGGTCGTCCGGCGTCTTACTGGTGGAGGTGCAGTATTTCATGATCTTGGAAATGTGAACTTTTCCTTTATTGTGAAACGGCGGAAAAATCGTGATTTCGATTTTCATTTTTTTGTGGAACCTGTGTTACGGGTCATGAATACACTGGGTATTAAAGCCGAATTTTCCGGCCGGAATGATCTGCTTATTGACGGAATGAAATTTTCCGGAAATGCGCAGTGCGCTAAAGCCGATCGCTTATTGCATCACGGATGCATCATGGTTAATGCTAATGTTGATTACCTTTCTGAAGCGTTAAGGGTAAAAGAGAAAAAGTATGAGTCGCGGGGCATTAAATCAGTGCGGAGCAGGGTGACATATGTCAACGAACGGTTAGGTAACCCCGTTTCTGTAGAAACCTTTAAACAGCTGTTGCTTTGTGAAGTGTTGCGGGAAAACGGTGACATGCGGCCTGTTGAGCTGCATGACGGAGACCGGGAACGAATTAAAGATATTAGAGACAGCCGGTTTGCTGCCTGGGAATGGAACTACGGTAAGTCCCCTGTATACAATGTGAGGAAAGAAAAAAAATTTCCTGCCGGCTTAGTAACCATATATATGCAGGTAAATAAAGGATACATAGAAAAAGCGAAGTTATACGGGGATTTTTTCGGTAATGAAGACATAACGGAATTGGAAGAAAAATTTACCGGTATACGGCTGAATAAAAACAGCTTGTCGGAAGCATTGGAAGCCATGCGGATTGATACATACATGAGAGATATTTCGGCACAGGATATGTATGAACTCATATGGTATGCCTGAACGAGCTTTACATCTGCCCGCCGGCCTCGAAACATCGTCCTGCAACAGGAGCATACGTCCCGGATCGCATGCTCCTGTTTTCTTTTTGACGTATAGCTGTCGACAGTGATGTGTTCCCCATATTACATATTCGCATGAGGGACAGATTTTTCTTCACAATATAGGATATTTTCGATAAAATAAGGATGGACTAAGCGTATTATAAATTTTTCGGATAAGCGGCTGTCGCTGTGGCAATGCCGCCTGTTTTGGCGGGATGACGGCCGTTTCGGTGAGAATGATTTCGGGAATTGTCATACAGGGCATTTTATGCGGGAGGAGGGTTTGGCATGAATTTATCGGACAGTTTTTTTATTCACTATTTACATCGTTTTGACAAATATTGTTTTGCCGTACAGCTGCACGGTAAAACGTATACTATTGGAGAAGGAGAACCGGTATTTAAATTAATCGTTTATAAGGATATTCCCAAGACAAAACTTCTCTCTTCCACCTCCCTTGCCTTAGGAGAAGCGTACATGAGCAAGGATGTCGATATTGAAGGGGAGCTGTTCACGGCTTTATGTTGCCTTCTCGAACAGAAGCAGAGCTTTTCTCTGGATAGGACTATTTTACGGAATATCCTCTTTCAGTCCGAGGCGAAGGATAAACAGAAGATACAGGTAGCTTCTCATTATGACTTGGGCAATGAATTTTATTCGGCATGGCTCGACCCTTCCATGAGTTATTCATGCGCATATTTTAAAAGCGATGCGGATACGCTGGAGACCGCACAGCGCAACAAGGTCCGGTATATCCTGAAAAAACTTTGCCTGAAAGAAGGCATGTCTTTGCTTGATATCGGCTGCGGTTGGGGGTATTTGCTCATTGAAGCGGCCAGGGAATACGGTGTCAGCGGATACGGCTGCACCTTGAGCAAGGAACAATGGCGGAAGGGACAGGAACGGATTAAGGAATTGGGATTGCAGGATCGGGTGGAGATCGATTTGATCGACTATCGCGATCTGGATAAGCTGAACCGTACGTATGATCGTATTGTAAGTGTCGGCATGATCGAACATGTGGGCCGTTCCAACTATGGATTATATATGTCCATGGTCGGCCATCTTCTGAAGGAAGGAGGCCTCTTCCTGCTTCATTACATCAGCGGACACGATGAACAGGTGGGGAACCCGTGGATGCGCAAATATATTTTCCCGGGCGGCATCTTGCCGTCTTTACGTGAAATTGTAAGCTTGGCATATGATACGGAGTTCCAGATCATCGATGTGGAAAGCCTGCGCCGCCATTATTATAAGACACTCCTGTGCTGGTATGACAACTTTCAGAAAGTTCGCGATCAGATAAAAGCAAAACGCGGGTCCGAGTTTGTGCGCATGTGGGAATTATATCTCTGCGGCTGCGCCGCTTCCTTTTACATCGGCAATATCGATCTCCATCAGATCCTGATGACCAAGGGAATAAATAATGAACTGCCTATGACGCGGTGGTATTAAGCATATTTCCTTGCCGGTCATGACGGATAAAGGGCAGGCTTTAAGTCTGCTTTTTTTCCGTGTAAAACAGTCGCGGGAAATCGGGGCACATGATTTTTCGCTCATCTTGACTGGCAAAGCATTATCAACTATGATATGAGAAATAGTAAGGACAGTGCCTTGCTGTTTTCTTTTTATTTTTTAACGTTCGCAGGTTGTTGTCGGATTCGGTTACGGAAAAGACATTGTCTTAGCGCTGGCTCTCCGTTCGGAGAGGACGAGGAAGAGGTTGTCGAAATTTCAGCGGATGCCTCTCGGCTCAGCCGGTCGATAAAAGCCGTCAAAACTCATCGGTGACGGTGAGGACAAAGCGGTACATAAGGCTTTTCGACAAGACCGCGACAGTTTCCTTTCATAAGGAGGGTATGACAGTATGTGCGGTATTGTAGGGTATGTGGGTAAGGAACAGGCTGCTCCGTTCTTATTGGACGGCCTTTCCAAGTTGGAATACAGAGGGTATGATTCTTCCGGCATTGCCACCTTTGACGGCACGAATTTAATTGTTGAGAAATGTGTCGGCCGCCTGGCTGCTTTGGAAGAAAAAATTGCCGGTCATGTACCGCAGGGGCATATCGGTATCGGACACACCCGCTGGGCCACACACGGACGTCCGGCGGATAACAACGCTCATCCTCACACGGACGGGGAAGGCAGGTTTGCCGTCGTTCACAACGGTATTATTGAAAATTACCTGCCCTTAAAAGAAGAGCTCATTAAAAAGGGACATACATTCAAATCGGAAACAGATACGGAAGTGGTAGCGAACCTGCTGGCGGAGGTGTATGAAGGAGATTTTGAAGCGGCTGTTCATACGGTGCTGAACAGAATAGAAGGTTCATATTCACTTGTGTTCCTGTCTAAAGAACAGCCGGATCGTCTTATTTGTGCGAAGAAAGATAACCCCCTGGTTATCGGTCTCGGCAAGGGGGAAAACTTTATTGCCTCCGATATTCCGGCAATTATCAGTAAAACGAGGAAAACATATATTTTAAATGACGGTGAGGTTGCGGTCGTTCGTGCCGACGGCGTAGAGGTCCGCAATCTTCAGGGCGAACGGGTGGACAAGAAGGTTTTTGAAGTAAACTGGAATGCCGAAGCTGCCGAAAAAGGCGGATATGAACATTTCATGCTAAAAGAAATCCATGAACAGCCGAAAGCTATCCGCGACACCATGTCACAGCGTATTGCCAAAGACGGCAAAACCATCGTCATGGAAGAATTAAAATGGGATAAAGATTTTCTTGATTCCGTCAATAAAATTGCCGTAGTTGCCTGCGGTACGGCATACCATGCCGGCCTTGTCGGCAAGTCCTACATAGAAAAACTTGTCCGGATGCCTGTGGAAATCGACGTTGCTTCGGAATTTCGCTATAAAGATCCGATTATCGATGAAAAAACATTGACTATCGTTGTCAGTCAGTCCGGTGAAACGAGCGATACGTTAGCGGCGTTGAAAGAAGCCGGGCGCCGCGGCTCCAGAACCCTGGCCATCACCAATGTTGTCGGTTCTTCTATCGCCCGCGAGGCCGATCAGGTCATCTATACATGGGCGGGACCGGAAATTGCCGTAGCCTCGACAAAGGCGTACACGACCCAGCTCGTCGCCTTCTTCATGCTTGCGCTTTACATGGCGGAAATTATGGGCACGCAGCCTGCCGAGCGGATTACGCAACTTATTGATGCGTTGCGCCGTTTGCCTGATGATGTGGGCCGTACCTTTGAGGATGTTGACCCTCTCAAGACCTTTGCCAGACAGTACGGCTTCAATGAAGACGCTTTCTTCATCGGCCGTTCTCTCGACTATAACGTCGCCATGGAAGGTTCGTTAAAACTCAAAGAAATTTCCTACATCCATGCGGAAGCATACGCTGCCGGTGAACTGAAACATGGCACACTCGCTCTCATCGTGGAAGGCGTGCCCGTCATCGCCCTGGCAACGCAGAAACATGTCTATGAGAAAACGCTCAGTAACATTAAAGAAGTTAAAGCCCGCGACGCCGTTGTTATCGGCATAGCCACGGAAAATGATACAGAGCTTGAAAAATACGTTGACCATGTCATCAAGGTTCCGGAGACGGATGAGCTGCTGACGCCCGTTCTCGCGGTCGTTCCGTTGCAGTTGCTTGCGTACTATACGGCGATTACAAGAGGAGCGGACGTGGATAAGCCGCGTAACCTCGCAAAATCCGTAACAGTCGAATAGAGTATGTGAATGAAGAGGCGCCGCATCACGACGATGCGGCGCCTCTTCGGCTTTGAACGGCGCTTTGGCGATTGTACAGGTTCCTTTTGCGGCGGTATCGGACGGGCAGTATTCGGTAAGTAATATTTCTAATTGAGAAGATATGCGCGGAATGACCTAAATCAATGATTGCACATCCATTAATGCATAAACGGTACGGCAACTATTCTTGACACGTATACCGTATATATATATAATGAAAATATAGTTAAACGTTGTACGTGAAAAAGGAGTGAGACTAAATGGTAAAACAAATTACTAAAACTATGGACGGTAATCAGGCAACCGCCGATGTAGCGTATTCCTTTACGGAAGTCGCTACGATTTATCCGATTACGCCGTCTTCACCGATGGCGGAACACGTTGACGCCTGGTCGGCTCACGGCCGTAAAAATCTTTTCGGCCAGCCCGTTAAGCTCGTTGAAATGCAGTCTGAGGCCGGCGCTATCGGCGCCGTTCACGGTGCCGCCGAAACGGGCAGCCTTTGCTCGACGTTCACCGCTTCTCAGGGCCTCATGCTTATGATCCCTGTGCTGCATCGTTTATCCGGACAGCTGAAACCGGTGGTTCTTCATATTGCCGCCCGTACGGTGGGGACGCATACAATGTCCATTTTCGGAGATCATTCGGACGTTATGGGCTGTCGTAATACCGGCTTTGCCATGCTTTGTAGCGCAAGCGTGCAGGAATGTGCGGATCTTGCCGCTGTGGCGCACTTGTCGGCTATTAAAGGGCATGTACCGTTCATGCATTTCTTTGACGGGTTCCGTACGTCTCATGAAATTCAAAAAATTCAGATGCTTTCGGAAGAAGAACTGAAGAAACTCATCGACAGGGATGCGCTTTATGATTTCAAACATCACGGTCTTAATCCGGAACATCCTGTTATGCGCAGCACCGTAACCAATCCGGATATGTATTTCCAGTCTAAAGAAGCGAGCAATCTTTGGTATGATCGCCTGCCGCAGATCGTGGATGAATACATGCAGCAGATCAGCGCTCTTACGGGCCGTGATTATAAACTCTTCAACTACTACGGCGCGCCTGATGCGGAAGACATTCTCATCGCCATGGGTTCCGTTACCGGTGCTGTTCAGGAAACGGTGGACGCTCTTAATGCGCAAGGGAAGAAGACCGGTTATGTACAGGTTCATCTCTATCGCCCCTTTTCCATTGACCACTTCATCGCGGCCTTGCCGAAGACGGTTAAACGCATTACTGTCATGGATCGCACGAAAGAGCCGGGTGCTCTCGGAGAACCTCTGTATGAAGACATTTGCGCGGCTATCCGTCACACCGATATAGATGCTAAAATCTACGCCTGTCGTTACGGCCTCTCGTCGAAGGACGTACCGCCCGCATCGATTAACGCGGTCTTTGCGAACATGGAAAAGGCCGAACCTAAAGTCCACTTTACTGTCGGCTTAAATGATGACGTTACCAATCTCTCTATTCCGGATGTTCCTTTGGCGGTCAACCATGACGGCATCGTTAACTGTAAGTTCTGGGGCTTCGGGTCCGACGGCACTGTCGGCGCCAACAAGAACTCTATCAAGATTATCGGCGATAATACGGATATGTTCGTACAGGCATATTTTGAATATGATACGAAAAAATCCGGCGGCGTTACGAAATCACACTTGCGTTTCGGCAAGAACCCCATTCGCTCGACGTATTACATTAAACAGGCGGACTTCCTCGCCTGCCATAAGCCGGTTTACATGAGCACCTATGATATTGTCGGTGAAGTAAAGGACGGCGGTGTCTTCCTTCTCAACTGCAGCTGGACGCCGGCGGAACTGGAAGAGCACCTGAGCAATTCCGTCAAACGTCAAATTGCGAAGAAGAATATTCAGTTCTATACGATTGATGCCTCCAAGATCGCTCAGGAAATCGGTCTCGGTGCCAACCGCACGAATACAGTCCTTCAAGCGGCCTTCTTCAAACTGGCCAATATCATGCCCATTGACGATGCGGTCGAACATATGAAAGCCGCTATTTACAAAACGTATATGGCGAAGGGCGATAAAGTCGTTTCCATGAACCAGGCGGCAGTGGACCGCGGTCTCAGTGATCTCGTAAAAGTGGATATTCCTGCCGCATGGGCTGATTTGCCGGAAGATGCGCCGCAGGAAGATACCCGCAATATTCCGGATTTCATCAAGAAAATTGTTGAACCGTCCAATCTCCAGAAGGGCGATGACATCCCGGTCAGTGAATTCGTCCCCTATGCGGACGGCTCTTATCCTATGGGCTCCACGCAGTACGAAAAGCGCGGTATCGCTTCTGTCGTGCCTCGCTGGATTGCCGACAACTGTATTCAGTGTAACCGTTGCTCCTTTGTTTGTCCTCATGCGGCGATCCGTCCGTTCCTGGCAACGAAGGAAGAATTGGCTGATGCGCCCGAAGGGTTTGAAACGAAGAAAGCAACGGGCCGGGGGCTTGAAGAATACGGTTTTCGTATTCAAGTATCGCCGCTCGACTGCTACAGTTGCTATACGTGTGTAAACGTTTGCCCGGCTAAGGAAAAAGCCCTTGTTATGGAACCGCTTGATACACAGCTCCATGAACATGAGAATTGGGAATTTGCCGTAACGCTCAGCCAGAAAGACACGGGCCTTGATAAATATTCCGTCAAGGGAAGCCAGTTCAACCAGCCTCTCCTTGAATTCTCCGGAGCCTGCGCGGGTTGTGCCGAAACGGCGTATATGAAAGTTCTCACGCAGCTCTTCGGACAGCGTATGCTCGTGGCTAATGCGACAGGCTGCACGCAGGCATGGGGCTCCGCAATGCCCAGCCTGTCTTATACCGTTAACAAGGACGGGTTCGGCCCGGCCTGGTCGAACTCCGTATTTGAAGATAACGCCGAATTCGCACTCGGTATGTCCCTTTCCATGGAACAGCAGCGTGACGACCTGCGCCTCAAGACGGAAGAACTCCTGCCGCTTGCAGAGGGGGATTTGAAAGCGGCCGCTCAGGCATGGCTTGATTCCCTCGGCGTGCCGAATGAAGGAGAAGTGACCGAAAGTATCAGCAAAGCGTATATTGCGGCGCTTGCCAAAGCGAATGTCACGGGTAAGGCAAAAGAACTCCGCGATTACCTCCTTGCTCACAAAGAGCATATTGTGAAGAAGACCATTTGGATGTACGGCGGTGACGGCTGGGCATATGATATCGGTTACGGCGGGTTGGATCATGTCCTTTCCATGAACTATAATGTCAATATCATGCTCGTCGATACGGAAGTGTATTCCAATACGGGCGGCCAGTCTTCGAAAGCGACGCCTGTCGGCGCAGTGGCGCAGTTCGCTTCCGCCGGCCGCCGTTCCAATAAAAAGGATCTCGGCCGTCTTCTCATGACATACGGCCATATCTACATCGCCCAGGTCGCGTTGGGTGCGGATCCGAACCAGCTTATGAAAGCGATTAAAGAAGCCGAGGCATATGACGGCCCGTCCATTATTATCGCGTACTCGCCGTGCATCAATCACGGCCTCAGCTGCGGCATGGGCAGAGCGCAGGAAGAAATGAAACGCGCTGTTGAATGCGGTTACTGGCATTTGTATCGCTATAATCCGGAACTCAAGAAGGCAGGCAAGAATCCCTTTATCTTGGATTCCAAGGAACCGAAAGCCTCCTTCCGTGATTATCTCATGGGTGAAACGCGGTATGCCGCTCTTACGAGGACTTTCCCGGAAATTGCGGATGAACTCTTCTCGCAGGCGGAACACTTTGCGAAAGAAAAATATGATATTTACAGGACATTGGCAGATAAATAATCTGAACAGAAAAAGGGGCTTCCCGTACAGGAAGCCCCTTTTGACGTGCACGTTTATTTTCCGCTGCAGCAGGGAGGTTTGCCGTCACCTTCGGACGTATCTTTTTCAGACGAACAGCAGCCTGTGCCGCCGTCGCAGCAGGAGCAGCCCGTGGTACCCTTGAACAGGCCGCGTACGTGTTTGAACATATAAACGGCTGCAATAAGTATTACGATACCTACGATACATGTTGCCGGAGTCATACTAATCGCCTTCTTTCTGTAAAAATACCTTCGTATCTGAAAGCCGCTTTTACGGTAAATTGGCTTCTCTTATGCACCCAGGCCGGCGAGAAGCGATATATTGTATGTAACCAGTGCAAATACATAGGCGAGGACGAGTCCCAGACCGGCGGAGAAACCCATCCATTTCCAGGAGTTCGTTTCACGTTTGATGACTGCGAGAGCCGCTACACAAGGCATGTAGAGGAGGCAGAACACCATGAGCGAGAGCGCTACGGCCGCATTAAAGTCGGGATCTTCCGCAAGGTATGTTACGAGGTTCGCTTCATGCTTGTCGTCGGCCTGTACGCTGTAAATCGTGGCGAGCGTCGAGACCATGACTTCTTTAGCGGCCGTGCAGGCAATGAGCCCGACACCGATCTTCCAGTCAAAGCCGAGCGGCTTAATGGCCGGCTCAATGAATTTACCGAGGCGGGCCGCATAGGATTGGCCGATTTTTTCAGCGTTTTCCTGTGCTTCGAGATCCGCCGTCGCGTCATCGGCGTTTTTCTTGGCATTAAAGAGGGGCAGCGCCTGTGCATAGGCTTTCGGATTGGAAGCTTCCAGGTCGGCAAACGCATCCGGATATTCCGGTTTGTCTTCTTCCGCTTCCTTTGCCTGGGCTACGCTGTTCACATCCTGATCTTCATCGTCTTCCGCATCGTCGGCTTCTTTCTGAGCATTTACCATGGAATCGTACATGCTGTTAAGTTCGGCGTTATCTTTCAGGTTTTTCAACCCGTAAGAAGCGAGGAGTTGGGATTGTTCCTGTTCCATCGTGTCCGTTACGGCGTCTTTGGCGGCGTCGAAGTCCCGGGAGTATTCAACGTCCAGCGGATACGCCGTAAGGAACCAGACGAGGATAGACGCACCGAGAATAATCGTACCGGCTTTTTTCAAGTAGAGCACCGTGCGTTCCCACATGTGCATAAGCACGCCTTTAAGTGTCGGAATATGATAGGGAGGAAGTTCCATGACAAACGGTTCCTGTTCCCCTTTAAATTCCGTACGGCGCAGGATGAGGGCAATGGAAATGGCCACGATAATACCGAGAAGGTACAGGCCGAAAAGGACGGTGCCACCATAACCGGAGGCGCCGAAAAATGCCGCGATAAACAGCGTGTATACCGGGAGTCTGGCGCCGCAGGACATGAAGGGAAGCGCTAAAATCGTAACCATACGGTCGCGTTCATTATCAAGCGTGCGAGCGGCCATAATGCCCGGGACGTTACACCCGAAGCCGAGGATCATAGGAATGAACGATTTACCGTGGAGGCCGAAGGACCTCATAATGCGGTCAATCAGGAACGCCGCGCGGGCCATGTAACCGGAGTCTTCAATAAGACTGATGAAGAGATACAGAAGTATGATAAGCGGCACGAAACTGAGAACGGCGCCGACGCCGCCGATTGCGCCGTCGACGACAAGTGAGCGGAGCTGCTCGTCGTCAATAATCGTGCCGAGCCAATCGCCGAGTATCCCGAAGCCCTTTTCCAACCAATCCTGCGGATATGCGCCGATGTCGATGACGACGGTGAACATGAGCCACATGAAGAAGAGGAAAATCGGCAGGCCGATATATTTATTCGTTAATACGCGGTCGATTTTATCGGAAAGATTGTCGCTCGTACCGGCAGCCACGACGGAGGCGTTATATGCTTTGACTGCGAACTGATGCCGGTACTGGGCGAAATGAAATTCCAGATCGACTTTGTCTTTCAGTGAATCGCGAAGCTCCTGCGCTTTGGCAAGGATTTTTTCCGTACCGGCAATAGCTTTGACCTTGGCAACGACATCATCATCATTTTCAAGAAGCTTTACAGCCGCCCAACGGAGAGGATAGCTGATCGTACCGGCTTCTTTCATTACGTTGGTGAGGTCGGCAATTGCCGGTTCGACGATCTCGCCGTAATTGATTTCCGGATTTTTCAACTTAGCCAGTTTTTCGTCATCGACAACGACGGCGAGAAGGCGGTCCGTACCGACGTTTTTACTGCCCACGAGAGGCACGACGACAGCCCCCATCTGTTCACCCAGTTTTTCCAGGTTGATTTTGATATTCATGCGATCGGCAATGTCCATCATGTTAAGGGCAATGACGACGGGACGGCCCAGTTCGGCGAGCTGAGCGGCCAGATAAAGGTTGCGTTCCAGATTGGAAGCATCCAGTACGTTGACGATAAGATCCGGCTTATCATTGATAATAACGTTGCGCGCCACTACTTCATCCAAAGAACGCGCTGTCAGACTGTATGTGCCGGGAAGGTCGACAAAGAGAAGATCTTCACCCTTATAATTACAGTGTCCTTCTTTTTTTTCGACTGTAACGCCCGGATAGTTACCCACGTGTTGCTTGGCGCCGGTAATATTGTTAAAAATCGTGGTTTTGCCACAGTTCGGATTACCGGCGAGGGCAATCCGAATCGTCTTAATTGAACTCATGTGAACGGTTTCCTCCTAATCGACGGCTACACTGATCATAGCCGCTTCGTTTTTTCGCAGTGCCAGGGCACAACCTTTTACTTTCACCTCGACGGGATCACCTAAAGGTGCGGTTTTTACGACAGAAATACGGGAACCTTTTACGACGCCCATATCGACCAGTCGATGTTGGATATTACCGTGTCCTTCGAGTGCTTCGACAGTACCGGAAGTCCCTACTTCCATATCTGCCAGTTTCATAATGCGCATGTGCTGCACCTCCTTAAAGGTCATGGGTTGAATATAAAATCACGATAACAATGCTCATCCCCAACTTGTGATAATAACATTCAATTCCATAAAGTCTATAGAAAAGTATATAGCACCCATATTTTCATGTCAACGAAAATAAGCGCCGCCGCTGTATATATAAAACAATAATATAACAGTATAATGGCCTTTGAAGAAAAAAATACCGCACTGTACGGCTTACGGGATTATCCGTACAGTGCGGTGCGTCAATAGTATGAGACGATGTTACAGAAAATTAATAATCAGGCGGCAGCGGCTTTCGGGTACGGGGCATACTCATCGAGTCGCCGGGATTTTCATGAAATTTAGGCGACGGTTCAGTAAAGCCCGTGCCGAAAACATCGGAAGCGTCGCTGATAATCATAAACGCGCGAGGGTCCACCTTATTGACGATTTCTTTTAATTTAGAAACCTCTGTCAACTTGATGATAGCATAAATAATCTGTTTTTCCTGCATCGTGTAAGCGCCCTTGCCTTGAATGAAGGTAACGCCGTGACCGATGTAGCGCATGATGACGCCGGCCATCTGTTCCGGCCTGTTTGTAATGATCGTAACGGCTTTGCGTTGGTTGAGGCCGATGACCACTTTATTCGTAAGAAAGGCCGTGACATAGGAACCGATAAACGTCAGGACCGCCAGTTCAAGGCCAAACATATACGCGGCAAAAATAAGAATGAATGTGTTGACGGCCATGACGACATTGCCCATTTCGAAAGAGTAGAATTTTTTTACAATGGCGCCGACGACGTCGAGCCCGCCTGTATTTCCGTTATAACGGTAAATAATACCCATGCCGATGCCGTTTAAAATACCGCCGGTAATAGCGGCAGTCATAGGATCGTGGATGACCGACATATCCGCCAGGAAGGACAGGGAATCGAGGATAAAAGAGTATATGAACGTGCCGATAATGGCAAGTATCGTATATCGCCGTCCCATAAACCTGTAACAGGCTATGAGAACAGGTATGTTCATGATAAAATTGCCCATACCGAAGGGAAGACCCGTTGCATAGTAGACCATGATGGCGGCCCCGCCGATACCGCTGCTTAAAAGGTGATGAGGAATGAAGAACGCATTAATGCCTATGGCGGCGATAATGCTGCCGATAAAATTGGCTATATAGGGGGCGGCCAGCTGTCTTTTTGTAAGTTGTTCCTTTTGTTTCATTGTATATTGACCCGTCCTTCAGGAAGATTGTAAAAGCACAGAAAAACCAGTATAATAAAAAAAGTATCTGTACACTGTTTTATAAATGAAGCGAATTCTGTGCATAATTTTATATATAGGCTCATTATAGCATGGGCCGGTCAGAAGTAAAATGAAAAACGATTATTTTTTAAAGGGTGGAGCCCGTGATGATAGAAGAAATCGCATACGGAAAGATTAACCTGGCCATGAATATTCTCGGCCGTCGCCCCGACGGGTATCACGAAGTGGATACAGTTTATCAGTCCGTTGATCTTCATGACACGGTTTGTCTTGAAAAAAGCGATACCTTCAGCCTTACCTGCTCATGCGGTGAATTGCCGTGTGACGAGTCGAATCTGGCCTATCGGGCGTATAAAGCCCTTTTGCCGTTTTCGGAAGATTTGCAGGCTGTGCGCATTCATATAGAGAAGCGGATCCCGGTTGCCGCCGGCCTTGCCGGCGGCAGTGCCGATTGTGCGGCCGTGTTGCGCGGCCTGAACCGCCTTTGGCGGCTTGCCTTGCCTGATGAAGCCCTGCGCCGCATCGGCAGGAGCCTCGGTGCCGATGTACCCTTTTGTATCAGCGGCGGTACGATGAGGGCCGGCGGTATCGGTGAAATACTTGTACCCCTGAAAAAGCTGCCGCCATGGGACGTACTCATCGTTCATCCTCATGTGCTTGTGCATACGGATGAAGCTTATGACCTTTTTACGCATAGCTGCACGGCTCATGCCGTCGATATGGGAGAGATGGTCAATTCCGTTGCGGCACAGGATTTCGAAAGTATCTGTAGCGCTATGGGAAATATGTTCGAATCTCTTATCATGCCGCATGTACCGGCTGTCGGCCGATGCAAAGACATGTTGACGCGCTTGGGGCTCATGCCTTTGATGACAGGCAGCGGGCCGACCGTATTTGCACTGGTGCCGCCTGAAAAGGACGGAGAAGAAATGGCGACGGCTTTACGCGAAGCCGGCCGTAATGTCGATGTTATAGTGACGGCCTTACGTTAGAGAGGAAATATAAGGTGAATAAAAAACACAGATTGGAACCGATCAGATTAGACACATATAAGCCCTTGCGGGATGTTGTCAGTGAAGCGCTTCGGCAGGCTATCCGTGAAGGTGTTTTAAAGCCCGGCGAACGGCTTATGGAAATTCAGCTTGCCGATGAACTCGGTGTCAGCAGAACCCCCATCAGGGAAGCTGTCAGGAAACTGGAACTGGAAGGATTTGTCGTCATGATGCCGCGGCGGGGTACATATGTTGCCGATATTTCCTTAAAAGATGTCGTCCAGGTATTTGAAATCCGCAGCGCTCTCGAAGAATTGGCGGCAGGCCTTGCGGCCGAACGGATCACGCCGGATGAATTGGAAGAACTGGAACGGATTGTCGTGGAAATAAGTGAGTATATAGCACGGGATGAGTTTGATAAAATAGTCGACGCGGACATCCGTTTTCACGGCGTCCTTTACAGAGCGAGCCGTAATAGCCGGCTTGTGGATATACTTCATAATCTGCGTGAACAGATGTTGCGTTTCCGTTCCATTTCCATGCATTATCCCGGCCGTTTGGCGGCGACATGGGAAGAACATCGTCAGCTCGTGGAATATATTGCCAATCATAATAGTGTACAGGCGCGGAAGATTGCGAAGAAGCACATGGAAAATTCGGAGAAAACTCTCATTATGGGAATTAAGCAGGATAAAAATTCGGCTCGTCTTGTGCAAGAACTGTTTCCCCATTAACGAAAGGAGCGGCACATGGAATACGAAAATTCTGACGGTCATAAATACAAAAGGAAAGATGAATTCGAACATTTTTTAGAAATCCTCTCTAAGGGCGTCATCGTATTAATGGCGGTACGCCTTGTCATTGCCTTTTTTATGGATCAATTATAATGGCGGTGGGGTTGTCTGCGCAGGCCATATTTCCGGAAAAGTAGCATCGATTCGCCGGAATCGGTGTTATTTTTTTTGCTTTTTAAGATAAAAATGCGGGTTTTCAGTCTTTTTATTGATGGGCAGAGCACTTTAAAAACAGGGGAGTTCTGCCATATAATAAACTTATAAATTAGTTGTATCCCCGGAAAAAGAGGGAATATAAATCATGAGGAGTGCATTATGCAATATAATCCTGTAACAGAGGAAGTGTTGACCGCCTTGAGAGAAGCTCTCGGTGAGCAGTATGTAAAAACCGATCCGCAGGTCCTATCCGCCTATAAAGAAGAAGAAAGCCTGACCCCGTCTTTTTGGGGCACCCCGGAAGCGGTTGTCTTGCCGGCCGATCCGGAAGAAGTGGGCGAGGTGATGAAGATCGCCAATCGGTATAAAATCCCCGTTACCCCGCGCAGTGCCGGCACGAGTGTCAGCTGTGGCGCCGTTCCCGCGTACAAGGGGATTGTCCTCCCCATGGAACGCATGAATAAAATTTTGGAGTTCAATGAGGACGGTATGTATATGGTTGTTGAAGCCGGTGTCCGTACCGTCGATATCCAGAATCTTGCAAAGTCGAAACATCTCATGTATGCCGGTGACCCCTGCAGCGCCGACAGTTGTCTTATCGGAGATAATCTGGCAACCAATGCGGGCGGCAATAAAGCCGTCCGTTACGGTACGACGCGTCATCAGGTCTACGCTGTGGAAGTCGTCTTGCCGACCGGGAAAATAACGACCTTAGGGGCGCCCCTGAAAAAGTGTTCTACCGGCTTTTGCCTTGAGCAGCTGATCATAGGCAGTGAAGGCACGTTGGGAATCATTACGAAGGCTACGCTGAAACTTGTACCCTTGTGTCCTTTCCGTCTTGATGTACTGGCCGTATTTACGGATCTCGGCAAAGCAACAGATCTCGTGCCGCAACTGGTCAAAGCGGGACTCAATCCGACCTCCGTCGAGTTCATGGATAACAACTTTGTCCGCAGTGCCTGCGATTACAGTGAAGTAAAGCTGCCTCACTATGAAGACGGGTTTTACGATAGAAGCGTTCAATGAAAGCGAATTGGATGAAAAAACGGAAAAGCTTGTCGGCATTTGTGAAAAATGCGGTGCCGTGGAGGTGGTCGAAGCGGATGAGCGTGTTTGGAAAGTTCGCCGTAACTGCTTGGAAAGTACGCGCGTGTTTTCAAAAGTTGCCACGTCGGAAGACCTGGTCGTACCGGTAACGCGTATTTCCGATTGCATTCGGTATCTTGTTGAAGAAAGCAAAAGCTATGATTTCCGCATCTTCTGCCTTGCTCACGCCGGAGACGGAAATCTCCATTTCCAGATCTTGAAGGGCAATATGAGTGATTCTGAATGGGAGAAGCAGACGGAAGCCTTCCGTGCCGTCGCCTATCCTTATGTGTACAGCCTGGGCGGTCGCCTGTCCGGAGAACACGGCATCGGCCTGAAACGCCTGAAATATATGGAGAAATATACGGATCCTGTTGAGCTGGACCTGATGAAAACCATCAAAAAAGCAATAGACCCCAACTGGATCCTGAATCCCGGAAAAATACTGTCCTATCCAATCACGGCGCCGCAGGAGACGTGATTGGCATATAGGACGTACTCGAAAACAGCCCAAGAATGCGAGGGCGAAGCATGAAGCATGATTGGCAGCTGTTGACCGAGACTGTCCTATCCAATCACGGCGTCGCAGGAGAGGTGATTGGCATATAGGACGTACTCGAAAACAGCCCAAGAATGCGAGGGCGAAGCATGAAGCATGATTGGCGGCTGTTGACCGAGACTGTCCTATCCAATCACGGTGCCGCAGGAGACGTGATTGATTGTATAAAAAAAACGAGGTTATACTCATCGGTATAACCTCGTTCTCTTTTGGTGGAGATGAGGAGAGTCGAACTCCTGTCCGTACACACTGCCCCATGAACCTCTCCGAGCGCAGACCTTGTTCAGTGTTTCGATCGGTTTTCGTACAAGGACAAACCGAACCGATCCAGCCCGGTGGGTTCCCGCAACGGCCGTCGGGCCCGGCCGCTCGGTATCCCGCTGAGTGACGCCTACAAACCGCACGCGGGATCAGCGGCAAGAGACGATAGTTGCCCTTAGGCAGCTAAAGCAAAATTGTTTTCTTTTGCGTTTAATTTAAAGGTTCACCGATTTACGGGCAGATGAAACCCCGGCTCGCTGTTCATGATACAACTGTACACGTCGAAACCTTTACATCCCCGTGAAAGGGTGCATAAAGGATATGCTCTGCTAAGTATAACATAAACGGTACAATATGTAAAAAAATCAGTGTTTTTCTCCTGTTTTCAGCCGTTTCAGTTCGGCCTGTTCCGCAGGCGGCAGGTTAACGCCGCAGCAACCGCCCGTAGTATTGGATGTAAATCCTTTATATACCTGGCGGATGACATTTTTTTGTTGTTTAATCAAGTTTTTTATATCTGCCATGGGGAATCTCCTTCTGTATAATTCCAAATTAATTCGGTTGGACACTAATTAATAATCTTTATTCATAGCATATCATGTATTTTTAAAATCGTAAAGGTTTTCGGTGCACATAGCCATAAACGACAGGGCGGTGTATAATAAATGTACTTAGTTACAGTAAACGGGGTGTGGTTGTGAGAAAAATCGTCGATGACACGCGGCTTTTAGTGAAATGTTGCCTTCTCTATTATCGTGAGAATTTAGGGCAGCAGGAAATATGTGATATTTTAGGCGTTTCCCGACCGACTGTATCGCGGCTTTTGAAACAGGGCAGAGAACAGGGAATCGTAAAAATTGAAGTGCATGATCCGTTTGCTCCCGAATTCGGTGAAACCGAACGTAAGTTGGAAGAGCGTTTCGGTCTGCAGGAAGTTATCGTCGTTGAAGACAGGCCCATTGAAATCGAGTCGGAACATGTCAGCGCCCTGCTTGCCGTCACGGCCCTGGCCTATTTGGATCGCGTCCTTAAAGACGGTGATACGGTCGGCGTGACCTTGGGATTTACGCTGCATAACATCGCCCGGGCCGATTATGTGGTTGATAAAGTTGTTCATTGCCGGTTCGTTCCCGTTCTGGGCGGTGTGGGCGAAACATATTTGGAGCTCCATGCCAACTGGCTGGCCGCGGAATTTGCCAAACGATTTCGTGCCGAATATATACCTTTTTATGCACCGGCTGTTTTTGCCGATGCGGGCGTACTCAGGGGATTTAAGAAAGAGCCGTCCATAAAACGGATTTTTGCTCTCTTTACTAATCTCAACGCCGTTATTATGAGCATAGGCGTTCCTCAGGGGGACTATTCGACAGTTCTTAAAATGCAATATATTGACGATCCTATTTTGCGGGACTTCTCCGCCCGCGGTGCAGTCGGCGATATAGGCCTGCAGTATTTTGATATAAACGGAGAATCGGAACAATTCGCTTCCCATAATGAGCGCGTAGCCGGCATGACCTTGGCGGATATTCGCAAAGTACCGCGCCGTATTGCCGTCGTGGCCGGCAGCGACAAGGTGGAAGCCGTCATCGGCGCTATTCGCGGCGGCTACATCAATACGCTGATTACGGACGCTTCTTGTGCCGAAGGGCTTTTGGCCTGCCGGAAAGACACATAGAATACAGGAGTTTTAATAATGAAATATTATGCCGAAATCGTCGGTTACGGTTCCGATGCATTGGAATTCCTCGGCGATCCCGATTTAAGGTATCTCGTTTTATTCGATTATACTGTACCGCAGGAACTTGCTGAAATCTCGGTTCTTCAAAAGCGCAAAGCCGGTCACGGCACCTTGGAAGTAGGTGATGCGTTTATCATTTGCGACAAGGCTTTCAGCATTACGGCTATAGGCAGTGAAGCCTTGCATACACTGGATGAACTGGGACACTGCACGCTGTGCTTTAAAGGCGGCAGTGAGGCGGAGCGTCCCGGCTGTATCATGCTGGACGGTGAAAAAATGCTTTCCAAATATGATGTCCGCGTGGGCAAAACTATAGAAGTCTACTAGCTTTCTAAAGGATTCACGGCGGGCAAATTTTCCTTTACGTAACGATGATTTTATATTATTCTGTTAACGTAAGCGGTTTTTACAGCGCGACGAAAAGGGGAGAAGACGATGAAAAACGAAGAATTGGCAAAACATGCGGCCCATGTGCGTCAGAATATTGTAAAGATGCTGACTGAGGCAAAATCCGGGCATCCCGGCGGATCGCTATCCGTTACGGATATTTTGACAGTTCTTTATTTTGAGACGATGAATGTTGATGCCGCCGATCCGCATGCCGCCGGCCGCGACCGTTTGGTTCTCTCGAAAGGACATGCCGCACCGGCCCTCTATGCGGTTCTTGCGGAAAAAGGATATTTTCCGGAAGAAGAACTGTGGCGACTCCGCAAATGCGGCGCCATGCTCCAGGGGCATCCGGATATGAAACACACACCGGGCGTTGACATGTCGACCGGCTCTCTCGGACAGGGCCTTTCCGCGGCTAACGGCATGGCGCTGGCCGCTAAAATCGACAAGGCCGGCTGGCGCGTGTACGTCGTCTGCGGCGACGGGGAAATCCAGGAAGGCCAGATCTGGGAAGCCGCCATGTCGGCGGCGCACTACCGGCTGGATAATGTAACGGCCTTCATTGACCATAATAAATTACAGATTGACGGCACTAATGATGAAGTGATGTCCGTTATGCCGATCGCCGAAAAATTCAGAGCTTTCGGGTGGAACGTCGTTGAGATCGACGGACATGATTACGATGCCGTTCGCGGTGCCCTGGCGATAGCGAGGACGACAAAAGGCCGCCCGACAGCCATTATTGCTGAAACAATAAAAGGAAAGGGCGTATCCTTTATGGAAAATCAAGTCGGCTGGCACGGTAAGGCGCCGAGTGCGGAACAATGTGCCGCAGCGGTTAAAGAATTAGGGGGTGAAGCATAATGGGTAAGGCTACAAGAGCCGCATACGGTGAAGCGCTGAAAACCGTTATTTATAAAAACCCGCGTGTCGTCGTATTGGAAGCGGATCTCGGCAACGCTACAAAATCCGGTGCGTTCAAAGAGGTTGCCCCCGAACGGTACTTCAACATGGGAATTTCCGAACAGGATATGATGGGTACGGCGGCAGGCTTTGCGGCGGCCGGTAAAATTCCCGTTGCCAGCACATTTGCCGTGTTTGCTGCAGGCCGTGCTTTTGAACAGGTGCGTAACTCCATCTGCTATCCCAATCTGAACGTAAAAATCTGCGCCACCCATGCGGGCCTCACTGTCGGCGCCGACGGCGGCAGCCATCAGGCAGTGGAAGATATTTCTCTCATGCGTTCCCTGCCGAATATGACGGTTATCAACCCGGCCGACGCAAAGGAAGCGAAAGAAGCCGTTTGTGCGGCAGTCGAGTATACGGGCCCCGTATATATACGGCTCGGCCGTGCGGAAGTCGAAGACATTCACGGCGAAGATTATGTCTTCCGGTGGGGCAGGGGTGAAATCCTGCGCGACGGGGACGATGTTACGATTTTTGCGACCGGTATTATGACGGCAAAAGCGTTGCAGGCGGCGGAACAACTTGCCGCTGACGGAATACAGGCCCGCGTTGTCAATATACACACTGTTAAACCGCTTGATGAAAAACTTGTTATTGAATCGGCACAAAAGACCGGTAAAGTCGTTACGGCGGAAGAACACAGCGTGATCGGCGGCCTCGGTTCGGCAGTAGCGGAAGTACTGGCACGCACCTGCCCGACGAAACAGGCCTTTGTCGGTATTAACGATACCTTCGGCGAGTCCGGTTCGCCCGACGATTTATTGGAGAAATACGGGTTGACGGCGGAAGCTATCGTTGCGGCGGCAAAAGAATTATAAGAATTACAGCGGGAAGGGGTTTTGTTTTTATGACGAAACCTCTTTTTTAAGATATGTTGCAGAAAATGCGGGAGGAAAGAATCATGACCGATAACGGTTCATACGAACAATTACAGAACGGCAGTGATATTCGCGGCGTTGCCACTGCGGGAGTTGACGGGGAAAGCGTCAATCTGACAGCGCGACGGGTTGTGCAAATCGGCGGGGCTTTCGCGGCTTTTCTGGAAAAACGTACGGACCGGTCCGCAAAAGAACTGAAAATTGCTGTCGGTCATGATTCGCGTATTTCTGCGGCTGAAATGAAACAAGCCCTTTTTGCGGGACTGGGCGGTGCCGGTGTAACTGTTCTGGATTGCGGCCTCGCATCGACGCCGGCCATGTTCATGTCCACCGTTTTTAAAGAGACGAAAACGGACGGCGCCGTCATGATTACGGCCAGCCACCTGCCGTACAACCGTAACGGTCTTAAATTCTTTATGCCTGAAGGCGGTTTGGAAAAAGCCGATATAAAAGAAATCCTGACTACGGCGGCAAAGGAAAACACGGCGGCGGGAGAAGGAACTGTCGTGCCTTGCAACCTTATGGAGCTCTATACGGCTCATTTACGGGCAAGTATCTGCAAAGAGCTGGAGATTTCGGAAAAAGCCGGGCCCTTCAAGGGCATGCATATCGTTGTTGATGCCGGTAACGGTGCGGGCGGCTTCTTTGCGACCGATGTGTTGGCTCCGTTGGGCGCCGATATATCAGGCAGCCGTTTCCTTGAGCCGGACGGCATGTTTCCCCATCACGTCCCTAATCCGGAGGATGAGACGGCGATGGCCGCCGTCAAAGAAGCGGTTCTCACGAATCATGCCGATTTGGGACTTATCTTCGACACGGATGTGGATCGTATGAGCGCAGTCCTTTCCGACGGCACGGAAGTGAACCGCAATGCCCTCATCGCCATGATGGCGGCTATTTTGGCGGACGATTATCCCGGCGGCACCATTGTCACGGATTCCGTTACATCGGATGAATTAACGGATTTTTTGGAAAATGAACTTCATCTTGTCCACCATCGGTACATGCGCGGGTATAAAAATGTTATCAATGAATGTATCCGCCTTAATAAGAGCTTTGTTATATCCCCGTTAGCTATCGAGACTTCCGGACACGGGGCGCTCAGCGAAAATTATTTTCTTGATGACGGCGCATATTTGGCCGTGAAACTCCTCGTTGCAGCCGCAAAAGCGAAGCGGGGGGGGGAAAAGTTGGAAGCGCTGATCGAGCGGTTAAAAGAGCCGGCTGAGGCCGCTGAATACCGCTTGACTATCAGCGGCGTCAACGATGTTCATCGTTACGGCAATAAAGTACTGGAGGCGCTGGAACAAACCGCTTTTGACCGGCGGATCCCCGTCGCGTCCCCGTCTTATGAGGGTGTGCGTCTTATATTTCCCGAAGGCTGGGCTCTTTTGCGGCTGTCCCTTCATGACCCGAATATGCCTTTGAATATTGAAAGCAAAGAGGCGGGCGGCTGCCATATGATCAAACGCCGTCTTTATAATCTGCTGGCGCAATATGAACACCTTGATACGACGCCTTTAAAATAAGGAGGCCCCATGAAATATATTACTACGTATGAATCACCGCTCGGTATAATTATTATGGCAGGCACGGACAGGGCGCTGACCGCTCTTGATTTTGCGGGGCAGCTGTATCAGCCCGAATTCGGCGACGACTATAAGAGAAAGGAAACGCCGGTCTTTAAAGCGGCGAAGGCGTGGCTTGATGAATATTTTTCCGGTAAAGAGCCGCAAACGGACGTACCTGTGGAACTTCACGGCACAAGTTTCCGTCAGGAAGTGTGGTCCGTTTTGCAGAAGATTCCTTATGGCAAAACGACTACGTACGGCGCCATAGCGGCACAGATCAGTGCAAGAACCGGGAAACCCATGTCTGCCCAGGCCGTAGGGGGTGCTGTCGGGCATAACCCGATTTCCCTTATCGTGCCGTGCCATCGCGTTATCGGCAGTGACCGCAGCCTTACGGGTTATGCCGGCGGGCTGGATAAAAAGAGATACCTTCTTGATTTGGAAGGCATCCTCTATAAAAAATAGAGTCTTATATTATCATCGTTCAGATATAAGATGATATAATGACAGTGAGCCGTAGCTGAAAAGAGGTAGTGGCGTGAGCAGATGGCAGGTATTGACAAAGACCGTTCAAATAGAGATTCGTGCATTCTTGTTTTTTACGGTACTGTTTTCTTTGTTCCGCCTCGCGTTTATTATTTTCTTTTCGGAACAACTGGCTTCTGTCGGTATAAAAGATGTCGGTGAAGCAATGCTTCTGGGGTTGCGGCTAAGCCTCAAATCGACGGGTGTCATTGTTTTGCTGTCCGTTGTCGTTGCCGATACGCCGCAGCAATTATGGCTGAAGTGGCCGGCGCAGACAATACGACGTTTCTGGTACGGCTTCATGACTGTCGTTTTAACATTCCTCTTTGCCGGACGGCTGCCCTTTTATCGTATCTTTAACTCCGGGTATAATATGCTGGTTATTAACGGCAAGAACGACGGTATTAAAGCTATTTTGAAGACGGGCGTCGAACAATACCATGCGATTCCGCTCTTATTGGGGGCCCTCGCTGTGTCCGCCATATCGGTGCTGTTGTTGTACCGTGTTTTGAATTGCTCCGTAAGGACGGCGGAGCCGCCTGAAAGCCGTACCCGTAAGGTACTCCTGGCTGTCGGCGGTATCTTATTTTTTTTAGTGTTTTGCGTATTTATCCGCTATGGCGGCGGCTTTTCCTATGCGCACTCCGTTAACTGGGAAAATGCAGCCCGCCTTCCTTCGAACCTCTTGAATGAAGCGGTATTAGATGATATACAGGCACTTTATCGCGTGAGATCGATCCATAAACGGATGAGTAAGTTAAGTAGCGTTTCACTGACATCTGATGAAGTGCGCAGCCGTATTGCGGCAATCGGCGGCAACGGCAATGCGGATGGGTTTGATGAGGCGTTTACCCGTATCGTTACGACAGAACGGCTGCGTGAGCAACCGCGGTCTGTTACGGTTATCCTTGGCGAATCGTACGGACTGTGGCCGTTTTTAGCGGCCTATGACGAACCGGGTGCTTACATTGCCCGGGAAGGTCGCCGTTTGGCGGCTGACGAACACAGTATGAGCCCTGCATACGCCCTTGCCCAGGGAACGGGCACGATGCCGGCTATCAACGGCCTTTTGACCGGAATGCCCGATGTGGGCCTGTATCCGAACTATGAGCCGCAAAGTTATAAATCTGCATACGGTCTCGGTATCGGTTCCGTCATGAAACACCTCGGATATAAGACCGTATTCTGGTATGGCGGGTTCAGCACCTGGCAGGACGTAAAGAAGATGGCCCTGGCTCAGAATTTTGACGAATTTCACGATGCGTCGGAGATGCAAAGTGATGAAGAAAATGCGTGGGGCGTAGCGGACGGGGCCCTTTTTAGGGCTGTCGAAACATACATGACGGCTCATAAAGGAGAAAAAATACTCAACGTTATCATGACGACATCCAATCATCCGCCCTACAGTGTTCCCGTCGAGAAAGAAGGCTTTGACGCGGATAAGGTGCACGGGCACGTGCCCGACTCCATTGCGGATACGCCCGAACAGGTCAATGAAATGGGACACTTCTGGTATGCCGACCATGTGATGGGTGAATTCGTGGATACCTTACGGCGACAGGATCCGACAGCACTCTTCGTCATTACGGGCGACCATAGTGAACGTTTCAGCTTTGTCCGTGACGTCGGACCGGGAGTTGCTTCGACAATACCGCTTATTTTCTACGGACAAGGGATGCGGAAAGACTGGATTGCCTCCGACAGTACGGGCATGTCCATTCAGATGATTCCGACTTTGGCGGAACTCGTCGGCCGTCCCGGAGAAACCTATATGTCAATGGTACCGAGCCTCTTCGAAAAAGAAAAGTTCGTTTTTAATCATCGGCTCTGGGCTGATGATAAGGGTATTTTTGAGCAGAATGACAGGATGCCGGGCGCCTATAAAGATAAAATTCGAATCATGCGTGAACTGACGGCATGGAGAATAAAGCACGGGAACAGGATATAAGGGCAACGCAGTAAGTTATGCGGATATTTATATTTATTGTATTGGAGAGAATATATGTTTTCAAGTATGTTTTACGGGGTACAGCAAGATGTAAAGCTGGCGTTGCTTGCTCCATTATTTTGTGCAGTGTTTCGCTTAATCTTTATTTTGGCATATGCGCCTGATAAAACGTTGCGCGGCAATGAAAAAAAGTGGATTGAATGCTTTAGGTACGGGTTTTGGTGGGGAATGGATTATAATGCGTATGTGTTTTTAGTCCTTTTTTTGTTGGTTACAGTGCCCGGTATATTTTTTTCATCCTACTATACAGTGGGAAACTATGTGCGGATTACCTTACTTGGATTGTATATGCTTGCTTTATATATCGCTTTTTCCGGGCGTATGATTTTTTACTATCATTTCCATGATATTTTCAACCCGACACTACGTTTAGGAGGCAAGGCTGATAAAAAAAATTTGATGGATATATTTTTCAATCAAAACCATGGTATATTAATTTTAGCGGGAATTATACCTTATCTGCTCACGTATACGGGGATAGCAGCACTGTTAATTCATGTTCCGCTGCTCATATATCCTCAAATATCGTCAAGGGTTTTGAATTTAGGAATTAATATATTTTTATTTATAGTATCTATACTCTTTTTTTATTGGTGCCGCTACGGCGGTACTTTAAATCACCGTAAAAAGCCTGAATGGGATACGGTACCTGAAGTTGTCAAAAATGATATTTTTTTCGGCAAGGCGACATATGACGATTTTATTAATTTGAAAAATATTTACAGACAGCCGGTACATGAAATTTTAAACCATAGTGACGAAGAGTCCGAGAAGATACTGGAGCCTGCGCTTCATGTCCGGAATAAGGAAAATATTTTACATGCTTTCAGGCGTTTTGCCGAAGGGGCAAGAATCACCAAACCGAAACATATATTTTTCATAGTTGGAGAAAGTTATACACAAGCTCCTTTCGATGAAGAATTCAGCAACCTTCATATTGTTGATAACGGAAAACGTTTTCGTAATAATGAGCATACTTTTGTGATCAATAACTTCTTGCCTGCCGGTATGATTTCTCAGCCGGCGATTACCAGCCTTATTTCAGGCATATTTGATTGTAACTTGGAAATTAACGAGAGACAGGATTTTCGTAATAAGCCCCCTGTTACATCGCTCCCGGCGCAGCTCTCTAAGCTGGGGTATAAGACTGTCTTATGGTACGGAGGGAGTTTATCATGGTCCAGTATCGGCGAGTTTTCAAAATCTATGGGCTTTGACGTGGCTTTGTCGGGAAATGTGATTTGTGCGAAAGATGCGCCTAAAACATGGCTTGGTGTGTATGATCATATTTTTCTTGACGGGATAAAACATAATCTGGAAAAATATGATGATGAGCCTTCGTTTCATTTTATCTATACGACTTCCAATCATGGACCTTATACAATTCCCATTGAGAAATACGGCATCAATGTGGGTCGGATTTTTTCCGATTTTCCTGAATCTATGAAAAGAAATAAAACATTGTTGGCAGATTTAGGAACCTATTATTATGTCGATTGGGCTCAGACCAGTTTCATAGAAGAAATAAAAAAGAGATATGCTGACAGTTTGATTGTTGTGACCGGAGACCATTCAAGGTTAGTAATTCCTCTCGGCAGTGAACGTTACCCTCGTAAAAGCCCTACTGTTCGTGAAATGTACTGCACATCTTTTGCCATGTATCATCAGGAAATCAAGGCGGATATGTTTACCACTACCCGTATAGGCGGCCATATGAATATAATACCGACTTTATTTGAATTAATTGCGCCTGAAGGATATGAGTACTATGCTTTAATGCCTTCATTTTTTGAAAAAGTCAATCAAGTTGTTACTCCTTACCACTGGTTGACTGATGATAGAATAGGGTATTATGGTGACAGAATAGCTCAGTATTTCTGTGATTATCAGAATATTGAACAAAATATAGTCGAATTTGAGGCAATCCGTAATGCTTATAGTGAAGTTACGGGTTGGTATATTCGCCACTGTAAGTAATGACAGCAGTTGAAGCCGTTGAATAAAGCTGACATAGGGGGAGTACATACAAATGCGTGTAGCTATACTGGAAAGCATAAGTATGCCTGCCGGTCATGAAGTTGAATTTGACCGGATTTTAGTGAATGAATTAATGCGTCAAGGCCATGAACCGATCTTTTTTGTTCCTGCAAACTTTCCTTTTAAAGACGATTACGGCGTGCCTGTCGTGTATTTGGACGGTGGTGAAGTTGTTACTTATGCGGGGGCGTCTAAGTGGAAGAAACCTTTTCTGTCACTTCTCCGAGAAAAAAGAAGGCGTGCCTGGTTTACAGCAGCGGCAAAGGAAATAAAAAGTCAACATTGTGATGCCCTCATTATTCCGACAAGTACATATCGATATGTCAACGCTCTGTTAGATACACCTCTGAAAGACTCAACCGTACCGATCCATCTTATTTTTCACGGTATAGGTAAGAAGGAATTGGAACGGTTTCATAAGCAGGCACGGCGAGCAAGGGCATATCGTGCTATTTACATGGATGTTATTACCTTGCGGGATGATATGTTGCGGACCGACTTGACGAATATACGAAAAATAATGCCTCCCGTCTTTTTGCCGGCCAGTCGTATTGATGTAAACACCGGCCGTTGTGAGTTGCCTGAATTATCTTTTCATCAGCCTTTGCGGTTAGGTTTTTTCGGACAGTTCAGAAAAGAAAAAAATATCATTCCTTTGTTGGATGCCTTCATAAAAGCAAGATTTGTCGGCCCTGTTACGTTACTGGTTCAAGGTGCGACAGCCAAGCCGGAAGACGGAGTACTGTTTGATTCTATTGCCGCAGAGTATAAAAAATACAAAAATATCACGTTCTTACACACTGATTTAATCGGTAAAAATTGGGACGAAGCCTTGTTGAATACAGATGCTTTTCTCATGCCGTATGGTGCCGAACGCTATCGCTATCATTGGAGCGCCATGTTATTTACGGCTATCGGTTTTAAAAAACCGGTTTTGGTATCACCTGAAATTAATCCGGAAGTATTATGTAACTATCATATCGGCGAAACGGTTGATCTCGCATCGGTAGAAACAATATGTTCCGGGCTGGAATCATTTGTTAATACACTCCTTTCGGCGCCGTATGTATACCGACAGGGATTGGAAGCGGCTAACCGGGCATACAGTCATGAAAACTTAATCAAAGCCGTTTTAAATGTATGAAAAACGGTATGGTCGGAGAGAAGTGAAACAGATGCGAATTCTGCTGACGAATTTAACAAAAATGGTAGGAGATACAGGAGGTTTGGCGAAAGTCGCCTGTGCATTTGCCAATGAAATGTACAAAAGAGGGCACGATGTGAGTCTGGTGTATAGTGATGTCCGAAAGGGTGATTTTTATTATCCTTTAGATAAAAAAGTAACAACTTATGATTTATGCCACTATGGAGACGGAGAGATTTCTTTTCCTCTGCATCTTAAAGTAAAACGGGAAATACTGAGGGCTTTTAGTAAAGCTAAGGCGCGTGCAGTAAATGATGAATTTATTAAAGCGTATTTACTTCCTAATCTTCAGGAGATTTTAGAATGGACTCAGCCTGAATGTATCATTTCTTTTCAACCGGCGGCGAGCAAAGCTCTTTTATGCGATATAGGAACGAAAGTCCCGGTCATTACGATGAGTCACGGTGATCCGGAAGATTATTTTTATACGTATCCTCCGGAAGAAATTCCGGCTTTAGTGAAAAGTGCCGTGAACCAAGTGCTTTTACCGTCTTTCAGTAAACATATAACAGACCGTTTACCTGAAGCCAGGACGGTTGTTATCGGTAATGCAATACCGCAATTTTCCGAACAGGCCGCGCTGGATATGCATAAAGAACGATATACCATTGTCTTTGTAGGCATGTTGACAAAGAATCATAAACGCCCTCATCTTTTAGTGGAGTCCTTTGCGAAACTTGCGACAACCTATCCGGATTGGCATGTAGAACTTTGGGGGGCGGAAGATAGAAAGACCTATAAGGCGGAGCTGGAGCTTCTCATCAAACGGAATAACTTGGAAAACCGTGTCCATTTCATGGGGACTACTGAGCAGGTTCCGGAAGTTTTGCAGAAATGTGATATTTTTGCTTTTCCCAGTGCTTGCGAAGGATTTGGACTGGCCTTAGCAGAAGCGATGAGTATGGGCTTACCGGCTGTAGGATATAGAAATTGTCCCGCCGTGAATGAACTCATTGAAGACGGAAAAAACGGTATACTTTGTGAAGATGGCGTCTTACCTTTTGCCGGCGCCTTGGAAACATTGATGAAAGACCGGAACTTACGCATTGCCATGGGTAATGCCGGTAAAGAAGCGATGAAGCAATATGCACCTGAGAAAATTTGGGATTCATGGGAACAGGTAATAAAAGAAGTAAGCAGGTTGTCCTGATTTATACAATTGTTCTTAGAAGGAGTTTGTTGCGTGAATTCATTAGCTATATTGATATTAACTAAGAATGAAGAAGAAAATATAGTTTCTGTTGTAAAAAATGCCAAGTGTTGTGCCGATGAAGTGGTAATCATTGATTCCGGCAGCACTGACAATACGGTTGAATTAGCAGAAGCACACGGAGCACGGGTATGTTATCGTACATGGGATAATGATTTTTCGGCACAGCGCAACTTCGGTTTGACTCAGACTGATGCTGACTGGGTTCTTTATTTGGATGCGGACGAACGTCTGAACAATGAGCTGATAGAGGCCATTATGTCTGTTTTGTCGACAGGTGAATTAAATACGCAATACGCGATTACCCGTAAATCCGTAGCATTCGGAATTACGTTTAATCACGGTGTGTTGCAACCGGACCGTGTGCTGCGTATGTTTCCCCGCACATCCGTGAAATGGGTATATAAGGTGCATGAACATCCGGAATGCTCTCTGGCAGAGAAGCGGTTGTCCGGGTACATTGAACATTATACCTATCGCGATTGGCGCGAATGGGAAGAAAAACTATGTCTTTATACTGCTATTTGGGCAAATGACGCGTTAAAACGAGGGAAAAGAACCTCTCTTCCCGGTATTCTCATACACAGTATAGGAGGTTTTTTCAAAATGTTTATCCTTCGTAAAGGGTTTTTGGATGGATGGCTGGGTTCCTATCTGTGTTGCGCTCATTTTACATATACTATGTTGAAATATTTGAAGCTATATGAGCTGCAAAGAAAAAACTGAAAGGTGATTTAGTATTTCACTGTAGTGGCATAAATAGTCGGAAACTTTAGATATCATGAACATTTGCATAATATGTACATAAAATGAAGACAGGTCTTCCGGCTGAAAGAAATTGATAACAGTATGAAAGTATGGAGATTTACGTAGTAATACCTGTCGTTTCAGGGTAATAAAAGTGCAGTGATAATACTGCCTTGGAAACGCTTTGTACATAAGGAATGAGCATACTTTATTTGAAGGCTGATCTTGATTGGGGAGAATACCTCTATGCTTAGCGGGAAAAAAATATTTATAACAACAGGGGGAGGAGTCGGAGACTTAATTATGCTTACACCTTCTTTGTATAAGCTGAAAAATCTCTACCCTTCATGTAAATTATCCATTTTAACAAAACAGCAAACGGTTGAAGTTATTAATCGTATTCCATGGATAGATTATGTAATAGGCGTAAAACGAGGAACATTTATGTCGCGCTTTAGAGTTTTACCGGAACTTTCACAGCAAGACATAGTTATATGTACGGATTGGCAGCCTCATTTACTGCCGTGGATGGTTTTATTCAGAATTCCCTTGCGTGCAGGATATGCAAGGAAAGGAAAGCTGCTCAATAATTGTTTAAACAGGAAATTAAAGAATTCCGTTTTTACCAGTGAAAAGTATGCCGCAGTCACCAATGCCGGGATTATCAGTGAAGCATTAGGGATTAAACTTGAAGGTGACATGACATACTGTGAGGTATCCCAGCCTAATATCGGTGAAATTGAGTCAGTAAAAAGCAAACTGGAAGTAATGGGCATTTTTGCCGACACTCCTTTTGTGCTGCTGGCTCCGTATACAAGTCGTTATGAACGGGATTGGAATAAAAAAGATATAGTGGCTTTAACACAACAGATTGAACAAAAGTACGGGATCCCGGTCGTAATAGCAGGTCAAACAAAAGAATATAATGATAAGCTGGTAGAATGTCCGAATAATCTGCTTAATCAGACAAGTTTTTTTGAACTTGTCTGGTTAGTGAAGGAAGCCAAATATTTAATTTGCAGTGACAGTGGGCCTATGCATATTGCCGCTGCAACCAGGACGCCTGTGATTCCGTTATTTAATAAAGACCTTCCTTCCAGATGGGCACCTAAACATGATTGTTATCCTATTGATTTGAGGGTTGAGCGTTGTAATGATTTTTTTGATATACATGACTACAAACTGAAATACCCGAACAACATTACGGATATAAGAAACATAACAGCCGAGATGGTATTTGATGTGTTTTCACGAGTGGAACAAGTTAAACAGTATTTAAATTAAATAGATCTGGAGTCATTAATGGGTGTTTTGAAGAAATATATACACGCATGGGAAATAAAAGTATTGGTATGTACGATGGTATATGCTTTCTTTTTGATTTTAAGTGAAAGCAATGCCGGCTACAGTATATCCTTATCTTTGCTTCTGATATACACAGTATGGAATTATAAATATGGCAGGTACGGGACTGACAGTAAGTTTCCAAGACCGATTTTAATTGCGTATGGCTCATTTTTCACATGTTTATTCATTGCTGCGGTTTTTCAACCTGACCGGACAACGATGCAATTAACTCTTAAATATTTATCCTGGGCGTTTCCTTTTATTCCTATGTTTTACGGATATGTGAAAGAAAAAAGCGAGGCAGGATTATTTTTAGGCGCCGGATTGGCTGTGTTTATTTTATCACTTTATGGCTGGCTACAAATTCCTGCGTTTTTTCAACACGATTGGTATTTTGAATATAGGATACATAGCATATTTGTGAGTCCTAACGGATTTGCACAAGTGTTAGAACAAGGAATCCCGGTTTGTATTGCAGGAGCCGTATATACGCATAAATTATTAACAAAAGACAGAAAAAACAGGATAGTGGGATTGATTTTAATAATACAATGTTTTTTAGTATTATTCAGTTTGATTCCCTTTGCGTTATCATTATCGCGCGGTTCTATCAGCGGTTTTCTGGCAGGGGGTGGGACCGTAGCAGTTGTATATTTAATTCGCTTATATCCACAATATTTTAAAAGAATCGGCTGGGGGTTATCGCTTGTACTTTTTATGGGGATAAGTTACGTACATATTCAAAATACAAATGAGTACTCTGTAGCTGATATGATAGCTGTAACAACGAATCACGATGAGTATAAAAGCGGACTGCATCGTCCGTACGACAATGAGCGACTGTTAATGTGGCAGTCCAGCTACCGAATGTGGGAAAATCATAAGCTGTATGGCGTAGGATTTAATCATTGGAAAGATGAATATGTACATTATATATTGCCGCAAGCTAAGGAATGGGATACTCCGATGCCTCATAACAATATTGCTTTCTTCTTTTCTGCAACCGGATTGATTGGCGGGATTGGTTATTTAATACTTACAGGGATTTTACTCTGCTATTTATTGTATTTATTGTATAATAATCCGGAAAATATACTGGTGGCTGCTGTGTTATGGGGGTTTATTGCATTAACCGTGCATGGTCAGGTTGATGCGGGGATTACCAATAAGTTTGTTATGCGGATTTTCTTCGGAATGTTAGGTATTATGTGTGCTTCCGTTAAAAAGCAGAATTTTAAAGGAGCAGTTTCGCATGATAATAGTTATCCGGATGGGAAATTACTTCTGTAAGCCACAAAAATATATACAATTAAGCCTTAACGTTATAAAATATTATTTATTGAAAGGCGTGTAGTTTTATAGTGTGAGCGGAGTTGCTGAATACCATTTATGTTCAATTTTATATATTGGTGGTAGTATGTTAATTAATGTAGTTAAAAACATAATTATATCATTATCTAATGTAATGATAATAAACAAAGGGTTATTAATGCTAGCAGATTATCTGGCAATAGTTACCGGATTGTGGGCAGCATACCATTTGCGAATTAATTTTTATTGGATTAGTTTAGACAAGTCTTTTCGCCTTCAACCCTTCTATATTCTCGGCGTGATTCCGTTACTGTTCATTTTTGTGTTTTTATTGAACGATACGTATGAAATCGAGGCTCCGTATTGGGATAAAATTAAAAAGCTCTTTCGCAGTGTAACGATTGGTGTTATTGTTGCTATTGTATTAATGTACTCGGGGCATGTGACTAATAATGTTTCTCGACTTTTTGTCGCTTTTTCTTATGGAGTTATTACAATTAATGTAATTGTTTTTCGTTATATCGTGGAACGTATACTCCTGTATTTACATCTTTTTTGGGTTCCCGTTTTGCTTATTGGTGCGGGAAAGACGGCTGAACTGGTGAATCATGCGTTCAACCGTATGCCCATAATGTGTTATAAAATTATCGGATATATAGATGATCATCCGAAGTCGGAAGCTATAGCATCCCAATATCCCTGTTTGGGTAGTTTTAATGACATTGAACAGGTTATTAAAAGAACAGGTGTCCGGAATGTACTTGTTTGTGCACCCGGATTAGAAGCTAAAGAATTAGTGGCGTTGATTAATAAGCTGCAATTACTGGTGCAATGCGTTTCTTTTGTTCCCGAGTTATTCGGTGTACCTGCAGGCAACGTCAGTGTCCAGGGTATGATGGAGGAGCAGGCTCTCATTATACGCGTGCAAAATAATTTAGCAAAGAAAGTCAACCGTATTATAAAACGGGTGTTTGATATTGTAGTCACAGTCTGCGGCGGGATTTTAATTCTTCCTTTCGTTGCGGTTATTGCGTTATTGATTCGATTAGATTCTCCGGGTCCCGTTGTATTTGCGCATCGTCGTATCGGGCAAGGCGGCAAAGAGTTTTCATGCTATAAATTCCGCTCTATGATGTTTGATGCAGAAGGAGCATTAAAAAAATATTTAGCAATTCATCCGGAGGCGCAAGAGGAATGGGGACGTAATTTTAAATTGAAAGACGATCCGCGAATTACAAAAATCGGCCGTTTTTTGCGTAAAACGAGTCTTGATGAATTACCGCAGCTGTGGAATGTTCTTGTCGGGGATATGAGCTTAGTCGGGCCGCGACCTATTGTAAAAGATGAAATTGTAAAGTACGGTACATATATCAACGATTTCTATTTAGTGCCGCCGGGAATTACCGGCGTATGGCAAGTATCCGGACGCAGTGATACGACTTACGATGAACGGGTGCAAATGGATTCCTGGTATGTTCATAACTGGAGTGTGTGGATCGATATTGTGTATTTGGTTAAAACCGTGTTAGCTGTTGTTAAGGGTAAAGGCGCATATTAATGAAATATAACTATTTAGTGGTAGGAGCCGGCCCTTTCGGTGCCGTTTTTGCTCATGAGGCACATAAACAGGGGAAATCTGTATTAGTCATTGACCGTCGCAATCATGTCGGCGGTAATCTCTATTGTGAGAACAAGGACGATATTACTATCCATGTCTATGGAGCGCACATTTTTCATACGTCTTTACGCCATGTATGGGATTATGTAAATCAATTTGTCGAATTTAATCATTATGTGAACAGCCCGATTGCAAGTTACAAAGGCGAAATTTACAATTTACCGTTCAATATGAATACGTTTTCCAAGATGTGGAATATTTCCACACCTAAGGAAGCGGCGATGATTATTTCGGAGCAGCGGAGAGTCGTTACGGGTAATCCCGAGAATCTGGAAGAACAGGCTATCAGTTTAGTAGGTACGGATATTTACGAGAAATTGATTAAAGGATATACAGAAAAGCAATGGGGGCGAAAATGCACAGAATTACCCGCTTTCATTATTAAACGCTTACCTGTACGATATACGTATGATAATAACTATTTCAACGATCCGTATCAAGGCATTCCTAAGGGTGGATATACTAAAATGATTGAACACATGTTAGACGGAATTGAAGTTCGATTAGACGTCGATTTTATTAAAGAACGGGATGACTATGCCGTGATTGTTGATAAGATTATCTATACCGGTTCTATTGATGAATATTTTGGTTATACGTACGGCCCGTTAGCATACCGCGGTTTGAAGTTTGAAACAGCGCGGCTGGAGGAAGAGAATCATCAAGGTGTAGCGGTGGTGAATTATACGGATGCGGAGGTTCCGTATACCCGCAGCATTGAACATAAACACTTCGAGTTTGGAACACAGCCCGTTACATATGTAACCAGAGAATATCCTGAAGAATGGCGGCCCGGTGGAGACGCTTACTATCCGGTGAATGATGATAAGAATAGAATTCTGTATGAACGATATAAAGAGCTGGCGAAAAAAGAGCCGAAGGTTATTTTCGGCGGCCGATTGGGAGAATATAAGTATTATGATATGGATAAAACTATTGCCGGAGCATTGAAGCTTGCAGAACAAGAATTGAGGAGCGTACGGTGAATATCAAAATAGTGGTAGCAACGCATAAACAATATTGGATGCCTGATGATTCCGTATATATTCCTGTTCATGTAGGCCGGGAAGGAAAGGAAGACTTGGGATATACGGGGGATAATACAGGAGATAATATTTCTTTAAAAAATGCGAACTATTGTGAATTAACGGGATTATATTGGGCTTGGAAAAACCTTGATGCGGATTACATCGGACTGGTCCATTATCGGCGGTATTTTACATGTAAAGAAGTATATAATATAAATGGTAAAAAGAAAGCGATTTTAACCGGAAATGATTGGTTGCGGTTAGTAGCACAATACCCTGTTGTAGTAGCTAATAAACGGAGATATTATATTGAATCAAACCGTTCTCATTATAATCATGCTCATCATTCGATAGGATTGGATGAAACAGAAAACATTATTCGGGAAATCTATCCTGAATATAGTCAAGCATTTGCCATTGTATGCAAGCGTACATGGGCACATATGTTTAATATGTTTGTAATGCGGCGGGATTTATTAAATGAGTATTGCGAATGGTTGTTTGCCGTTTTAAGCGAGCTGGAAAAACGCCTTGATATTTCTTCTTTTGATGTGTATCAATCCAGAGTTTTTGGATTCGTCGGCGAAAGGTTGCTTGACGTTTGGCTCGAAACAAACCATATTTGTTATGCGGAACAAAACATATCTTTTATGGAATCGCAAAATTGGTTAAAAAAAGGAAGTAGTTTTTTAAAACGAATGATTATTTAGTCGTATATAATGTATTAGGGGGCTTTATAGTATGCTTGCATCTATACGAGAGTTATATCAATATCGAGAAATGATTAATAGTATGGTAAGACGTGATTTGCGTGGCAGATATAAGGGCTCGATGCTAGGATTTTTATGGACTTTTATCAATCCTTTGTTACAATTACTGATTTACACCCTGGTTTTTTCTAGTATTATGCGAATGGGTATAGAACATTATGAGATTTTCCTGTTCGTAACATTAATTCCGTGGATTTTTTTTGCTAACAGTTTATTAGGTTCTATAGGGAGTATTGTTTATAATCAAAATCTGGTCACTAAAATTTATTTTCCGCGAGAAGTGCTGCCATTATCTGTTGTCACCAGTAATTTTGTTAATATGTTATATTGTTTTGTTATAGTGTTAGTAGTCGTGATTTTTTATGACTATAATCTGAACTTTTATGTGTGGCTAGCATTGCCGATTATTGCTATTATGGAATATATATTGACGTTGGGACTAGCATTAATTATATCTGCTGTTACCGTATATATAAGGGATATGGAACATATTCTAAATATCATAGTTTTTGGCTGGCAGTTTTTAACCCCTGTTATGTATCCGGAGTCATTGATACCAGAGAAATATAGTTTTTTGTTTTATTGGAACCCGATGGCACCAATTATCGTGTCATACAGAGCGATTTTATATTATGGACGTTGGCCTGATGTAAACTTACTTGCCCAAGCATTTATTTTTTGTATAATCCTTTTTTGCATAGGGGTTTATATTTTTACCAAGCTTAAGAAAAATTTTGCGGAGGAATTATGATTGATCCTATAATTGTCGAGAATGTTGATAAAAGCTTTAAAGTTTATAAAGATAAAGGTCGTAGTCTAAAAGAGAAAATTTTGTTTTGGCATAGAAATAAGTACGATAAACGCGTAGTTTTAGAAAATATTAATTTTACCGTTAAAAAAGGTGAAGCTATTGGATTGATTGGGACTAATGGTTCAGGGAAAAGTACTATGTTAAAGCTACTTAGTCGTATAATGTATCCTAATGAGGGGCATATTTATATTGAAGGGCGTGTTGCTAGTTTAATTGAGCTGGGTGCTGGGTTTCATCCTGATATGACCGGCAGAGAAAATATATATATTAATGCTTCTATATTCGGCTTAACACGAAAGGAAATTGATATTAAGTTACAGAGTATTATTGATTTTTCGGAGTTAGAGCAATTTATAGATGAACCGGTTCGGATCTATTCCAGCGGCATGTATATGAGATTGGCATTTTCTATCGCCATAAGCGTTGATGCGGATGTACTTTTAATTGATGAGATTTTAGCCGTTGGAGATATACGGTTTCAAGAAAAGTGTTTTAATAAATTGCGAGAAATTAAAGACGAAGGAACAACAATTGTTCTTGTGACGCATTCAATGGAGCAGGTCAAAATTTTTTGTGATCGTGCGCTGTGGCTAAAAAATGGTTCATTATTTATGAATGATAAGCCGGAAATAGTTGTTGATAAATATATGAGCTATATGCATGACGTTTAATAGTAACTAATTATAAAAAGAATGGATGTTGAAAATGAATATGATTCCACCTAAGCTTGATAGCAATGATGTAGTTATTATCCTATCTTCCAGTAATGAATTTTCTATTTATTTAGCTGTATGTGTCAAGTCTATTTTATTGAATGCATCAGATGCACATTATTACAATATTATTGTCCTTGAACGTAATATTACTGATGGCAATAAAAAAAACATATTAAATATGGCACGTTATATGAATAATGTCTCTATTAGTTTTTTTAATGTAACGTATGCTATGAAAGATTTTAACTTTTATTTGAATAGTACAAGATTATCTCAAGAAACATATTATGGATTAATTGTACCATATGTTCTATCTGATATTGATAAAGCCATTATTATGGATTGCGATATGATCGCTAAACATGATTTAGCAGATTTATATTTTGAAGATCTGGGAGATAAGGTTATTGGCGGTGTAAATGACATTGTTCTTCAAGGCTGGTTGAATGATCGTAAAATGAATGATACATATTATTATTATACAGAATATTTACATATATCTAATCCTTATAAGTGTTTTAACGGCGGTTTAGTACTTTTAGATTTTAAAAAATACAGGGAGCTTGTTTCAGAAAAAATAATTGCGGAATATATCAATAATTACCAATTGCGTGTTGTGGATCAGGATATTTTTAATATTTTATTGGAAGGTAAAAGTAAATTAATTGATTTTAGGTGGAATCATATGATTTGCGAAGGTGAAACAATAAAAAAAGCAATTAGTGATGCGCCAAAGGAGGTTAGAAACGCATTCCAAGAATCAAGAAAAGCGCCATATATTATTCATTATGCAGGCGATCAAAAACCTTGGAATAATCCGTTTGTTGAATTTGCAGATGATTTTTGGGAAGTGGCTAGACAAACAGGCGTCTATGAAAAAGTTTTATATGAGATGAATGAAAAACTGGTTACAGACTATGTTTGCAGTCACCAAGCTATTTATCATGGTAGTGTGGTTAAAAAATTTTTTAACCCATATCGAGTTTATAAATTGAAAAAGATAGCAAAGAAAGTATTTCCTGTAGGGACAAAGCGGTATTATGTGGTCAGACGATTATATTTTGCAGTAAGAAGACGACCTTATACGGAGTAGGTTTATGAATCAAGATATTAATATATTTGTATCTAACAGAATAGATTTAAATAGCATTCAAGTTGATAATCCTATTTATATTCCTGTATATTGTGGCGCTGTATATAAAGATAAATTTGCCGATAATTTCTTTATGAGAGATGATACAGGCGATAATATTTCAAAAAAGAGAAATTCGTATTGTGAATTTACTGTACAGTATTGGGCTTGGAAAAATGTAGTATCTGAGTATTATGGTCTTTGTCATTATCGACGATACCTATCATTTAGTAGTAGAATATACTCTGTGGACATGTTAGGACAGGTTGTTGAAAATTTTCTGGACTATGGAACAGAACAAAAATACAAATTATTAGCAAATGATTATATGAGAAGCGTTATTAAACAGTATGATGCAGTTGTAAATAAAGCTGTTAATATAACTGATGTACCGACACCTAATGGAAAGCAGACAACTGTATATGGGCATTGGGCTGCGCATGATAAGGTATTTATTGATAAAAGAACATTACCTATTCTTTTAGATACTATACAAAAAGAGTTTCCTGATTATTTTGAGGCAGCAAATGAATATTTATATGGTCAATGGCATAGGGGATATAATTGCTATATTATGAAGGCCGATTTATTTAATGCCATGTGTAACTTCCAGTTCAGAATATTGAGTATAGTTGAGAATATATTATATAACTCGGACTATATTGGTAAATGTGAGAGAACCATGGGATACCTCGGTGAAATATTATATGGGATCTATATTTATTATTTAAAAAGACAAGACAAATATAAAATTAAAGAATTGCAAATGGTTTATTTTGAAGAAACTGAGAAAATAACTGTAATTGATAAAATAATAAAATATATATTATTTACTTTTAAGCATGTATTAGAATCGTTTGGGTATATGACTTTACCGAAAGCTTCTAAACGAAGGAATTTTGTTAAGAAATATTATTTTAAATTATTGGGGAAATAATTGGAAGAGGTGTTAGAATATGAAAGTTGTTTTATTAGCTGGCGGATTTGGTACTCGTATTAGTGAAGAATCCCAATTTAAGCCGAAGCCGATGATTGAAGTTGGCGGTATGCCGATTTTATGGCATATTATGAAAGAATATGCATATTATGGATTTAATGAATTTATTATATGTGCAGGATATAAGCAAGACTATATTAAAAAATATTTTGCAGATTATTTTTTGCATACTTCCGATATTACTTTTGATTTTACGAACGGCAATGATATGATTGTTCATCATCGCAGTGCTGAGCCTTGGAAAGTAACAGTTGTCGATACCGGGTTAAAAACAATGACTGGTGGACGTATTAAGCGAATTGAATCATATGTTAAAAATAGCACGTTTATGTTGACCTATGGTGACGGCGTAAGTGATGTTCCTATCGATAAACTAGTAGAATTTCACAGACAACATGGTAAGATTTGTACAATGACGGCGGTAAAACCAGAAGGTCGTTTTGGTATTTTAGATATTGAAGACACGACAATTAAATCATTCCGAGAAAAAAGTCGAAATGATGTGGGATATATTAATGGCGGCTATATGGTTTTAGAGCCGGAAATCTTTGCATATATTAAAGATGATAGCACTACATTTGAGCGGGAACCTCTTGAAGATATAGCTAATGAAGGGAATTTAATGGCATTTAAACATAACGGATTCTGGCAATGTATGGATACCTTGAGAGACCGTGAAAAACTGGAAGAACTCTGGAATAAAGGGCAAGCAGTATGGAAGGTTTGGGATAAATAAATGGTAAAGTTAGATTTTTTTAATGGTAAAAATGTATTTATTACAGGCCATACAGGATTTAAAGGTACATGGTTAACCCGTATATTAATAAATGCTGGTGCGAATGTTACCGGATACAGTCTAGAGGCGCCTACAAATCCGAGCTTATTTGAGGTGGCGGATATAACTGACCATATCCAACATGTAATAGGGGATATTCGCGATAAAGATAAATTAATGAATACATTTAAGAAAAGCAATCCTGAGATTGTATTACATTTAGCGGCTCAACCATTGGTCAGAGACAGTTATGCTAATCCGGTATATACTTATGAAACTAATGTGATGGGAACTGTTAATATATTAGAGTGTATTCGTCATAATAACATGGTTCGCTCATTTCTCAATGTAACAACTGATAAAGTGTATAAAAATAATGAATGGGAATGGGGATATCGTGAAAATGAACCGTTGGACGGGTTTGATCCATATTCTAATTCTAAAAGTTGTTCTGAGTTGATAACACATAGCTATAAAAACAGTTATTTTTCCGACGGACATGTTTCCATTTCCACTGCTAGAGCCGGTAATGTTATCGGTGGCGGCGATTTTGCAGATAACCGTATCATCCCGGATTGTATTCGGGCCGTAGGAAGTAATAAGGATATTATTGTTAGGAATCCTTATTCTACACGCCCTTATCAACATGTATTGGAACCGTTGTTTGCCTATTTAATGATATGTAAAGAACAATATAATAATGAAAATGTATCTGGCTGGTATAATGTAGGACCTGATGATTGTGATTGCCTGACAAATGGAGAATTAGTAGATTTATTTTGTAAATCTTGGGGGAATATCAGGTGGATTAATCAATCAGATAACGGCCCTCATGAAGCGGGTTTTTTGAAATTAGATTGTTCTAAAATTAAGGCAACATTTGGTTGGAAACCTAAATGGCACATTGAAGAAGCTGTTCAAAAAATTATTGAATGGACAAAAGTATATTTAAATCACGGCGATATAGTAGGCGAAATGAATCGCCAAATTGATATATTTAAAAACAAGGATGATATGAAATGAATTATGTTATTGTAAGTGGAGCTAACGGATTTATTGGCAGTGCTGTTATTAAGTATTTGATTAAACAAAATATCCATGTCGTTGCTCTATATAAAGATGCATATGATAATATTCCCGTTTCCGCATCTGTTACACCAATTAAATTTTCATTAAATAATGTGGCTGCTCTTGAAACTGCTGTTCCTAAGGCTGAGTACGATATTTTTTATCACTTTGCGTGGGCGGGTACTTCAGGTGAAGCGAGAACTGATACACAATTGCAATTACAAAATGCACAATGGACAGTTGATTCCGTAAATTTAGCATATAAACTTGGATGTAAACGTTTTGTTGGTGCAGGGAGTATCATGGAGCATGAAACAGTAGCGGCTGCCTATGCACAAGGTAATCAACCAGGGTTAGGTTATATCTACGGTGGGGGTAAATTAATCGCTCATATTATGAGTAAATCAATTGCCGTAAAACTAGGAATTGAATTTGTGTGGACTGAAATTACCAATGCATATGGTATTGGTGAAATTAGTCCTCGATTAGTTAATTCTACCATTAGAAAATGCATTAATGGGGAAGCACCGCAATTTACAGCTGGTACACAGCAGTATGATTTTGTGTATATAGATGATGTGGCTCGTGCATTTTATTTAATTGGTAAAAATGGTAAATCATTTCATGAATATGTTATTGGCAGTTCTAATGCGAAATCGTTAAAATCATTTTTATTAGAAATGAAAGAAGCCATTGCTCCGGACTTAACGTTTACTTTTGGCGATGTACCTTTTACGGGGATTGATTTACCGTTAAGTGCGTTTGATTGTACTCAAACTGAAAAAGATACTACTTTCAAAGCGGAAATTAGTTTTGCTGAAGGGACAAAGAGAACCAGAGAATGGTTAGAAACGGTAGGTAACTAGAAACATGATACAAACATTTGAGTTTTCTGAAACTGAAATAAAAGGATTGTATTTTGTAAAGACCTTTAACGCACCCGATATAAGAGGGTATTTTACGAAGGATTACTCTAAAGAAATTTTTGAAGCGAATGGAATCCCTTACGATTTAGCGGAGGTTTTTTATACGACTTCTTATAAGGGCGTTATACGGGCACTTCATTTTCAGCGTGTAAAGCAACAACCTAAATTAGTTCGTTGTATATCTGGTCATGTATATGATGTAGTGGTAGATCTGCGCAAAGATAGTATTACGTATAAAAAATGGCTGGGTTTTGATTTAACAGGCAACAGTTATACAGAAATTCTAGTACCGTCAGGGTGTGCACATGGATATTTAGTGCTGGAAGAGTCTATAGTTTCTTATAAATGTGCAGAAAAATTCTATGGTAAATATGATGGCGGAATTCGTTGGAATGATCCTGATATTAATGTGGAATGGCCATTAGATAAAATTGGTGGAGTAGAAAATCTCATTTTGGCAGATAAAGATAGAGACTTACCCTACTTAAAGGATTTTATTGCTGAATTTGGAGCTTTTTAAATGGATTGTCTTATTATCGGTGCGGGATTATCCGGCGCCGTTATTGCTAGGTATTTAGCAGAACAATGCAATAAAAAGGTGTGTATATGGGAGCGGCGCAATCATATCGGTGGCAATATGTTTGATTATGTAGATGCGCATAATATCAGAGTGCAGAAATATGGGCCTCATATTTTTCATACGAATGAAAAAAGCTTATTTGATTTCATGCAGCAGTTTGTGGAAATGACTCCCTTTAAGTTGACTTATAAAACGTTTATGAATGGCAGATATACCAATACTCCTTTTAATTTTAATACTATAGATACTTTTTATCCTCCTATACAAGCAGAACTGCTGAAAAATGCACTAAAAAAATACTTTTCTAATAAAGCGGAAGTCTCTATATTAGAGATGTTGAAGGCAGATGAATTAATTATAAAGCAATATGCAGATTTTTTATTCACTAATGATTATAAACCATATACAAGCAAGCAATGGGGTATTTCAATCGATAAAATAGATTCAAGTATTTTAAGCCGGGTTAAAGTTCGTTTTTCATATGATGACTGTTTTTTTAATGATATTTATCAGTCTGTACCTAAGGAAGGGTTTTCGACTTTTTTTCAGAACATATTAAATCACCCTAATATAACCGTTACAATAAAAAAAGATGGCTTAAAATCAATGAGTATAGATGAAGAGAATAATAGGGTTTTAGTTAACGGTAAAAATTTAGAAATACCAGTTGTTTATACTGGTGCGCTGGATGAATTATTTGGAATGGATGCAGGTATATTGCCTTATCGGTCGTTAGTATTTAAGTGGGTATATGAGATTAACAGTGATAAACAACCTGCAGCGGTGGTTGCATATCCTCAGGAGAAATTTACTAGAATTACTGAATATAAGAAGTTGCCGATACAAGATTGTGTAGGGACATCTTATGCTATAGAATATCCTGCCTCTTATAATTTAAGTACGGGGCAGGAACCGTATTATCCAGTTTTAACAGAGGAAAGTAAAGATTTGTCAGATTTATATAAACAACGTGCGAACAATATTAGAAACTTTTATTTTTGCGGCCGATTAGCTGATTTTGAATATTATAATATAGATCAAACATTAAAACGTGCATTAGAGGTATGTAAGCAATTAAAGATATAGAAATCTAAAAGATAATGGAGCATACTTTTAACGGGAAGATCAAATATGTTGTTTTAGAATAATTAGGATTTATACGGGATCTTGTAGGCAAAATATTTCTTTAGGAATTTGATCGATGTAATCCTTTTTAATTGAATTACTGTTTCGACAGCAATGATGATATCAAAATTTTCAAAAAAGTATTCTTTTAAAAATCTATATAATACTTTCAGTGATGCCATACTACTGCTGAATGATATGGTAAGACGATAAATAAAGAGGTGGTACTATGAAAGTATTGGTGACGGGCGGTGCCGGGTATATCGGCAGTCATGCGGTGCGGGCCCTTTTGGAAAAGGGGCATGAGGCGGTTGTTCTTGATAATTTATCGCGCGGTCATCGGGGCGCCGTGCCGACGGATGTTAAACTGATTATTGAAGACATTCATAATACGGACAGCGTGCAGACGATTCTTGAGACCGAACGGATTGAAGGGGTCATGCATTTTGCGGCCCATAGCCGGATTGGCGAATCCATGGAGAATCCGACCGTCTATTATGATAATAATGTCGTCGGTTCATGGTCCCTTCTGGAAGCGGTTCGCCGTGCAGGTGTGCCGAATTTTGTTTTTTCTTCGACCGCGGCCGTTTACGGTGAGCCGGAAGTAACGCCGATTACGGAAACTATGCCGCATGAGCCGACGAATGTATACGGTCAGACGAAGCTTATGATTGAACAGATGCTGGCTCAGTTTGCCCGGGCTTATGGTCTTCATTATGCGTCCTTGCGGTATTTTAACGCTGCCGGCGCGTCTCCTGACGCTTCTATCGGTGAGGATCATGTTCCGGAAACGCACTTGATTCCTCTTATCTTGCAGGCTGCACTGGGGATACGTGACAGTATCAGCATCTTCGGGACGGATTATCCGACGCCTGACGGTACGTGTATTCGTGATTATATCCATGTCGTCGATCTGGCCGATGCCCATTGCCGCGTGCTTGAATATCTTGTAGACGGCGGCACGTCACAGGCCTTTAATTTGGGTTCTCAAAACGGGTTTTCCGTTCGGGAAATGATCAGGGCGGCTAAAGAAGTGACCGGCCGTAACTTTACGGTTAAAGAAGCGCCGCGTCGTGCCGGAGACCCGGCCGTCCTTATCGCCTCGTCTGAAAAATTCAGGAAGGCGACAACATGGCGGCCGCAATTCAGTGATATCGGAACGATAATCGAACACGCCTGGAAATGGCATAAAACCCATCCGAACGGGTATAAAAAGAAATAAATAAGAAGGAAACTCTGTTATAATGCAAGTGGACAAACCGACAGGATAACAGGGGGATTCCTTCTTATGAAATTTATTATGACCGAAGTTTCGATAGGATAGAAGGACTTCGTAAAGTCCGTCAGCGGTATACAAGTCGACATAATACCGTTGCACAAAGGATGTTTAGTTTCAAATCACCCAATGAGGTGGCGGCAGAATTCTTCTTAATTATTCTGCATGAGTACTTGTCGCAAATGTCTGATTACGCTACAGATAAATAACTCAATATTACTAATTGCATTTTTTGAACAATATATGCTATCATAAATATAATGAAACAACCTAAATTCGAATTTTACACACGGCTAAATGGGCACAATGAATTCATTGAGTTTTTACAAGCCTTGCCTAAAAAAGATAAGCAAAAGCTTCTCGCTACAATTGATGTTATACAAGAAAAGGGCTTGCTGGTTGCACAGCGTATGGAGTGGGTTAAAAAACTGGATAATGATATTTTTGAAATTCGTTCAAAGGTATCTTCTAATATCCGGCGTGCTTTATACTTCCATGCGGTTGACGATCGTTACATCATCACTCATGGATTTACTAAGAAAACTCAAAAAACACCGTCCAGTGAAATCAAGCATGCTAAAGAATTGAAAAAAGAATTTGAGGAGAACAATCATGGCAACTATTAAATTTGATGATTTTTTAAGAAACGAATTAAAACACGATAACTTCAAAGCAGGTTACTTAGCAGAAAAAGCTGTCTTAGAAAGTGCAATTGCAGTATCTAATGCTAGACAAAATGCCGGGTTGACTCAGCGTGAACTTGCAGAGTTATCACATGTTCCACAATCAACCATTGCCAGGATTGAGCGTGGTAATAATACTAGTATTGAAACTATGAGTAAAATTGCCTTTGCACTTGGCCAAAAACTCACTATTAACATTTGTTAATCCCAATTTTGATATTATTGCCTAGTGTAAGAGAGGTTTATATGATTCTTGATGTAAATAAAGAAAAAATTGACTACCCTAGCGGCAATATGGTACTGCTCGCCCACAATATGGGCATTGGGAAACAGCCTCTCCATAATACACTTAAATTGGTTGAACATATCCATCACAATGAACTTAACGTTTATCCTGATGCGGCGTGTAAAACCTGAGAAATACTTACACAAAACTTTGTCGCTCTTTTAGGCAAAATGTCCGGTATATATGAGTATATGAGCCCGTCAGAATCACTTGGTATCGTTGTTCGGCTGCATTCCCACGAAACTCGTCAACCGGGACAAGTACGCACAGTAACGGGGATCTGTAATTCATATACAAAGGCATTATTTGTTTCGTATGTATTCTTGATACATTCAGCTTTTATATTCATTAAAGATTCTATATAATTAGCAGTAAGCATATGAGTTCGCATCCTTTCTTTAGGACTGGACATTTTATTGTAAAGCATGCGAGTCTCATATGCTTTTGTTTTGCAAAAAAAATGCTGAAGTCAGCATCTTTCGCTGCCGACCCCAACATGTATTATAGAACCTTTTTTTACATGTGTACGGAGAGAAAATCCGGACCTTTTCTTATATGAGTTTTATCGTTTCGGTACTTCAATCGGATCGTAGTCCGCCGATTTATCTGTTACGGACGCCTCGTCGATTGCTGACGGTACCGGAGCAAATTCGGGCCGGAATAAGGCTTTCGTCGCTTCAATATAGGGCGGTACGATTTTATCCATGAGAAGGTAGCGCTTACGGAAAAGATTGCGCTTCTGTGATTTGATTTCATCGTATTTGCGGCGTTTTTCTTCAATAGGAAGAGACAGATACCATTTTTCGCCGGCGGCGGGGAAGGCGCCTTCTTCTTGCCAGAAGCCATTGAAATTTGTTTTCTTTGAGCGGTTGCCGCGAAGAAGATGGCTGTTTGTATAGAATCCTTCGTCGGTAATGACGTAGAGGTTTTTCATTCCCACGGTCTGTACGAAAATACGGAGTAAATAAAGAATAAAGTTTTTCGGCCTGCAGCCGAAGAGTTTTTTCGTCAAATCCTTGGTCTGCGCCAAGCCTTCTTTGGACCCCTGAAGGGTGCCGACGTAAAGGGACGGGACATTTTCCGCGTTATAGTCGAAACGAAAATTAAAGTGATATATCATATTCCCGCTGTAATAGATGAAGAGCGAGAGGAACCCTTCTTTTCGCTGTCCCGTATCAAAAACGAGACGGCATTCTAAAGGAAGTTCCGGGTCGGGCGACTGCCACAGGGTATAGCCGTTGCCCCAATAGAGTTCATGAATGACTTCGTCCGTAAACATGGTGCGGAGAATATCGAAATGGTGTTCCAATGCATTGAGCCGTTCGCGCATAGTCGAGTTTTTGAAGAAAAAGACCCGCGTCATGATTTCCTGGAAGTCCCTGTCTTTTTCGGTCAGGAAATTTCGCATCGGAGTATAGTCGTCAAAGTAGTCGTACAGTTCCTGAAAAAGCCCTTTATTGGCACAGGCTTTACAGAAGAAAACAAAAGCGCGTTTATCTTCTCTGAAGTTGCGATGCTTGTATATTTTTCGCGACAGGTTCCAAAAATAGGATGTACTGAGCATGGCCGCCTCCCGGGATGCATTCAAAACGATTGATATAACTTATTCATTATAAGAGGTTGCAAATCGGCCTGTCAATGCTTTCCCGTCAGGCGACAGTCTTCTTAAAACCTTGCAAAAAGTCAAAAAGTCTAATATAATAAGGCGTAAGGTCAAAGTAGTATTGAACAGGCCTGTATGAAAGTTTAACCGAGAGGTGATAGAGTGAGTGTTTTAGCTGATAAAATAGAAAAATTCATACTTCATAAATTACTGGAAGAAGAAGAAGAAAATATTATTCTGCGGCGTAATGAACTGGCCGATGAATTGGACTGTGCGCCGTCACAGATCAGCTATGTCCTGAGTACGCGGTTTTCCAACGACAAGGGCTTTATCGTCGAATCACGCCGCGGTTCCGGCGGTTTTGTGCGCATTGTACGGTTGCAGCAGAAAAAGAAAAAAATGGACTGCACGCCTGTAACTTTATCGGAACGCCGCCCGGCCGTCAGTGTTTCTATGGAAGATTTGGACGGCCTTTTGTTCCGTCTTTTGAAGCATAAAGCGGTGACGAACAGCGAAGCTATCATGCTTCATCATACCTTCCGGGCGCTTTTTGCCGAGATTGATGATGAACCGCAGCGCATTGCCGTTATTACGCGTATCCTGAAAAGTCTTAACCTGCGGCCTAATGCCTGAAGGAGGTGCGCCTATGTTATGTGATATGTGTAAACTGACTGATGCGGTTGTACACATTACGAAGATAGAGAACGGCAAGCGTACGGAACTGCATCTGTGTGCCGCCTGTGCAAAGAAGCAGGGTACCCTCGGCGGTGATCATGCGCTGAATATTGTAGACAACGATTTTTTCCGTAAGATGGCTTATGCCGATTATGAAGGGCCGGCTGCCGATGAACCGCGCTGCAGCGGCTGCGGCATGACGTACAGTGATTTTAACCGGACCGGCAAGTTCGGCTGCCCCAAGTGCTATGATGCATTCAATGGGGAAATCCGGCCGCTCATGCGACGTATTCACGGCCATGCGCGCCATGTCGGCAAGGTACCGGCCAGAGGCAGCGGCGTTTTCCGTACGGCGACGCACATCAAACGGCTGCGGCAGCATTTGCGCAAGCTTGTGCTGGCGGAAAGATATGAAGAAGCGGCGGAGATCCGCGATGAGATCAGAGCGCTGGAACGGCATGATGACGGTGAGGTGACAGGTCATGTTTAAAGACTGTATAGCTTCTACGCTCCTGCCGTGGCAGCAGGGCTCGGGGGCGGATAACGATGTCGTGCTCGACAGCCGTGTGCGCCTGGTGCGCAATCTCCGTGAATACCGTTTCCCCAATCGTGCCTCAAAAGCGGAACTGGGCGCGGCGGAAACGGCTGTTGCTGCTGTGGTGCCGCGTCTTGACGCTATCGGCGCGGGAGAGTATGAATGTATTAAAATGCCGGCGCTGACGAATGCCGAACGGGAATTAACCGCGACCAAGCATTTTATCTCGGCCGCCCTGATGAATGTGCCCGAACATCGTGCCGTTATAGTACGCGAAGACGGGGCCGTTTCGGTTATGGTAAATGAAGCGGATCACATTGTCGTTCAAACGGCGGCGGCCGGGTTTACTGTACAAAAAGCCGCAGACGATGCTTTGCGTGTTGACGATGCGTTGGAAGAAACGCTTAATTATGCCTTTCATGAAGAATTCGGCTATCTTACGGCCAGCCCGTCCATGGCAGGCACGGGATTCCTGGCAGGCGTGACCCTGCATTTGCCCGGCCTTGCCGCCATGAAGAGGCTCCATCGTATTACACAGGGAATTACGAAGTTCGGTTTCGTTTTCATGGGGGTTTACAGCAGCAGGAATACATATATCGGCAATGTCTTCCAGATTACCAATCAAGTAACGCTTGGCATTACGGAGGAGGATATTGTCACTCAGTTAAAAAAGATAGTCGCCCATATCATTCAGGAAGAACGGGCCTGCCGCGCTCTTTTGCAGGCAAATGAACCCGATACGGTACGCGATCGGCTGCTTCGCAGCTACGGAATTCTTTCGCAGGCCTGGCTTATGGAGCATGAAGAGGCGTTGAATCTCCTCAGTGATTTCCAATTGGCGACGACTATGGGCCTGATTAAGGCGAAGCCTCATGCGTACACCGCATTGGCGGCTGTCTGCGAACCCGCCTATATCCGTGCCGTCGGCAAAAGCGGTCTCGGTGAAGAAGCCAAAGTGCGTGCCCGCCTTTTACGGGACACATTGCAGGAATATAAAGACTAGATTTACATGATGCATGACACGTAAGGAGGGAGATGTGCATGTATAATCGTTTTACAGACGACTCTAAACAGGTTCTTCGGTATGCCCGCACCGCTGCGCAGCGGATGGCGCATAATTATGTAGGAACAGAACATATATTGCTCGGTCTCGTCCTCAACGAAGACGGGGCGGCCGGTCAGATGCTGCGTGACTTGGGGCTGACTACTGCCAATGTGACCCGCGCGTTGGAAAATATTGTCGGTTTGGGCATGACGCCTGATGCAGACCTTATTTTGACGAGAAAAATGAAACAGGCCATGGAATTTGCCGTAACGGAATCGAAGCGGCTGAACCGTAATTATGTCGGTACGGAGCATATCCTCCTCGGGATTTTACAGCAGCGCGACAGTATGGCCGTGCAGGTGCTGGAAAGTATGGATGTCGATCCGACCGCCTTAATCGAGCGGATTAATGAATTTAATGAGGATATGCCGTATGCCGAAGGCGCCGGGGAGGGGGGTTACAGCCCCAACGAATATGCCGGCGCGGCTGCGGAGGAAGACAGCGGTGAACCTAATCTTCTGACCGCTTACGGCAGGGATTTAAACGCTGACGCGGCAAACGGCAAAATCGATCCCGTCATCGGCAGAGATAAAGAAGTGGAACGAGTTATTCAGATTCTCTGCAGACGGACGAAAAACAATCCTATCCTGCTCGGCGCGCCCGGTGTGGGTAAGACGGCCATTGCCGAAGGCCTGGCACAGAAGATCGTCGACCGCGATGTGCCGTATCCTTTAGCGGATAAACAGATTTTTTCGCTCAATTTGTCCAGTCTTGTAGCCGGCACAAAGTATCGCGGTGAATTTGAAGAACGAATCAAACGCATTCTGGAAAAGGCGGAAAAGGATCCGTCCGTCATTCTCTTTATTGATGAGCTCCACCAGCTTGTCGGCGCCGGTTCGGCAGAAGGGACGATGGATGCGGCCGATATTATGAAACCCGCTCTGGCGCGCGGTGAATTACAGTGCATCGGGGCGACGACAACGGATGAATACAAGAAACATATTGAAAAGGATTCGGCTCTGACACGGCGGTTCCAGCCTGTCCGCGTCGATGAACCGTCGCAGGAAGACGCGCTGCAGATTTTGCGAGGCCTGCGCAGCAGATATGAGGACTTTCATCACGTGACGATTACAGACCGGGCTCTTGAAGAGGCCGTTACTCTTTCGGCGCGTTACATTGCCGACAGATATTTGCCTGACAAGGCGATTGACGTCATTGACGAGGCGTCCGCCAAGGTGCGCCTGCGCGAAGCCGTGCCTACGGCGGAAGTGAAAGCGCTGAAAGATGAGTTGTCCCGTATGAACCGCGAAAAGGAAGCTCTCCTGGCGGCGGAAAATTTCGAAAAATGCGCGGAGCTGCGCGATCGGATCAAAGAGGCGGAAGATAAACTTGAGTCCGTCTGCAGAGGTGAAACTGAAAATAAAGAACGTCCCGTTGTGTCTGCCGACGACATTGCCGATGTTGTATCCGTCTGGTCGGGCGTGCCTGTACAACAGATTACGGAAACGGAGTCGCAGAGGCTTATGCATTTGGAAGAAGAATTACATAAGCGTGTCATCAGCCAGGATGAAGCCGTTACGGCCGTTGCCAGAGCCGTTCGCCGTGCCCGTGCGGGGCTGAAGGATGAGAAGCGTCCTATCGGCTCTTTCCTCTTTCTCGGACCCAGCGGCGTCGGTAAAACGGAGCTGGCACGGACCTTGGCGGGGCGGCTTTTCGGCAGTGAAGATGCGATGATTCGCATTGATATGAGCGAATTTATGGAATCTCATGCCGTGGCCCGTCTTATCGGCGCTCCTCCCGGCTATGTCGGTCACGACGACGGCGGGGAACTGACCGATAAGGTGCGGGAAAAACCGTACAGCGTCATTCTCTTTGATGAAGTGGAAAAAGCGAACCGCAATTTCTTCAATATTCTCTTGCAGATTCTCGATGACGGCCGCCTGACCGATACGAAGGGGCGGACTGTCGATTTCCGCAATACGGTTATCATTATGACGAGCAATCTCGGCGCCACGCATTTGCGTCCCGAAACGCCGACGATGGGCTTTGCTGTCGGCAGTGATACGGAAAAAACAAAGATGACGGCTTTTGAACAGGCGAAAAAGGAAATCATGGGTGATGTACGTCGGTTCTTCAGGCCCGAATTTATTAACCGCCTTGATGAAATGATTATTTTCAGGCCTCTTGAAAAGAAGGATTTACAGCGTATCGTCGGTATTATGCTTGATGATTTGATGAAACGCCTCTCTGAAAAGGGCGTGCAGTTTAAACGGACGGAAGCGGCAACGGATGTGCTTGTCGGCGAAGGTACCGACTTTGCTTACGGCGCACGGCCGCTCCGCCGCTCCATTCAGAAACTGGTGGAAGATCCTATTGCCGAATTGCTTTTAGAAGGCCGGCTGACGGAGGGCAAGACTGTCCATGTCGACAGTAAGGATAAGAAGAAACTCGACTTCGAAACGATATAAGGAGATACGATGGCAAAAGTGAGGACCCGCTTTGTCTGCAGTGAATGCGGCAGCGTCTCGACCCGATGGTTGGGGCGCTGTCCGCACTGCGGCGAGTGGAACACGTTAGCGGAGGAAACGGAAAAAGCTGCCGTACCGGCGGCTGCGGCGTCATCTGTACGGCAAAACGATACAAAGCCGGCGCCGTTGGGGGAGATTAAGCTGGAGACGGTGACCCGTCTGACAACAGGCATCGGTGAGCTCGATACAGTTCTCGGCGGCGGTATCGTCCCGGGAGCGCTTATTCTTCTCAGCGGCGATCCGGGGATCGGCAAGTCGACCCTTGTCCTGCAGACGGCGGCAGCCGTTTCAAAAGTGGCGGGAACGGTCCTGTACGCGTCCGGTGAAGAATCGGTGGGGCAGATTAAGCTTCGTGCCGAGCGGCTCGGTATCGATCCGAAAGGGCTCTTTGTCCAGGCCGATACGTATCTTGATTCGGTTTTAAAAGCGGCGGAAACGGAAAAGGCGGGGCTTCTCATTGTCGATTCCATACAGACCATGTATACAGGCGATTGTGACAGTGCGCCGGGAAGTCAGGGACAGGTCCGTGAGGGGACGAATAAGCTCATGAACTTTGCCAAGTCCACCGGTATTCCCGTCATTGTTGTCGGGCACGTGACAAAAGAGGGGACTATTGCCGGTCCCCGGCTCATGGAACACCTCGTTGACGTGGTTCTTTATCTGGAAGGGGAACGGCACTATCAGTTCCGAGTCCTGCGGAGCATGAAGAACCGGTTCGGGTCGACTCATGAAACGGGATTGTTTACCATGTCCGAAAGAGGTTTGGAAGAGCTGGTCAACCCGTCGGCATTGCTTCTGGCGGAGCGTTCCGCGGGACAGGCCGGTTCGGCTGTCGCCGCCGTTATGGACGGTATGCGTCCCCTCGTGGGAGAGGTACAGGCTCTTACGTCGCGGTCCGTTTTTTCCGTGCCCCGACGTACTGTCGTCGGCATGGACTATAACCGTCTGATTTTATTGCTGGCTGTCCTGGAAAAGCGGGCCGGCCTGAACCTGTCGGCGCAGGATGTCTACATTAATGTTGCCGGCGGCCTGAAAGTAAACGAAACGGCGGCCGATTTGCCCGTGGCCTTGTCGGTTGTTTCGTCTTTTAGGGATATGGCCATGGATAAGAATACCGTCGTTATGGGTGAAATCGGTCTGACCGGAGATATCCGCCGCGTGCCGCACGTCCGCAGACGCATACAGGAAGCGGCAAAACTTGGCTTTACGAGATTTATCATTCCCGTCGGCAATGCAGACGACCGGGATAAGAGAAAGTATGATATCGTCGCCGTAAAGACACTGCGGGAAGCTGTGGAAGCGGCTTTTAACGGGATGTAGCGGACTGACTTGGATATTGATGATAATTTGGATATGTGCTCAAGACGCGGGCAGTGCTGACGGCATGAACTTATGGATGCAAAAATTTGTATAGAATTAAGACCCTGTCTATGGATTTATGTTTTTTGAATGCTGTAAGATCGTAATCCCCCGATCGGTGATCCCCTGCGAGTTTTCTCACAGGGGATTTTTTTATTATGTTGAGGCGGTAATCTCTGCACATTCACATCATTAAATATATAAACAGGGGTTGCTATATTTCCCGTTTATAAAGAGCGCTCCCATATGCGGTATCATACTGGTAACGATGTGGTATACATGATATAATTAAACAGTTTTAAGGGTGTTCTGTGTTCTTTCAGGAGGTGAATTGATATGACGGATTACGGAACTTCTTCGAGAGATGATCGGGAAGCGGGTAAAGCGCGGCGCGCCAAGGTCCATAAATTGGCGGACACCGTCATGCGCTGGCTTATCGTCCTTGTCGTGGCCATCATTTTCGTGGTTCTTGCCGACGAGCTGATGTCCGCTCCTTTTTTCAGCGCCGAAATTGAAGGCGAAGCCGCGGCCAAGGGCCTTTACAGCATTACTGTCCTTACGGTCATCGCATATGTTGCCGGCGCTTTCGTCGGTGCCATTGTCGGGTATATTTTGTCTCATTTCATTTTGCGTCTCATCTGGGCGGCCATTCATCGCATTGAATTCAGTTTAAGCGGCCTGTCCGGACAGGACCTGCTTGCCGGGACGATAGGGTTGCTTATTGGACTTATAATCGCTAACTTAATTGGACTTGCCTTCGCCCGGCTCCCTATTATCGGCGCGTACGGGCCGATCGTGTTTAATCTTGTCTTCGGTTATGCGGGCATGAGTATTGCCGTCCGCAAAAAAACGGAGATTTCCGCGCTTCTTTCGTCTTTCCGTTTCGGCAAACAGAGCAAGGACAAAACGGTGAAAAAAGATGGCGGTCCCGTCGGTAAACTCCTGGATACGAGCTCGATTATCGACGGCCGTATTGCCGAGCTTTGTGCGACCGGTTTTCTGGAAGGGCCTCTTCTCGTGCCTGTTTTTGTCCTTGAAGAGCTGCAGCTTATTGCGGACTCGTCCGATCTGCTGAAGCGTACCAAAGGACGCCGCGGCTTGGATATTCTCAAGCAGATGCAGGAAGATCGTCATGTGCAGGTCGATATTATCAGCGATGATTTCGAAGACGCCCAGGGTGTCGACTCCAAACTTATCCGTCTGGGCAGACAGCTTGGCGCCAAGGTCATTACCAATGATTACAACCTCAATAAGGTTGCCGAATTGCAGGGCGTCATCGTCCTCAATATCAATGATTTGGCTAACGCCATGAAGCCGGCCCGCGTACCGGGTGAAGAAATGAATGTGCTCATTGTCAAGGCCGGTAAGGAAGAAAATCAGGGCATAGCTTATCTTGATGACGGCACGATGATCGTCGTCGAGAACGGGGAAAAATACATCGGTATGAATATTCCCGTTACGGTTACATCCGTCTTGCAGACCTCTGCAGGCCGCATGATTTTCGTAAAAGTATCTGATTAAGAAACAGGTGGATTAGTTGAAAGTATCTGTTATTGTCGTGGCTGCCGGTTCAGGCCGCCGTTTCGGTTACGAACGGAATAAATTATTTTATCCTCTGTGCGGTAAACCCGTCCTGGAACACACGCTGGCCCATGTCTTCGCGGCGAAACGGGTAGACGAGGCGGTCATCGTAATTTCCGAGCGGGATCGCGCGGATGTTGAACGAATTGTAGCTTCCCTCCACCCGGCAATACCTGTGAAGTACGCCTTGGGCGGAGCCGAGCGGGAAGATTCGGTATATAACGGTCTTATGGCGACGGCGGAAGACAGCGCCGTCGTTATGGTTCAGGACGGGTCACGGCCGCTGACCGGTCCTGAGTGGTATGATAATGCCGTGCCTGTTATGGAAACAGCCGAAGCTGCCGTTTACGCCATTCCCGTCAAGGATACGGTAAAGCTTCGTGAAAGTGCGGACGAAGTCGGTCCGGAGCGGTTGGAAACGCTTGAACGGAGCCGGCTTATTGCGGTGCAGACGCCGCAGATTTTTCATCGCGCCATTCTCAGGGAGGCGCATCGTTATGCAAAGGCCCACGGCTTCAGCGGTACTGATGACGCGTCCCTTGTCGAGGCAATCGGCGGAAAACTGATCGTGCTCAAAGGTGATGAGCGTAATCATAAGGTAACGACGCCGGATGATATACCTGTTCTCGAATTTTATTTGAACGGCCCGACGAAGCACTGTGTCGGCAGCGGGTATGACGTCCATCGTCTTGTAGAGGGGCGCGCGCTTGTTGTCGGCGGTGTCGCCATACCTTTTGAAAAGGGGCTGGACGGCCATTCCGATGCGGATGTTCTTCTTCACGCTGTTATGGACGCTCTTTTGGGAGCGGCAGGACTCAACGATATCGGCACGTATTTCCCCGATACGGACGGGGCTTTTAAAGATATATCCAGCCTTGTGCTCTTACGTAAGGTTAAACAGATTCTTGTCGAGAACGGCTGCCGCATCATTAACGTCGATGCGACTCTGCTGGCTCAGCGGCCGAAGATTAAGCCTTTTATCCCCGCCATGATCCGCAATATCGCGGCTGCTCTGGAAATCGGGGCGGCCGATGTGTCCGTCAAGGCGACAACGACGGAACGGCTCGGGTTCATCGGTAAAGAAGAGGGTATGGCCGCACAGGCCGCCGCCATGGTTCTCAAGTATAATGCACTGTAGGAGGAATTGATTTATGTCTGAGAAAGTACGCGTACGTTTTGCTCCGAGTCCGACCGGACCTTTCCATATAGGCGGCGCCCGCTCCGCTCTTTTTAACTACCTGGCTGCCCGGCACGAAGACGGTACCTTTGTCGTCCGCATTGAAGATACGGATCGGCAGCGTTCCACGCGTGAATCGGAAGAAAATATTAAAGAAGCCCTTGCCTGGCTCGGCATTAACTGGGATGAAGGTATCGATGCGGGCGGTGACCACGGCCCGTACCGTCAGATGGAACGGCTCGGGATATATCGGGAGTATACGGATAAGCTTCTCGCTGAAGGAAAAGCGTATTACTGTTTTTGTACGCATGAGGAATTGGAGGCCGAAAAAAACGCGCAAATGGCCGAGGGTGAAACTCCCGTATACAGCGGCAAGTGCAGCCGGCTCACACAGGAACAGGTGGAACAGTACTTAAAAGAAGGCCGGCCGTATGTCATTCGTGTTAAGACGCCCGGGAACGAGACCTTTGAAGTCGATGACATCGTTCGCGGTAAAGTTTCTTTTGATTCCAATAAAATCGGCGATTTCGTTATCGTTAAATCCGACGGCGTCCCCGTTTATAATTATTGTGTAGTTCTTGACGACGCGCTTATGGAAATCACACATGTTATCCGTGCGGAAGAACATCTTTCCAATACGCCGCGCCAGCTCGTGCTTTACCGGCTGTTGGGCTTTAAGCCGCCCCAATTTGCTCATGTATCGCTTATTCTCGGCGCGGATAAGAAAAAGATGAGCAAACGCCACGGCGCCACTTCCGTGCAGCAGTATCGGGACAAGGGATATTTGCCGGATGCTCTCTTCAATTTCCTCGCGCTTCTGGGCTGGACGCCCGAAGGTGACAGGGAAATTTTCAGTAAAGAAGAGCTTTGCAAGCTGTTCACGCTCGATCGCGTAGCCAAGAATCCGGCAGTGTTCGATATTGAAAAACTGAACTGGATCAATTTCCAGTACATGAAAGAACTGGATGCGGACCAGCTCCTTGCGGTTTGCCTGCCGCACCTGCAAAAAGCGGGGTATGTAGCCGAAAACCCCGATGCCGCGACTCTTATCCGGATTAAGGAGATGGTTCAGGTGCTGCGTGAACATATTCAATACGGTGCGCAGGCCGCCGTTGCGGCAAAGATCTTCTTTACTGACGACTATGCGCCGGAAAATGAAGAAACGGCAGCCGTTCTGAAGGAAGAAACGGCTGCGGACGTTTTGACCGTATTTGCACGGGAATTACAGGCTCTTGATGAAGTGACCGCCGACACGGTGCAGCCGCTTTTCAAAAAGGTGCAAAAAGAGCTCGGCGTTAAGGGAAGAGCCGTCTACATGCCGATACGCGTTGCCGTCACGGGCGTTATGCACGGCCCCGACCTGCATCATATTATCGCTCTCATGGGGCGCGAAAAGGTCATGGCCCGCCTGCAAAAGACGGGACTTCTGCGGCGGCTGCCATCTTGACAGCCCGTCTCAAGTCGTATACTATATAATATAAATTAAGAACCTCATTGCAGGTTGTAATAACTATGATGACCGAAATATGTTCATCGCCGAGCGCTACAGAGAGAAGGGGCGGCTGCTGAGAGTCCGTTCAGAGAGCAGAACGATGAAGTTGCCTTCGTGAATAGGTCGGGTGAATTGAGAAGTAGTCCGATCCGGTCGGCCGCCGTTACCGGTACTAAGATTACGGCATTGCCGTAAAGCAGAGTGGAACCGCGGGCCACCGTCTCTGTCAGGGGATGGCGGCCTTTTTTGTGTTCATCAGGAGGATGCTATGAGAGAGTTAACCGTATACAACACACTGACACGGAAGAAAGAATTGTTTAAGCCCGTCACACCCGGTCAGGTCAAAATGTATGTTTGCGGCATTACGCCGTATAACCATTCCCACATGGGCAACGCGCGTCCCTTCGTTACGTGGGATGTCATTAAGCGCTATCTGAAGCACCTGGGCTATCAGGTCACGCATATTCAGAATTTTACCGATGTCGACGACAAGATCATTAATGCGGCAAACGGTGAAGACGCGGCGTGGGATACCGTTGCCAACCGCTATATTGCGTCGTACTTTGAAGTAATGGATAAACTTCGCGTTCAACGTGCCGACAGATACCCCCGCGTGTCTGAACATATGGACGATATTATCAGCATGATCGGCGAACTCGTAAAGAAGGGCCATGCCTATGAATTGGACGGGGACATTTACTACCGCGTCCGGAGCTTTGAGAATTACGGTGAACTGAGCCACCGTTCTCTTGACGATATGATGGCCGGCGCCCGCATCGAAGTGGACGATCGTAAGGAAAACCCCATGGACTTTGCTCTCTGGAAATCGGCGAAGCCGGGTGAACCCGCATGGGACAGCCCCTGGGGCAAGGGCCGTCCGGGCTGGCATATCGAATGTTCCGCTATGAGTTTGAAATACTTGGGGGAACCGTTTGATTTTCACGGCGGCGGCAGTGATCTCATTTTCCCGCACCATGAAAATGAAATCGCTCAGACCGAGGCTTGTTGCGGACACGGCCCGATGGTAAATTATTGGGTCCACAACGGATTTATTACAATTGATTCGGAAAAAATGAGCAAATCTTTGAATAATTTTTTCCTCGTCAAGGATGTCCTGGAGCACTACAGCGCCGATGCGCTGCGGTATTTCCTCATTTCCAACCATTACAGAAGCCCCCTGGATTTCAGCGATGAACGCCTGACGGAGATGACGCGCAGCCTCGAACGCCTCGGTACGGCTATCGATAATACCCTCTATCTCCTCGACTTGCCGTCCGGTTCCGGTTCGGCAGCGTCGGCACAGCTTTTAAACGATGCGCGAAAAGCGATGGAAGACTTTGAGGAAGCCATGTGCGACGATTTCAATACGGCCCTTGCCAGCGCCGCAATGTTCGAATTGGCGAAGAAGCTCAACATTTATAAAAATGAAGTCGTTACTGATGATGTTCCTGTCGATGCTTCCGTATTGGCGGAAGTTAAACATATCTTTAAAACGATGACGGATATTCTCGGCATTCTGGAAGATCGTTGGAACGGCGTGCGCGGCGGTACCGGCGATAAAGACTATGCGGAACTGATGGACGTCATTCTGGAGCTGCGGCAGGAATGCCGTGCGCAGAAGCAGTATGCTTTGGCCGACGCCATTCGCGATAAACTTTCGGAGCTCGGTATCACCATTGAAGATTCGCCGCAGGGAGCGCGTTGGAAGAAATGAGATTTAAACAGTTTCAACACGTAAAAGAAAGAGCATATACTGCGTTTGCGACAGGGACGTCCCTTGATGTTCCCGGCTATGATGCGGCCCATGCGGATTCCCTTAATCTGGCGCTTGTCGGTGATGCGCATTATGCCCTTACTATGCGCAAACGCCTTGTCGCGACGGGTATTCCGAGTGTGCGCGTTCTCCACACGCTGGCGGCGGAATTTGTGTCTGCCAAAGCGCAGTCTTTCGTTTACAGGGTAATAAAAGAGCGGTTTAATGAAGTTGAAGCGGAGGTATGTCAGCGTGCGCGCAATACCGGATCCGGCGTACCGAAGAGTGCGTCTGTCGCGGAATACCGTGACAGCACGGCTTTGGAAGCGCTTGTCGGGTATCTTGTGCTCGCCGGGCAGAAGGAGAGGTTGTGCGAGATTATGGATCTTATTTATGAAGGCACGAAAACGTATTGTGAGCTTCACCATAAGGAGTAAATCGTGGATTCAGCTATTATTACGGGCCGTAACAGTGTTATCGAAGCCTTGAAAGCGGGGCGGTCGGTGACAAGAATTTATATTACAGCCGGCAAGGATTCACAGCCGCTCTTGCGTATCAGGAGCATGGCTCGTGAAAAAGGGGTTCCCGTGGAACCCGTCAGCGCCGATGTCATGCGCCGCCATGCCCGCGGTACGCACCATCAGGATGTCGTCGCCTTTGCCGCGGCTGTCGCCTTTGCCGACCTGGACGAGGTGTTGAGCGAGGTGCAGGCGAAGGGAGATGTCCCTTTCCTCATCCTGCTTGACGGCATTGAAGACGTGCATAATCTGGGCGCCGTTATTCGTACGGCGGAATGCGCCGGCGCCCATGCGGTCCTCGTGCCGAAACGCCGCAGCGCTCCTGTAAATGAAACCGTCGGTAAAACTTCGGCCGGCGCCGTCGAATACATGCCTGTCGTCCGCATCGGTAACACGGCAAGTTTCTTGAAAAAACTGAAAAAGCAGGGATTTTGGGTTATCGGCGCCGATATGGACGGCGAGACGGATTACTTTCACAGCTCCCTGACGGGCCCGCTCGTTCTCGTTATCGGCAGTGAGGGAAAGGGAATATCCCGTTTAGTCAGGGAGCATTGCGACCGCCTTGTCCGGATTCCCATGTTCGGCCGTGTGAACTCCCTCAATGCTTCCGTAGCGGCGGCTCTGCTTTTGTATGAAGCCGTGCGGCAGCGTCGGGAACAAGCATGAAAGACCTCTATTTTGTGGACGGCTATAATATTATCTTTGCCTGGGACCCGTTGAAGAAACTGGCTGACGAATCGCTGGAACATGCGCGGCAAAAACTGATTGATATCTTGACGGGGTACGGCAAAATCAAGGGTATCGAACTGGTGCTTGTCTTTGACGCCATGTACACGGATGAAGCTGCAAAAGAAGAGAAAATAGGCGGGGACTGTACTGTCGTCTATACAGATAAGGAAGAAACGGCCGACAGCCGCATTGAACGCCTTGTCTATGAGCAGCGTCACCGGCGGCGCAGTATTTATGTGGCTACGTCGGACGGCACGGAACAGCTGCAGGTTCTCGGCAGCGGTGCCAATCGTGTGTCGGCGCGGGAACTGGCGGATGACGTGGAACGTATGAAAAAGGAAGCAAGCCGCTATCGGCATGACAACAGTCAGCTTGAAACGGGCACGCGCAACGAGGTTGTCCATTACGTGCGGAACAGTGAAGTATGGGAAAAGCTTGAAAAAATTCGCAGATCAAAATAGGAGCGCAGATATGAGCAGTCATAAGGAGGACGATTTTACAACGCGTACTGATGAAAATATTACGGAACTCGCCAAAAAGGGAGACGCGGCGGCCTCGGACTACCTGATTCAGAAATATCGCAATCTCGTAAAGGCAAGAGCCCACTCTTACTTTCTCGTCGGCGCGGATAAGGAAGATATCGTTCAGGAGGGGATGATCGGTCTTTATAAGGCCATCCGCGATTACGAACCGTCGCGTAAGGTGACGTTCAAGGCCTTTGCGGAGCTTTGCATTACCAGACAGATCATTACGGCTATCAAGACGGCGACGCGGCAAAAGCACGTGCCTCTGAATTCATACGTTTCCTTTAATAAACCCGTCTATGCGGACGAATCGGAACGGACTCTCCAGGATGTACTGACGGGGCTGAGGGCAATGAATCCGGAAGAACTGATTATCAGCCGTGAATCCTATGAAGATATTGAAATGAAAATGAATGAAGTGTTGAGCGAACTGGAATGGCAGGTGCTCATTGCCTATTTGGACGGCAAGTCGTATCGTGAAATGTCCGTTGAGCTCGGCCGCCGTGAAAAGTCCATTGATAATGCGTTGCAGCGGGTCAAGCGAAAGGTGGAAGAGTATCTGCTTTCCCGCGATAACCGGACAAAACGTACAAAATCTATTGATAGATAGGATAAATCAGTGTACAATAATACTGTTATCCATGAGATATAAGGAGGCGTACCGTGATTACCGTATTGGAAATTCTCGTCATAATAGTGTCGTTATTGCTTATCACCGTAGTGGTAGCACAGAAAAGCAAGACGCAAGGCATGGGGGCAGGGTTCGGCGGCGGTGCCGAAGACTTGTTCGGCAGCCGTGCCAGAGGCATGGATGCGTTATTATCAAAAATGACCATCGTCCTTTCCGTTATTTTCGCTGTCTTAACCTTACTTTTAGGCAGATTGTTGCATACATTTTGACAGACATATGACCTGCGGCGCGGCCGCAGGTTTTTTAATGTCCGAAAACAGCGTGTGAATTTGATATATGGTATAATAATTATATTATGTTTTATGGCATCCCGGTTTTGCGGAAGGAAGTATATTTGTGAAGTACACAGGCAAAGAACGGCATAAGAAGGAAACGGCCGTCGAGATAACAGGTATATATAAGGGCTATACCCGGTCCTTCGGGTTTGTGGTCACCCCTGACGGAGAAGATGACGTCTATGTTGCCGAAGAAAACAGGATGACCGCCATGAATAACGACAAAGTCGTTGTTCATGTCACGCCGGGCGCCGCACGCCGCCGTAAAGAAGGAACCGTTGTTTCCGTTCTCGAACGTGCCAATGAGACTCTTGTCGGCACATATGATCGGCAGGCGGACTTCGGCTTTGTCACGCCCGATGACGAACGGATTCATGAAGATGTTTACGTTCCCCTGGATAAGGCCTGTGATGCCCGCAGCGGTGCGCGCGTACTCGTGCGTATTACGAAATGGCCCGAAGGCGCGCATAAGGCTGAAGGTGAAATAGAACGGGTCATCGGCTACAACGGCGATAAGGACTTGGATATCAAGGTTATTATGGCACGTCATCGTTTACCCTTCGCCTTTCCTCAAGAGGTGCTCGAAGCGGCGGAGAAAATTGATAAGACCGTAAAAGCCGAAAAGGGCCTTAACGATTACCGGGACAGACAATTGATTACGATTGACGGCGAAGATGCCAAGGACTTGGACGATGCCGTCGACGCGGTCAGACTGGAAAACGGGAATTACCGTCTCGGCGTCTATATTGCCGATGTCAGCCGCTATGTGAAGGCTGCCTCCGTCATTGATGCGGAAGCGTATGAGCGCGGTACCAGCGTGTATCTCATAGACCGCGTTATTCCCATGCTTCCGGAAGTGCTCAGCAACGGTATTTGCAGTCTCAATGCCGGTGAAGACCGCTATTCCATGACGTGCGTCATGGAGATCGACCGTAACGGCACGGTTGTCCGCGCCGATATCGGACCTGCCGTGATCCGGGTTAAACGGCGCTGTAACTACAAAGAAATAAAAAAAGCTCTCGTCGACGGTATTGTCCCCGCCGATTTAGCCCCCTTCATGCCCATGATCGGCATATTGCGGGAGATATCGCAAATCCTCAGGCAAATGCGTTTACGACGCGGCGCCGTCGATTTTGATTTTCCCGAGTACAAGATTATTCTTGATCCGGAAGGCAGACCACTGCGTCTCGAAGAACGGAGACGAACTGTAGCCGAACAGATAATTGAAGAATCAATGCTTATTGCGAACGAAACTGTTTCGGCTTATTTGGAAAGCAGCGGTAATCCGTCTGTTTTTCGAATCCATGAGATTCCCGACAGTGATCGCATTGAGCTGATGAAGACGGTTCTGTCTGTTTTTAACCTGCCCATACCGAGTGCGACCGATGCCAAACCGGCCGAATTTCAGCGCCTTTTGGCGCTCGCTAAAGGGACGGAGGCGGAGCAGGTTGTGCAGACCGTTGCCCTGAGGGCCATGCAGCAGGCGCGCTATGCGACCGTCAATGCCGGCCATTTCGGACTGGCTTCGACCAGTTATACCCATTTCACTTCGCCTATCCGTCGTTACCCCGACCTGATGGTCCATCGCCTCATTCGGGCCTATGCAAAGAGGCACAAGTATACTGAAAAAGTGACCGCCGCGAAGCTGGCTTTCCTGACGAAAGCCGCGGAGCATGCAAGTGTGCGCGAACGCATTGCCGTTGAAGCGGAACGGGACACGGACGATCTGAAAAAAGCGGAATATATGAAGCCTTTTGTTGGGGAAGCTTTTACGGCGCACGTTACGGGAATTACGCCGTTCGGTCTGTTTGTGTCCCTGGAAAACGGCATTGAAGGGCTTGTGCATATTTCCCTCCTGCGCGATGATGATTACGATTTTGACGAGGGGACGTATACGCTTAACGGCCGTCGCGGCGGTAAAGTGTATCGGCTCGGCGATGAAATGACGGTCACGTTGGCGTCGGTTGATACGGAGCGTTGTATAATCGATTTTGTGCCGGGAAAGATAGACTCACTTGAAGATCTGCAGAAAATTTTTGCCGAACGGGGCGCCCGCCGTCACAAACAGGCGGAGGATCATCGGAAAACGTTACCGGACCGTGACCGTACGACGGCGAAGGGGAAGCGTAAAGGCCGTAAGGGCGGCAAGAAGAATGCCAAAGGCATGAAGCCTAAAGAGGTACGCAAGTCCGGAGGCGGCCGTAAAAAGGATAAGAAAGGCAAGAGGAAAAACGGGAGGTAACACCTTGGCTGAGAAAACAGGCGTGAAATACATTGCGGATAACCGTAAAGCCCGTCATGATTATTTTATCCATGACACCTATGAAGCGGGTCTTGCCTTGACGGGTACGGAAGTGAAGTCCCTGCGCCGGGGAGCGGTTAATTTGAAAGACAGTTACTGCCGTATCGATAACGGTGAAGCCTATATTGTGGGGATGCATATCAGCCCGTATGAACAGGGAAACCGTTTCAATGCGGATCCCCTGCGGACGCGGAAATTACTTCTGCACAAGTATGAGATTCTCAAGCTTATCGGGGCGACGAAAGAAAAAGGCTATACCCTGATCCCGTTGAATCTTTACTTTAAGAAAGGCCGCGTTAAAGCGACGGTGGGCTTGGCTACAGGGAAGAAGCTGTACGATAAGCGGCAGGCCTTGGCGGAAAAGGAAGCTAAACGCGATATAGAACGTCGCATGAAGCATAACGAGTATTAAGAGTGCGGAGGAAGTACTATGAAATGTCGTCAGTGTGATAACGAATCCGTCTATGATGACGGCCTCTGTGAGGTATGCCACAGGCGGGCAATAACGGAAGAGGCAACGGTCATGTCCGACTCGGAACGGGATAATTTCCGCGGTCAGACTATAGATGAGGACGGGAATATCTATAACGATCTCAGTGAAGAACGCGCATACGGCGGGCGTTCGAAAGAACGTATTCACATTTACGCGGCCCGGGGGCTGCCGCTGCGTGTAAAAGCGGCGTTGGCCCTTATCGTTTTTTTTATTATTGCCGTCATTGTCGGGATCTTCGGCCTGCTCATCGTGGCACTGCCTTATTTACTCGGTATTTTGGCCGTCTATTTCGTATATTCTGTTGTGCGGTCTTTTTTACGTTGAGACGGGTAATAGGTGACTGAGATGAAAAAACGCTTGATGATCGTTGACGGGAGCAGTTTGCTGTACAGGGCTTTCTATGCCATGCCGCCCCTGTCGGACAGCCGGGGAAATCCGACGAATGCCGTTTACGGATTTCTCAATATGCTCTTGAAGTTATATGAAGAGTTGAACCCTCAGTATATTACTGTGGCCTTTGATAAGGATAAACATACTTTCCGCAACGACTTATATGCCGATTACAAGGCTACCCGTAAACCGGCTCCCGACGAATTGCGCCCGCAGTTTGCCCTTATTCGGGAGGTTTTGGCGTGTTTGGGTATCCGTGTTCTGGAAATTGAAGGGTATGAAGGGGACGACATCATCGGTACTGTCGCCAAAAACATACCTGATGCCGATACGGATATTTCCGTTATTACCGGCGACCGTGACGCATTGCAGCTCGTCGACGACAGGATTACGGTCTATCTGACAAAGAAGGGCATTTCGACGATGCTCGCCGTGACGCCTGCCGTTATGCGGAGCGAGTACGGCTATACGCCGTCTCAGGTTATCGACATGAAAGCCCTTATGGGCGATGCATCCGATAATATTCCCGGTGTTTCCGGCGTCGGCGAAAAGACGGCGCAGAAGCTGATTGCCGAATACGGCACTGTCGAAGGCGTGTATGACCACATTGATAACATAAACGGCAAGAAGCTGCGTGAAAAGTTGATTGACAGTAAGGATAAGGCCATGCTTTCAAAGGAATTGGCTACGATCAACTGCCGTGTTCCCCTTTCTTTCACTACGGACATGTTCCTGCCGCAGCCCCGTGAAGAGGAAGTAAAAGAAATTTTTAAGCGGCTCGGCTTCCGCAGCCTCCTGAAACGGTTTGCCGCTTTCGCCCGGTTTGAAAACCCGGAAAAAGAGGAAGACGCGGCGGAGCTGACATTTCTGGAAGATTTCACGCCGCAGGCGCTTGACGGTGCCGTAGCCGCCGTTGCGGCCGTATATGAAAAGCTTCCCGGCGCTATGCGGGCTAAAAGTCTTGCCGTGGCCGTGGAAAACGGAGTTTACTATGTAAGCGGTGAGGCTGTCGGCGTATGGCTGCGGGCTTTGGCAAAAGCGGATACGGTCCTTTCGGAAGACGGGAAGTCCCTGTATAAGGCCGCAAAATATGCGGGTGCGGCAACGCCGCCTCTCTTTGACGTGACCTTGGCGGCTTATCTCCTCGATCCGACCCGTACGACGTACGGCCTTACATATTTATCCGAATTTTTCGGGCTGCCCTTCCGTGAAGACAAGCGTGATGAGGCCCATCAGCTCGGCAGCTGCGCCGCTTTTATCCTGTCGCTGCGAACCGCTGAAATGGAAGCTCTGGAAGACAAAAGGCTGGCTGATTTGTACAGACGGATAGAAGCGCCGCTCGTGCGTACCCTGGCTGTTATGGAGGACAACGGGTTCGCCGTGAATCGCGACCGGCTTGAAGCGATGAAGGCGGAATTTTCGCAGGAAGCGGATGCGCTGGAAACGGAAATTTATGATCTTGCCGGCACATCTTTCAATATTAACTCAACCAAACAGCTCGGCGTCATCCTTTTTGAAAAGATGGGCCTGCCCGCCCTCAAGAAGACGAAGACCGGTTATTCGACGGACTCGTCCGTACTGGAAGAACTGTCGGAATATAACGAGATTATTCCGAAAATTCTCAAGTTCCGTGCTTTGAAGAAACTCATCTCCACTTACCTGGACGGGTTGGAACCGCTGATCGTACAGGAAACGGGGCGGATTTACACCTCTTTCAACCAAATGGTGACGGCGACGGGCCGTCTCAGCAGCTCGGAACCGAATTTACAGAATATCCCTGTCCGCACGGAACAGGGACGCAAAATCCGCTCCTTCTTCGTGCCGGGAAAAGGGTATGATTGGCTTATTTCAGGCGATTATTCGCAGATTGAACTGCGTCTTCTCGCGCATCTTTCACAGGATCCGACGATGATCGACGGGTTTCGCCACCGTCAGGATATTCACAGACGGACGGCGGCGGAGGTTTTCGGCGTGCCTTTTGATGACGTGTCGGGCGAGCTTCGTTCCCATGCCAAGGCCGTAAATTTCGGCATCATTTACGGTATCAGTGACTTCGGCCTGGCACGTAATTTAGGCATTACGAGAAAACGGGCCAAAGAGTATATTGAATCTTACTTTGCGCGCTACAGCACCATTCATGATTACATGAACGGTCTTGTTGAAGAAGCGCGGCGGACCGGTGAAGCGCGGACCATGTTCGGGCGGCTGCGCGTTCTGCCGGAAATTAACAGCAAAAACTTTATGCGCCGTTCATTTGCCGAGCGCACAGCCATGAATACGCCTATCCAGGGCAGCGCGGCCGATATTATCAAGATGGCGATGAATGCCGTACAGACGGAATTGGAAGCGCGTAATCTAAAGAGCCGCATGCTTGTCCAGGTGCATGACGAACTCGTTCTGGAAGTACCTGACAGCGAAAAGAAAGAAGCGGAAGCAGTGCTGAAAGAAACGATGGAAGGGATCGTCACCTTGTCCGTGCCGCTTATTGCGGATATACACAGCGGTAAAACCTGGGAAGAGGCCAAGTAGGGAAGAGGGGATACTATGCCGGAATTACCGGAAGTGGAAACGGTGCGCCGCACCTTGGCGGCGGTCTTGCCGGGACGGACGATTGAAACCGTTCACGTTGCCTTGCCACGGCTTATTAAAAATGCGTCGCCCGCCGATTTCGCGGCGGCTCTGCGCGGGCAGACCGTGACGGCCGTGCAGCGGAAAGGAAAATATCTGCGCCTTGTCTTTGACGGTCCCCGTCATCTTCTCATACATCTGCGTATGACGGGAAGCCTCGTCTATTTTCCCGCCGCAGCCGATTTGCCTAAGTCGGCTCATATTATTTTCCGCCTCGATAAAGGGAATCTTGTGTATTGTGATGTCCGTACCTTCGGCTGTCTGTGGCTGATTCCGCCGGCCGGGCCGACAGGCGTTAAAGGGTATGACACACTCGGCCCCGACGCGAACGGTCCGGACTTTACCGTCGATTATATATGGTCTCTCTTGAAAAAATCCGAACGCACCGTAAAGGCTTTTTTGCTGGATCAGACCGTGATTGCGGGACTCGGCAACATTTATGCGGACGAGGCGCTGTTTCTCGCCGGTATCCGCCCGTCCCGCCGCTGCGGCAGCATGACGAAAAAGAGCCTTGTCGCTTTGCATGAAGCCATACAGTCGGTTCTTGCGGAAGGAATTACGTACGGCGGCACGACGATTCGCAACTTCGTCAACGGCAGCGGCAGAGAAGGGGGCAACCGGAAAAATCTCGCCGTTTACGGCAGAGAAGGAGAACCGTGTATCAAATGCGGTACGGCCGTTCAATATGTCAAGCAGGGCGGCAGGGGCACCCGTTATTGCCCGCATTGTCAGAAATAGGGGGAACTATATGTACAAAATCGGCCTGACCGGTTCCATTGCCACGGGAAAGAGTACTGTGACCGGTATGCTCCGCGACCTGGGGGCCAAGGTCATCGACTGTGACCGCATCGCCCATGATGTCGTGGCCGCCGGAACGGAAGGAGTGCGCCGCGTGGCGGCGGCATTCGGACCGGAAGCCGTCGGTCCCGGCGGGGCTATGGACAGAGAATATATGGGGCGCCTTGTTTTTGGCGATAAAGCGGCGAAAAAACGGCTCGAAGAAATTCTCTTTCCGCTGATTTACCGGCGTATTGACGATGATATCGAGGCGTTGGAAAAAGCCGGGAGCGGGTCGGCCGTTTTTCTTGACATGCCTCTTTTATATGAAGTAAAATATGACTCATATGTTGATGAAGTATGGCTCGTTTATGTACCTTACGAGGTGCAATTGGCCCGTCTTGTAAAGCGGGACGGCTGTAGTGAAGAAGAAGCGAAGCGGCGGATTCATTCGCAGCTTCCCGTTGCCGGGAAAAAAGCGCTTGCCGATGTCGTCATCGACAACTCGGGTACGCCGGAAGAAACGAAGACACAGGTCCTTTTTCAGTGGAGAAGACTGCAATCCCGTATCTGAGCCGGGAAGGGAGGATATTTTGAGGAGAAAAAACAGGACGGATACGACGATTATAGCTGTTTTGGCGGTGCTCCTCTGCATCTTTTACTTCAGCTCGTGGAAACAGACGGTCATGCGCAAATTCGTCTATCCTTTGGAATATGATTATATGGTGCGTCAATATGCCCATGCGAACGGTGTGCGGCCCAGCCTGGTCGCGGCTGTTGTCCTGGCGGAAAGCAAGTTTAATCAGGAGGCGGCGTCCCGTCGCGGTGCGAGCGGGCTCATGCAAATCATGCCCGAGACGGGAGAGTGGATAGCGGAAGAAATGGGCCTGCCCGGATTTTCAGCGGATAAACTCAGTGACGTGAGTATGAACTTACGCATGGGAACATGGTACCTGGCTTACCTTTTCAGGGAATACGACGGTAATACGATTTTGGTACTGTCGGCATATAATGCCGGCCGTGGTCAGGTGGATGAATGGATAAAGGAGTACGGCTGGGACAAAAATTTTTCTGAAATAGAGCAAATACCCTTTTCAGAAACACGAGAGTATGTTAAAGTAGTAATGCAGAACGAAGAGCAATATAAGGCGTTGTATGATTTTTAGTTTTATGCGGTTGTGGCGGAATGGCAGACGCGCTGTCTTCAGGCGGCAGTGATCTATGGTCGTGCGGGTTCAAGTCCCGCCAACCGCACCATATTTCTATTTGAGAAATAATAGATTGTAACGAATTATAACAAACTGTAACGCAAACAATAATTCTGGTTCTATAATAAATGTTGGGGTCAGCACCGAATAGGTGCTGACTTCAACATTA